>CAJHXX010000340.1_pt1 | contig 13154 bp, 18 predicted proteins | sample 9198511 | NCBI WGS metagenome assembly CAJHXX01 (sample SAMEA7708325, study PRJEB35096) | sediment metagenome | biome: marine neritic benthic zone biome [ENVO:01000025]; feature: sediment [ENVO:00002007]; material: shallow marine sediment [ENVO:03000034] sea grass bed [ENVO_01000059] ...
AGTACTGCGCCCGCCGCCCGCGCATCCCTTCCATAAACAACAATGTCAAAGAGCGATGACATCCATTCCCGCAGGAAATCGCCGACAGAAACCCGCTACCGGCCTGCCGATCTTTCGGACCGGCTTCACGAAACCGGCCGACCCCTTACCTGAAAGGATGTCAGAAAAATTAATATATACGCGGCCGCTTCACCGTTCAAGGGCTGAATCCGGCCATCGCGCCTTCGAAAGCCGAAATAGCGATCCCAGGGCAATCCCTGGTGTCTTTCGGTTGTTAAATATTGATATACCCGAATGGCCGATACTGCACTTGGTTAAGGGTAGCACGCAGATCCATGCCAAATCGTCCGAAGATCGGCCTTGCCCTCGGCTCCGGCATCGCCCGCGGCTGGTCTCATATCGGCATCGTCCAGGCGTTGGAGAAGGCGGGCATCAAGCCCGACGTGATCTGCGGCACTTCCGTCGGCGCCCTGGTCGGCGGGGTATATATGTCGGGGCGGCTCGAGATTCTCGAGGACTGGGCGCGCCAACTGACGCGCGTCAAGATACTAAGGTACTTCGACTTCCAGTTCGGCGGCGGCGGGTTGATCTCGGGCGGGCGACTGCGAAAGCTCCTCGACGACAATCTCAAGGACGATACCATCGAGGATCTGGGCGACAGCTTCGCCGCCGTCGCCACCGAACTGGCGACCGGGCACGAAATCTGGCTCCAACGGGGCAACCTGGTCGACGCGATCACCGCGTCCTACGCGCTGCCCGGTGTTTTTCCGCCGGTCAAGGTGGACGGCCGATGGCTGGTCGACGGCGCGCTCGTCAATCCGGTGCCGGTCTCGGTCTGTCGGGCGCTCGGCGCACGCCTGGTGATCGCCGTCAATCTGAACGATGACGTCTTCGGCAAGGCCTATATCGCAGAGGAGATCGCCGACAACACCGCCGATGAGCTTCTCTCGCAGATCGGCGAAAACAAACGCCGGTCGCTCAGCCCGAGCAAGCTGGTAATGCAGCAGATATTCGGGCATAGCCGCAACCTGCCGAGCATGTTCAGCACAATGGTCGGCTCTCTCAACATCGTGCAGGATCGCCTGAGCCGCAGCCGCCTCGCCGGCGACCCACCCGACATCACGATCTCACCGCGTCTCGGCCATATCGGGCTGCTGGAATTCAACAAGGCGGAAGAAGCCATCGAAGAGGGCCGCCGCTCGGTCGAGCGTGCGATGCCGACCATCATCGACGCCGTCGCGGTCCTGGGCTCCTAAAGGGACATCTGCTAGAGATCATCGAATTCGGCATCCGCCTCCGCCACGAGTGCCGCAATCTCCGCCTGCCGCATCCGGTAGGGCAGCCATTCGTCCATGTGCTGAATCCCGATCCGATGATAGAATTCGCGCGTCGGATTCCAATGCAACACGGCGAGATCGATTCGCCGGCAACCGCGACGTTGGGCGATCGTCGCGATCGCCGTCAGGAGGCGGCGGCCAATCCCCTTTCCTCGCGCCGACGTCTCGACGAATAGGTCTTCGATATAGATTCCCGGGCGCCCCTCCCAGGTCGAGTAGTTATGAAAGTACAATGCGAATCCGACCGGCTCGCCATCGAGCTCGGCCAACAGGACCTCGAAATAGGGATGCGCTCCGAAACCATGACTCAATACATCCGCCTCGGTCATCCTGACGATATCGGCCGGCTCGTTCTCGTATTCGGCAAGCGCACGAACCAAGCGGACGATCTGGCCGGCATCCTGCGGCGTCGCCTTGCGAACACATACCTCACCCACGGGATCTGCTCCTCCACTGCGAGCCGTCATGTTAGCGCCCGCAACCGGAACGGCGGCAAGTGAAACTCGCTGGAGGCCCCGTGACGGCGAATCAACCGGTCGGCATCATGATGCTGCGCACCGGTTTTCCGCGCCCGCCCGGCGATATCGGCAACCCGACCACTTGGCCGTTTCCGGTGCTCTACCAGACCGTCGAAAGCGCCACGGTGCAACGCGTGGTCAGCCGAGAGCCGCCGCTCGAGTCGTTGCTGGAACCGTTCGTTTCCGCCGGCAACCGATTGATCGAGGCCGGCGCCGGGGCGCTTACCACTTCCTGCGGCTTCCTAATTCTGTTGCAACGAGAGCTCGGACGCCGACTTCCGGTGCCGGTGATGACGTCCAGCCTGCAGCAGGTTCCCTTCGTTCAGGCCGGCCTGCCGAACGGACAGGGTGTCGGCGTGATCTCGGTCCATGCCGGGAACTTAACACCGGCGCATCTGCTCGCCGCAGGCGCGCCGGCCGACACGCCCGTGGTCGGCACCGAGGGCGGCCGCGAGCTCACCCGTGTGATCATGAACGACCTCGACGAACTGGATTACCAGGCCGCCAGGCAGGACGTGTTGGATGCCGGCGAGGCGCTCCTCGCCAAGGCGCCGGAAACCGGTGCCATCGTGCTCGAATGCACCAACATGGCGCCCTACGCCGGGGCCTTGCAAGCACATGTGGGTCGGCCGGTATACGACATCGTCAGCCTGATCTGCTGGCTGCAAGCCGGTCTCAGGCCGCGTTCATGGCCGGTTCGATGATTGCGTCCGACCGCGGAGCGGTGGGGTCGTTTCGGCAGCGGTAATCGGGGGAAACATGGAGCGTGTGGATTGCGTCGTGGTGGGAGCCGGGGTGATCGGCTTGGCCGTCGCCCGGGAACTTGCCCGAAAAGGGCGCGAGGTGCTGGTCCTCGAGGCGAACGGACTGATCGGCAGCGAGACGAGCTCGCGCAATTCGGAAGTGATTCACGCCGGCATCTACTATCCGAAGGACAGCCTGAAGGCGCGATTTTGCGTCGCCGGCAAGCATGCGCTTTATCGCTATTGCGAGACCCATGGAGTGCCTTGTTCGCGCCTCGGCAAGCTGATCGTGGCGGCGGACGACGGCCAGATCGGGATTCTACGCGATCTAAAGCGCCGCGCCGCCAACAACGGGGTCGACGATCTCACATTCGTCGAGCGCGATGGCTTGCGGCAAATGGAGCCGGAAATTGCCGGCTCGGCTGCGTTGCTGTCGCCCTCGACCGGAATCATCGACAGCCACGCTTTCATGCTGTCGCTCCAAGGCGTCGCAGAGGCGCATGGCGGCGTCATTGCCTTTCATGCTCCCGTCGTCGGCGGTCGGCTGGGAGGCGGTGACATCGAGTTGGTGGTCGGCGGCGAGTATCCGATGGATCTGCGCTGCCGCGCGCTGATCAACTGCGCCGGCCTGAAGGCACCGGACCTCGCCCTGCGGCTGGAAGGATTGCCGCCCGAAACGGTGCCGACGCCTTACTACGCCAAAGGAAACTATTTCACGCTGACCGGCCGGTCGCCGTTTTCCCATCTGATCTATCCGGTCCCCGAGGGAGGCGGCCTCGGGGTTCACTTAACGATCGACTTGGGCGGACAGGCCCGGTTCGGGCCCGACGTCCAATGGATCGATCAGATCGACTACGACGTCGACCCAGGCAGGGGCGACGTGTTCTACGAAGCGATTCGGCGGTATTGGCCCGATCTTCGAGACGGCGTCCTTCAGCCCGGCTATGCTGGGATTCGTCCCAAACTCGCACCGGCAGGGGCGCCGGCGGCGGACTTCGTCATTCATGGCCCGACGGCCCACGGCGTCGCCGGACTCGTCAACCTCTACGGCATCGAATCACCGGGCCTGACATCGGCCCTGGCGATCGCCGAGCATGTCGCGTCGATGATCCCGGGGTAGATTTGTGGCCACCCTGCACCTTGCCGGCGCAATCCGCATTTCGAATGTCGGCCTAATCCTTTTGAAGCGCGGCGTCGACCCTAGCAATCTGGTCGTCGACCGAAATCGGCATGATCGACGCGACCTCGAGATCGCGGTCCTCGAAAACATCAACCTCCGGGTGCTTCGAACGCCAATCCGCAACGGCCTTGTCGCGTGCTCTCAGGAGATGCGCGATCTGCGGGTGAAACAGCGCCATCATGGCAGAGATCCAGCGGTTAGTCGGCCAAGACGGCTTCGCGTGGTCGATGCGGAAGCTGTCGATGGTCAGGATTACGTCATCAGCAACAAACCAGCTCTCGCCGGTAACCCAGCGATTGGTAGTGAACATGTGCGTCGGATAGCCGTGTTGGTCCATCGAGATCGCCGCCAAGTGGGCAATCACGTCGTCGCCTTCCGGCCATTCGCCATCACCCTCGTGAGGGACAGGCTCGATGCCATCCGGCATGCCGTCGCGGCGCACGAAGGTATGAAAATGCCCATGTTCACCGGTCGCACCCCGATGCGCATGGTAATAATACTGCGAGTGGGTCTCGTGGTCGTAGACATCGCCTTTCGGGTAGTGGTCCCATTCGTAGAACGTACCCTGCTCGCGCAGCACCTCGCCGACGATGTTCAAATTGACTTTGTCCAAGACGCGGTAGCATTCGACGACTTCCCGACCGGCCGCCGCCATCGCCTGTAACCGCTCTCGCGGCAGAGCGAAGATGATGGAATCGTCCAATTCCTCGTATTCCAGATCCAACGACTGGGTCGCCTGATCCTGCCCTGTCTCGTCGCTAGCGCTCATGGCCGCGCCTCATTCCTTGACAAGCCGAAATCCAATCAAGATGTGCTTCAGGGATTCCGGTCGTGCATGGCGCGCGGCCGATCGGCAAATTCCGCAGCCCTTGTCATCCCACGACCCTCCCTTGACGATGTAGCGCCCCGTGCCCGCCGGCGTGGCCGTCCATTCGAACACCTGACCCGCGGCATCCAGCAAGCCGAACGGACTGGCGCCGGTTGGAAAGCTGCCGACCGGCAGGGTATCAAATGGTCCCGCGTCATGACTATTCAGACGTGAAGGATCGAAATCATTACCCCATGGAAACCAGTTGCCGTCACGGCCACGCGCCGCCTTCTCCCACTGCACTTCGGTCGGCAGCCGCCACGTGGCACCGGTAACCGATGACAACCACGCCGCATAGGCTTTCGCATCCCCGTGTGACACGAGCACAACAGGATGTGCATCGCGGGCGATCGGTGGCCGCCGCTTTACCCAGGCATGACGCCGGGTCCTCTCATAGGGGTGAACCAATCCATATCCGAGCCAGGTCGACTGAGTGACATCCGGTGCCCGGTGCCCGGTCGCCTCGACAAACGCCGCGTACTGCACGTTGGTGATCGGGGTCCGGGTGATCTCGAAACCGTCCGTCACCACTCGTTGGCGGGCGTGTTCGATATCATACCAACCCTGCTGGCGCGTCACACGATGGCCATATGCCGCCTCGTCCAGACGATAGCCGACTTCCCGTTCCACCGGCCGAGAACCGAACACGAACGCACCCGAAGGTACGGTCACCATCTCCGGCAGCACGACATCGTTGGCACGGGTGGCCGGCGTGCAGGAAGCGGCTGCCACCACGACAGCCACAACATATGGGCGCGCCCGGCGCAATATTCGGTGGAACCGCAACATCATCCGTCCTGAATCGGCAATATAGAGACATCCGAGGCCCGGTGCGGCGCAGCATCACACAGAATTGAGGCGACGTGACTGGTCTTACCAACCGACAATATTCAGTCTAGCCGCGCGCAAGCAATTCATCGGCAGGGAAGTCGGCCACAAGGAGACCACTCGTGAAATCCCAAAGATCAAAGCTTTTGTCGGGCACTGTTTTGCAGATCATTGTCGGTGCCGGAATAGCCGCGGGAAGCGCCATTGCGCTGTCGCAGATAACTTTCGCTGCCGCCCCCGCGGCCGGCAAGGGTAATCCGTCCGCGGCCGCCAAGCCGAAATCATCCGGGATGAAGCTCGCGGCATGTGGCGCCAAGAAAGCCTGCAACCCGTGTGCCGCGAAGGCCTGTAACCCGTGCGCGGCAAAGGGCTGCAATCCGTGTGCGGCGAAGGCCTGCAACCCCTGTGCCGCCAAAGCCTGCAATCCATGCGCGGCAAAGGCCTGCAACCCGTGTGCGGCTTCGGCATGCAATCCCTGCGGCCCGGTTGGCGGAACGGCGTCAAGCAAGTGTACGGTGCCCCGGTTGGTGACGGCGGCGCTGCGCAATCCGTGCGCGGCAAAGAAGAGCTGCAATCCATGCGCGGCCAAGGCTTGTAATCCCTGTGCCGCCAAAGCCTGCAATCCATGCGCGGCAAAGGCTTGTAATCCCTGTGCCGCCAAAGCCTGCAATCCATGCGCGGCAAAGGCTTGTAATCCCTGTGCAGCGAAAGCCTGCAATCCATGCGCGGCCAAGGCCTGCAATCCCTGTGCAGCGAAAGCCTGCAATCCATGCGCGGCCAAGGCCTGTAATCCCTGTGCGGCGAAAGCCTGCAATCCTTGCGCGGCAGGCGGCTGCAATCCCTGCGGTGCCGGCGCCGCCGCCGAGATCACCAAAGCGGAAGCCCGCAAAGTCTATGACTGCCTGCGCGGCGAGCTGGTCGCGGGCTATGGCAAATCCGGTCTGAAGGTGGCTAAGTGGTACAAGGACTGGATGGTCTACAACATTGTGCCGTATCGGTCGGAGACCCATGGCGGTCGACATGTGAACAATTACGCCAACGCCGTGGCAGTCGGTCACTATGACAAATACGAAAATGTCGGAAAAATGCCGGTCGGGTCGGTGTTGGCGAAAGACAGCTTCGCCGTGATGACGAACGGCCGTGCGGCGGCGGGTCCGCTGTTCATCATGGAAAAGAAACATGTCGGCTTCAGCAAGCAGACCAACAATTGGAAGTACAGCATGGTAATGCCGGACGGCGCGGTCTTTGGCGAGACCGGTGGCAAAGGAGCCAAGAATGTTGCCTTCTGCAACGAATGCCACGCTGCCGTCGCCGAGGATCAGGACGCGCTGTTTTTCCTGCCGGAAGATTACCGCAAATAGCCGTCTCAACGTCGACTGACTCTATGACAAATCGCGGCGGCACAGATCCTGTGCCGCCGCGAGCCTATCCAACCTTTGTAGCTGCAGCGATACGATAGTTAGCGCGATCTTAATCTATCCATTTCAGAATAGAGACAACCCTCGCAGCCTCTTTTGCAGCGGCCGAACATGAGCATATTGGGCAATATCTCCAGAAGAATCAGACAGCTCAACCTGCTCCTTTATCCGCCATTCAACGAGAGACGCCGCCACAAGAGATATCCCATCGATTTCGGCGTGCAGGTGAGTGTCGGCGGACGGGTCATCGAGCAACGCGCGGTCAACCTGTCTTCCAGCGGGATGTTGTTGTCACCGGGTTTCAATGCCGACCTTCGCGAGTCAGTTCGGATAAGCGTTTCCGGCCTATTGGCCGATGTGCCCGCCCGGGTCGTCGGCCTGCGACCCAACGGCGTCGCGTTGCAGTTCGATTCCGAAACGCATGGTGAATTGTTCAACCGGTGGCTGCTGGACACCACCGGGTCCCACCCGCTGCAATAGCCCGAGAACAAAACCACCTCGCCGGAACCTCCCGACGCCTCGCAATCCGACAGCCTGCAAAGCCTGCTTGCGTCGCTTGCGAGTCATCGATGGCGGTCTTGCGGCATCCGGATCAATCGCGTTTTGCAAGGACGCCGACGACGGCCGCTGCCGCGTGAACCAGGTCGCCGGGAGCGATAACAACGCCGGCGCCCGCTTCGCCGGAATCGACCAAAACCACCTGATGGTCCAACGCACTGGCATCCAGATAAACAGCGAAGCGCCGTCCGCCAGGGACCAGAACTGGCGACACCGACCCGGCATCGAAGCCGGTCATCCTTTTCACCGCCGGTCCCTCGATCACGGCGGTCCGCGGCTCCCCGAGACCCTCTCGCATCGCCTCAAGGTCGAGACTCAGAGTGGCCGGAATGCAGGCGAGAACAACGCGCGGCATGGCAACGAGGGCAATGGTCTGAAATTTCTGATCGACGCCCAACCCGGCTCCCTCGGCGATCGAAGGCGCGTCGAGACCGGGATCATAGCGGTACAGTTCGTGCGGGATCTGCGCGTCGAGGAGCGCTTGAACAGTCGGCAAGGCCATGCCGACCAGCCAAGCCTTTCTAGCGAGGAGTGTCAAGGAATGGCTGCGGCCTGCGCATGACATTACCGGTTCATGTCTTTGCCAATCTTGGCGAGATGATCAGGATTGCCCAATTCACCGGAACTTAACTGTTTTGACCCACCGTATTGCCCCGTCAAATCTTTGGCTTCGGCAACGCTTAGGTGCCTTGATGTCCGCTAAACAGGCCGATCTTAAGGTTGTCGCCAACGCCTATCTGGATTCCTGCAGATCGGGCAAGAGCGACCAGGATGCGTTCGCGAAGGCGTTGAACGTCTATCGCGCAAGACACACCGAAATGCCGGAAGGCGAAGCCAACGCTCGCGTACGCCGGTTGATCGCCGAGGCCTCCGAGCAGTTCGGTCTCTGGCAATTCAGAACGAATCCGCACACATATGTCGAAGACGACGAATGATCTTGCTGTCACCCCACCTGCGGAACGCCGCCGCGCCGAAATAAACAACCGACGGCACCGGCGCGCCACGAAGCACTTCTTGATGACCTCGTAGACAATCTCGGCAAACGAACAGGGAACCGCGCGTTCGATACTTAGCTCAAATTCATTCCCGAATTGTCGTTCTCATATTCGGCGTAGCCGTATTTCGCCGCCAGCAGCCCCGCCTGGGTTCGATTTTTCACGCCTAGGCCCTTGAGTATCGCGGAAACATGAATGCGCACCGTATGCTCTGATTTGCCCAGCGCCTGGGCGATGTCGGCGTTGGACATGCCGCTGCCAAGCCGGGCGAACACTTCATGCTGCCGGAGCGTGAGCCGCTTTATTCGAGAAATATCGGACCGCCCCGCGGTGGTCAGGTGTCGCATGTCGACCTTGCTCTGCCGAGGCTGGTCGGTCACGGCTTGCGGTACGTAGATCCCGCCCGACAACACTGTCTTCAGCGCCTTGATCGTCTCTTCCGGCCGCGCTGTCTTGGAGATATAGCCGACGGCGCCGACATCGATGGCGCGCAGAATATCAGCCCGGCTGTCACGCGATGAAACGACCACCAGCGGCAGATCGGGAATCCGGTTCTTGAATATGGCCAAGCCGGTCAGACCATCCATGCCCGGCGTCGAGACGTCGAGCAGCGCCATGCGAATTTCGCCATCGTTCAAGGCGGCGCGCAGCGCCGTCTCGAAATCCTCCGCCTCTGAGATGATCAGTCGTGGATCCACCCTCTCCAGCAACAGCTTGATGCCGGCTCGCACAATCCACTGGTTGCCAGCGAGAAGGACCTTCATTCCAATTGCCTGGACCGCTTTAAGCCTACGCAACACCCTGCACTAAGGGCATGGGACAGGATCTTACGAGGCATCAGCCAAGCTATCCACCTATCAGATCTTAGGGGAAATAATTATGAGTCTTTGCGCATTACAAACCCATGCAAAACCACATTATAATGAGGCATATGAAATATTTTGTTTCATAAAATAATGTTATTGATTAGCATTGTGGAGTTATTTGCGTCATCAATTCTATATTAGAATATTTATTACAATTGACTAATTTATAAGATTTCTTTCCACCTCCGATTTCATCAATTTACATTTATATATTACTTTTTGTCAAGGCTCGATCGGCCGACTCTTTGAGCCGGCCGGTGCAAGTCCGATCAGTGCGACAACATGCGAGAGCCATATCCCGCGGCGAGGCCGCGGAACGCAGTTCCGGCTGAACGGATACCGCGTCAGCCGGCGGCGTCGATCACGGCGGCGGCGGGATCGACATCGCAGAGCGCGTTGTAGGCATCCGCCAGTTCCCGGGACTTGCCGTATCGGCGCTTGACCGCGCCGACCGAGACCGCGTTGCAGATGAACCATTCGGCGTTGACCAGGCCCTCGTCCATCGCCTGGGCGCCCTTCTCGGCGACGGCCGCGCGCACGATATCGCCTTGCGGCGTGAAACCGCAGGCCGCCGTCAATAGCAGGACGAAGATCGGTACCAGGAAACGCATCATGTTCTCTCCTTTTCCCTATCGATTGGATGTCGGCGCCGATCGGCTTTGCCGGTTGCCGAACCAGAAGCCGACGATCGCCGAGGCGAACGAGCCGAGGCTGGCGAAGGCGGCGAGCGCCGCTTCCGTGTTGCCGGCGGCGGTAAAGACGAAAAGCAGGTATCCGGCGGCGCCGACATAGGCGACGGCGAACAGGTAGGTGACGACCATGCGGACCCAGCTGCGCCGGGCCTCGATCGACATTTCAGTCACGGGCTTGCTCCTCCGGTTGCGGTGCAGGATTGGTGACCGGCGCCAGGCCGACGAGCTCGGCCCAGCGGTTCCAAAGCGCGAAGGTGGATGGACAGGAGATGCCGGTCTCCCAATGGCAGAGGGAGGCCCGGTTGACGCCGAGACGGGCGGCGACTGCCGACTGCTTCATGCCGCGGGCCAGACGCCGGCGCCTGAGCGCCAGCGCCCAGGCGCTCTCAACGGCGCCGTCGTGCAGGCGCATCGCGCGAGGCCGGCCCGTCGCCCGGCCGACAGGCAGACCCGGTCACCTGAAGAAGGCGCCCGCCGCCGAGATCTTGGCGATGACCGCGCCGACCGCGCCGGAGATGGCGACGACGAGCGCGATCAGCTTCCAGCCGCCCTTGGCCTGGGTCAGGGTGTCGCGAATGGCGCGCACATCGCCCTTCATCTCGCGGACATCCGCCTCGATCCGCCCGATTCGCGCGCCGTGCTCTCCGAGGGTGTGATGGATGTCGTCGTGCATGGATGAACCTCCGGCGGCGGCCACAGCCAAAGCCGTCGTACCATCGGCCTCAAATGTGTCCGTTAGCGGCCTCTCACAGGCCCCCACAGCGATCTCGATCATGAACTTGACCGTGCCAAGAGACTGCCTTAAGCGTACGAATGCGGGTGTCGCAATCAGTCGACGCCAATCGGGTTTTTTCCTGTTGGGGGAAATATGGCGGAAAGCTATCAGCCGCTAATCAGCGTTCTCGTGCCGTCCTACAACCACGAGGGCTTTATCCGAGAATGCATCGAGAGCATCTGGTCTCAACCTTACAAGAACATCGAGATCGTGGTCGTCGATGACTGCTCGACCGATTCCTCGCCGGACATATTGAAAGATTTGCAGAAGCGGTCCCCGGTGCCGATGCATGTGCATTTCAATGAACGCAATTTGGGGGTCGCCGCGACAGTGAACCGGGCGATTGCTGAGGCGCAAGGCAAACTGGTTGCTTCTGTGGCGTCGGACGACAAGTTCGCACCTGACCGGTTCGGTTCGCAACTTGAGCAATTCCAACGCGATCCGGAAACCAAAGTTGTTTTTGGATATTGCCGAACACTCGCAAACGGAAAACTCGGGAAGCGATTGCACGTTGATCTAACAAAGAATTTGCTGTCCTTGGAACTAGATCAAATATTGCGCTACCTCTACACGAACAAAAGTCCGATATTTCTGCAATCAGCGCTGGCGAGAACCGAATTCTTGCGAAGAACCGGCGGATGCGACGAAGACGCCCTGGTCGACGACTGGCTCGTGGTTGTGCGGATGTTCGAGAATTTGCGTGACAAGCAAGAGTTTGCGTTTGTTCCAGAGGATATCGAGTATCACCGTATTCATGAGACGAACTTGTCAAGGATTGCTGACAGACAAGCGTGCCTAAAGTTGCAATTTGTCGAAAAATATACGCCAAACTACCTTAAATCAATTGCATACTCCAACATTCATTTCGAAATATCTAGAAAATACTTAAAGTTCGGAAAACACAACGACGCATGGCTCCATTACAAATCCGCACAATATTTTCAATTCAAATTAGGTCGCCTACCTTTTCTTTTGAAAATCGCAAAAAAATATCTTGCCAGCCATGTACCTTCCGAAAATAGGGCATCAAATGGAATGGCCTTCTCGACGCAACCACGGGAGGCCGGACTCGACAATGAACCGCCGACATAGATCTTTGCGCCCTTGGCAACGTAGGACGATTACGAGAAATCTGAGGACTTATGTCCGACATCTTCCCTGGCGCGACAGGCATCGCAGATAGATCGGAAAATGGCGAAGAACTTGATCATAATCGGCGCCGGCGAGACGGCACATCTTGCTTACGAATATTTCACGCATGACAGCGAGCACGACGTCGTTGCGTTCGCCGTCGAGCGCCAGTATCGCGAGCAGGACGAATTCCTCAGCCTGCCCGTGATCGACCTGGAGGCGATGGAGGTGGCCTTCTCCCCTGCGGAGTATACGGCATTCGTGGCAGTGAGCTCGCCGAAGCTGAATCGAATCAGGACCCGGCTTTATGAACTGACAAAAGCCAAGGGATATGAACTCGCCAGTTATGTCAGCTCGAAGGCATTTTGCTGGCATAACGTGGCGATTGGTGACAATTGTTTCATCCTCGAGGACAACACGCTCCAGCCCTTCGTCACCGTCGGCAATAACGTCACGTTGTGGAGCGGGAACCATATCGGCCACCGTTCGGTCATAAAGGACAACTGCTTCCTCACGTCCCACATCGTCGTATCGGGGTTCTGCGAGGTCGGCGAAAATGCCTTTATCGGGGTTAATTCGTCAGTGGCGGACCACGTGAAGATCGCACCCGATAACTTCATCGCGATGGCGACGACCATCAACCAGGACACCGAACCGAATTGTGTCTATAGCGGAAACCCAGCCGAAAAAAGGAAGATATCGGCGAAGAGATTCTGCAGAGTGTCTTGAGTTCGCTGCAATAATGCACCCGTATTCCAGTTCACTTCTTGCGAGAGACCATGGTTACCAAACTTCAGACGAGGCAAACCGGCACGCAGGCGCAATCCAGGGAGAAGATGCGTGAGATGTTTGAAAGCACCCCCTTGCCGGCCAACGAGCTGATGGTCAATTTCCCGATGTATATGAGAAGTTCGGCTCTGGCAAAGCTGCTCTATATCAACGAGCTTTATGAGCTTATCGTGGACGTGCCGGGTGTGATCATGGAGTTCGGGACGTGGTGGGGCGCCAATCTGGTGCTGTTCGAGAATCTGCGGGCAGTCTATGAACCATACAACTATACTAGGCGAACCATCGGATTTGACACTTTCAAGGGTTACGAAGGCGTTGGCGCCGAGGACGGAACCGACGATTTGGTCTTCAGCGGTAACTACGCCGTCACCGAGAGTCATGGCGCTTATCTGTCAGAGCTGCTTGGTTGCCATCAGGACGAAAACCCGATGGGGCATCTGGAAAAATGCGAACTGG
>CAJHXX010000203.1_pt1 | contig 13057 bp, 11 predicted proteins | sample 9198511 | NCBI WGS metagenome assembly CAJHXX01 (sample SAMEA7708325, study PRJEB35096) | sediment metagenome | biome: marine neritic benthic zone biome [ENVO:01000025]; feature: sediment [ENVO:00002007]; material: shallow marine sediment [ENVO:03000034] sea grass bed [ENVO_01000059] ...
CCGCACAGTTTCTCCGGCGGCCAGCGCCAGCGCATTGGCATCGCCCGGGCCCTGGCCCTGCAGCCCGAGCTGCTGATCTGCGATGAGCCGGTCTCCGCGCTCGACGTCTCGATCCAGGCCCAGGTGCTCAACCTGCTGAAAGACCTCAAGGCGGAGCTCGACCTGACCTACCTGTTCATCTCCCACGATCTGGCGGTAATCGACTATATGGCCGACCGCGTGGCCGTAATGTGCGCCGGAAAGCTGGTGGAGACCGGGACACGGGAGAGCCTGATCAACAATCCGGTCCACCCGTACACCAAGGCGTTGCTGGCGGCGGTGCCCAAGCCGGACCCGTCGCGGCCGCTCAACCTGAGTGCGCTGATGGAAGGCCGGGCTTCCAACCCGGCCGAATGGCCGAGCCCCTTCACCGTCACGCCGGGCGGCGCGGCGTCGATGATCGCGGTCGGGGCGAATCACTATGTACGTGCCGATGCCGGCGCCGACGCCGCCGAGCTCCACCGCTGAGGCGGCGGAGCGGCCTATTCGGGCTGCAGGACCGCCAGGTCGACCGGCTGTTCGAAGCCTTCGACCCTGCGGCCGGCGCGGCACTCGATCACCAGCTTGGGCCGGTAGCCCTGGGCCAGCGCCGCCTCGAAGGAATCCTTCGTGGTCACGCCTCTGCCGCGTTCCGTCTTTGTCAGCTGATCCAGCTTGGCGGCCAAGTTGACCGGGTCGCCGATCACCGTGTACTCAAGGCGGCTGGCGTCGCCGACCGCGCCGAACACCACCTGGCCGACGGCGACGGTGAAGCGGATGTCGAGCGGCGGCCGGCCGGCGGCGTTCTGCTCGGCGCGCCAGCCGTCGGATACCGCCACCAGCCCTTCCATGGCCCGCATGGCGTCGGCCGCGTAGGTCTCGGTCGGCAAGGCGGCGCCGAATGTGGCCATGATGCCGTCGCCCAGGAACTTGTCGATGCTGCCGCCATGGCGGCGGATTTCCGGCACCAGACGGGATTCGTACTCGATCAACAGGGCGATCAGGTCGTTCGGCGCCATCCGGCGCGACAGCGGCGTGAAGCCGCGAATGTCGCAATGCAGGATCGCCGCCGTCCGCGCCTCTCCGGTGCCGGGCTCGACGCGCTGGCGCGACTCCGTGATCGCCTGCGCCACCTCCGGCGCAAAGAAGCGCGACAGGTCGCGCGCCGCCGATTGTTGCGTGACCGAATGCACCAGCAGGCGGCGCGCCCGCACGATCGCCACGGCCAGGATCAGGGTGGTCATGGTGATCGAAATGACCTTGTCGAACTCGGCGCCGAGCAGGATCTTGTTGGTCGTCACATATTCCACGAAGTCGCGGGTCATCATGTTGCGGCTGTCGCCCTCCCAGACGGCGTAGCCGAGCAGCGACAGCCAGCCGAGCGCGGCGCTGGCGCCGGTCAGCAGGACGAACCAGGGATCGAAGCGCAGCGAGCGCAGCGCGACAAATATGAAGACATAGAGCATCGTCGGCGCCTTGAGATAGAACGGCGCCGGTTGCTCATATTGCAGGTGAAAGCTCCAGATCAGCGCCATCAACAGGCCCATGTCCAGGACCACCGACAACGCCAGAAACCAGCGTGGCTGATAGCCGCGCCGGACCAGGCCCAGGCGCAGCAGGCTGAAGCCGAGGAATGCGCCGAGCACCCAGGGCACCGGTGCAAACGCGACCTCTTCGCTGAACCCCTTCGGCGCGACGGCGTAGAGGATCGCGAAGACGCAGACGACGGCGAACTGCATCCAGGCGATCAGGATTTCGCTGTCCGCCTGTTGGCTTTCGATCGCCCGACTGACCCGCTCGGGCAAATCCCGGCGCACGTCCTCTTCACCGAAGAGGCGGCGTTTGAACCGGTCGATCATGGATCCTGCTTCCGTTCCGAGACGACTAGTCTGGACCAGGCGACGGGCCCGCGCGAATCACGCCCGTTGACGACGGCGCGAGCCGACTTCACGTCTTGCTGAGCCACAGGCTGCTCTCGAAGGCGCCGTCCGGTAGCGGAAGCCGGCCGAGCACGGTGTTTTCCAGCCTGCCCGCCATGCTCGTTGCGACGTAACGGCTGGCGAATTCAACCAGATAGGCGCCGCTCAGGAAGAGCGGCGCGACCGCCTGTTGCTCGTTGTAGGCACGCCAGGCCCAATCACTCGGATAGGGTTCGGGCAGGAAGATATCGTGAAAGTGAACCAGCACCCCGGACGGCAGCCGCGGCAGAACCCGATTGAGGAAGACGTCGACGTCACTGCCCGGCATCAGGATATGGCTCGAATCGACCACGGCCATGTCGCCGGCGGCCAGGCCCTGGAACGGCTGATGGCCGGCTTGCTGCAAGGTCCGATGCAGTCGGCGGAGCGGCAGGCCGTCCAGGATAGCGCGCGGCGCCGGGTCGATGATGGTGATCTCCGTCTCCAGGCCGCCGTCGGCCGCCGCGCGAGCGAGGAACCGGGTCGAATGCCCGGAACCGACCTCGACGATCCGCCGCGGCCGGTGCCGGCGCACCATGGCATAGGCGGCGGCGGCATCGAGACGTGGGAACCAGTCCTGCTCGAAGCGCGGCGCCGGCGGTGCGCCACCGACCGCGAGCAGTGCCGCGGCATGGCAGTCGATCGTATCGATCAGCCCGGCGAACGCGGCTTCGCGGCCGCGCATCAGATCGCGAACCTCCGGATAGTCCTGGCGCTCCGCCGCGGCGAGTTGATCGGCATAGCGATGCGGGATGAACCATCCCCGCCGCCTGAGGCCGAACAATGTGGCGAGACCGAATGTCAGCCGCCGGGTATTCATGGTGGCCGCTGTCCGGCGGGGCGAGGGCCGGATGGCCGCAAATCAGGGAACCAGGCGATAGCCGCCGGGTTCCGTGACCAGGAGGGTCGCGTTGGACGGGTCCGGCTCGACCTTTTGCCGAAGGCGATAGATGTGCGTTTCCAGGGTGTGTGTGGTGACCCCGGCATTGTATCCCCAGACTTCGTTCAGCAGCACATCCCGACTAACCACCTTGTCGCCCGCGCGGTAGAGAAATTTCAGGATTGAGGTCTCTTTCTCGGTAAGGCGGACTTTCCTGCTGGTGTCGGCGTGGATCATCATCTTGGCGGCCGGCCGGAAGGTGTAGGGACCAATGGTGAAGACCGCATCCTCGCTCTGCTCATGCTGGCGCAGCTGCGCGCGGACGCGTGCCAGCAGGACGCCCAACCGGAACGGCTTGGTAATGTAGTCATTCGCACCCGATTCGAGGCCGAGGATGGTATCGGCATCGGATTCCGCGCCGGTGAGCATGATGATCGGCGATTTGAAACCGCTGCGCCGCATCAGTTTGCAGACCTCGCGCCCGTCCATGTCTGGCAGGCCGACATCGAGCAGGACCAGGTCGAAATGGTTGTTCTTGACCAAATCCAGCGCCGCGCCGCCGTCTTCGGCATGTTCGGTGAAGAATTCCTCATGCAGCTCGAGCTGTTCGGCCAATGATTGGCGCAAGGACGCATCGTCGTCCACCAGCAGGATCCGCTTTCCCGTGCTCATATTCGCCCACCTATGCTGCCAGCAACTGCGTCGAGCCGCCTGCCGATCAACCCCCATCCGAATGGCGCGGGCTATCCTCGCGCAGATATGAAGATTCGCCCATCACCGACCCGATTCAAGGGCCGGCGGAATTCCGACGGCGCCTATCACCTACAATTGAAGACGGGTCCCTGGCAAGTGACCGGCAGAGGAGGCCCGCGATCAAAGTTCCGTGCGCAGATCCCAAAGCTCCGGGAAAAACCGCCGGTCCAGCGCTTTCTTCAGGTAGGCCACGCCGCTGGAACCGCCGGTCCCGGAGCGCATGCCGATGATCCGCTCGACCGTCTTCAGATGGCGGAACCGCCATTGCTGATACCAATCCTCGATGTCGACCAGCTTTTCCGCCAGTTGATAAATTTCCCACCATTCGACCGTGTCGCGATAGACCTCCAGCCAGGCAGCCTTCACCGTGGCGTCGGCCCGGTAGGCCTGGGAGAAGTCGCGGTCCAGGCAGTGCGGCGCCAGCGCGAAGCCGTGGCGCGCCAGCAGCCGCAGGCTCTCGTCGTAGAGGCTGGGACGCGCCAGCAGGTCCTGAAGCCGTCCGGAGATCTCCTGATCATGGTCAAAAGGGGCGATCCGGGACGCGTTCTTGTCGCCGAGGGCGAATTCCAGCGCCCGGTTCTGCCAGGACTGAAACCCGGAGGCGTGACCGAGCTGGTCGCGGAACGCCAGATAGTCCGACGGCGTCAGCGTCGCCAGGATGTCCCAGCTTTGAATTACCTGCGCCTGAATGCGCGACACCCGCGCCAGCATCTTGTAGGCGGGCAAGAGGTCGCTCTGGCCGACCGCCGCGGTCGCGGCGCCGACTTCGTGCAACATCAGCTTCATCCACAACTCGGTCGATTGATGGATGATGATGAACAGAAGCTCGTCCGCGCTGTCCGATACCGGCGACTGCGCGGTCAGCACTTTGTCGAGGCCGAGATAGTCGCCGTACGACATGGCCGCGGAGAAGTCGGTGTGGATGCCGACCTCGGAGGGATCGCTCACCGCATCTGGCCGTCGCCGGCCGCGCTCGCGTCTGGCGCTCATGGCGGCACTCTGCGCGATCCTGGCTTTGCCTGCAAGTACGGTGTAATCCGCTATACTGCCGGCCTACTGACCGCCGATGACTGACCGCCGATGACTGACGGAACCGACAGCCCGGAGAACGGAAGGATGCTGCGACGGGTCGACCGTGCCATTGCGGACCTGCGCCGCGGCCTCCCGGTGGTGGTGACCGGTGCGGGCGGGGCCGGGCTGGTGCTCGCCGCGGAACAGGCGACCGACGCCGAGCTCGCGGCGATGGCCGCCGCCGCAAAAGAGCCGCCGGTCCTGGTGTTGACGGCCCATCGCGCCAATGTCCTGCGCATCCTGCCATCGGGGTATGACGTGCAGCTGGTTCCAATTCCAGAACGGTTCGATTCCGAAATGATCCGCGTGCTGGCTGATCCGGTGAGCGACCTGGACCATCCGCTCCGCGGCCCGTTCGCGCAGGTCAAGGCGCCCCCGCCGGCCTATGCCGCCGCGGCCATCGCCCTTTGCAAGATTGCCCGGCTGTTGCCGGCCGCGGTGATTGCGCCGCTCGACGCCGACGCACCCGCCGGATGGGCGGCGGAAGCCGACCTGCTGGTCCTGTCGGCCGACGACGCGGACGGTTACGAGGCCGCCGCGGCAATGGATTTCACCCAGGTCGCGAGCGCCCGGCTGCCGCTCGGCGAGGCGGAGGACGCGCGCTTGATCGCCTTTCGCGCGCGCGACGGCGGCACCGAGCATTACGCCGTGGTCATCGGCGACCCGGCGCGCGATGCGCCGGTCCTCACCCGGCTGCATTCGGCATGTTTCACCGGCGACCTGCTCGGCTCGATGAAATGCGACTGCGGCGAACAGCTACAAGGCGCCATCCACGCGATCGAACAGGCCGGCGGCGGCATCCTGCTCTATCTCGACCAGGAAGGCCGCGGCATCGGCATGGTCAACAAGCTGCGCGCCTATCGGCTTCAGGACCAGGGCTACGATACGATCGAGGCCAACGAGCGCCTCGGATTCGACGCCGACGAGCGCCTGTTCGAGCCGGCGGCCGCGATGCTGCAGCAGTTGGGGGTGAGCCAGGTGCGGCTGTTGACGAACAATCCCGAGAAGGTTTCCGGCCTGGCGCGCTGCGGCATCCCGGTGACCGAGCGGGTGCCGCACAAATTCCCCTCCAACACCCATAACGAGCGCTACCTGCAAACCAAGAAGAAGCGCAGCGGCCATTATCTCTGATGACCGACCAGCCGGATGCCCTGCTCATGGTCTACGCCGACGGCGTCGCCGAGATCGCCGGCAAACGCTATCGCTGTGCGCTCGGCCGCGGCGGGGTCCGGTCGGACAAAAAGGAGGGCGACGGCGCCACCCCGACCGGGCGTTATCCGATGCGGCACGTCCTATTTCGCTCCGACCGGCTGGCGCCGCCGGCGACCGGTCTGTCGCTTGGACCGGTCGCGCCGAATGATGGCTGGTGCGACGATCCGCGGGACACCAGCTACAACCGCCCGGTCAGCCTGCCTCATGCCGCGCGGCAAGAGGAGATGTGGCGCGACGACCAGCTCTACGATGTGGTCGTGGTGCTGGGCCATAACGACGACCCGCCGGTCCCGGGCCGGGGCAGCGCCGTATTCCTGCATGTCGCAAGCCCCGGCTTTGCCCCGACCGAGGGCTGTGTCGCCCTGGCGTGCGACGACCTGCTCTCTATTCTGCGGGACTGCGGGCCCGACGCCGCGATCGAGATCCGAGCGGAGCCCTCGAGCTAAAGCAAAATTACTCGCGCGGTCCGAAGATTGCCGTGCCGACCCGGACATGGGTCGCGCCGAAGCCGACGGCGATCTCGAAATCGGCGCTCATCCCCATGCTGACATTGGCCAGGCCGTTGCGGTCGGCGATCTTCTTGAGCAAGGCGAAATGCGGCGCCGGCTCCTCATCGGCCGGCGGCAGGCACATCACCCCAGTGACGGAAAGGCCATGAACCTCGCGGCATTCGGCGATAAAGGCGTCCGCCGCGGCGGGGGCGACGCCGCCCTTCTGCGGCTCCTCGCCGGTATTGACCTCGACATAGCAGTCGAGTTGCCGGCCGACACGCGCCATCTCCTTGGCCAGCGCCGCCGCCAATTTCGGCCGATCCACCGTTTCGATGACATCGAACAGGCCGACGGCATCCTTAACCTTGTTGGTCTGCAGATGGCCGATCAGATGCAACACGGTATCGGGATAAGCGGCCTTGAGCTCCGGCCATTTCGCCTTGGCCTCCTGCACCCGGTTCTCGCCGAACAGCCGATGCCCGGCCTCGAGCGCCGGCCGAACGCGTTGGGGACCGTGCGTCTTGCTGACCGCGACAAGACGGATCATGGCCACATCCCGGCCCGCGTCCGTCGCCGCCGTGTCGATCCGGGCGCGTACTGCGCCAAGATTGGCGGCGATGTCGATGGTCTGCGGAACGGCCTCTGGCGAGCCGGTTTCGGCCATGGCACTCTCACTTCGATCAACGGACGGCTTCAATCAGATGACCCTAGCAAAGCTGGCACGCCAGCTCAATTTTTCGAACGCGAGGGCGTCCGGCCTGCCGGCCCTGCTGTTGTTGACCGACGCCCGTCGGCTGCCGGATCCACTGCCCGCAGCGCGCCGCCTGCCGCGCGGCGCCGGCGTCGTGCTGCGTCATTATGGACTGCCGGAACGGAAACAGTTGGCCCGAGAGTTGGCGGCGATCTGCCGTTTGCGAGACCTGGTATTTCTGGTGGCGGGCGATGGCGCGCTGGCTGCCGAGGTCGGGGCGGACGGGCTGCACCTGCCGGAGGCCCTGGCCGGACAGGCGCGGCGTTGGCGACGGCGGCGGCCCGACTGGCTGATCACCGTAGCCGCGCATGGGTTGCCGGCGTTGCATGCGGCCGCGGCTTGCGGCGCCGACGCCGCGCTGCTGTCGCCGGTGTTCGCGACCGCGAGCCATCCGAATGCCCGGGTCTTCGGACCGCTGCGTTTCGCGCGGCTGGTCCGCGCCAGCCGGATTCCGGTCTATGCGCTGGGCGGCGTGGACGCGGTATCGGCGCCGCGCCTGATCGACAGCGGGGCCGCCGGGATCGCGGCGATCTCGGGATTGAGCCGGTCCTGAGGCGCTTTGTCAGCTGCCCGCCCGTCGCACGAACTGGGATTCGATATATTTGACCACCTGGTCGACACAGGCCTGAATATCGTTGGCCGCGGTGTCGACCGCCAGTTCCGGCTCTGATGGCACCTCATAGGGCGCCGAGATGCCGGTGAAATCGGCAATTTCCCCGGCGCGCGCTTTCTTGTAGAGCCCCTTGGGATCGCGCTCCTCGCAGGTCTGCAGGTCGGCCTCCACATAGACCTCATGGAACGCGTCGCCGGCGGCGACGCGCGCCCGGTCCCGGTCCGACCGGTAGGGCGAGATGAACGCCGTCAGCACGATGAAACCGGCGCGCGCCATCAGGGCCGCGACCTCGCCGACGCGGCGGATGTTTTCCGCCCGATCTTCGGGCGAGAAGCCGAGATCGGCGTTCAGGCCGTGGCGCACATTGTCGCCGTCCAGCACGTAGACCTGATAGCCCTTGTCGAACAGACCCTGCTCGACCGCGACCGAGAGCGTCGATTTGCCGGAACCGCTCAGCCCAGTGAACCACAACACGCCGCCGGCATGGCCATTCTTTTGTGCACGGTCTTCTGCGGTGATTTCGTGCTCAACACGCTGCACATTGGTCGCCTTGACGGTGATCATACCGCGCTGATCGGCGTAGCCTTCCATCGACACGATACCGCCGCCGGCGATCTGGTAGCCGTCGACCAGGACGAATCGGCCGGTGCGCGGAAAATTCCTGAACTCGTCGAGCGCCAGCATGCCGCGCGATCGGAGCGTTACCTCGGCGACCGCGTTGCGCTCCACATTCTGCGACTCCCTGTGCGACAGATCGGTGGTGTCGATCACCCGGTCGATGGACTGCACGGTGACCTGGGCTTCGGTGGTATTGAGTTTCAGCTTGTAGCTCTTGCCGATCTGGAGGGGTTCTCGACCGAGCCAGAAGAGATGCGCCCGAAAGACGTCGGTCTCGATCGGCAGGTCGTCGAGATGGCTTGCGACGGCGCCGCGTTCGACGAAAAGCTGCTCGTCCAAGGTGATGCCCACGCTCCGACCCGCCGTCGCCGCGGTCGGCGCGGTCGGTACGTTCCAGGCTTCGATCGATTGCACCTTGGCGGCCTTGTTGGCGGGCGAGAACATCAGCGTGTCGCCCACTTCTAGGCCGCCGCTTTCGATACGGCCGGCGATGATGCGGCGCTGATCGAACTTGTAGACATCCTGGACGGCGAGCCGGAGCGGCTGGTCGACCGGAACGGTGACGCTGTCGAAAGCATCGAGGGCCTGAACCACCGACGGGCCGTGATACCAGGGCATCGTCGCGGATCGGCCGACGATGTTGTCGCCTTCGCGACCCGAAACCGGGATTACCGAGATCGGCGTGACGTCGATATCGTGCAGGTAGGCACGGATCTCACTTTCGATATCATCGAAACGCGCCTTATCATAATCCGCCAGATCCATTTTGTTGACCGCCACCGCGACCTGGCGAACGCCCATCAGGTGCAACAGGTAGCCGTGCCGGCGCGACTGTTCGCGCACCCCTTCGGCCGCGTCGATGACCAACAGCGCCGCGTCCGCGGCGGCGGCGCCGGTGACCATGTTCTTCAGGAATTCCTTGTGGCCCGGCGCATCGATGATGACGTAGTCGCGCTTCGCAGTCTTGAACCAGATCTGCGAGGTATCGATGGTGACGCCCTGATCGCGCTCCGCCTGCAGCGCATCCATCAGGAAGGCCCATTCGAATGGCATGCCGCGACGCTCGCACATCGCCTGGATCGCCTCGAACTTGCCGTCCGGCAGGGATCCGGTGTCGTGGAACAGGCGCCCGACCAGCGTCGACTTGCCGTGATCAACATGGCCGACGAAGACAATCTTCAGGGAATCGCGGTTCGGATCTTCCATCTCCTGCGGCGGGGACATCGGCTGCTCCGCTTGGACCGCGGTCGGGGTCGCGGCGCCGGCGCTGTGTTTCATAGCTGCAATCCGTCCTTCACATATAGCCGTCTGTACGGAGGCGCTCGAAGGCGTCTTCGGAGACATGATCCATGGCGCGCCCCGAGCGCTCGGGCACCTTGGTCACTTCGAGCTCGGCGATGATCTCGTCGATCGTCGTTGCCTCGCTTTGCACCGGATGGGTGATGTCCTGGTCCCCCAGTGACCGGTAGCGTTTGCCGTCCTTGGCGAAGTAGAGGTCGATCGTGGGGATGGTTTCGCGCTTGGTGTAGCGCCAGATATCGACTTCCGTCCAATGCAATAAGGGATGGATGCGCAGATGTGTCCCGGGCGGGAAGTCGGTGTTGAACTGGTCCCAGAATTCCGGCGGCTGATCGCGAAAGTTCCAGGCGCCGGTCTCGCCGCGCGGGCTGAACACGCGTTCCTTGGCGCGGGTCGGATCCTCGTCGCGGCGAATGCCCAAGAAAAGTCCGGTGAATCCTTCGCGGGCCAGCAAGGCCTCGAGCCCGACTGTCTTTCGCTGGGCCAGGCGCGTCGCCAGCGGCAATGACGGGTCGATCTCGTCCAGCGGCGGGCAATTGCCGAGCAGCAGCTTGACGCCCCATTCTTCGGCATAGCGATCCCGAAAGGCGTACATCTCGGGAAATTTCTTGCCGGTATCGATATGGACCAGCGGAAATGGGACATGCCCGAAGAAAGCCTTGCGCGCCAGCCAGATCATCACGTTGGAGTCCTTGCCGAGCGACCACAGCATGGCCGGCCGGTCGATCCGGTTGTAGGCTTCGCGAAAGATGTAGACGCTTTGCTGCTCTAGCCTGTCGAGGTAATCCATTCGCACCCTGAACCTAAGAACGACAAAATCATCGGCCGAGCCGCGCCGTTACGGTGACCCGGCGCAACATAAGCGATTCATGATTAACGCGTTGTTAACCCGGCACTGCGTGTCGGGAAGGCGCCGCAAAGAAGCGTCTTGGCGATTGGTTGTCAAGCCGGTTGTCAGCATTGCGGCGATCGGCCACGGCGACGGCTTCAGCGGCGTCATCGCCGTTGTGCTCCGTAGCGCGGTCGGATACAAAGTCGAGCAATTCCGCTGCGGTAAAAACCTGCGTTTTTCGGGGCCCGGAGCATCACGAATCTTGGAGCAAAAGGCCGTCATGGTTGGGGCGAGTTTCGGGCGACGATCAATTGGCATGGGGATCGCACTGGCGGCTGCCGTGGCTCTGGCTTCTTGCGCCGCAAAGGAATCCGAGACGGTCTATTCTTCCGCCGGAGGCGCATCGAGTTCGAGCGTCGGCAGCACGGGCAATAGCGGCGGCGGCGTCAACATCACCGGTACCGACCGGCGGGATGGCGCGATTGCGGTCAACGGGTATCTTTGGCGTGCCTCGCTGGACACGACGTCGTTCATGCCGCTGAGCAGCGCCGACCCCTTCGGCGGCGTCATCATCACGGATTGGTACAGCCCGCCCGAGACGCCGCGGGAGCGCTTCAAGCTGACCGTCTACATCCTCGACCGTCGCCTCCGCGCCGACGGCATCAAGGTGTCCGTTTTCCGTCAGATGCGCGTGGGGCCTGGCCAATGGGTCGATTCCGCGGTCGGCAGCGACACCGCTGCCAAGCTGGAGAACGCGATTTTGACCCGGGCGCGGCAGCTTCGCATGGATGCCGTCGAGGAGTGAACGCGGTTCTGCCGCGCCGAGCGGCGCAAAGGCAGGCAGCCGGCGTCCCGAACGCGCCAGGCAGTTGACGGTCGAAGCCAAGGAAGCAGAATGACGTCGAATTCGGAGCGCTACAACGCGAAGGCGGTCGAGGCCAAGTGGCAGGCTGAGTGGACCGCCCGGCGATGCTTCGAGGCAGCCGAGGACCAGAGCCGGCCGAAATATTATGTTCTTGAAATGTTCCCATATCCGTCCGGCCGGATCCATATGGGGCACGTGCGCAACTATGCACTTGGCGACGTCGTTGCGCGCTACAAGCGGGCGCGCGGCTTCAATGTCCTGCATCCGATGGGTTGGGACGCCTTCGGTCTGCCGGCAGAGAACGCGGCGCGCGACCAGGGCATCCATCCCGCCGAATGGACCTATGCCAATATCGCAAACATGAAGGCCGAGTTGCAGAGCATGGGCCTGTCGCTCGACTGGTCGCGGGAAGTGGCGACCTGCCATCCCGGATACTATGCCCATCAACAGAAGCTGTTTCTCGATTTCTACAAGGCGGGCCTGGCCGATCGCCGAGAGTCGTGGGTTAACTGGGATCCCGTCGACGACACCGTACTGGCCAACGAGCAGGTCATCGACGGACGCGGTTGGCGTTCGGGGGCGCTGGTCGAGAAACGCAAGCTGACCCAGTGGTTTTTCAAGATCACCGAGTTTTCCGACGAACTGCTGTCCGCCCTCGACGAACTCGAGCGCTGGCCGGAATCGGTGCGTGTGATGCAGCGCAACTGGATCGGCCGGTCCGAGGGCTTACGCATGCGGTTCGCCTTCGCCGATGCCGGCGGCGAGACCTTGGAGGTATACACGACACGGCCGGACACGATTTTCGGGGCCAGTTTCATGGCCGTGTCGCCGGAACATCCGGTGGCCCGCAGGGTCGCCGAACAGGATTCCGAGGCGGCCGACTTCGTCGCCGAATGCCAGCGGCTCGGCACCTCCGAGGAAGTCATCGAAAAGACCGAGAAACGGGGCTACGACACCGGCCTACGGGTGAAACATCCATTCATCGAAGGCCATGACCTGCCGGTCTACATCGCCAATTTCGTGCTCATGGAGTACGGCACCGGCGCCATCTTCGGCTGCCCGGCACATGACCAGCGCGACCTGGAATTCGCCCGCACCTATGGGCTGGCGGTAATCCCCGTGGTCTGTCCGCGCGGCACCGAGACGGCGGATTTCGAGATCGGCGCCGAGGCGTTCATCGATACCGGCGACGGCGTGCTGATCAATTCCGACTTCCTCGACGGCCTGAGCGTGGCCGCCGCCAAGAACCAAATTGCCGACCGCATGGAAGCGGACGGCAGCGGCGATCGGGCGGTGAACTACCGTCTTCGGGACTGGGGCATCTCGCGGCAACGCTATTGGGGCTGTCCGATCCCGATGATGCATTGCGACGCCTGCGGCGTGGTGCCGGAGGCGGAGGAGAACCTGCCGGTCCGATTACCGGACGACGTGGAGTTCGGACGGCCCGGCAATCCGCTCGACCATCATCCGACCTGGAAGAAGACCGCCTGCCCGCAATGCGGCGCCGCGGCAAGGCGCGAGACCGACACGATGGACACCTTCGTCGATTCGTCGTGGTATTTCGCCCGCTTCTGCTCCGCCCGTGCCGAACAGCCGGTGACTCGCGACGCGGTCGATTACTGGCTGGCCGTGGACCAGTATATCGGCGGCGTCGAGCACGCCATCCTGCATCTGCTGTATTCGCGATTCTTCATGC
>CAJHXX010000064.1_pt1 | contig 12984 bp, 14 predicted proteins | sample 9198511 | NCBI WGS metagenome assembly CAJHXX01 (sample SAMEA7708325, study PRJEB35096) | sediment metagenome | biome: marine neritic benthic zone biome [ENVO:01000025]; feature: sediment [ENVO:00002007]; material: shallow marine sediment [ENVO:03000034] sea grass bed [ENVO_01000059] ...
CCGACCAGGTCGGCGCCGACATCGGCGCCCTTGGTGAAGATGCCGCCGCCGAGACGGGCGAAGATCGAGATCAGCGAGGCGCCGAAGCCGAGTGCCACCAGCGGGTCGGTCAATTCGCGGCCCGAAAGGCCGACGAGATCCTTCAGGACCCAGTAGTAGAGCGCAACCGCGAGCAGGGCGAGGCCGACCACCAGCATGCCGGTGATGGCGCCGGACTTGAAGGCGATGTCGAGGGCGTGCTGCACGCCCTGGCGGGCGCCTTCCGCGGTCCGCACATTGGCGCGCACCGAGACATGCATGCCGATGAAGCCGGTCGCGCCGGAGAGAATGGCGCCGATCAGGAATCCGATCGCCGCGGCGCCGCCCAACAACCACCATGCCAGGCCGCAGATCACGATACCGACGACGGCGATCGCCGTGTATTGGCGTTTCAGATAGGCCGAGGCGCCTTCCCGCACGGCGCCGGCGATCTGCTGCATGCGCTCGTTGCCGGCGGGTGCCGACAGCACGGCGCGACTGGCATAGGCGCCATAAAGCAGCGCGATGACACCGCAAACCACAACCAAAACCAATTCCACCGACATGACCTTGACCCCTCAGCCTGATTGGAAATTCGTCGAGATGACGCGCCGTTGCACGCCCCGGGGGGACGCGTGGCCCTTGAAAGTGCGCGGTATATGCCAGACTTGCCCCAGGGGCGCAACTCGGGGCGCAACTCGGGGCGCAATTCGGGGCACAGATCGCGGACGGGCCGCTCAGGACACCGGTCGCCGCCGATGCGCCCGCACCAGCCAGGCCGCGCCGGCAATGGCGAGCAACAGGAATGGAACCGGGCTCAGCGTCACCATATCCCAGCCGAAACGGTGCAGAATCTGGCCGGACATCAGCGATGCGCTGGCCACCGTGCCGAAAATCAGGAAATCATTGACCGCCTGGGTTTTGGCCATCTCGGAGGTGACCTGAAGCTCGGTGATCAGCGTGGTCGCGCCGATGAACATGAAATTCCAGCCGACGCCGAGCAGGGCGAGCGCGATCCAATAGTGGACGACCGTATCGCCGCTTGACGCCGCGGCAACACAGAGCAGGTTGAGCAGGCCGCCGACGACGATGATCTGCGCGGCGCCGAAGCGGCGGATCAGCGAGCCGGTGAAGAAGCTCGGCGCGTACATGCCGACGACATGCCATTGGATCACGGTGGCCGCCGTATCGAAGCTGTGCTGCTGGATCACCATGGCAAGCGGCGTCGAGGTCATGACCAGGCTCATCACGCCGTAGCCGATCATGCCGCTCGCCGCCGCGACCAGGAATACCGGGTTGGCCATGATCCGGCCGAGCGGCCGGGCCGGCGCGTCGAGCGGGTCGATGACCGGCCGCGGCACCGACAGGAACGCCAACAGGCCCATGGTCGCGACCATCAGCGCGGCGACCGCCAGGTAACAGCCGAGAAAGGTGAACGCCGCCACCAGGTCCTTCGTCCATTTGGCGATCTCCGGGCCGGCGAAGCCGGCGACCAGGCCGCCCGCCAGCACCAGGGCGATCGCCTTCGGCCGGAACTCGGCCGGCGCCACATCGGCCGCCGCGAAGCGGTAGTAATGGGCGAAGCCGGCGAATATGCCGACCAGCATGGTACCGCCCGAAAAGGTCCAGAAGCTTGCCGCATAGATGCCGAAGCCGGCGATAAGCGCGCCAAAAAAGCCGAAACCGGTGCCGACCAGGAAGCCCGCGCGCCGCCCGATCCAGCGCATGATGAACGACGCCGGCACGGTGGCGCGCGCCGTCCCCGTGACCACGCTGGTCACCGGCAGAGTCGCGAGCGCCTTGTCGTCGGCCAGGTCGTAGCCGACCAGAGACCCGAGGGTGATCAGGATCGACATGGAGCTGATGAACAGCGCTTGGCAGGCGGCAAGGATCGCGACATTGGCCAGGGTTCTGGCATCGCGCATCGTTGTCATCCGTCGTGGCGCCGGGAGACTATGTCAGCGGGGTTGGTCCTGCCAAGCCCCGTGGCGTGGCGAAATCAGCCGCCGATCGCGCCCGTGACCAGCACGTCGGTCACCAGGCCGGCGCCGAGCACGCGCTCGGATTGCGCCAGCAGGCGAGCCTTGACGGCGGCGAAATCGACCGATTGATCGTCCCGGCCGCGAGTCACCGAGCGCCCGTGCAGGTCGCGCACGAAGGCATCGCGCAGGCGCGGCATATGCTGGTAGACTTTCCGTTTGGCGTCCTCGCCGGCGACCTGCAGGCTGACCGTCATGTGGATGTAATAGCGCACCCGCTTGTTGCGCATGATCGGCGCGCTCAGCGGTTGCATCTCGATATAAACCGCCTCCGACGTCTCGACAGCCGGCGCCTCGGGCGCGGCTTCTTCGGCGTTGCCGAGAACGACGTAGCCGCCGAGCAGCAAGGCGCCGGCGAGCCCTCCGATGACGACGATTTTACCCACGGCGACGCTACACTCCGAGATACTACTCGATCGAACCACTATTCGGCCGATCAGTCTGCCATCCAACAGGTTACCGGCGGGTTTACGGATCGGACCGCCGATGGCGCCAGCCGGCCTCGGCCAGGGCGATCTCGCCGCCATCGGCATCGAGGACGCGGACGCCGCCGGCCGGGGTTATCCGGCCGACCGGGCTGAGCGGCAGGTTCAGCCTTGCCGCCAGGGCGGCCACCGCATCGGCGGCCTCCGGCGGCGCGGTGAACAGCAGCTCGTAGTCATCGCCGCCGCCCAGCACCATGTCGATGGGCCGCGACAGCGCCAGCAACCCGGCCTTCGCCGCCTCGGCGACCACCACCTTGTCGGCCTCGATCTCGGCGCCGACGCCGGAGGCCGCCGCGATATGGCCGAGGTCGGCGGCAAGCCCGTCCGATATGTCGATCGCGGCGCTCGCCAGCCCGCGCAGCGCCTGGCCGAGGGCAAGCCGCGGACTGGGCAGTTGATACCGGTCGATCAGGACGCCTCGCGTCGTCTCCGCGATGCCGGACAACCGGCCGTCGACCGCCGCGAGGCCGAGCGCCGCATCACCGACGCTGCCGGACACGTAGATCCGGTCGCCGGGCGCCGCGCCGCCGCGCCTGAGCGCCGTCCCCGTCGGCACCCGGCCGAGCGCGGTCAGCGACAGCATCAGCGGCCCGGAGGTCGAGACGGTGTCACCGCCCAGCAGGCAACAATCGAACTCGCGCTGATCGGCGGCGAGCCCGACGACGAAATCGGCGATCCACGTATCCGGCGTGGCGTCCGGCCAAGCGGCGCTCAGCAAATAGCCGACCGGCGCCGCCCCCATGGCGGCCAGGTCCGACAGGTTGACGCGCAGCAGTTTGCGGGCGATCAGGCCGGCCGGCTCGTCGCCGACGAAATGCACGCCCGCGACCATCGCATCCACCGTGACCACCGTTTCCTGGTCGCCGCCGCCGCTCAGCAGCGCGGCATCGTCTTCCAGGCCCAGCGCCCCGGGCGCGTCCGCGGCGAGCGGCGCGAAAAAGTCGGCGATCAGGCGGAATTCGTCGCGGCGTTCAATTTCCGTCACGGTCGCCATCCTCCTCTCGCGCCTCGAACTCGCCGGCCCGGAGTTGGCGGCCCAGGCGATCGACCACGCCGTTGATGAAGCCCGGCTCGGCGCCGGCAAAGAACGCGTGCGCCACGTCAACGTATTCGTTGATCACCACGCGCGCCGGGACGTCTCGCCGGACCAGCATCTCATAGGCGGCCGCGCGCAGCACCGAGCGCAGGATCGCCTCCAGGCGTTCGACCGAGCGGTGCGGATCGAGCGCTCCGGCGACCAGGGCGTCGATTTCCTCCAGCCGCCCGCTGACGCCGCCCACCAGGTCGGCGAACAGCGCCGCATCCGGCGCCACATACTGGTCGCCGTCGATCTCCCTTCCCAGCCGGTGGGTGATGAACTCGTCGATCACCGCCTCGGGGCTGCCGGCGGCCTGCTCGATCTGATAGAGCGCCTGCACGGCGTTGAGCCGCGCCGCGCTGCGCCGATCGGCGCGGATCGCGCGATCGCGGGGCACCGGATCGATCATCGCGGGTGATAGCCGAACTGGCGTTTCACGTCGATCATGCGCAGCGCGGCGCGGGCCGCGGTGCCGCCCTTGTCGCGCTGGTCGACCGCGGCGCGCGCCTCGGCCTGCGCCCGGTTGTCGACGGTCAGGATACCGTTACCGATGGCGATGGCGTATTCGAGCGTCAGCTCGGTCAGGCCGCGCGCGCTTTCCCCGGCGACGATGTCGTAGTGGCTGGTCTCGCCGCGGATGACGCAGCCGAGCGCGATATAGCCGTCATAGCGCCGCCGCCCGCCGATCAGCTCCATCGCCTTGATGGCGAAACGGATGGCGGCGGGAATCTCCAGCGCGCCGGGCACGACGATGCGATCATAGGTGGCGCCGGCCTGGTCCAGCGCCGCGATCGCGCCGGCCGCGAGCTGGTCGGCGATGTCCTCGTAGAACCGGGCCTCGACGATTAGGAGATGTGGTTCGTTGTCCATTGCCTATCGCTTCGCTTGCGCCGCCCGGTCAATCGAGCGGCACCGGCCGCTGTTCGACCACCGTCAGGCCGAAGCCTTGGCGACCGATAATGGTGTGTGCCGTGTTCGACAGCAGGATCAGGTCCCGGACCCCGAGGTCGAGCAGGATCTGCGCGCCGATACCGTAGTCGCGCAGCTCGCCGCTGTGGTCGACCCGCTCGCCCATCTTGCGGCGCACCCGGTCGGACAGGCTGGTCGGCCGCGGCTCCCGGATCAGCACGACCACGCCGCGGCCTTCCTGCTCGATCATGCGCATCGCCGCGGCCAGCATGCCGGGCTGTCCGTCGGCGTCGCCGAGCACGTCGTTCAGGACGTTCAACGCGTGCATCCGGACCAGCACCGGCCCCGGCGCGGCCACGTCACCCTTCACGAGTGCGATATGTTCCGCATATTGCGACTTGCTGCGATAGACGATCATTTTGAAGCGGCCGCCATGGCGGCTGTTCAGCTCGGTCTCCAGCGTCCGCTCGATCAGGTTGTCGAACTGCAGGCGATGGGCGATCAGGTCGGCGATGGTGCCGATCTTCAGGCCGTGGAACTGGGCGAACTTCACCAGGTCCGGCAGCCGCGCCATGGTGCCGTCGTCATTCATGATCTCGCAGATCACGCCGGCCGGCTGCAGGCCGGCGAGGCGGGCGATGTCGACCGCCGCTTCGGTATGGCCGGCGCGGCGCAGCACGCCACCCTCCTCCGCCACCAGCGGAAAGACGTGGCCGGGGCTGACGATTTCTTCCGAGCCGCTGCGCTGGTCGATCGCCACCTGGATGGTATGGGCACGGTCATGCGCCGAAATACCGGTGGAGATGCCGTCGCGCGCCTCGATCGACACGGTAAAGGCGGTCCGGTGGCGCGCCTGGTTATCCTCCGCCATCGGCTTGAGGCCGAGCCGGGCGGCGTGGTCCGCCGGCAGCGACAGGCAGATCAGGCCGCGGCCGTGCTTGGCCATGAAATTGACCACCTCCGGCGTCGCCATCTGGGCCGGAATCACCAGGTCACCCTCGTTCTCGCGCTCCTCGTCATCGACCAGGATGATCATCTTGCCGTTGCGGACGTCGGCAATGATGTCATCGATGTTCGAGAGATACTCCAATTCCGACATCACGCCCTCACGTCCTCGAGCCGTGCCACATACCTGGCCAGCACATCGACCTCCAGGTTGATCCTGGCACCGACATCGGCGGCGCCGAATGTGGTGCGCTGTTGTGTATGCGGGATGATATTCACCCCGAACCGGTTGCCCGCCACCTCGTTCACCGTGAGCGACGCGCCATCCAGGGCGACACTGCCCTTGGGCGCCAGGAACCTGGCCAGCTCGGCAGGCGCCTCGAAGGTAAAGCGGACGCTGTCGCCTTCGGCACGCCGCTCGACCACGCTGGCGACGCCGTCGACATGGCCCGAGACGATATGGCCGCCGAGCTCGTCGCCGACGCGGAGGGCGCGTTCCAGGTTGATCGCCGTGCCGACCTGCCAGCCGCCGAGGCTGGTGCAAGCCATGGTCTCGGCCGAGACATCGACGGCGAACCAGTCATCGCCCTTGTCGACGACGGTCAGGCAGATGCCGTGGCAGGCGATCGAGGCGCCGATCTCGATGCCGCCCGTGTCGTAGGCGGTCGCGATCTCGATCCGCGTGTCGCCGCGGCGCTCGAGCGCGCGAACCCGTCCGACATCGGTGATGATCCCGGTAAACATCTACGTGTTTTAAGCCCGACGGGCGTAGGTTTCCAGTAGGTCTTGTCCGATTGCCTCGACGGCCCGGCGCTCGAAACGCGGCGCCGCGTCCAGGCGGTCCAGTCCGAACGCCGCCGCCGCGGCGAGGCCGTCGCCGCCGATCAGGCTCGGCGCCCGGAACCAGGCGATCCGATCGACCAGATCGGCGCCGAGCAGCGACGCCGCCAGCGTCGCCCCGCCCTCCACCATCAGGCGGGTGATGCCGCGCGCGGCCAGGGCGCCGAGCGCGGCGGCGGGATCGGGCCGGCCGGCCGCATCGGCCTCGACCTCGATGATCTCGACCCCCAGGTCCTGCAGCTCCTTCAGGGCCGGCCGGCGCTCGGGCGCCGGCTTCGGTCCGGTGATCAACCAGGTCGGCCGCTCGGCCGCGGTCGCCGCCAGCCGCGACCCCGGCGACAGCCGCAAGCCGCCGTCCATGGCGACGCGCACCGGCGAGTGCCCGGCCAAGCCCGGCAGCCGACAGGTCAGCTCCGGATCGTCGGCCAGCGCCGTGCCGATGCCAACCATGATGGCGTCGTTCCGGGCGCGCATCAGATGCACCCGCGCCCGCGCCTCCTCGCCGGTAATCCAGCGGCTCTCGCCCGACCGGGTGGCGATCCGGCCGTCCAGGGTGCTCGCCAGCTTGAGGCTGACCAGCGGCCGCCCCTCAGTCACGCGCATCAGGAAGCCGGCATTGATCTCGGCGGCCTCGGCGCGGCAGAGACCGACCGCGACCTCGACCCCGGCCTGGTGCAGCATGTCCAGGCCGCGGCCGTCGACACGGTTGTCGGGGTCTTCCAAGGCGATCACGGCGCGGGCGATGCCGGCCGCAACCAGCGCCTCGGCGCAAGGCGGCGTCGCGCCGTGATGGGCACAGGGCTCCAGCGTGACATAGGCGGTGGCGCCGCGGGCCGCGGCGCCGGCCCGGCCGAGCGCCTCGGCCTCGGCATGGGGCCGGCCGCCCCGCTGGGTCCAGCCGCGGGCGACGACACGGCCATCCTTCGCCAGCACGCAGCCGACGGCCGGATTGGGCCACACCGAGCCGAGGCCCCGCGCGGCAAGCGCCAGGGCGGCCCGCATCAGCCCAAGGTCGACGGCGTCAGTCGCTTCCGGTCTCGCCAAATTCCTGGCCCACGAAATCCTCGAAGTCGCGCGCCTCGCGGAAGTTCTTATAGACCGAGGCGAAGCGCACATAGGCGACGGGATCGAGATTGGCGAGCGCCGACATCACCAGCTCGCCGATCGCCTTGGAGGGGATCTCGGATTCGCCGGAGCTTTCCAGCTGGCGCACGATGCCGTTGATCATGCGCTCGACCCGTTCCGGATCGACGTTGCGCTTGCGCGTCGCGATCTGGATCGACCGGGCCAGCTTGTCGCGGTCGAAGACCGTCCGCTGCCCGCCTTTCTTCAGCACCATGAGCTCGCGCAGCTGGATGCGCTCGAAGGTGGTGAAGCGCGCGCCGCAGGCCGGACAATAGCGCCGCCGCCGGATCGCCGTGTTGTCCTCTGTCGGCCGCGAATCCTTCACCTGGGTATCTTCGTTGGTGCAGAACGGACAGCGCATGTCAGTACCCCTCGCCCGAAGCCGGCCGCATCATTCCGCGTTGGGATAGACGGGGAAGCGGCGGCAGAGATCGCGCACCTTGGCGCGGGCCGCGGCTTCCGCGGCCGAATTGTCGTCCCGGTTGGCGGCCTGGCCCTCCAGCACGTCGGCGATCAGATGGCCGACGATGGCGAACTCGGCGGTGCCGAAACCGCGCGTGGTCGCCGCCGGCGTGCCGAGCCGGATGCCCGACGTCACCGTCGGCTTTTCCGGGTCGAACGGAATGCCGTTCTTGTTGCAGGTGATGCCGGCGTTCTCCAGCGTACGCTCCGCGACATCGCCGGTCAGTCCTTTCGGCCGGAGATCGACCAGCATCAGATGGGTGTCGGTGCCGCCGGAAACAATGTCGAAGCCGCGGTCGGCCAGGGTCGCCGCCAGCAGCTTGGCGTTCTCGACCACGGCGGCGGCATAGCTCTTGAATTCGGGCCGGAGCGCCTCGCCGAAGGCGACCGCCTTGGCGGCGATGACATGCATCAGGGGCCCGCCCTGCAGGCCGGGAAAGATCGCCGAGTTGATGCGCTTGCCGATATCGTCGTCGGTGCTCAGGATCATGCCGCCGCGCGGCCCGCGCAGCGTCTTGTGGGTCGTGGTGGTGACCACATGGGCGTGCGGCAGTGGGCTCGGATGCACGCTGGCGGCGACCAGCCCGGCGAAATGCGCCATGTCGACCAGCAGATAGGCGCCGACTTCGTCGGCGATGGCACGGAAGCGGGCGAAGTCGATGATCCGCGGATAGGCCGAGCCGCCGGTGACGATCATCTTCGGCTTGTGCTCACGAGCCAGGGCCTCGACCTCGTCGAAGTCGATCCGCGCGTCCTCCCGGCGGACGCCGTATGGCACCGCGTTGAACCATTTGCCGGACAGGTTCGGTCGCGCGCCGTGGGTCAGGTGGCCGCCGGCGGCGAGGCCGAGGCCGAGGATCGTGTCGCCGGGCTGCAGCAGCGCCAGGAAGACCGCCTGGTTGGCCTGCGCTCCGGCATGGGGCTGCACATTGGCGAAGCGGCAGCCGAACAGCTTGCAGGCGCGTTCGATCGCCAGGCGCTCGGCGATGTCGACATGGCCGCAGCCGCCGTAATAGCGCCGGCCCGGATAACCCTCGGCGTATTTGTTGGTGAGCACGCTGCCCTGGGCGCGCAGCACCGCCGGGCTGACGATGTTCTCCGAGGCGATCAGCTCGATCTCGTCGCGCTGCCGGCCGAGCTCGCCGGCGATTGCCTTGAAAAGCTCCGGGTCGTCGCGCTCCAGGTCGGCGGCGAAAAAGCCGTCGGGGGCGGCACGGGAACTGGCGGGGGCGGACGAATTCATCTCCGACTACTGGCTCCGATTGAACATAGAACTTGAATCCACAACATCACGGCGGCGGAGCACCTTCACCGGCCGCGAGGACGTGCGCCGCGGCCGGGGCGGTTCGAAGCACTCCAGAGATCGATCAGGGCTTCCCACTCCGAAGCCGAGGTTATTACCATATGTCGCGTGAACTTGCCAACGTCACACAACTTGTCGTGACGCCGCCAAATCCGTCCGGCGAGCCGCCAAGGTTTCGGCGACGCGTTTGCGCGTTCTGCTTGCGGCTTTCGTGTAGTTCGCAAAATGCGAATCCGGCAATGCGCCCGAAACAAGCACTTGCGACAATTGAACGTCACGGATGCTTGCAGGTGGTTCGAAAAGCTCTCCAAAAGAGATTAAATAACACCATGCTCTATATCGTTTGACAGCACTGCAACTTCGTGGCAAATAATAATCAACTTACTTTAGATTAACCCAACTGAATAAATGCAAGGGAATTCGTGGGGATGAGTGAAGAAAGCCAGACCGGATTGGGTAAGGACGAACTGCTTCGCATGACTTCGGAGATCGTTTCCGCCTATGTAGGCCATAATTTGCTGCCGGCGAGCGAGATTCCCGACATCATCGGCATGGTGCACAAGTCCCTCGAGGGATTGTCTTCACCGTCGATGTCGGCCAATGAGACCCGCCAGAAGCCGGCCGTCCCGGTCAAGCGGTCGATCATGCCCGAATACATCGTCTGTTTGGAAGACGGCAAGAAGCTGAAAATGTTGAAGCGCTATCTGCGCTCCAACTACAACATGACGCCCGAGGAATACCGGGCCAAATGGGGTCTGGCGCCGGATTATCCGATGGTCGCGCCCAACTACGCGGCGCAGCGCTCGGAGTTCGCCAAGAAGATCGGCCTCGGCCGCAAGGGCCGCGCCGCACGCGGCCGCCGCAAGTAGCGACATCGCGCCGCCGTCGACGCCGCCCGCTTCAGCCGGCGCGGGGCGAAAAGAAAAGGCCCGGCGAGCAGCCTCGCCGGGCCCGATTGATTAACGGCCGTTGCGGCGGCTCAGTTGGTCGCCGTGTTCGACTCGATGTCGGTGTAGTCGTAGGTGCCGTTCTTCCACTCGTACCAGACATAGCCCGGCGCGGTCACGTCACCCGTGTTGTCGAAGCCGATCTTGCCCAGCACGGTGTCGAACTGGTTCGAGCGCAGCGACGAGACCATGGCGTTCAGCTTGGTCGAGCCGGCCTTCTCGGCCGCCTTCGCCCAGGCCTGGATGGCACCATAGGTGTAGAGCGTGTAGCCCTCCGGCTCATAGTTCTCGGCCTTGAACTTGGCCACCACCGGCGCCGCCATGGCGTTCTTGCGCGGGTCCGGGCTGAAGGTCATGACCGTACCGGCACCAGCCTCGCCGGTAATCTTCCAATACTCGTCGGTGACCAGCGCGTCGCCCGATACCAGCTGCACGCCATAGCCCTGCTCGCGGGCCTGGCGGATCATCAGGCCGGCCTCGGTGTGGTAGCCGCCGAGATAGAAGACATCGACGCCAGCCGCCTTCATCTTAGAGATCAGCGCCGAGTAATCCTTCTCACCGGCAGTATAGGCCTCGTACATCGCTTCCGTGACGCCGCGCTTGTTGAGGCGCTTCTTGGTCTCGTCGGCGAGGCCCTTACCGTAAGCAGTCTTGTCGTGCAGGATGGCGATCTTCTTGGCGCCCCATGTGTCGGCGAGATAGTTGCCGGCAACGATGCCTTGCTGGTCGTCACGACCGCAGACGCGGAACACGTTGTCGCCGCCTTCGTCGGTCAGCTTCGGATTGGTCGAGGCCGGCGAGATCTGCAGCACGCCCTCTTCCTCATAGACCTTGGAGGCCGGGATCGAGGAGCCGGAGCAGAAATGCCCGGCGACGAACGCCACACGCTCCGAGACGAACTTGTTGGCCACGGCCACCGCCTGCTTCGGATCGCAGGCATCGTCGCCGACGATCAGCTTCAGCTTCTGGCCGAGCACGCCGCCGGCGGCGTTGATGTCGGCGACCGCCATTTCGGCGCCGCGCTTCATCTGCTCGCCGAACGAGGCGTACTGGCCGGTCATCGGCCCGGCCGTCGCGATCAGGATTTCCGCCTTGGCGGTGGTCGCGCCGGCCACGGCGAGCGCCGCCGCGGCAAGTAGCGAGATCTTGAGATTGGGCATGAAGTTAAAACTCCCTGTTTGTTTCATGGCGCGGCCGGCCGGGACGACACGAACGGGCATTTCCACCGTCCGCCGAAGTCCGGAAACGGCACGCGAACAGGGCGGTACTCTATCATGCGCATTTCCGGCTACAACACATTTCCGCCCGGCTTCGGGCTCGCTGCGCCCGATGCGCGCATCGGGCGGCGAGAGAGCTAAGCTTTCGGTTTCTCGCGCCAACTGAAGGGGCCGGTGCGCTCATAGACCCACGGATATTGCTCCGCCATCTTGTGGGCCTTGGTGACCCGGAAGGCGACCAGGGAGATCACGATCAGCACCGCCGTATCGACGATGAAGCCCGAGGCCGACAGCAGCTCGCCCTCGAACAGCGAGAAATGCAGGAACCGGTCGACGATCCCCAGCATCACGCTGTAGGGCACCGCCTGCCACATCGGCCGCCAGGTATTGGCCAGCGCCTGGCCGGTCATCGCCGCGCTGAATCCCATCAGCCCGACGGTCAGACCGATGAACACCCCGACGGTCGATCCGAGCAACGCTTCCATGGGCCCCTTCCCCTCCGGCTCAGCGGCCGCCCTCGAGATAGGCGGTGCGGATTTCCTCGTTGGCGAGCAGCTCCTCGCCGCTGCCGGACATCAGGATCCGGCCGTTCGCCATGACATAGCCGCGGTCCGCCAGGCGAAGCGCGTGAAAGGCGTTCTGCTCCACCAGGAAGACGGTGACGCCTTCCTGCTGGTTGATCGTCCGGATCACCTGGAAGATCTCCTTGACGAACATCGGCGCCAGGCCGAGCGACGGCTCGTCGAGCAACAGCAGGCGCGGCCGGCTCATCAGCGAGCGCGCGATCGCCAGCATCTGCTGCTCGCCGCCGCTCAAGGTGCCGCCGCGCTGAACCTGGCGCTCGCGAAGGATCGGGAACAGAGTGAAGACCCGCTCGACGTCCTCCTCGAAATGGTCCTCCGATGCCGTCGTCGCGCCGAGCTGCAGGTTCTCCAGCACGGTCATGCGCGGGAAGATGCGCCGCCCCTCCGGTGCCTGTGCGATGCCCATGCGGATGATCTCGTAGGTCGAGCGCTCGGTGATATCCACGCCCTCGAAGGTGACGCGGCCGTTGCGGGCGCGCGGATTGCCGCAGATGGTCATCAGCAGGGTCGACTTGCCGGCGCCGTTGGCGCCGATCAGGGTGACGACCTCGCCCTGATTGACCTCGACGTCGACGCCGCGCAAGGCCTCGATATTGCCGTAAAAGGTGTGGACACCCGTTACGCTCAGCATCACGCCGCCCCCTCGTCTTCTTCCTCGCCGAGATAGGCGCGGATGACCTCGGGATCGTTGCGCACCTCCTCGGGCGTGCCATCGGCGATCCTGGCGCCATGGTCGAGAACCACCACCCGGTCCGAAATCCCCATGACCACGCTCATGTCGTGCTCGATCAGCAGCACGGCGATGGCGAATTCGTCACGAATGGCGGTCAGCAGCCCGTTGAGCTCCGCCGTCTCGCGGGGGTTGAGCCCGGCGGCCGGCTCGTCGAGGCAGAGCAGCCGCGGCTCGGTGCACATGGCGCGGGCGATCTCGATCTTGCGCTGGATGCCATAGGCGAGCGTGCCCGCCTCGCGGTCTGCATAGTCCAGGATATCGAACCGGCGCAGCCAGTCCTCGGCGCGGGCGACGGCCGC
>CAJHXX010000557.1_pt1 | contig 12945 bp, 9 predicted proteins | sample 9198511 | NCBI WGS metagenome assembly CAJHXX01 (sample SAMEA7708325, study PRJEB35096) | sediment metagenome | biome: marine neritic benthic zone biome [ENVO:01000025]; feature: sediment [ENVO:00002007]; material: shallow marine sediment [ENVO:03000034] sea grass bed [ENVO_01000059] ...
ATCAGCGCGCCCAAATGCGCGCCCACACCATCACGCAGGAACAGCGTGCCGCCGGTAATCGCCGCCGCCATCATGTAGGTGCCGCATTCGATGCGGTCGGAGACCACCCGGTGCCGGGCCGCGGTCAGTGCCGGCACGCCGGTGACGGTGATCTCGCTGCTGCCGATGCCCTCGATCCGTGCGCCCATGGCGGCCAGGCAGCGGCAGAGGTCCGCCACCTCCGGCTCGCGCGCAGCGTTGACCAGGCGGGTCTCCCCCTCGGCGAGGCTCGCCGCCATCAGCAGGTTTTCCGTCGCCCCGACCGAGACCTTGGGAAAGACGATCTCGGCCCCGTTGAGCCCGACGGGCGCGCGCACCTTGACGTAGCCGTCGGCGAGCTCGATCTCGGCGCCCATCAGCTCCAGGCCGCGCAGGTGCAGATCGATCGGCCGCGTGCCGATGGCACAGCCGCCGGGCAGCGAGACTTCGGCCTCGCCCATCCGTGCCACCAGGGGGCCCAGCACCAGGACCGAGGCCCGCATGCGCCGCACCAGCTCGTAGGGCGCCCGGGTCGAGGCGATGTCGGCGGCGGTCAGCTCGAGGGCCCGCCCGCTTCCCGCCGTGCCGTTCCAGGAAAGGGCGACGCCATGCTGTTGCAGCAGTTCCGCCATGGAGCGGATGTCCGCCAGGTCCGGCAGGTTTTCCAGCCGGAGCGTCCCGGCGCTCAAAAGCGACGCCGCCATGAGCGGCAGGGCCGCGTTCTTGGCGCCGCTGATCTGAATCTCACCCTCGAGCGGCCTGCCGCCGCGAATGCAAATCCGGTCCATCACTCACTCGATTCTTGTCCTGTGCCGGCGGCCGTCCTGCCAAGCGGGGCAAGGGGCACGCAACGCCCTCTCGCCGCCGCCGGTCGCGCCGGCGCCGTCGCGGGGGTTTCTAGCGGAAAGCGGGGGAAGCCTCAAGCATCCCCCTCCTCTGCCGCTTCCTCTGCCGGCTCGCCCTTTTCCGGGCTTTCCGGCGGCTCTGGGTGCCGGGCCTCGGCCTTGCGCGCACGGTCCTGCCGCTTGCGCCGCTGCAGGTTGCGGCGCAGGGCATCGGACAGACGTTTTTCCTTGTCGGACAGCTGGGCGCTCCCCCGAAGGCTCGGCTCCCCGCAAGCCTCGCCCCCCATTGTGGCAAGGTCAAGGCAGGGGGTGAAGCTTTAGGGTTCTCACGCGTGAGAACCCGTCGCGTTCAAACGCCCCCTGCTTAATCCTTGGGGCTTTCCTCGCTTCGCTGCGGTGCGCGCAGTCGCGCTTGCCAAGTCCCTTTGAAGAAACTTGGAATAGAGGCCCATTTGGCGCCGAGAAGTGTGAAAGATCGCGCTTGCCTTCGGCCAGCCGCGGTGGCATGTTCCGCCGCGCTCGCCAAGAGCCATTTGCCCCCGTGCCGCCGTAGCTCAGGGGTAGAGCACACCCTTGGTAAGGGTGGGGTCGAGTGTTCAATTCACTCCGGCGGCACCAGACCTTTGCTGAAAAATCAACGACTTAGGCGATTCCGGCCTAGACCGTGAACCCGCAAAGCGCAGAACAGCGCAAGAACATGCAGGTCGTTTGGCACGTCTTTGACACGCGGCGTTCCCGGACTGTTCGAGTTCCGCGATGGCTCGATACGGGGATGACGATTGCTCGCACGCCTCAATGCGTTCAATTGCTCAGGTATTTCTTGGTGCCCATTTGGTGCCCATGGTGCGCGATTGGAGTAGTACCCGAGCCGCACGCCGGCGGCGGCCGGATCCGCGGCGGCTTGACCTGACGACAGACTGGTGTCAGATCGCGGATGTCTGCTTATCGATGACGACCAGGCAAACGTGTTGCCGCGCGGTGATCTCCGCCTGTAGCCATAAGGAGAAGTGGATCGGTCGCCCACCGGCACACAATGTTGCTTACCTTTGCCCGAGAACGCCCCTGGCATGATGAGCTCGACTGAAGAGAGGCAGCGCGCATCACCGGGAGGAATCGGCCCGACGCGGAGCGCGGCATCCAATTCAAGCGGCGCGTGGCGTCCGCAGCCAGATCGAGCGTCGGTTGCGAAGCGTTGGTTGAGGCGTCCATCCGGCACGGTGTAGCGATATTTTGCATCTGCTCAATACCCGATTGCAGGTTCAAAACATTACAAATCCAGTCGAACCCCGCCGATGATCCGGTGAGTACATCGTCATAACTACCGTTATAGCCGTCGATTTTTCTTACAAGTGTGGGATTTTTTGACGAAATCAGGAATGGCGCTCGTTTCAAACTCCTGATTATTCAAAGACTTACGCTTTGTACGAGTATATTGGCACGGAAATTGCTGAAACGTTTGAAGGACGCATATGCTTTCGTAATTCGGGGGACTATTTATGTTTAAGAAACTTCTTGCCGGTGTGTTTGGTCTGGCGCTGATGGGAATGTCGGGAACGGGGAACGCGACCGTCATCGACTTCGACAGCTATTCCAGTGGAACCATTCTAGCGGTGGGAACATTCGATGCGCTTGGCGTACACTTTGACCAAAGCCTCATAGTGGATGATGGCAGTTCCGGGGGAGAACCTGGCAGTCTGCCAAATTACGCCATAAACAACGATTCTTTTGGCGATGACGTAACGGGAAGTTTCTTCTCGGAGATAAGCTTTTTGAGCGTGTTTGCCGGCGATAGCGGAGGTGACACAGACACTGTTACATTGAATGTATACGACGTATTTGACGCTCTTGTAGATTCTGACACGTTCACGGGCGCATCCGCACAGCTTTTGAGTGTCTCAGGGGCGGGTATTGTGAGATTTGAGCTGATTGAGTCTGGGTCGATCGGATTCGATGATTTCACGTTCACTTCCGTCGCGGTTCCCGAACCCGCTACCCTTTCCCTGTTCGCCGTCGGGCTCGTGGGTATCGGCTTCGCCGCCCGCCGGCGTCGCAAAGCAGCCTGACGTAATAGCAAGTTTTTTGCAGAAAGCGGCGGCCCTTCGGGGCTGCCTTTTTTGTACGGTAACTGAAGACGGCGCTTGGAACCGACCAAACAGGCGGTTCAATGTTTCCGACAACAACAATTGTGACGAAGAATCGGTACGATTGCTCCTGCTCGGGGGAGACTCCGATCGAACAGCGACCGATGGGCCATTCAATCAGGGGGTAACGCCATGTCCGACTTCATCCTGACCAGCAACAGCTTCAAGGACGGCGACTATCTCGGCGCCGACCATATCCTGTCCGAGGACTTCGGCTTCGGCTGCGCCGGCGGCAACACCTCGCCGCATCTCGCCTGGACCGAGCCGCCGGCCGGCACCGGGAGCTTCGCGCTGACCTGCTTCGATCCCGACGCGCCGACCGGCAGCGGCTTCTGGCATTGGCTGGTGGTCAACATCCCGGCCGACCTGCGCGAGCTGGCGGCGGGCGCCGGCAGCGCGGGCGGCGCGCTGCCCGCCGGAGCGCTGCAGACGCGCACCGATTTCGGCCAGCCGGGCTATGGCGGGCCGTGCCCGCCGGCGGGCGACCATCCGCACCGCTACCTGTTCACCATCCACGCGGTGAACGCGGCGGAACTACCGGTCGCCGCCGACACCTCGGCCGCGGTGATCGGCTTCCAGCTCAATTTCAACAGCCTGGCCAAGGCCAGCCTGATGGGCCTCTACAAGCGCTAGCCCAAGACGTCCGGATCCCGGACCGCACCGAACGCCGCGCTGCGCACCAGCGCGCCGTAGGCGCGGAGCGCACGGCTTACCCTGCGGTCGCGCCGCGGCTGCCAGGCGTCGGCGCGCGCCTCCATGGCGGCGCGGCGGCGGTCGAGCTCGGCCGGCTCGACGGCCAGGTCGATGCGGCGGTTCGGGATGTCGATGGCGATCTCGTCGCCGTTCTCGACCAGGCCGATCGGGCCGCCCTCGGCCGCCTCCGGCGAGATATGGCCGATCGACAGGCCCGAGGTGGCGCCGGAGAAGCGGCCGTCGGTGATCAGGGCGCAGGATTTGCCCAAGCCCACCGCCTTGATCATGCTGGTGACCATCAGCATCTCCTGCATACCGGGGCCGCCGCGCGGGCCTTCATAGCGCACCACGACCACGTCGCCGGCCGCGACCTCGCCGCCGAGGATGCCGGCGGCGGCGGCGTTCTCGCTTTCGAACACCACGGCCTTGCCGCGGAAGGTGAGCAGGTCGTCGTCGACACCGGCGGTCTTCACGATCGAGCCGTCGGCGGCGATGTTGCCGTAGAGCACGGCGAGGCCGCCATCGGCGCTGTAGGCATGGGCGACGTCGCGGACGCAGCCGGCTTCGCGGTCGAGGTCGAGATCGTCGTAATAGCTGTCCTGGCCGAACGCCTCGATCGTGCGTTTGCCGCCGGGCGCGGCGCTGTAGAAGCGCTTCACGTCCTCGACCTTGGTCTCGGCGATGTCCCAGGTGGCGAGCGTCTCGCCCAAGCTCTCGCCCAGCACGTTGGTCACTTCTGTGTCGAGCAGGGCGGCGCGCTGCAGCTCGCCCAGGATGCCCATCACGCCGCCGGCGCGGTGCACGTCCTCCATATGGTAGTACGGCACCGACGGCGACACTTTGCAGAGGTTCGGCACCTCGCGCGACAGCCGGTCCATGTCGGCCATGGAAAAGTCGACCTCGCCCTCGAAGGCGGCGGCCAGCAGGTGCAGCACGGTGTTGGTCGAGCCGCCCATGGCGATGTCCATCGACATCGCATTCTGGAAGGCGCGCCGGTCGGCGATGTTGCGCGGCAGCATCTGGGCCTCGTCCAACTCGTAATAGCGCCGCGTCATCTCGACGATGCGCCGGCCGGCCTCCAGGAACAGCTCGCGCCGGCGGGCATGGGTCGCCAGCAGGCTGCCGTTGCCGGGGAGCGCCAGGCCGAGCGCCTCGACCAGGCAGTTCATCGAGTTGGCGGTGAACATGCCGGAGCAGGAGCCGCAGGTCGGGCAGGCGATCTGCTCGATCTCCAGCAGCTCCTCGGCGTCCATATCCGGGTCGCCGCCAGCGACCATGGCGGAGACCGCGTCGACCGCCTTGACCTCGCCGTCCCGGGTCACCTTGCCGGCCTCCATCGGCCCGCCGGAGACGAAGATGGTCGGGATATTGAGGCGCAGCGCCGCCATCAGCATGCCGGGCGTGATCTTGTCGCAGTTGGAGATGCAGACCAGCGCGTCGGCGCAATGCGCCTCGACCATGTATTCGACGGCGTCGGCGATCAGCTCGCGGCTCGGCAGGCTGTACAGCATGCCCGCGTGGCCCATGGCGATGCCGTCATCGACGGCGATGGTGTTGAATTCCTTGGCGACGGCGCCGGCCGCCTCGATCTCGCGCGCCACCATCTGCCCGAGGTCCTTCAGGTGCACATGGCCGGGCACGAACTGGGTGAAGGAATTGGCGACCGCGACGATCGGATTGTCGAGATCCGCTTCCGCCGTGCCGGTGGCGCGCCACAGGGCGCGGGCGGCGGCCTGCCTCGGCCCCTGGGTGGTGCGGTGCGAGCGATAGGCCGGCATGACTGGTCCCTCCGTTGATCGAACCCGCCTATTCTGACCAGGGCGGCGGCCCGGAACAAGCGGCGCGGAGGCGGAGGGTCAGCCGGAAGGGACGCCCTTGCCGGCGCGTGCCGAGCGGCCGTCGAGGGCCTGATAGCTCGGCCATTCGCCGGCCGCCAGCGCCTTCAGGGACGGCGTCGGCTGGCCGAGCCGCTGTCGGTAGATCCACAGGTTGGTCAGCACCCGTTCGACATAGAGCCGGTTCTCCAGGTTCGGCAGGGTCTCGATGAACAACAGCGGGTCGCCGCCATGCTTCATCCGCCGCTGCCACTTGCGGAGATTGCCGGGGCCGCCGTTATAGGCGGAGATGATGCGGAACAGGTCGCCCTTGATGGCCCGGTTCCGCTTCAGCCAGGTGATATAGCGCTGCCCGAGCGCGATGTTGTGCTTCGGATCGTAGAGCCCGCGGCGGCCGCGGTAGCGGCCCTTGCCGGAAATCGACCAGGCCGTGCGCGGCATCAACTGCATCAGGCCGCGGGCGCCGCCGGGGCTTCTGGCATAGCGGTTGAACGCCGATTCCTGGCGCATGATGGCGAATACCAGCGCCCGATCGACGGTGAAGCCGCCCTCCGGCTGCCAGGGCGGGACCGGATAATGCCCGTGGTCGAGCCCCTCTTCCGCCCAGCTCTGGCCGTCCGCGCGGCTCAGCCGCCTGGCCAGCTTGAAGCCGACCGCCGGGAACCGCCCGATCTCGGTGACCGCGAAGACGCCGCTGGCGACGGCCGGGTCGTCCCAGGCCTCGACCAGCAACAGCTCCCGCCTGGCATCGCCGAACCGGTTCAATTGCATCAGCGCCAGCGCGCGGCGCGCCGCCGGATCCTGCACCATCCGAAGCGCGACGCGCGAGTTGAGCGGCGGCGCGTCGAAACTGAACCGGGTCTCCAGCCCGAGTGTCTCGCGCGCCAGCAGGCCGTAGAAGGTGCGCGGATATTCGCCGGCCAGGCTCAGCCAGCGCTCGGCCGCTTTCTGGTTGCCGAGCAGGATATTGCTGCGTGCCGCCCAATAGGCACCGGCGGCGCGGTTCCAGGAAGACACCTCGGCGGCCGTCGCGAGTGACGAGAAATGGTGCACCGCGTGGTCGATCTCGCCGATCTGCCAGGCGGCGAGGCCCGCCGTCCAATGCGCGATCGGGACGTCGTCGCCCGAGCGGACGGTGACGGCACGCGCCAGGTCGAGCGCCTTCTCGGTATAGCCACGGTAGAACCAGCCGGCGGCGAGCTCGGCGTCGGCGTCGTCGATCTGCACCCGGTCGAACAGCCGCTTGACCTCGGCGCTGGCGAGCAGCTTCTCGGTCGCGGTCAGGCGGGTGCGGCGCAGATGCCGGCGAATGCGGGCCTGCAGCACGCGTACCCGGCGGCGTTGTTTCGAATTCAGCCTCTTTTCCGAGCGATAGCCGGTGCCGAAGCGGAGCGGCGCGCCCAGCCTCTTGGCGCTTTTGTAAGGTGGCGGCGGATTTCCCGCGCCGGCCGGGCGCCGCGCCTTGGCCAGGCGGTGGATTGCCCGCGCGCGCGGCCGGTCCCGGTACCGTTTCAGCCAGCCCCTAAGTTCCCGATAGGTCGATCGGTACGAGCGGTGCAGGTAGCGCTGCTCGAGCACATAGCTCATCAGCAAGGGGTCCTGGAGCTCGGCAATTACCTGATCCGCATCGTCCCACCAGGCGCTTTCCTGCATGGCAAAAATCCGCCGGTAGCGCTGCAGGTCGTCGGCAGACAGCACCCGCGGCAGCTCGGCGAGCCGCAGGGCGCGGTCGTCCGGCAGCGCTGGCTCAGCACGCGGCGGCGACGGGGCAAGCCGCGGCGTCGCCCCGGCAACGGTTCCGAGCAGCACCACGGCGGCCGCGATCGTGCCGACCGAGCCGCGCGTTGACCAGACGGCGCGCACGAGCCGGCCCACCCAGTCGAAGCGACTGAGCAGCAGGTGACCGGCCGGTCCGGAAAGGCGGCCGAAGCTATGTGAAAAGCGCGGCATTGTAAGGATTATCCCGGCAAGCCGGTGAACAAGAAGTTGCTGAAACTGGTAAATCTTGCGCTAAGGTTAATGGCAAAAAGCGCGGAATTCTGCTGATTTCTGCTGCCGCAAAATGCCACCGGCAACCATTTCGGCGGCGCTCACGCCGCTTCAGCTGCCAACGGATACCGTATCGACGTTGTATGTAACTATTGGACTACATCAAAGCGCGGTCGGGCGTGGGCGGCGGGCTCAGCTCCGACCCGGCTTCGCCTCGCCCGAGGAGGCCTGGCGGCCCTTGATCTCCGCGATCGCCTGGTTGCAGGCGAGCACCACGCGGTCGCGATAGTACTCGAGATCCTCGATCGCCTCGGCGCTGGACAATTCACCATCAACGACGTCGCAGACAATACGTTTTTCGGTGCTGGGGAGCGTAGTTCGATAACCCACGGCGGTGCCTCCGATCTGGCAAGTACCGAGTATCGTTAATCGGAGCGGTTAACAAATAGTTAATCGCTTGGCCGCCGATGTCCAGGTATCGCTGCTAGAGCAGCATCCGTTCAGACGGAAGCGCTTTCAGCGATCCGACTGAACGGATAAAGCTGCTCTGCCTTTTGATAAGTAGAGCATTTTTTGTCCGACCGTATGGAATCGAATCGGTTCCATACGGTCGGATATTGCTCTAGTCAGCGGTGCCGAGCGCCGCCTGCGGCCGGCGGTCGAGCCGCACCAGGGTGACCTCGCCCTTCTCCAACAAGGGCGTCAACGTCAGGCCTTCGAACAGATGACGGGCCTCGGCGGTGCGCCGAAAATCCGGCCCCAGCCAGACATAGACGTTGCGCCCGGCGTCGAGATGGAAGTCGGCGAGCGTCCGGAGATCCGCCATGTCGTCGTTGTCCGGCAGCGCCAGACGCACGCGCTTCTCGATCAGCAGGCCGAAGAACGGGTCCGGGTAGCGCACGAACAGCAGCGAATCTTCGGCGACATGCGGCGCGACGTCCTCAGCCATCCGGGCCCCGACATAGCGCCAACCGGCGGCCCTCGGCAGATCATAGAGAAACGCGACCGACCCGGCCCAGACGAAGCCAAGCATCAGCGCCAGAGCCGGCCAGCCGCCGAGCCGGGCGGCCCAGCGGCCGGATGCCACGGACCTGGCGAGCAGCAACCCAGCGGCCGCCCCGGCGATCAGCAACGGCACCGTCAGGATCACCGCCTCATGTAGCGCCATCGACCAGTCGACCGGCCGGAACGCCAGCAAGAAGGCAAAGAAGAGCGCGATCGCGCCGCCTTGGATGATCTGCCGCCAGGCCGGGGTCAGGTCGGCCGCGGCCTGCCGCCAGGCATAGGCGGCGAGGATCGCGCCGAACGGCAGCACCGGCAGCAGGTAACGCAGATTGAGCCCGAGACCGCCGTGCCAGGCGAAGGAGCCGTAGACCGCGATATAGGCGAGCGGCGCGACGAACAGCGCCGCCAAAGGCAGGAACGCGAGGCGGCCGCGCAGCACGGCGGCCAGCGGCAACAGGGCGGCGACCAGATAGGGACAGCTCTGCAGCAGCGACTTCTTCAGGCTGCCGAGATAGATCATGCCGCCGGTCGGCCCGCGGCTGAGCGCGCCCTCGTGCCATGCGAGGTCGCGCACACGAAAGTCGACCACCAGCTGGAAGACCCCGGCAAGCGCCTTGGTCAGGCCGGCCCAAACCCCCGGCACCAGCAACACGCCGCCGGCGATCACGGCGAGCGCCGCAGCGGCGGGCAGCGGGCGGCGTAGGATCGCCTCGCGGAATGGCGACCGGGTCAGCAGCCAACCGAGAACGGCGATGGCGAGCGCCATCAGCGCCAGCGGCAAATAGGGTTCGACGCCGGTGACCGCCCGGCCGCCGCTGGTGCCGTAAGTGAACGGCGAGAGAATCCCGAACTTGGCGTGGTTGACGACGGCCAACAGCGCCAGCCCCGGCAGCATGCCGAGACAGGCGGCAAGCGTCGGCCAGGGCCGCCAGGGCCGCGCGAACAGGAACGGCGTCAACAGCGCCGGCAGCACGAAGACCACATCGAGGCGCACGCCGGCGCCGAGACCCGCCACCAGCCCGGCCGCGGCGGCGAGCCAGGCTGCGCGCGGCGCCGTCTCGGCATCATAGGCGCGGACGGCGAGATAGACCGCGCCCAGGATCGCCAGCAAGGTGACCGCATGCGGCCAAGCCGCCTGCGAATATTCCCAGCTATAGCCGGCCAGCAGGAACAGCAGGCAGGCATTGAGCGCCAGCATCCGATCGTCGAACAGCCGCCGCGCCAGAAGGTAGACCAGCGCGACAGCGCCGAGATAAGCGAGCCCGTTGGCGATGAACAGCCCCTGGTAGCCGAACAGCCAATAGAACGGCAGCATGGCAAAGGCGTAGAGATGGGGATACTGCGGCACCAGGGTGCCGTCGTTCAACCGCGTCAGGGTCAGCACCAGCTCGGGCGAAGGATATTCCTCGTAACCGTTCCAGACCGTCAGGCTGCCGTCGGTCGCCAGGGCATGCACCATCAGGCGGTAGATCGCCTCGTCGATCAGCAATTGCCCGTCGCCGAGGAAGGCCGCGGCGACCGGCACTAGCGCACAGAGGAGCAGGACGATGAACGCCTTGATACGGTTGCTGTGGAACAGAAGCGGCATCGGATGACGGATTCGCAGCATAGTCGGGCGGGATCGGCCCGCGCCGGCATCTGAGCGGCGATTGGTAAAGGATCGGTATAGAACCGGCGCGGCCGGCGCGACTCAGGCGGCCTTCGCCGCGCCGTCGAAATCCACCGCCGCCGCCGCGTCGAGGATCAGTTGCGGGCCGGCGCCCGGCCGGCGTGCGCCCTCGCTCAAGGTCCGGCGCCAGGTGCGGGCGCCGGGCAGGCCGTGGGCGAGGCCCAGGATGTGCCGGGTGATCGCCGACAGCGGCGTGCCGGCGGCGCATTCGGCCTCGACATAGGGCAGCAACGCCTCCAGCACCTGGCGCCGGGTCGGCGGCGCCGCGGCCGCCCCGAAGAAACGGCGGTCGACCTCGGCCAGCAGGTAGGGCGTCTGATAGGCGGCCCGGCCCAGCATCACGCCGTCGACATGGTCGAGATGCGCCGCCGCCGCCTCGAGCGTGGCGATGCCGCCATTGATGACGATCTCGAGCTCGGGAAAGTCACGCTTGACCCGATAGACCAGCGGGTAGTCGAGCGGCGGCACCTCGCGGTTCTGCTTCGGGTCGAGGCCCTTCAGCCAAGCCTGGCGCGCATGGATCACGAAGCTGCGGCAGCCCGCCTCGGCCACGGTGCCGACGAAGTCGAACAGGGCGTCCGACGGCTGGCCGTCGATGCCGATCCGGCATTTCACCGTGACGGGAATGTCGACCGCCGCCCGCATCGCCTGGACGGCGCGCGCGACCAGCGCCGGCTCGGCCATCAGCGCGGCGCCAAATCGGCCCGACTGCACCCGGTCGCTCGGACAGCCGACATTCAGGTTGACCTCATCGAAGCCGGCCGCTTCCGCCATCCGCGCCGAGCGCGCCAGCTCCGCCGGGTCGTTGCCGCCGAGCTGGATGGCGAGCGGATGCTCGCGCTCGTGATGCGCCAGAAACCGGGCGCGGTCGCCGTAGATCAGCGCCCCGGTGGTGATCATCTCGGTATAGAGCCGCGCGCGCGCCGAGATCAGGCGCAGGAAGAACCGGTCGTGGCGGTCCGTCCAGTCCATCATCGGCGCGACCGAGAAGCGGCGCGCGACCGAGGCGGCCGTGGCTGTCTCCATGGCCCGGTTGTACGACCGCGGCGCCCGGCGGCGCAAGCGCCGCCGGCATTGCCGCCGAGCCGGTGACGCTCAGGATCTCGGCGACGTCCTCGACACCGCCGAGCGCGACTTCCTGACGGTAGACCAGGCCCACCTGCGGCGTTGCCTGCATGAGGATGCCCGGCCTGGCGAAATCGCGGAATGCCTTCCAGGAGCCGTCGATGCTGACCAGCTCCGGCACCTCCGGCTCGTCACCCTCGAAGGTCTCGAAGTTGCGGACGTCCTCGCCGCAATACCAGACATTGCCCAGCTTGTCCTGGGTATACCAATCGCCGAAGCGGCAAGGACAGGGGAGGCATCATCACACTGGCGCCAAATGACAAGAAACTTCCACCTAGCTGATATATCAAATCTTCAATATCTACGGCTTGTCGGGAGACGGATGGCCCCACGGTCGTCGATCTTCCGACCCGCATGCTGGGTGTGCTCAACGACATGGCCTTCCTCTACATGGAAGATCTGGGTGTTGCTGGACCCGACCAGGGCAAGGGCGGCAAACACCTGGTGCTACCGTCGGGTTACAAGGGTGAGATACTCGAGCGTTACTTCACCGTGCAGCCGCATACCTACGGCGCGTGGCTGTTTATGCGCGGCTACTTGGACAAGGGGATCGAGACGGCCACCAACAACATCAAGGACAACCTGAAGGTCTGTCCACCGGCCAAGGCGACCAATCCGCCCAAGATGGAATTCACAGACATCTCGGGGATGGTGGGCGTGAACACCATTCCGCCCAACGATTTCAGCTTCTACGAGGACCTCAAACCGCTGATTCAAGAAGAGCCGATTGAGATTCCCGACCCGGAAGCCCGGGGCCTGATCGCCTCCATCGGCATCGTCAAGGGCAAGCCGTTCAATCCCGATGCCCGCATGAAGAAGATCCTCACCGATGCCGTGGCCATCGGCAACGCGACGGTGCATGCCATCAGCGGGCTGGATTCGCAGCACCGGCCTCCGGATGGTTCGAAGACCTTCAAGCTGCATCTGCCACCCAACCCGCCAGTCGAGGATTTCCGGGCCATCACCCCGGAAGGACAATGGACTTCATCGACGTATTCCGTAGGTCATACGCCACCAAGAATTGCATCGCCAATATACACTGCTTCCTGGAGCTCATAGTGATTGAAGGTTCCGCGGCGACGGTCGGCATTGGGCCGAGAAGGCGCGTCGTTCGGCTGCGGCATTCGGTCAAACTGGCGGCCAGCAAAGCATGGGCAGGAAGGAGATCGGATCGATGAGCCTGCGATCACCCGGGAAATTGGTTGCTTTGCTGGGGCCGGACTTGGACGTGGCGCTCCAGATGCACTGGGCGGTGCGGCTGGCCATGGCCCGCAAGCTCGACCTGCTGATTCTCCAGCGCGTGGAAAGTCGTCATGACCGCGTCTCGGAGATCCCGCTTCGCGATCCTCCGAAGGACAATGCAACAGGCGCCATCCGCGAGGTGAAGCGCGTCGTCGAGGAGACCCCCGAACTTCGAGCAGGGTCCCGCGAAAGTATCACTGCAGGTGACGAAATGGCGGAGGAGGAGACGGGGGCGCATGTCGTTCATTTGTGTCTGAGCCTCGTCTACTTCACAAACCTTCCCTCGCTCAGACGGTCCATATTGGCCGAGTTGGGAAAGAAGGACGTCGAACTCTTCACCCTGGCGCGCAGGCAAATCGCCGACAAGTCCGATGTCGACCTCA
>CAJHXX010000097.1_pt1 | contig 12925 bp, 13 predicted proteins | sample 9198511 | NCBI WGS metagenome assembly CAJHXX01 (sample SAMEA7708325, study PRJEB35096) | sediment metagenome | biome: marine neritic benthic zone biome [ENVO:01000025]; feature: sediment [ENVO:00002007]; material: shallow marine sediment [ENVO:03000034] sea grass bed [ENVO_01000059] ...
CTATCTGCTCGGCACCTCGATCGCCCGGCCGCTGATCGCCAAGCGCCAGATCGAGATCGCGCACCAGACCGGCGCCGACGCGGTCGCCCATGGTGCCACCGGCAAGGGCAACGACCAGATCCGCTTCGAGCTCGGCTATTACGCCCTCGACCCCGATATCAGGGTGATCTCGCCCTGGCGTGAATGGGACCTGGACTCGCGCACCAGCCTGATCCGCTTCGCCGAGCAGCACCAGATCCCGATCGCCAAGGACAAGCGCGGCGAGGCGCCGTTCTCCGTCGACGCCAACCTGCTGCACACCTCGTCCGAGGGCAAGGCGCTGGAGGACCCCTGGGAGGAGGCCGGCGAGTACGTCTATTCCCGGACCGTGGCGCCGGAGGACGCGCCCGACAAGCCGACCTATGTGGAGATCGATTTCGAGCAGGGCGACCCGGTGGCGATCGACGGCGCCCATATGGGCCCGGCGGCGCTGCTGACGCGCCTCAACGAGCTCGCCGGCGCCAATGGCATCGGCCGCCTCGACCTGGTCGAGAACCGCTTCATCGGCATGAAGTCGCGCGGCATCTACGAGACCCCGGGCGGCACCCTGCTGCTCGCTGCCCATCGCGGCATCGAGAGCATCACGCTCGACCGCGGCGCCATGCATCTGAAGGACGAGCTGATGCCGCGCTACGCCGAGCTGATCTATAACGGCCTCTGGTTCTCGCCCGAGCGCGAGATGCTGCAGGCTTTGGTCGACCGGAGCCAGGAGAAGGTGACCGGCACCGTCCGGCTCAAGCTCTACAAGGGCGCCGCGCAGGTGGTCGGACGGCGCAGCCCCTACTCCCTCTACAGCCTGGAGCACGTCACCTTCGAGGAAGACAACGTCTACGACCAGCAGGACGCCGAAGGCTTCATCAAGCTGAACGCCCTACGCCTGAAGCTGCTGAACCGGCAGAAAATAAAGTAAAACCGGGCTCCGCCGGAAGTGCTTGCCAGGCAGACGGTGCCGGACAGCCTGGAACTGGCCGGCCGCCTTTTATCAGATACGAAAAACGGCAGCCGGTCCTCCTATAAGATCTTGTAGTACGCCCGCCAAATTACTGACGACCGGTTGCACAACACGACCAAGCGTGATTGAGTCCGCCCGCTGCATCTATATATAAAACGTATGGGGGGATTGAATGTCTACGTCGCACGCGACCCGCAACACTATCGCCGTGGCCACCGTTTTGGCGGCGGCTCTTGCCGCCACGCCGCGGTCAGCGCCGGCGCAGGATCGTGTCTACGCGGTCAAGCCGGTTACCGTAGCCGGCGACTTGGCCGGAGGGACCGCTCGGACAATCCGGTCGATCGGCGGCCTGGGCTTGAAGGGATCGCTGGCGGCCGGCGGATCGCTCGGGATCTCGGATTCAGGCGTTTGGATCGGGCAACCCGGCAAATCGACCCTGGCGCGGCGCCTTGATGCCGAGATCTCGCCGTTCGAGCCGGCCGCCCTCTCCGGCCGGGCGATGGCGGGAACCGATGGCCTTGCGGTCCGTTATTTGAGCGACATCGTCTGGGATGCGTCGGGCACGACACTGAGCTTCGTCGGCGCGTTCGGACACGGCACCGGCACCCGTCAAGGGGTTTGGACGGGCGCGCATGACAAACTGGCCCTGGTCGCCCGGACCGGCGACCGCGCGCCGGGCACCGCCGGTCGAGCCTTCGCCCGGTTCCAACCGGCGGGCGCCAAGCCGTTTCCAGGCGGCGCCTACGGACCGGTTCCAAGCCGGGCCGGCGACATCGCGTTCCACGCCATCGTCGATGCCGGTGGCCGGCCCGCCGAGGCGGGAATCTGGGCGTCGAGCGGCGGCAACCTGGCCATGGTCGCGCTGACGGGCGAGGTTGCCCCCGGTGCCGAAGGGCGGTCGTTCGCGTGGTTCGACTACCTGAGCTTGAATGCCTGGGGCCAGGTCGCGTTCCTGGCCGGCCTGGACCAGGCGGACGCGGGCAACCAGGGTATTTGGGCCGGTTTCCCCGGCCTGCTCCTTCCCGTGGCGCGCAGCGGCGAAGTCGCGCCGGGCACTGGCGGGCAGACCTTCAAGTCGTTCAAGTTCGGACCCTTGTTCAACAATTCCGGCGAGGTCGCCTTCTTCGCGTCCTTGAACGGATCCCATTCGGGCGGCCTGTGGGCGGGCACGCCCGGCAAGCTGGCCTTGATCGTGCGCGCAGGTGACCTGATCGAGGTCGGGCCCGGCAACTTTCGCACCGTCGAATCCGTGTCGATGCTGGAAGGCGGCGGAAACGAACAGGCCGGCCGCAGCCGGATGAACGACGCCGGCCAGATCATGTTCGCCGCGCGCTTCGTCGACGGTTCGAACGGCGTTTTCCAGGCCGCGCCACTGCCGGCCGCGTTGAGCGCGAAGACGATCGCCGAGGCGACCGGCGCCGCACGCAAATTCCGGCCGCGCCAGACCCTCGCTCTGGTCGGCGCCGGCTCGACCGGACCGCGCCACCTGCGGCCGATCGTACCACGGCGCTGAGAAGGCCGCGGCGCACGCGGCGTCGGGAACTAGAGAAGCAATCCGTTCAGTCGGATTCGCTGTCAGCGATCCGACTGAATGGATGAAGCTGCTCAACCTATTGTTCACAGCTAGACCGCCGGCTCCTCGATCCCCGCCTGGCGGCAGGCGGCGGTGATGGTGTTGGCGAGCAGGCAGGCGATGGTCATCGGGCCGACGCCACCGGGCACCGGGGTGATCGCGCCGGCGACCGCCGCCGCCTCCGCGAAACAGACGTCGCCGACCAGGCGGGTCTTGCCCTCGGCCGTTTCGATCCGGTTGATGCCGACGTCGATCACCGTGGCGCCCGGCTTGATCCAGTCGCCGCGCACCATCTCCGCCCGCCCGGTCGCGGCGACCACGATGTCGGCGCGGCGGCATTCGCCGGCCAGGTCGACGGTGCGGCTATGCGCCATGGTGACGGTGCAGTTGGCGTCGCGCAGCAGCACCGCCATCGGCTTGCCGACCAGGTTGGAGCGGCCGATCACCAGCGCGCGGCTGCCGGCGAGATCGGCGATCCGGTCTGCCAGCAGCATCATGCAGCCGCGCGGCGTGCACGGAACCATGGCCGGCAGGCCGGCCTGCAGCCGGCCGGCATTGACCACATGCAGGCCGTCGACGTCCTTGGCCGGGTCGATCGCGTCGACCACCCGCGCTTCCGCGATCTGGCCCGGCAGCGGCATCTGCACCAGGATGCCGTGGATCGTGGGGTCGGCGTTCAGCCGTTCGACCACCGCCAGGACCTCGTCCTCGCCGCAATCGCCGGGAAGGCGCACCTCCTCCGACTTCATGGCGGCTTCGCGCGTCTGCTTGCCTTTGTTGCGCACATAGATCTGGCTCGCCGGGTCGTCGCCTGCCAGCACCACGGCGAGGCCGGGGGTGAGCCCGTGGCCTTCCTGCAAGGCGGCCACCTGGCGGCCGATCCGCGCCCTTAAATCCGCCGCGTAGGCCTTGCCGTCGATGATCGCCGCCTCGCCCATCACTGCCTCATCGGAAATTTCGCCGCAGCCAATCTTCCAGCGCCGGCAACAGCGCCGCCGCCTCGCCCGCGACCAGAATCGTTTTATTGCGGTCGCCCCGGCCGGCGGCGACGGTAATGCTGCCGGCCGGCAGGCGCCAGGATTTCGCCAGCAGCTTGACCAGCGCCCGGTTCGCCTTGCCCTTTTCCGGCACCGCGGTCACCTTGGCCTTGAGCCGCGGCCGGCCGTCGGCATCCGCTGCCGGCGCTTCGATCACGCTACACGAGGCTTTCGGCGTCAGCCGCACCGCGACCAGGACACCGCCGGCGCCGGCGCGAAACGGCGAGCCGTCCGGTGCCGGCGCACTCACATCAGGGCCTGGCGCAGTTCGTTGTCGATCAGGCTGCGCAGGAAGATCAGGACCAGGATCAGGATCACCGGCGAGATGTCGATGCCGCCGAGACTGGGCAGGAACTGCCGGATCGGTCGGAGCGCCGGATCGGTGATACGGTGCAGCAAATCGCCGATCGTGTAAACGACGCGGTTGCGCGTGTTGACGACGTTGAAGGCAACCAGCCAGCTCATCACCGCGGAGATGATGATGCACCAGGTATAGAGCTCGATGACCAAGACGATCAGGTTGAGCGCGGAATGCATGGCGGGGGCCTTTGAATCGCTTGTGCGGCAAAGGTTTACTGCCGCGTCGGGGTGAGCGCAACCCATCCCTGCCGGGATTTGGCGGGAAATTCGCGAGCGCTTGACAGCGGCCCCGCCCGGTCCCTATATCAGCGCCGTCCAGTCGCATGACACGGCGGCCGACACCCCATGGGGCCGTAGCTCAGTTGGGAGAGCGCGACGTTCGCAATGTCGAGGTCAGGGGTTCGATTCCCCTCGGCTCCACCATCCTGCCGTCGGTTTTGGCGAGCCGTTGTCGTCGGTCGGGCTAGTTTCGCGAGGTCTGCGCAACAGAGCCGTCCGCGGCTGGGGAGCCTTGTACCGCATCGCCCCGCGCCAGCAATTGGCTGATGGCGGAAACCGCGTCCTTCATCTTGAACGGCTTCATCAGGTATCCGTCGAAATCGGCCTCGTGGCCTCGGCCGGTGTTACGGCGTATGGGCGAGCCGCTGAACGCGATGACGGGGATTTTTTCGGTAATCGGGTTGGCCCTCAACTGACGCAGCGCGGCCAGGCCGTCAATGCCGGGCAGATTGATATCCATGATAATGATGTCGGGCTTCTCCCGTTCCGCCAAGACGAGCCCGACCTCGGCATCATGGGCGGACAACAGCTCCAGGTTCATCTCCAGGGAGAGCGCGTCCTCCAACAGCCGAACCAAATCCGGATTGTCCTCGATATAGAGTCCGACCAATCCGGGCGACTTGCTCCGCGGCGGCACCTCGGTTGCTGTCGCCTCCCTTGCCGAAGAACAATGCTCAGGTGGATCGAGCTCGGCCTCGGCGGCGCACGGAACATCGACAGAAAACACGCTGCCCATGCCTGGCCGGCTTTCGAAATTGATGCTTCCGCCCATCTGCTCGATCAGCCGGCGACAAATCACCAAGCCGATGCCGGCCCCCTGTACGGGTCCGTTCTCCATGCCGAGCCGGCTGAAGGGGCGAAACAACTCGCCCTGCGACGCCTCCGGAATGCCGGGGCCCGTGTCGCGGACCGAGAACCGCATCGTCCCGGGTTCCCACGCATCGCAATCCAAAATCACGCTTCCGTTATCACGATTGTACTTGATCCCATTCGACAGCAGATTGAGCAATACCTGCTGCAGACGCGTCGGGTCGGCACGAATCGGAGCGAGCTTCTTTCCCGCTGAACGATTGAACACCGAGATCCCGCGCTTGTCGGCGATAGCCTGCGCCAGGTCAGCACAATGTTCGAGAAGGTCGGCCGGCTTGATCGTCTGAATATCCACGGACACCGCGCCGTTCTCGATCTTCGCCAGATCCAGCACGTCGTCGATGAGCCTTAGGAGATGGTCGCCGCTGCGCGATATCCGTTCGACACGGTCCTGTTGTGATTGGTCGAGTGGATGCTCAGGGTCACTGGCAAGAAGCTCTGCGAAGCCGAGGATGGCATGCAGCGGGGTTCTGAGCTCGTGGCTCATGCTGGAAAGGAATTCGGATTTCGCCCGGCTCGCGCTTTCCGCCCCTTCCTTCGCCTGCAGCAAAAGTTCCTGATATTGCTTGATCTCCGAGATGTCGGTCCAAAGGCCGATCGAGGCGATTTTTTGCCCGCGCACATCGTAGATCGGACTTGCATTGTTGACGCAGGGAATGTTCGAACCGTCCGCCCGATGCAGCTCTATCTCGTAGGTCCCGAGCTTTCCCGACTTTCTCGCCCTGATTTCCCGGCGGAAGACTTCGGCGTTGGCATCGTCGACAAACTCGTAAATCGTGCGGCCGACGATCTCCTCGCGCGGACGGCCCAGGATTCGGCACATTGCCGGGTTGACATCGATGGTTCGGGTTTGATTGTCGATAAACCAGACCCCCTCCCGCGTATTCTCCAGCAATTGCTGCAGGACCCGTTCGCGATCACCGTCAACAACTGCCATATTCCGTCACCCTCGGCCGGAAGGGGATATTCAATTCGCAAGACGCCCGCTCGTCGCCATCCTATAGCAAATTTCGACTAATATAGTATTGCTAGAGCAACTTCCTACCGGTTGCAATCGCTTTCAGCGATCTATTTGGTCGGATATTGCTCTCGTTTCGGACTCCCTGAGCAGGGCGGACGAATTGCGAAGAACATGTGCCCCGAAGGGCGTTCGCCAGGAATTGCGGTCGTCGGCGCAAGGGCGTCGGCGGGGCGCGATCAGGGGGTCCCCGGACGCCCGCTCCTGCGGCCAAGCCACGGTCCTCCGCCACTCTTTCGCGATCTGTGGTTTCAAGAAGATAGAAGAGGGCCGGGGCGGACGAGACCCCGGCCCTCTGACGACGCACCCCAAAGCACATTCGCGAATGCGACCGTGACTTCCGTGGCGTGCCCGCCTGCCTATTTGTTCGTCGCGCAGGCGGGTGATTTTCGTGCCCACCGGCCTGGCTGCGTCGAAATTCGCGAGCCAGGTTTCGAGGGCGCCGAAGCTGTCGTCCTCAGTCGTTGGCGTACGGCCCGCTCGCCGGCTTGTAGTCGCCGGCGGTGGACGGGACGCCGTACAAATCCTTGTTTTCGGTGGACGACTGGTCATTGCCGACGGTGAACTTGTTCTCGGCCAGCACCATGCCGTTCTCGTTGACCAGCTTGACCGTCCATTCACCCGGACGCAGGTTGACGCTGGACCAGGTACGCCAGGCCGGCGACTTGCCGATCTGCAGCGGAATGCGGGCATGCTCGGCGCCGTCGATCTCCCAGACGAAGGTCAGCTGGGTCGGGGTACCGTCGTTGTCGATGCGGACATGGGCATAACCGCGCTCGTCGTGGCGGCTGAAGTTCTTGGTGACGCCGGTCGGCTCGCGGTCGTTGACACCACGGGCGAGCACGAAGTCACGGATGACCAACGATCCGTCGGTCATCATGGTCTGGGCCGCCGCAAAGGTCGACGACAATCCGGTCGCGACGATCGCCACGGCCAGGGTGCGGCCGGCGAAACTCGTCAATCCGCACAAGGGTTTGCGCAAGTTCATTGTAAATCTCCGGAAATTTTATTTGCAATCGAAGCAGTTTCGGCGGGATGTTCCTGACGACCAAAGTCAACCAGCAGATTCCCGATGTGAGCGTCAACTATTTGACCATCGGGAATTTAATATTTGGTGTAACAACGGCCGGCGCGGCGGTGGCGGCATATCTCTCCGGTGTTTACAGGCTGTTCAGACGAGCACGGCAGAATTCGATCGATTCCCATACTGTTCCGGCGCCCGTCGGGCGGTTCCGACGACGACTTCCCAGGATCCCGAATGGCCGGCAAGCGTAGCCGTAGCAGATCACCCAACCGCGCGGTGCGGCGGCTCTGGCGATATATCATCGCCGCCGTCGTCATCGTGCTGCTGTCGCCGATCGGGCTGATCCTGCTCTATCGCCAGGTGCCGCCGCCGATCACCCCGCTGATGGTGATCCGGCTGTTCGAGGGCGAGGGCATCAAGAAGGACTGGGTGCCGCTCGAAGAGATCTCATCGAACTTGATTGTTGCAGTGATCGCGGCGGAGGACAATAATTTCTGCACCCATTCCGGCATCGACTGGGGATCGACCTTCGAGGCCCTGTCGGATCACTACAAGGGCAAGAAGCTGCGCGGCGCCAGCACGGTATCGATGCAGACAACCAAGAACCTGCTGCTCTGGCCCGGACGCGACGTCGTGCGCAAGGCGGTCGAGGCGCCGCTCACCCTGCTGCTGGAATACCTGTGGCCGAAACGCCGGATCATGGAAGTCTATCTCAACATCATCGAATGGGGCCCCGGGATCTACGGCGCCGAGGCGGCGGCACGCGCCTATTTCGGCAGATCTGCCGCCAAGCTGACTAGGCGGCAGGCGGCACTGATGGCGGCGGTGCTGCCCAATCCGCGCCGATGGTCGCCGGCCCGGCCGACCAACTACATCCAGACACGCGCCTACCGCACCGTGAACCGGATGAGCTGGCTGAAATCGCAAATGGGCTGTGCCGTGCCGCGTTCGCGGCTGGTTCGCAAGCGCTGATCCAGGCAGCCCTCGGACTGCCCTAATGCATCGTATCGTCTTCCTCGGGCAGCAGCCGGGACATCTCGATGATTGCGTTGTGAACCAGGCACCAGAAAGTGGCCGCTTCATCGCCACCTTCTGCGCGCAGCGCCTCGACACGCTTCTCCGCCATCGCCGCGGCGTTGACACCGTAACGGTCCATCAACATTCGGGCGGAATCGTAGGTATCGCCATCGATAACCATGCGCGGCTCCCAGGCAGGCGGCTCCGGCGTTCAGCCCTGCAAACTTCATGCAATCGGGGACTTGGCCCGTCGCATCAACCGCTTATTTGGTAAACGCGCGTCGGTGCGCCGCGCCGGATGTCAAATCGACCGACAGGCCGCAGGCCGGCTTGTGGCGCAACGGACGCCCCCCTAATCTTCAGTTGACGGTCGGCCGCATCGGCGCAGCCGGCGCAATTTCGCCAGAGGAAGCGGTTGATGCGGGAAACCAGTACGATCAACGGATACCACGCCCATGTCTATTACACGGACGCCGTGAGCCGCGCTAGCGCCGAACGGCTGCGCGCCGCGATCGAACAGCGCTTCGATGTGCGGATGGGCCGTTGGCGGGACGAGCCGGTCGGCCCGCACCCGCGGCCGATGTATCAGGTCGCGTTCGACCGGGAACTGTTCGCGGAACTGGTGCCCTGGCTGATGCTGAACCGGGACGGACTCACCATCCTGGTGCATCCCGACACCGGCGACGACGTGCCCGACCACCGCGACTGGCCGCTCTGGCTCGGCGAGGTGCTGCCGCTCGACATCGCCTTTCTGGCAGCCGGCAACACCTCTGCCTGAGCCGGCAGAGCCGCCGGTCCGTCAGGCGGCTTCGTCTTTCTGCCGATACGCCAACGTGCAATGGTTCGAGCAATACGGCTTGCTCTCGGCCGCGGGCGCACCGCAGAAGTGGAACTCCGGGTCGCCGGGATGACCGATCGGCCACTGACAGCGGCGATGCCACGGCAGGTCCTCGGCCCTGACGTCGGGCTCGGGCGGCGGCGGCGGTGCGATCGGCGCCTGCGGCACCTCGCGCGGTGGCGGTGGCTGGACGACCAGCTTCCTGGCGGCCTTGGCCTGGCTCGGCGCGCGCGGCATGGCCGGTTTCGGCTGCGACAGTCCGAGCCGGTGCGCTTTGCCAATCACCGCGTTGCGGCTGACATCGCCGAGCCGGTCGGCAATCTGCGCGGCGGTCATCCCGCTGCCCCACAAATCCTTTAAGAGTTCAACACGTTCCTCAGTCCAAGACATGCCGTATGCCCCACATTTCGTATACGTCTTAGTCGAAAACACAATATACTGCGTCAACTAAGACTGCTAGGGTTAATTTGATCGGCGAATCGTTAACGTTTCGTTTACGCAACCGCCGAAAACCGATTCACGGTCTGGCAATGTCGGCCGAAAATCGCGATCTCCGCCGCGGCTCAGGCCGCGAGGACACGAAGAAGCGGCCAGGTGGCGGTCCAATTCTTGGCCGTGACACGCCGCCAATAGACCTCGGGGCGATGGCGGAAATGTGGCGTCGGTCTGACGATTAAGTGAAGCAGGTCGCTCAGCCCATGCGGTGCCAATAGCTCCAGGCCGCCGCCGGCGGCGCGCCGAATCGCGGCCGTGGTCGGCGTTTCGACCCATTTCGCGACCGCGTCCGCAGTGCCGGCATAAGGCGGATCGTCGTTGCCAAGATGCATGCGCGCCTGGTTGCGCATCGACCACGGCAGGCCGGGCCCGGCTTCCGAAAGACGTGCCTCGAGATCGCGCTCGGCGCGGCGCGACGGATCGGCCAGGTCGAAATAGATCACGTCGATACCGGCCACCGAGGTCGGCCGGACATATCCGTGCAAGGCGTCCCAGACCGGCGCGCGCAGGAACCCGGCACCGATCCAACATTGCGGCAGATGGAGCGCCGCCACCCTGTCGACCACACCGAGCAAATCGGCACGCGCGTAGACGATCGACAGCACCCGGCGTTCCATTTCCGACGGCATCCGACATCCATGGCAGGCTTGCCTTGATGACGCATCAGCTATAATCCCAACCGTCATGTCGCGTAAGGTGCTTCTAGTCGTCCATCAGGAACGGTCCGATCCGGGGCGGGTCGGCCTGCGTCTGCGCACGCTCGGCTATCAACCGGAGATCCGTCGGCCGGCCTGCGGCGACAGTCTGCCGGACAGCATGGACGACTATGCCGGGGCTGTCATGTTCGGCGGTCCGATGAGCGCCAATGACGACCATATCGACTTCATTCGCGCCGAGCTCGACTGGATTCCGACGGTGGTTGAAAGTGGCAAGCCGTTCCTCGGCATCTGTCTCGGCGCGCAGATCCTGGCCCGCGCGCTCGGCGCCAAGGTCTATGGACACCCCGGCGGCCTGTGCGAGATCGGTTATTTCCGGGTCCGGGCGACGCCCGCCGGGCGCGGCATTTTCGATGACGAGATGCATGTCTTCCAATGGCACCGCGAGGGCTTCGATCTGCCGGCCGGGGCCGAGCGCCTGGTCGAGGGCGATTGGTATCCGAACCAGGCGATCCGTTACGGCGGCAGCGCCTACGGGCTGCAGTTCCACCCCGAGGTGACCGAGGCGCTGAACCGGCTGTGGGCGACCCGCGGCGTGGCGCGCCTGTGCGTGCCCGGCGCGCAACCGCGCGAGCTGCAGCTGACGCGCCGGGCGCGGCACGACCCGCAGGTGGATCGCTGGCTGGACCGCTTCCTGCCGCATCTGATGGGCCTGAGGAACGGCGAGGGGTGAGATGATGGCCGAGTCGCGCAAATCCGAGGGCCGCCTGGAGCGCGTGCTGCGAAGCGGCGCCTTCGCGGTCACCGCCGAGACCTCGCCACCGGCCTCGGCCGACGCGGTCGAGCCGTTGCTGCGGGCGGCGCCGCTCAAGGGCCTGGCCGACGCGGTCAACGTCACCGACGGCGCCGGCGCGCGGGCGCATCTGTCCAGCCTGGTGGCCGCGGCGACACTGATCCAGGCCGGCATCGAGCCGGTCTTGCAGTTCACTTGCCGCGACCGTAACCGGCTGGCGCTGCAGGCCGATCTGTTGGGCGCCGGCGCGCTCGGCGTGCCGAACATCCTCTGCCTGACCGGCGACAGCCCGGACTCGGGCGACGAGCCAGAGGCCAAGCCGGTTTTCGATTTCGACAGCGCCGGGCTGATCGCCTGCGCCAGACGCCTGCGCGACGACGGCCAACTCGGCTCCGGCCGCGAGGTGGCGCGCGCCCCGGCCTATATGATCGGCGGCGCGGACATGCCGATCGATCCGCCGGACGACTGGCAACCGGCCGCGCTGATGGCCAAGATCGAGGCCGGGGTCGATTTCGTGCAGACCCAATACTGTTTCGACATGACGCGCTGCCGGCGCTATCTGGCGCGGCTTTCGGATTTCGGCATCCCCGAGCGACTGTTCATCCTGATCGGCATCGGCCCGCTGCGCTCCGCCGGCCAAGCGCGCTGGATGCGCGACAACCTGTTCGGCGTCGAGATCGCCGACAGCGTAGTCGAACGGTTGGAGGGCGCAACGGACCAGGAGACCGAAGGCCGGCGGATCTGCGTGGAGTTGATCGAGCAACTGCAGGAGATCCCGGGCGTCGCCGGGGCGCACCTGATGGCGCCGCGCCAGGAGGCAGCCTGCGCCGCAGTGATCGCGGAATCGGGCGTGCTGAACGGACGGCAGACCGATTGAGGCCGGCCGGCCGCCGACCTCACGGCGACGAAGGGAATGCGCTGATGACGACAGACGAAGTCAAACCGCCGCGTGAGTTCCGGTTCTTCGACAACCGTGAAAAATACCTGCTGTTCGTCACCACATGCAGCGAAAAATGGGCAATTGCCGGCCGCGTCGGCCGGGAGTTGAATCTGATCGCGCCCAGCCCGCCGGCACTTCGCCTGTTCGACGCCGGCATGGGCGACGCCACGGTGCTGACCCTGGTGATGCGCGACCTGCACCGGCGCTACCCGACGGTGCCGTTCTTCATCGTCGGCAAGGAGATCAGCCTTGAGGACGTTCGCCTCAGCCTGGAGAAGATGGCCGACCGCTTCTTCGAGCACCCCGCCACCGTGCTGGTCGTGACCAACATGCACTACAGCGAGGCGCCGTGGCTGAAACCGCGCAAGCCGGCGGCGGCCGAGGCGTTGAAATGGTGGGAAGTGCCGCTCGAGGGCGACACCGCGCACGACTTCGACCGCCAATTGAAGGCGCTGCAGCACGTCCTGCACGACGGCTGGCAGACCAGGACCAGCGAGCGCACCGGCAACCCGATCTACGTTCAGCCGTCGGCTCTGGTGCTCTATCGCGCCGACCAGGAATTCGCCCTCGACCGCGTCCTGCCGAGCCGCGGCGGCATCGACGGCGACTACGACATCGTGCTGGCCTCACAGCCCTATCGCGCAAGGCTGCCCGCCGAAGCCAAGGTCCGCAACGTGCTGGCGCCGCTCGCCCGGGCGCTCGGGCCGGGCGGCCGGATGGTCGTCGTCCAGGGCACCGGCCGCGACCCGGGAATGGAGATCATCCACCGCATCTGGCCGGATGAGAACCCCTTCACCACGCCCGCGGAGCAGCTGGTCGCCGCCCTGGTCGAGACCATGTCGGCGGAGCGGCCGGAGCTGCGCTTCGAGACACAGCCGGGCGAGGACTCGCTGTTCAAGTTTGATCTGCTCGCGCTGACGAGTGAAGTGACCAGCAGAATCGGCTCTTCGACCCTGTTGGCGGCCGAGAACGCCGCCGGCGATGGCGCCCAGGCCGACGCCGCGCGGCTCGCCGGTGCGCTCGCCGACGGCGGC
>CAJHXX010000114.1_pt1 | contig 12896 bp, 13 predicted proteins | sample 9198511 | NCBI WGS metagenome assembly CAJHXX01 (sample SAMEA7708325, study PRJEB35096) | sediment metagenome | biome: marine neritic benthic zone biome [ENVO:01000025]; feature: sediment [ENVO:00002007]; material: shallow marine sediment [ENVO:03000034] sea grass bed [ENVO_01000059] ...
CACCTTTCGCCAATCCGCCACATCTTTGTTTTGAACAACATGCGAGTTCGAATCGCAACAAACAGTTGACGCCGCGGATGTAACGGCGAATTTTTCTTGGCAACCGGCTGGTGTGAAGTCCAATTGATGCTTTCGCCAAAATGCGAGAATAATTACCGTCGTTCACGCATATTGTATTCGAAAAGATCATAACAAATGATTGCATGTATCACGAAGTAAATATTACTATTGGTTACATCGACAAGCGCCGGCCCGGCGCTTTTGAGTTCGGCCCGTCATGAGAACGCCTACGCCCGTACCGTCACCGCGACAGACCATTGAGGCCCATTTCGACACGGCGGCACCGACCTATGAGACCTATCGGTTGGCGGCGTGGTACCAGGCATTGTGCGAACGGGTCGTCCCGCAAATCGACGATCCAGGTGACGGCATAGTGCTGGACATCGGATGTGGCACCGGCTGGCTGTTGCGCCGGATCACCGAGCCCTATCCGGCGGCACGGGGCATCGGCATCGACTTGTCCGGCAACATGATCGAGACGGCGCGCCGAAACGCGGCCGGGATGAATGCGGCGAACCTGGAATTCATCCAGGCGGATTGGGAAGATCCAGGTGAGGCGCTACTCGGCGACTTGACCGCGCGACGGATCGACACCGTCATCTGCACCAGTGCATTCCACTACTTCGGTGATCCGGCGGCGGCCACCGAGCGGATTTTTCGCCTGCTGCCGCCGGGCGGCCGGTTTCTGCTACTGGAACGCGCCAAGGATCGCTCCTGGCTGACCGTTGCGTGGGACCTGCTGCACCGTTTCCTGATTCGCGACGAGGCCCGCTTCTACCGATCTGACGAATTGATCGACCTGCTGCGCGAAGCCGGCTTTCGCTCAATCAAAATCGAATTTAAAATCAAACGGTTAATGTGGAATAATAAGCTCCACACGAGTGTTGCCCTGATCTCCGCAATCAAACCGCAAGATCGTACGGATATCCATAGTCGCGACACCGATCAGCCGACGGGATAGCATGACCGATACCGACAAGGCGCATAAGGATGAGGCTGGGTTGCCGCAGGACTGGCAAGCCCTAGCCGGCAAACGTCTACTCGTGACCGGCGCGGCCGGCTTCATCGGCGGCGATCTGTTCCGACGACTAGCGGGCTATGGCCTCGATGTCACCGGAACCGTACTCTACCCGCGGGAAAAGTCGGAACTGAAGGATCAAGGCTACCGCGCCGAAGTGCTGGACCTGGCCAGCGACGAGCCCTGGGAAGGGCTGCTCGAAGGCATCGACATCGTCTTCAACGTCGCCGCGATGTTCCAGGAGACCGATCAGCCGGATCATGCCTATGAGAAGGTCAATCATCTCGGCACGCTGAAGCTCGCCGAAACCGCGGCCCGGGTCGGCGTCGGCCGCTTCGTCCATTGCAGCACGGTCGGCGTACACGGCCATGTCAAGGAAGTGCCGGCGACCGAGGACACCCCGTTCAACCCGATGGACGTCTACCATCGAAGCAAGCTGCAGGGCGAATTGGCCGTCCTGAAATTTGCGCGCGGCCTGCCGTCGGACGGCATGACCGTGGTAGTCAACCGTCCCGCCATGGTGTACGGCCCTGGTGACACCCGTATGTTGAAGCTGTTCAAGACCATCGCGTCTGGCCGCTTTCGCATGATCGGATCGGGCAAAACCCTGGCCCATCTGGGCTATATCGACGATCAGACAGATTCATTCTTGCTCTGTGCCGTGGCGCCGCGCGACGCGGTGCATTGCGAGGCGTTCAACATCGCCTCCGGCGAACCACTCAGCCTCAACGAAATGGCCGCGATGATAGCCGAAAGCACCGGCGTCCAGTTGTCGGGCCTGCATGTGCCGCTTGGTCCCGTATGGCTCGCCGGCGTCATCTGCGAGGGGCTTTGCAAACCATTCGGGATCAAGCCGCCGTTGTCGCGGCGGCGTATCGGGTTCTTTACTCATGATCGCGCATTCGACCTCGGCAAGGCGAAGCAGCGGCTCGGCTATCAATCGCATTGGGACCATGCTGAAGGTATCGCCGCGACGATCTCGTGGTATACCAAGCACGGTCTCTTGTGAGCGGATCCGGTCATTTCGAAGGCGATTTTTCCGGGATGCGAAGGATCGGTCCCGTGGCTCGCCACCGCGCTGTTCTCCGCATCCTTGTTCCGGCGCGTAAAGGGTAATCAGTGGCTGATCTGCTGTTCCTCAGCCAGCGCCTGCCCTATCCGCCGAACAAAGGCGAGAAGATTCGCGCCTTCCGCATCCTGGAGCATCTGGCGCGAGACCACCGGGTGCATCTCGGCTGCCTGGTCGACGACCCGGCCGATTGGGAGCATGCGGGCAGCCTGGCCGATCTGGTCGCCGGGCTGCATCTCGCCCGGCTGTCACCCACCGCCGCCCGGCTCCGCTGCCTGATCGGTCTGGCCGGCGGTGAGCCGCTCAGCCTCGCCTATTTTCGCGATCCCGGCCTCGCCGCCTGGGTCCGCGAGACGCTGGCGACGGTCCGGCCCGATGTCGCCTTCGTCTATTCATCGGCCATGGCGCAATACCTGCTGCCGGTGCTCGACGACGGCACCGGGGTGGGACGGCCGCGCGCCGTGCTGATGGATTTCGTCGACGTCGATTCCGACAAATGGCGGCAATACGCGCCGACCCGGCCCTGGCCGCTCAGCTGGATCTTCGCCCGCGAGGCTCGGACCCTGCTCGACTTCGACCGCCGGATCGCCCGCGCCGCCGATGCCAGCCTGTTCGTCTCCGAGCCGGAGGCGGCACTGTTCCGCCGGCTGGCGCCGGAGAGCGCCGAACGGACCCACGCCGTCTCCAATGGCATCGACGCCGAGTTCTTCTCGCCGGAGGCGCCGGAGAGCGCCGTCTCGTCCGGCGCCGGTGGGCAGGATCTGGTGTTCACCGGCACCATGGATTACTGGCCCAATGTCGACGCCGTTACCTGGTTCGCGGAGGCCGTGCTGCCCCGAATCCACGCGCGGCACCCTGACGCCCGCTTCGTCGTGGTCGGCGCCAACCCGTCGCCCGCGGTTGCCGCGCTCGCCAGGCTGCCCGGCATCACCGTGACCGGCCGGGTCGCCGACGTCCGCCCCTATATCGCCGGCGCCGCGGTCTCCGTGGCGCCAATCCGCATCGCCCGCGGCATCCAGAACAAGGTGCTCGAAGCCATGGCCATGGCCAAGGCCGTGGTGGCGACGCCGGCCGCATTCGAGGGGATCGAGGCCGAGGCGGGGTCCGAGATCGCCCTGGCCGCGGCGGATGGCGATGCGGCGGCGCAGGCGGCCGATTTCGCCGGAGCCGTCCTCGACCTGCTCGCCAAGCCGGAACGGGCTGCCGCCATCGGTCAGGCGGCACGGGCCCGTGTCGTCGCAGACTATGCCTGGCCGGCCCGGCTCAAAGCGCTCGACCGGCTGATCGCCGGTTAGAGCAATATCCGACCGTACGGAACCGGTTCGGTTCCGTACGGTCGGATAAAATTGCTCTACTTTTCGATAGGTAGAGCAGCTCTATCCGATCAGTCGGATCGCTGAAAGCGATTCCGTCTGATCGGATGCTGCTCTAGCCCAGGTCCTCTGCGTAGCCGCCGCGTTTGGCGGCGCGGCGTGGTTGCGGCACCGCGCTCTTGGGCACCGGCGCCGGCTCGGCCTCGTCGGACGGTTTGCCGAACAGCCAGCCCTGGCCGAGCTGTACGCCGAGGCCGATCAGCGCCTGGGCCTGCTCCTCCGTCTCGATCATCTCGGCCACCGTGCCGACACCGAGGTCGGCGCACAGCCCCGCCATGGCCTTGAGAATGGCGGAATCCCGCGGCTCGGTCAGCACCTGGCGGACATAAGCGCCATCGACTTTCACGTAGTCCAGCGTGAGCGCCCGGATATAGGGAAACGAGGCGGCGCCGGCGCCGAAATCGTCCATGCAGACCTTGTGACCGTCGCGGCGCAGCGTCTGTATCACGCTGTCGGCCTTTGCGAGATCCACGATCTCGCTCGATTCGGTGATCTCGAACAGAATATCGCAGCGAAACATGGAATCGGCCGCGAGGTCGCGCCTGAGCGTGGCGATGAACGCCTCGTTCTCGAGCGATCGACTGGAGATGTTGATCGCCAGTTGCGGCCTCGCACCGGTGGAACCGGCGCGCTTCAGATAGTCGATGGCCTTGCGGCAGACCGCGAGGTCGAAGTCCCGGATCAGTCCGACTTCCTCGGCGAAACGAATGGTCTCGAACGGCGAGCCGCCTTCGGCGAAGCGGGTCAGCACCTCATGGTGATGCGTCTCGCGGCTCTTCAGGTCGACGATCGGCTGAAACACGATGCGGAAATCGCCGTCCGCGAAGCACTGCTTGAGCCGGGTTATGCGTCCCATGGTGTCGGCCATCTGGCCCTTCAGCCCATTGGCCAGTGAGGAAATGTCGAACGCGTCGCCCTCGGCGGCGGCAAAGGTGTTGATGGCATAGACCAGTGCCTGGCCGGCATCCTTGCGGCCGAGTTCTTCGCCCGAGAGGTCGAGCGTCGCGCCGGCGACATCGATGTCGGCGTTGGAATGGACGTCGCGCACCATTTCGCCCAGCCGGTCGAGTAGATCGTCGCCCGGGATCAGGGCACTGTGCACCACGCCATAGCGATCGCCGTCGAGGCGGCCCGCGGAATCGCCGCCCAGGGACTTGGCGCGCAGTAACGCGCCGACCTCATGTAAGAACTCGTCCGTCGCCGCCTCGCCGATGTTCTCGCGCAGCTCCTCGATGCCGGCGAGGCGGAACAATGTCAGCTTGACGTCTTGGCCGGTTCTTTCGGCCATATCCAGTTGTTCGCCGGCGAGTTTGGCGAAGTCCTCGCGCTGCAAAAGCCCGGTGCTGTCGTCACGGCCGCCCGCGGCGTGACGAATTGGCGGCAGGGTGGTCGTGCTGAGCGTCAGATGGCAGCTGGCGTCTTGCTCGGGCAGCTTGCAGGCGCCGAGCACCGCCGGCAGCGCCGAGCCCGTCAGGCGGAGAGAGAACGGCCCAAACCGGGTGCCCGGGGCGAGATCGGCGAGCGCCGTGGCGACACTCTTTCGGTCCTCGTCGACGACCAGATCAAGGAAGCGCCGGCCCGGCAGATCGTGGGCGGCGACGCCAGTAAAGCCATGCGCGGCGCCGGAGGCATAAACGATGATGCCGTCTGCATCGAGTTCCACCAACAGATCGGCGGCCGCGAACGCGAAGGCGACAAATCGATCTCGCTCGCCCCGGATTGAGGTCAATCTCTCCGACTGTCCCATCGATGGTCTCGGTTAATCTTCGACTCCCAACCTAGCCGTCGACCTCCTGAGAAAGACTTAATGTCCCGGCTTCGGCCAAGCCACCATGGTTAACGGCGACAGGTGCGCCGGATCGCGGATTCAGTTGAAACGCCGATCACGCAATGTGTAGCGGCCGTGCTCGATCCCGACAAAGATCTCAGGCACCTGCGGATGGCCGACCGGCTTCCCGCTGTCGTCGGGTATCAGGTTCTGCTCGGAGACATAGGCGACATAGGTGGTCTCCGCATTCTCGGCGAACAGGTGATAGAACGGCTGCTCCCGGACCGGGCGGATCTCCTCCGGAATCGAGGCCAACCATTCCTCGGTATTGTTGAACTCCGGATCGACATCGAAGATGACACCGCGAAACGGGAAGATCCGATGGCGTACGATCTGTCCGATCTGGAATTTCGCGGTCCTGGTCGGCATCGTGGCGGCAATCCCTCGGCTGGGCGGAGAGACAGGGAATCAGCATCGCATGTCCGCTCCGCCTTAGCAAACCGGCACGAATCGGCCGACGGCCGGGCCTCTCGGCCCCATGCGAGCTTCCTGGCCTGCCCCCGCACGACCCCCTGTCGGGCCGCCCCCCGAAGGCCCGGTCTCAGCGACGCTTCTTGGCCTGCCCCGGCGGCACGCCGACACCCGTCGGCGTAAACACCTTCTTTGCCTGCCCCGGCGGCACATGCGGACGCAAATGACAGCCTGTCAGGGTAAGGGCGATCACAGCAAAGGCCGCGGCCAGCCGTCCAAATCGATAGATCATCGGATGCGCACCTCGCGTGGTGGTTCGATTCCGGTCAAAGAATAAGTCGGCGCGGTTAATTTCCCGCAAAACCGTCGCCGAATATGCCGGCTTGACCGGAAGTTGATCGTTTTCGCACAGCAGGGTCACCGGAAAGTGAAATTTCCGGACAAGGAATCACGTCCCGGTCTTCCTATAATTGGCGGCACGGGTCGCGTGAGCGATCCGCCGGGAACCGACCACAGTTCGGCGCTCGGTACTTCTTCTGGACAACCAACTCTCTGATTCCCTGCCGCCCGTGTCGCAAATCCAACACGGGCGGTTTTTTTTTGAGCTCTCCGTGCCGCTGGCGGCGCGAATGATTTGCTACCACGTCGGGAATCCGCCATATTCGAGACAATGGCACTAAATTAATTCGGTGCCGGACGCGTAGGTCCACATGCTCGAAAAGCAATTGGGAATCAGGCTCTTCCGGATGCGCGGGCTGGTGCTTGCTGCCATGCTCGGGGTTGCCGGCCTGGTCACGGAAGCGGACGCGGCCGAACGCGGTTTGACCCTTGGCGATGTCGCTCTCGACGGGCTCGGCGGCTATTTCGCCGCCTATGCCGAAGGCGAAATCCAACCCGGCAGCGGCCGTGACGGTGTTCTCACCGGTGTCGATCTGTTCGACGAGGCCGTTGCGCCGACCGCCTCGCAGGTTCTGGGGCTCGGCGCCGGGATGGACCGAATCACCTATTTCACGCCGCGGCTGGCCGGTTTTCGCGTCGGTGCCGGTTCCGGCCTGGGCACAAGCCCTGCCCCGGATGCCGGCGACGGCAGCTTGCCGGCGATCGGCCTCGCCGAACCGCTCGGCGGCGACACGCCGATCGAGCTCGGCGTCGACTATCTGGGCAGCCTGGACGACGTGACGGTCCGCCTGTTCGGCGGCTACGGCACCCCTGACATGGCCGGCAGCGATTCGCAGGCGTGGTCGGTTGGCGGCCGGCTCGGCTTCCGCGGCTTTACGCTCGGCGCCGCCTTCCGAGGCTCAGATGGCGGCCTGGAGCCGGCGCGCGAGGACTGGAACGTCGGGCTCAGCTACGCCACCGGGCCATGGGGCGTCGGCGTGCATTACGGCCGGCGCGCACAGGAGACCGAGATCGAGGACGAAAAGGAAGGCCTCGACGCCCTCGGCATCGGCGGCAGTTATAATCTTGCCCCCGGCGTCCGGCTGTCAGGCGGCTTTCAATGGTGGATGCTCGACGAAGTTGACCGCGAGACGGACGGCACGCGCGAGAACGCCTGGTTCGCCTTCATCGGCACCAACATCCGGTTCTGACGCGGCCCTTCCCTTAAGACCCGCTCGGCGCGTAAGATTTCGCGCCATGACCGAAGCCGCCGCGATGACGCCCGGGACCGACCCCCTGGCCGACCTGCCCGATGGGCTGCTCGCCGTGGTCAAGCGCGACTGCCCGACCTGCGAACTGGTCCGGCCGGTGCTTGCCAGGCTGGCGGCGGAAACCAGGCTCACCGTGGTCAGCCAGGACGATCCGGCCTTCCCCGAGGGCATATCGGGCATAATTGACGATACAGCGCTCGCCCGGTCCCATCGCCTTAAGATCGAGATCGTACCGACTCTCATCCGTGTGGTCGAAGGCCGCGAGGCCGACCGTCTGTTCGGCTGGCACCGCGGCGACTGGCAGGACTTCTCGGGCGTATCCGGCCTCGGCGCCGATTTGCCGGAGGCGCGGCCCGGCTGCGGCGCGCGCAACCTGGAGCCGGGCATCGCCGAGCGGCTGGCAGCACGCTACGACGGCGCCGGCCCGGAACTCCGGGCGCGGCGCGTCACTCTCCGCCCGGAGGAAGACGCGATCGAGGCCTGTTTCGAGCGCGGCTGGTCGGACGGCCTGCCGCTGGTGCCGCCGACGGAGGCGCGCGTGCAGCGCATGCTCGCCGGCACCACGCGGTCGCCGGACCAGGTAATCGGCCTGATGCCGCCGGACCTCGGCGAGTGCACCGTCGAGAAGGTCGCGATCAACGCGGTGATGGCCGGTTGCAAGCCGGAATACCTGCCGGTGGCGCTGGCCGCAGTCGAGGCCGCGCTGATGGAAGAGTTCTGCATGCACGGGCTGCTTTGCACCACCATGTTCAGCGGCCCGGTGGCAATCGTGAACGGTCCGATCGCGCGCGCGATCGGCATGAACTCCGGTATCAACGCGCTCGGCCAGGGCAACCGGGCCAACCTGACAATCGGGCGCGCCTTGCAACTGGTGATCCGCAATGTCGGCGGCGGCCGGCCGGGTGAGGTCGACCGCGCGGCGCTCGGCAATCCCGGCAAGCTGAGCTTTTGCTTCGCCGAGGACGAGAGCGACCCAGACTGGCAGCCGCTCGCGGAGGAGCGCGGTATCGCCCCCGGCCGTTCCGCAGTGACGCTGCTCACCGGCGACGGGGTGCAGGGGGTCGTCGACCAGAAGTCACGCGAGCCAGACTCCCTGGCCCGAAGCTTCGCCGCCTGCCTGCGCGCCATTGACCATCCGAAGCTGGTCGGCACGGCCGACGCCCTGCTGGTGCTGGCGCCGGAGCATGCCCGGGTCTTCCACGAGGCCGGCTGGTCCAAGGCGCGGCTGAAGGACGAGTTGGCGACACTGCTGCAGTTCCCGGGCGCCGAGTTGGTCGCCGGCGCCGACGGCATCGCCGAAGGCATCCCGGCCGGCTTCGCCGACAAAACACTCTCGAAATTCCGCCCCGACGGCCTCAACATCGTCCGCGCCGGCGGCCAGGCAGGAATGTTTTCCGCCATCATCGCCGGCTGGGCCGCCAGCGGCGAGCGCGGCAGCATACCGGTAACCAAGGAGATCGAACCATGACAGACACGCCGGAATCGGCCCCGCCGATCCTGCTCGACCCGACGGCGGAACGCACTCCGCCGCGGCGTCAGCGGCTCGCCCGGCCGGAGAGCCTGGACGGCCTGACCATCGGCATCCTCGACATCTCCAAGCCGCGCGGCGACGTCTTCCTCGATCGACTGGCCGACCGGCTCGCCACCGAGGGGCTGACCGTCAAGCGCTACGCCAAGCCGACCTTCACCCGGCCGGCGCCGGTGGCGCTCGCTCAGGAGATCGCCGCCGACTGCGACGTCGTCATCGAAGGCCTGGCCGATTGAGGCTCGTGCACGTCGTGCTGTATGCATGACATTACGAACCTGGAAGGCCGCGGCCTGCCGAGTGTCGGCATCGCATCGCAAGCTTTCGTCGACGCGGCCGCCGCGCAAGCCGAACAGCTCGGCGCCGACGCGACCATGGTGTTCGTGCCGCATCCGATCCAGGACCGCAGCGACGCGGAGCTGGCGGCCCTGGCCGACGAAGCATTGGCCGAGATCCTGAATCAGATCCGCCTCGGCTGAGACGGCCCGCCTTAAGCGCCGGTTAGGACTCTTCGTCCCATCTTGCCGCTGGGCGATCATTAGGTTCGCCGCTTGTGCGGCCGGCCGCTGTCGGCTTTATAGACTCTGACGAGCACGGGATTCCGAATCGTGGCGGATCAGCGAGCACAACAACGCGGCGTCCATCCGGTGATTCTCTCCGGTGGCTCCGGCACCCGGCTGTGGCCGCTGTCGCGCGCGCTCTATCCCAAGCAACTGCTCGCGCTGAACACCGGCAGGACGCTGCTGCAGGAGACAGCGCTCCGCTTCAGCGGCGAGGTCGCAGGGCCGCCGCCGATGGTGGTCTGCAACAACGACCACCGCTTCATCATCGCCGAGCAGTTGCGCGCCGTCGGTATTCAGGGCGGGGAGATTGTGCTGGAGCCGGTCGGCCGCAACACCGCTCCGGCCGCGGCCGCCGCCGCCGCGTTGCTCAAGGCGCGTGACACCGAAGCGGTGCTGGCGGTCCTGCCGGCCGACCACGCGGTCGCCGACGTGGCCGGCTTCCGCGCCGCGCTCGGCAAGGCCGAGGCACTGGCGCGCGCCGGCCATCTGGTCACCTTCGGCATCGCGCCGGACCGGCCGCATACCGGCTACGGCTACATCAAGCAGGGCGCACCGCTGAAGAAGACCGGCGGCTTCGCCGTCGAGCGCTTCGTCGAGAAGCCGGACGCGGCGACCGCCGCGCAATACCTGGCCGCGGGTGGCTATCACTGGAACAGCGGCATCTTCGTCTTCGCCGCGGCGACCTTCCTCGATGAGCTGGCGCGCCTGCAGCCGGAGATGGCCGCCGCGGCGAGCCGCGCGGCCGCCGAGGCCGAACGCGACCTGGACTTCCTGCGCCTGGCGCCCGAGCCGTTCACCGCCTGCCCGGCGGATTCGATCGACTACGCGGTGATGGAGCAGACGGAACGGGCGGCGGTGATCCCGGTCGATATCGGCTGGAGCGACATCGGCTCCTGGAACGCGCTCTGGGAGATCGGCGAGAAGGATGCGGCCGGCAATCTCGCCGCCGGCGACGTGCTGCTGCGCGACGTCAAAGATTCCTACGTGCATTCCGAGAACGCCCTGGTGGCGGCGCTCGGCATCGAAGGCCTGGTGGTCGTGCAGACCGCCGACGCGGTGCTGGTGGCGCCGCGCCAGCGCTCGGAAGAGGTCAAGGAGATCGTCGAGACCCTGATGCGCGACGGCCGCGACGAGCACGAAACCCATGTCCGCCACTACCGCCCCTGGGGCAGCTACGAGACGCTCGATTTCGGCCCCCGGTTCCAGGTCAAGCGGCTGGTGGTCAAGCCCGGCGCCCGGCTCAGCCTGCAGATGCACCATCACCGCGCCGAGCACTGGGTCGTGGTCGCCGGCACCGCCAAGGTGACGCGCGGCGCGGACGAGATGCTGCTCGGCGAGAACGAGTCGACCTATATCCCGATCGGCATGCAGCACCGGCTGGAGAATCCCGGCCTAGTCGACCTCGAGGTGGTCGAGGTGCAGTCTGGCGGCTATCTCGGCGAGGACGACATCGTCCGCTTCGACGATGTCTACAACCGCGACCCGTCGGAAACCAAATAGGCCTCGCGGCCCGCAATCAAACCTTGGGCCGGATTTCGTTGGCGAGGCGATCCAGGGTGTCGAGTGCGACGGCCAAGGTCTCGGTCATGATGTCGAAGCAGAACTCGACGGCGCCCGCGTCCTGAAAACGCTTCAGCGCCTCGACGATGTCCTGCGGCCGGCCCTCGGTCGGCGCCTGGCCCTCGGACGGCGGGCCGTCCTGGAAGGTGAGCGCGACCTTCGGGGCGATGGGGAAGCCATCCGCTTTGCGCCCTTCGGCCTCCAGCGCCGCGCCGAGCGTGGGGCGAAGCTCGGCGAGCGTCTCCGGTGTGATCTTGAAGGGATGCCAGACATCACCGAAGCGCGCGGCGCGCTCGATCGCGGCCGGCGAGTTGCCGCCGACATAGATCGGCGGATGCGGCTGCTGCTTCGGTTTCGGACCCATCTTGGTGCGCTCGAAGCTGTAGAACTTGCCCTCATGGGTGGCCTCGGTCTCGGTCCAGAGCGCCTTCAGGATCGCCAGCCCCTCGTTGGTGCGGGCGCCGCGCTTCTCGAACGGGTAGCCCAGCGCCTCGAATTCCTCGCTGTACCAGCCGACGCCGACGCCGAAATTGACCCGTCCCTCGCTCAACTGGTCGAGCTCCGAGACCTGCGCGGCCACCTCCAGCGGGTTGCGCATCGGCAGGATCAGCACGCTGGTGCCGAGCCGCACCGTGCTGGTTCGTGCCGCCAGGTAGTTGAGCACGCTGAACGGCTGGAAATAGGTCCGCGTCCAGTCCTCCGGCAGTTGGCCGTCGGCGCGCCCCGGATAGCGAGAGACGCGGAACGGCGGCATCACCAGGTGGTCACTCGCCCAGAGCGCGTCGAGGCCGACCTCCTCCGCCTTCTCCGCCATGGCATCGAAGGTTTCCCGGCCGGCACCGTCGCCGCGCACGATGATCGAGATGCCGTACTTCATGATCCTCTCTCCCGTCTTAGCTCAAATTGCGGCCCCAGAGGTCGAACAGCCGCGCCCAGGCCTGCTCCGCCGCCTCGGGTGCATAGGCCGGGCGCTCGGCGAAGCAGAAGCCGTGCTCGGTGTCCGGAAAGACCTCCAGGTTATGCTTGGTTCCGGCCGTCTCCAGCGCAGCGCGCAGGTCGGGTATGACGTGGTCGGGCACGGTGTGGTCGGTCTCGGCAAAGCCGTAGTAAAGCTCGCCCCGCACCTGATCGAGCAGCAGGTGGGGTGAATCCTCCTGGTCGGTCACGATGCCGACGCCATAGAGCGAGGCGGCGGCGGCGATGCGGTGTGGATAGCGCGCCGCGACGGTGGTGATGTAGCGCCCGCTCATGCAATGACCGACGCAGCCGACCGGGCCGGGCTTGACCCGCTCTTGCGCGTCGAGCCAGGCGAGCATGGCGCCGGTATCCTCGGCCACCAGCGCGTTGGTCAGGTGGTTCATCGCCGCCCGGATCACCGCCGACATACCGTCGTCGCGGCGCGGCAGGTCGAAGCGCACCGTGCCGAGCCGGTAATACATGTCCGGCAACAGGCAGAAATAGCCCTGCTTGGCGATCCGCCGCGCCATGTTGCAAAGCTCCTCGCGATAGCCGGGCGCATCCATATAGAAGATCACCGGCGGCACCGGCCCGCCCTCCGCCGACGCGGCGGCGAAGCCCGGCATCCGCCCATGCTTGGTGGTGACGACGACGTCCCGTTCGATCAAGGCCATATGCCGGTTTCCTCCTGCTGATGCGTGACCGACCTGCTTCCCGATCATAACCCGGTGGCGGGCACGGGGATGCCTTCCTGCTCGCACCTGCTGATCTCGTCGGAAACGGTCGCGCGCAGCATGTCCCGGCGCCAGCGCAGGTCATCGTATTCGGTGCCCCCGTGCAAGGTGCAGCGATCATCCCAGATTACCAGGTCGCCCGGCCGCCA
>CAJHXX010000151.1_pt1 | contig 12886 bp, 14 predicted proteins | sample 9198511 | NCBI WGS metagenome assembly CAJHXX01 (sample SAMEA7708325, study PRJEB35096) | sediment metagenome | biome: marine neritic benthic zone biome [ENVO:01000025]; feature: sediment [ENVO:00002007]; material: shallow marine sediment [ENVO:03000034] sea grass bed [ENVO_01000059] ...
CCCGTGCTCGGGCGGAGCCCGGCAATGCCGCAGTTGATCGCCGGCTGCCGGGTCGAGCCGCCCATGTCGTTGCCGATGCCGAGCGGCGACATGCCCGTCGCAATCGCCGCCGCCTCGCCGCCGCTCGAACCGCCGGGGGTGCGGGATGAATCCCACGGATTCAGGGTCGCACCATGCAGGTCGTTGTCCGTATGCCAACGCATGCCGAAATCGGGCATGTTGGTGCGCCCGATGACAATCGCGCCCGCGTCCTTCAGGTGGCGGACGATTGGGGCGTCCTGTTCCGGGATTGAGTTCTTGAGACTCAAAACGCCCTGCGTCGTCGCCGATCCGCTGACGTCGATATTTTCCTTGACGGTGATGGGTACGCCGTGGAGCGGGCCAACGACATCACGCGAAGCAACGGCTGCATCGGCGGCATCGGCTGCGGCCAGCGCATCGTCCGCAAACACAACCGTGATCGCATTTACCGCATCGTTGACGGCGTCGATCCGCGCCAAATGCGCTTGGAGGACCTCGCGGCTCGACACGGTCTTCTCTCGAACGGCGTTCGCCAGCCTGGCGGCGCTCCAGCGCCAGAGATCATCTGACATGGTGCTTTCCCTGCTTGTTGCGGTTTGCAGCGACTGTTGCATTCGCTCCGAGACTCGGCCGTGCCGTCGACGCAATCGGACCCCAGCCAAGCGGATGGCCGAGCTCGCTGAACTTGATATGTTTGTCAACCGCCTGCTTTCTGGAAACAAGGGGCTGGTAGTTCCGTGTTGGGTCGCGAGCGGTAGCAAGCACTCTTGCTTCACGGTGTCAGTTGAACAGCACGAAGCTGCTGTCGCCTATGGTATGCTTCCGGTCTGCTGACCTGAAGGGTGCAAGCCTTGGCAACGGTCCTGATTGTCGGCGCAAGCAGAGGAATTGGCCTTGAGACGGTCAAGCGCGCGCTCGAGGCGGGCCATAAGGTGCGTGCACTTGCTCGATCGGCCGGTCGCATTGCCATTGACCACCCCGATCTTGAGAGAGTGTCTGGCGACGCGCTCGATCCAACGATCGTGAAACGCGTGCTTGATGGCGCCGATGCGGTAATCGAAACGCTTGGCGTTGCGCCTGGTCCGGAGGTGATCTTGAAGCCGGTGAAGCTGTTCTCCACGGCGACACGCGTCCTCGTCGACCTGATGGCCGAGGCCGGCGTCAAGCGGCTCATCTGCGTGACCGGGATTGGCGCCGGCGACAGTCGCGATAAGGGTGGCTTTCTTTACAGCGCCGTCTTGCTCCCGCTCTTCCTGAGGCGCGTCTACGACGACAAGGATGTGCAGGAACAGATCATCCGCGACAGCATGCTCGACTGGGTGATCGCCCGTCCGGGCTTGCTGACGCGTGGGCCGAGAACCCGGTCCTACCGCGTGCTCACCAATCGAGAGGCGTGGCGGATGGGAAAAATCTCGCGCGCGAACGTGGCTGACTTCCTCGTGAAGCAGATCGACGACGACACCTACCTCGGGAAAACGCCTCTATTGATCGGCTGAGACGGTGTTAGAATTTGGCGGGTGAGGGATTGGCAAGATGACGGCATCGTCGGCGGATCAGGGCATCATCTGGTCGGATGATTTCCTGATCGGTATCGCGGAACTCGATTACGAGCACCGGCGCCTGATTGAAGACATCAACAAATTGCACCGGGAACTGCACGAACCTGCGGACATGGACGGCATCAAGGCCACGCTCGGGACCATCCACTCCCGCATGCAAGCTCACTTTGCGCTTGAGGAACGCGTCATGGTTCGCCACGGGTACGCCCACTACCCGGAACACGCGGAAGCAAACGGCCAGGATGCGGAGGTTCGGGTCCACACTTCCAGTGCTGGCGGCATACCTGCCGTAACAGGCACCGGCTCAGAACGGTAACGATTAGCCACGAGTGGCGATCGAGGTCCCGCGCCCGAATGGCATCTGGCGTTGATTGCCCATTACAATAGGCCTTGGGTCCAAATGCACCGGGCGGAAGGATGCAGGCCATGCTGACGATCGACGCGCAGGTCCACGCCTACGAACGGGATCATCCGGGCCGGCCCTGGGCCGCGGCGCTCGCCGGTCCGCCGGAGGTCACCGGCGACGACATGGTCCGGGCGATGGACGCGGTCGGCGTCGACGGCGCCCTGCTGATATCGGTCTTCACCATGTACCGCTTCGACGCCGCTTACGCGGTCGGCGTCCACGCGGCGCATCCGGGGCGGTTCGCCCTGATCAAGCCGGTCGACCCGGCCGATCCGGGGGTGGCGGAAGCGATCGCCGACTGGGCCGCCATGGACGGCACGGTCGCCGTCCGCATCATGCTGAACCGTGAGGTTTCGGGCGAGCCCGACGATCCCGGCATCAAGCGGATCCTGGACGCCGCCCGGCGCCATTCGCTGCCCGTCAACCTCTTGGCTTGGGGCCGCCTGGACCAGGCCGCGGGCCTGGCAGCCAACAACCCGGAGACGATGCTGGTCATCGACCATCTCGGCCTGGAGCAGCCGTTCCATCCGCCGGCCCCGCCGGAGCCGTTCGCCGAGCTGCCCAAGGTGCTCGAGCTGGCGCAATACGACAACGTCGCGGTGAAGATCACCGGCGCCTGCACGCTCTCGCATCAGCCGTACCCCTACGCCGACATCTGGGATCCGCTGGCCCGGATGTTCGACGCCTTCGGCTTTGATCGCTGCATATGGGGCACCGATTGGACCCGGGCGGTCAATCTGCTGACCTATGAACAGGGGGTCGCGCCGTTCCGCCTGACCGACCGGTTGTCGGATGGCGACCGCGCAGACCTGATGGGCGGCACGCTGCAACGCATATACGACTGGGCGCCGGCGGCGCGGTGATCCGGGTCAGGCGCAGCCAAATTAGATGGCATGGGTTATTGGCTGTACAGCTGGAAAGCCCTGAAAAACGCGCCACACGCGGCCACTGGGCAAGAGGCCGTTGGAAAGCGTGGACGCCGCGTTACACTGACAACTTCGATGAACCGAAGGTCGGAACGACGACCCTGTGAGAATCCCAGGCCGCATGGAGCGGAGACATGAAAAAGCTGTCGCTACTGATGATGTTGTTCTTGGCGGCTTGTGCGGCCAGCCCGGAAAAACTGAATGCCGTTGCCGAAAGCGAAGCCGGTCGACTGGCCAAGCCGAGAACGGCTTTGTCGGCATTCGCGAGCTTCGAGTTGAAGCCCATGGCCTTGAGCCCCGAAGTCAAAGCCGAACCCGAAAAGGTCAAGCAGGCGGCGGTGCTTGAAGAAAAGATAAAGGCGAAGCTGGAGCCGCTGTTCGTCGAATGGGCTTCGTCGAGCAAGTCCGGCCGTTCCGGAACGCTCGTCGTGCAGCCGGAAATCGTAGAGCTGAGGATCGTAAGCGGCGGCGCAAGGTTCTTCTTGGGCGGGCTCACCGGGGACTCCCATATCGACCTGGACCTTAGACTTGTAGACGGCGACAGCAACAATGAGATCGCCAGCCCCAGGATCACAAGAGCCGCGGGTGGGTTTGTCGGAGGCTTGTCGATCGGAAAAAGCGATCAGAATTTGCATGACTATATAGCCCATATTGTCCACCGCTATATGGTCGATAACTACTGATCCGGGACTTCCGATGAGAGGCCGTCTCGCCGAGTTGGGCGTGACCCCTTGATCCTTGAAGGGGTGATCGGCTTTACATCAGCCGCCTGGACTGCGGCCTAATGCGTCCGCCGCGTTTTCCGGCAAGGCCAGGCGGCGCTTGGCCTCGGCCGCGTCGGCCGCGATCTGCGTCTTCAGCGCGTCGATGCCGTCGAACTTCTGCTCGGGCCGGATGAAGTCGACGAAGGCGACCCGCATCAGGCGGCCGTAGAGGTCGCCGGTGAAATCGAACAGATGCGCCTCCAGCACCGCGTCGACCTTGCCGAAGGTCGGGCGGCGGCCGAAATTGGCGACGCCGTCACGCCAGACCAGGGCGTCCGCCACCAGCTCGCCGACGCGCACCGCATAAACGCCGAAGGCGGCTTCCAGATAGCCGTCGATCGAGAAATTGGCGGTCGGGAATCCGATCTGGCGGCCGCGCCGGTCGCCCTCGGCGACACGCCCCTCGACCTCCCACCAATGGCCGAGCAGGTCGGCCGCCTGGCGCGGCCGGCCCTGCCACAGGAAGTCGCGGATCCGGCTCGACGAGAACACCTCGCCGTCGGCGCCGGCAGGCTCGACGACGCTGACCTGATAGCCGCCGGCCGCGGCCATGGCCGTCAGGGTTTCGGCGCTGCCGCTCCGCTTATGGCCGAAGGCGAAGTCGTAGCCGACGATCAGGTGGCGCGCGCCGAGCCCCTCGATCAGCACCGAACGGACGAAGTCCTCGGCCGGAATTTTCGACATCTGGGCGTCGAAATGCAGCGCGAACAGCGCCTCGACGCCGAGCTCGCCCAGCAGATGCGCCTTGGTGCGGAGCGGCGTCAGGCGGAACGGCGGCGCCTCGGGGGCGAAGAACTCGCGCGGATGCGGCTCGAAGGTCAGCACGGCGAGCGGCGCGCCGAGCCCGACGGCAAGCTCGGCCGCGCGCCCGATCACCTGGGCGTGGCCGCGATGGACGCCGTCGAAATTGCCGATGGCCACCACCGCGCCCCTGAACTCGGCGGGCAGGTCGGTCACATGGCGGAAGATACGCATCGGCGCCGGCTCTCTTTCGCGTCTGGCCCGGTTCGGGCCAATCAAGCCGCCGGCGCCGCGTCGGCCCGGCGCGCCACCATCATCAGGGCGTCGCCCTCGACCACCACGGTGTCGCCGACATGGCAGCTGCAGCGGAAATGCACCCGTTTGCGGGCCGCCTCGATTTTGTCGACCTCGACCCGCGCCCGCACCGTGTCGCCGGCCCGGACCGGCGCCTTGAACTTCAGGTTCTGCGCCAGGTAGATGGCGCCCGGCCCCGGCAGCCTGGTGCCGAACAGCGTCGACAGCAGGCTCGCCGTCAGCATGCCGTGCGCGATCCGGCCCTTGAACGGGCTCGCCTGGGCGAACTCCTCGTCGAAATGAATCGGGTTGGTGTCGCCGGAGACGCCGGCGAACAAGGCGATATCGGCCTCGGTCACCGTGCGGGCGTAGACCGCCGACATGCCGACGGCGAGATCCTCCAGATAGAGCCCGTGCCGGTCGTCGGTTTGCGGCGCCATCGGCGACCCCTCGTGCCAGTTTCGCATACGCACAAATTTTGTGCGGCGCACTTTAGTTCCTGGACTCGGGCCCGGCAAGGACCGGTGACATCGACGGCGCGGCAAGATGGGCATCGCGCGAAAAGCCGCCGGCACAGGTAATTAACCAAAATTTTATCTAGGCTAAATAATCTAGATATACCGGAGTGCAGATGCGTGCGCGGCCGCCGCGCGTCGGCGCGTAGAGTTATGTGACCGAGGGATTAAGCAATGGCCGTCGATCTGAAGATGCCGATCCTGATTATTGACGATTACAAGACGATGCTGCGGATCGTGCGCAACCTGCTGCAACAGCTCGGTTTCACCAATGTCGATGAGGCGATGGACGGCTCGCAGGCGCTGTCGATGCTGCGCACCAAGCCCTACGGGCTGGTGATCTCCGACTGGAACATGGAGCCGATGACCGGCTACCAGCTCCTGCAAGAGGTGCGCGCGGACGGCAAGTTGAAGGATCTGCCGTTCATCATGGTGACCGCAGAATCGAAGACCGACAACGTGATCGCCGCGAAGAAGGCCGGCGTCAGCAACTACATCGTCAAGCCGTTCAACGCCGCGACCCTGAAGACCAAGATGACGGCCGTAATCGGAGACTTCTGATGGCCGACGCCGACGTGCCGGAGATGACCGACCCCGAGGCGCAGGCGAAGCTGGCATCCGTCTATCGCGATTGTGCCGACCTGGCGCACTACATCCTGACCGCGCGGCGTGAAATCGCCCAGATGCGCCCCAAGGACCTGACCGAAAAAAGGCTGCCGCGCGCCGGCCAAGAGCTCGACGCCATCGTCCAGGCGACCGAGCAGGCAACCAACACGATCATGGAAGCGGCCGAGCAGATCATGGCCGCGAATGTCGGTTCGCGGGTGGTGCAGGACGCGGTGATGCAGATCTTCGAGGCCTGCTCGTTCCAGGACATCACCGGCCAGCGCATCAGCAAGGTGGTGAAGACGATCGAGCATGTGGAAGAGCGCCTCGAAGCGCTGAAACGGGCCTGGGGACCGGATCTCGGCACCGACGAGCCGGCGCCGTCCGAGCCGCAGGACGAGGAAGCCGCCTTGCTGAACGGCCCCGCGCTCGACGGCGAGGGCGCCAGCCAGGATGACGTCGACGCCCTGTTCGACTGACACCCCAAACGACGAATCGGTTGCGCAACCTGGCCGGCTTGGCCAAATTCCCCGCGCTAGAGCAGCATCCGATCAGACGGAATCGCTTTCAGCGATCCGACTGATCGGATGCTGCTCTACCTATTGAAAAGTAGAGCAATTTTATCCGATCGTACGGAACCGAACCGGTTCCGTCCGATCGGATATTGCTCTAGCGAACCAAATGCTCTGGCCGCGGGAGAGGGTGTTGAGCGCCATCCACGACCGGGAGACCTGCCGGCAGCGCGACGGGCAAGACCCGCTCGCCGCCTGGCGCGCCGCCTTTCGCCTGCCCGACGGCGTGATCTATCTCGACGGCAACTCGCTTGGGCCCCTGCCGGCCGACCTGCCCGCCCGGCTTGGTCGTGTGGTCGAGCAGGAATGGGGCGCCGGGCTGATCCGCAGCTGGAACGACGCCGGCTGGATCGACGCGCCGGCCCGCGTCGGCAACAAGATCGCGCCGCTGATCGGCGCCGGCCCGGGCGAGGTGATCGCCGCCGACGGCACCTCGGTCAACCTGTTCAAGCTGCTGGCCGGCGCGCTCCGGCTCCGGCCCGGGCGCCGCGTCATCCTGACCGAGCCGGACAACTTCCCGACCGACCTCTACATCATGCAGGGGCTGGTCGAGCTGCTCGACCGGGGCTACGAATTGCGCCGGGCCGCGCCCGACCGGCTGGCGGACGCGCTCGACGGCGACGTCGCCGTCGTCGCCCTGACCCATGTCGACTACCGCAGCGGGCGGATGCACGACATCGCGGCGCTGACCCGGGCGGCGCATCAGGCCGGTGCTTTGGCCCTCTGGGACCTGGCACACAGCGCCGGTGCCGTGCCGGTCGACCTCTCTGCCGCCGGCGCCGACCTCGCCGTCGGCTGCGGCTATAAGTATCTAAACGGCGGGCCGGGCGCGCCCGCCTTCCTCTATGCGCGCGCCGACCTGCAGGCGGCACTGCGCCAGCCGCTGACCGGCTGGATGGGGCACGCCGCACCGTTCGATTTCGACGCCGACTACCACCCGGCCGGCGACATCCGCCGCAACCTCTCGGGCACCCCGGCGATGCTGTCGATGCTGGCGCTCGACGCCGCGCTCGACCTCTGGCAGGGCGTCGACATGGCCGCGGTCAGGCGGAAGAGCGTCGCCCTGACCGAGCTGTTCATCGCGCGGGTCGAGCGGGACTGCGCCGGGCTCGGCCTCCGCCTCGCCTCGCCGCGCGAGGCGGCCATGCGCGGCAGCCAGGTGTCGTTCCGCCATGACCAGGGCTATGCCGTGATGCAGGCGCTGATCGCCCGCGGCGTGATCGGCGATTTCCGGAGCCCCGACCTGATGCGCTTCGGCTTCGCGCCGCTCTATATCGGCTATCAGGACGTCTTCGACGCGGCGGCGGCCTTGGCCCAGGTGCTGCAGAGCCGCGCCTTCGAGGACCCGCGCTTCCAAACCCGCGCCGCCGTGACCTAAACGCAAATAAAAGGTGTCAGGAACCTTTTCATCATTTTTGGGTATTTTACAGAAAAGGTGTCTGACACCTTTTCCGCGTTACCAGCGCAGGCCGAGGATGGCGGCGGTCGGGCGGTGGCCGCCGGCGGCGATCGCGGCCTCGAGCTGCGCCGGGTCGGGCGCCGCGCCGGGCGCCAAGCCGAGCTCCTCGGCGTGGATGCCGCCGAGCGCGAACAGGCTGTCGAGCCCGGCCCGGTTGGCGCCGGCGATGTCGGTGCGAAAGGAATCGCCGATCGCCAGCACCCGCTCGGGCGCGACGCCGGCCATGCGCTGGAGGCAGATCTGGTAGACCCGCGGATAGGGCTTGCCGTGCCAGCAGACCTCGCCGCCGATCTCCTCATAGGCCTTGGCGAGCGCCCCGGCGCAGAGCAGCACGGTGTCGCCGCGCATCACCGTCAGGTCGGGGTTGCCGCAAATCATCGGCAGCTTGCGCGCCGTCGCCGCGGCCAGCCGCTCCCGGTAATCCGCCACCGTCTCGGTATCGGCGTCGTCGAGGCCGAGGCTGAGGATGAAATCGGCGTCGGCGACCGCATCGACCCGGTCGTAGTCGAGCCCGTCGAGGAGCCGGGCGTCGTCCGGCTTGCCGAAATAGAGGCAGGCGCGGCCGAGCGCGGCATGCCACGGGTCGGCTCGGCGCGCCAGCGCCTCGCGGGTCGCGTCGCCGGAGGTGACGATGTCGTCATAGGCGTCCCCGCCGACGCCGATGCCGGCCAGGAAGTCGCGCACCACGGCCGCGCCGCGCGGCGCGTTCGACAGCAGGATCACCGACTTGCCCGCCCGGCGCAGGCGCCGCATGCAGTCGACCGCGCCCGGATAGGGCGCCAGGCCGTTATGCACCACGCCCCAGAGATCCAGGATGTAGCCGTCATAGCGCCCGGCGAGCGGGCCGAGGCCGGCATGGACGGTAAGGGATTCGGTGGCCGGGGCGGACATGGCGACCCCTTACCGGAGGACGCCGTCCGAGGCAAGCCGGCGGCTGGGCGCGCTCAGTGCAGCTGCTTCGGCTCGCCGAACAGTTTCGGGGCGCCGAACAGATAGCCCTGGGCCAGATCGACATTGACGTCGAGCAGTTCGACCACGGTCTTCTCCTGCTCGACCTTGCCGACGATCAGATGGATGCCCGACCGCGCCATGGCGAGGCGCAGGTCGTTCAGCCGGGCGCCCGGCCCGGCGCCGGCCGCCGCGGCCGAGAGCGCGGCGGCGTCGAGCTTGGCGAAATGCACGCCGCGCCGCGCCAGCTCGCCCGCATCGACCTCGAGCGAGGTCACCCCGTCGACCGACAGCCGGTAGCCGAGGTCGGCGAGCCGCTTCAGGCGGCCCCGCATCGCCGCATCCGCCGCCGCCAGCTCCGGCGCGGCGAACTCGAAGATCAGGTTGTCGGCCAACTCCGGGTTGGCGCCGAGATAGTCGACGAACTGGCCGAAGAAGGCCGCGTCGGCGAGCGAACGCGGCGACAGGTTGCAGAAGAAGGCGACGCTCTCGCGGCGCGGCCTGAGCTGTCGGATCAGCTGCACGCAGCGGAACAGCAGCAGGTTGTCGACGGTGCCGACCAGGCCGGCCGCCTCGGCGACGGCCAAGTAGTCCTTCGGCCGGATCACGTTGCCGGCGTGATCGCGGATCCGGGACAGGCATTCGTAATAGCGGACCTTGCGCTGCGGCAGGGTGACGATCGGCTGCAGGTAGAGGTCGACGCGGTTGTTGGCGAGGGCGTCGCGCACGATGTCGATGATCCGGGGCCGGGGCTTTTGCCGCACCGGCACGGCCGGGCGCGGCCGAGCCGGCTTGGCGGCGGCCGGTTTGGCCGCGGCCAGCTTGGTGGCGGCCGGCCCGAGGGTGCTTGGCGGCGGCCGGCGGTCGAGCCGCGACAGCATCGCGCGCACCAGGCGCATCTCCGTCACCAGCGCCGCCTCTTGGTCGTTTCTCGGGCTGTTTCCCGGGCCGTTTTCCGGGCCGTTGTCCTGCCGCCCCGCCAGCCCCTGGCGGAGCCGGCCGAGCTCCGCCTGGGTCGCGTCATGGGCGGCGCGCAGGTCATGCAGCTCCTCGAACAGGTCGAGACGGTCGGCGCGGCCGGTCAGCATCTCATGGCCGAGCAGCAGGGCGACGAATGCCAGCGCCGCCGCCACCAGACCGAACGGCCGGCCGAGCTCCGGCAACAGCCGGTCGAACAGCTCGGCCGTCGTCCCCGCGAGGGCGGCATAGAGCAGAAACAGCGCGGCATGGGCGATACGCGACATGTGCCTGGAGCCCGCGAAATACGCGAAATTTACTATGCGTAAAGTATGATAAAGCGGTTGCAGATTGGTAAACGGACTCTTCTCAACCGCGCCGCGGCCGGCGTTAACGCTTCATTTACCGTGACCGGACGAAAAGCGTGCCGCACGCCGCCGCACCGAGAGGAGCCCCGCATGATCGACGCCGCCTGCAAGCTGCCGCCCAAGCTCCATCCCGTCAGCGAACTGTTCCTCGACCGCTACCTCGACGGCGCCATGACGACGGCGGAATTCCTGCGCTTCTTCTCGCTGCCCAACTCCGACTATATCCGGCTCGCCAAATGCATCGTCGACTGGATCACGCCGCTCGGCCTGACCTGACCGCCTGAGCGGCAAGCCTCGGGGTGGCACGCGGCCGCCCGGGGTCTATCATGGCAACGGCCGGCCCGGCGTCGGGCCTTCCGGAGTAGTCCGCTTGCCGTCCCCCATCGCCGCCCTGAAACGCGCCTTCGCGCGCCTGCCGGGCACCCTGCTCGGCGCCCTGTTCATGGTGCTCTCGACCGTGCTGTTCGCCAGCATGCATGCCAGCGTGCGCCAGCTATCGGGCGAACTGCACCCGTTCGAGATCGCCTTCTTCCGCAACCTCTTTGGCTTGGTCGCCCTCGCGCCCTGGTTCCTGCGCTATGGCCTGGTGCCGCTCTATACGCGCCGCGTCGGCCTGCACCTGACGCGGGCGCTGATCAACGTCGTCGCGATGATGATGTTCTTCACCGCGATCGGCCTGACGCCGCTCGCCGAGCTGCAGGCGCTCGGCTTCACCGCGCCGCTCTTCGCCACCCTGCTGGCCATGCTGCTCTTGGGCGAGCGGGTCCGGCTCCGGCGCTGGACGGCGCTCGCCGTCGGCTTCGCCGGCGCCATGATGATCATCCGGCCGGGCTTCGCCGAGGTCTCGCCCGGCTCGCTGCTGGTGCTCGGCTCCTCGGCGATCTGGGCGCTGGCGCTGATCGTCATCAAGACCCTGGCGCGGACCGAGAGCTCGGTCACCATCACCGCCTATATGGTGCTGCTGATGACGCCGCTCTCCCTGATCCCGGCCGCCTTCGTCTGGCGCTGGCCGGCCGGCGGTGAGTGGCTCTGGCTGGTCGCCATCGGCGTCATGGGCACGCTCGCGCAAATGCTGATGGCGCAGTCGTTCCGCGTCGCCGAGGCGACCGCGGTGCTGCCGTTCGACTTCACCAAGCTGATCTGGGGCGCGGCCATCGGCTATCTCGCCTTCGGCGAGGTGCCCGACATCTGGACCTGGGTCGGCGGCACCACCATATTCGCCGGCGCGACCTATATCGCCTATCGTGAGGCACAGCTGAAACGGTCTCATGAGCCGAAGTCGGGCTGATAGCGGGAGTAGACGAGTGAGCGCGACAGCAACAGACGACCGCCGGCCGAATGTCGGCGACGACCGCTGGCTCTACGCCATCGGCGACATCCACGGCCGCGCCGACCTGCTGCGGGAGATGCACCGCCGGATCGCGGCGGACGCGGCGGCCCATCCGGCCGCCGACAAGATGATCGTCTATCTCGGCGACTATGTCGACCGCGGACCCGATTCCCGCGGCGTCATCGACATCTTGCTCGACGCGCCCCTCGACGGCTTCCGGACCGTCTTTCTCAAGGGCAACCACGAGGCGTTCATGCTCGCCTTCCTCGACGGCGACCTCGACGCCGGCCGCGGCTGGCTGTTCAACGGCGGCGACGCCGCCCTGGGGAGCTATGACGTGCCGTTCCGCTACAGCCACGGGCTGGAGCAGACCCGCGCCGACCTCGCCGCGGCGCTGCCGGCGAGCCATCGCGCGTTTCTCGATACCCTGCAGCTGCATCACAGCGCCGGCGACTACCTGTTCGTGCATGCCGGCATCCGGCCCGGCGTGGCGCTCGCCGATCAGGACGCGCACGACCTGCTGTGGATCCGCGAGGAGTTCCTCGATTCGACGGCGGACCACGGCCGGATCGTGGTGCACGGCCACTCGATCGAGCGGGCGCCCGTCTTCCGGCCGAACCGCATCGGCATCGACACCGGCGCCTACGCCACCGGCCGGCTCACTTGCCTGGTGCTAAACGGCACCGAACGCGCCATCATACAGACCGACGCGGAGGATTAAGGCGAGGCAGGGCAATCGCATTTGGCGGTGTTCGATGGCCATGGTTCGAGACGCCGCCTATGGCGGCCCTCACCATGAGTATTTTCCCTGTATCCTCGTCCTGAGGAGCCCGCGCAGCGGGCGTCTCGAAGGGCGTGCAACAGGCGCCGCTCTCACATGCGATTCCCCTCAGACAGACGGGAGGACATAACCATGACACGGGAAATCACCGTCGGCGCGGCGCAGCTCGGGCCGATCGACAAGGCGCATAGCCGCTTCGACGTGGTCGAGCGCATGCTGGCGCTGTTGAACCGGGCGAAGCATATGGGCTGCGACCTGGTGGTCTATCCGGAGCTGGCGCTGACCACCTTCTTCCCGCGCTGGCTGATCGAGGACCAGGCGGAGATCGACACTTATTTCGAGGCGGCGATGCCGTCGAACGAGACCCAGCCGCTGTTCGACGAGGCGCGCCGGCTGGAGATCGGCTTCTCCTTCGGCTATGCCGAGCTGGCGCAAGAGGACGGCGGGACCCGCCGTTACAACACCGCCATCCTGGTCGACAAGGCGGGCCAACTGGTCGGCAAGTACCGCAAGGTGCACCTGCCGGGCCATGCGGAATACGAATCCTACCGGCCGTTCCAGCATCTGGAAAAACGCTATTTCAACGTCGGCGACCTCGGCTTCCCGGTCTGGCCGGCGCTCGGCGGCAATATCGGGATC
>CAJHXX010000440.1_pt1 | contig 12825 bp, 11 predicted proteins | sample 9198511 | NCBI WGS metagenome assembly CAJHXX01 (sample SAMEA7708325, study PRJEB35096) | sediment metagenome | biome: marine neritic benthic zone biome [ENVO:01000025]; feature: sediment [ENVO:00002007]; material: shallow marine sediment [ENVO:03000034] sea grass bed [ENVO_01000059] ...
ACGAGGCGCGCGGCGAGTACCAGTTGATTGTCGAGCGCATGGAGGACGCCGGCGAAGGGGCGCTCCGGCGCCGCTTCGAGGCGCTCAAGAAGAAGCTGCAGGCCGAGGGCCTGTTCGACGAGGCCGCCAAGCAGGCGCTGCCCTTCCTGCCTGAGGTGATCGGCGTCGTCACCTCGCCGACCGGCGCGGTGATTCGCGACATCCTGCACCGCCTGCGCGACCGATTCCCGCGCCGGGTGCTGCTCTGGCCGGTGTTGGTGCAGGGCGAGGGCGCCGCCGAGCAGGTGGCGGCGGCGATCGAGGGCTTCAACGCCCTGGCGCCCGACGGGCCGGTACCGCGCCCCGACCTGCTGATCGTCGCCCGCGGCGGCGGCAGCCTGGAAGACCTCTGGGCGTTCAACGAGGAGGAGGTGGTGCGCGCCGCGGCGGCAAGCCGCATCCCGCTGATCTCGGCGGTCGGCCACGAGACCGACACCACCCTGATCGACTTCGCCGCCGACCACCGGGCGCCGACACCGACCGCCGCGGCCGAGATCGCCGTGCCGGTCAGGGCCGAGCTGACCGCCCAGGTGATGGACCTGGAACGGCGCGGCTTCGCCGCCGAGAGCCGCCTGCTGGCGGAACGCCGCACCCATCTCGCCGGCCTGGCCCGCGGCCTGCGCGACCCGCGCAGCGTGATCGAGGGCCATATGCAGCGCCTCGACGACCTGTCGGAGGGTTTGCGGCGGGCGTTGATGCTCGGTGTCGAGCGCCGACGCGGGGCGATGAACGGCGTGGCCGCCCGCTTGCGCCCCGGACGTCTCCGTGACCTGCAGGCGGAAGGCCGCCGCAAGCTCGACCTCGCTTATCAATCGCTTCGCCGTGACTGGATGCTGCGCCGCCAGCGCCACCAGGATCGATTGGAAGGTCTTAACCGTCTGTTGGAGACCTTGTCCTACAAGAACACCCTGGAACGCGGATTCGCGGTGGTGCGGGCCGCCGGCGGGCCGCCGATCACCGCCGCGGCGGAGACCGGCCCGGGCCTCGCCGTCGATATCGAGTTCCGGGACGGCCACGCGCCGGCGGTGATCGGTGACGGGTCGGGCGGCGGCGGTGAGCCGCGCAAACCACGGCGCAAACCCGCGCCGGGTGGCAAGGACCAGGGGAGCCTGTTCTGAATGGACGCACCGCAGCGACCGGCCGTGGTCCGCTATCGCGACGCCCGTTACCAGGTGTTGGAGCCGGGCGCCTTCGTGCTCTGCGCCCTGACCGGCCGCAAGATCTTCCTGGAAGACCTGAAATACTGGTCGGTGGCCCGCCAGGAGGCCTATGCCGACTGTGCCGCCGCGACCGAGGCGGAACGGGAGAGAGGCGCATGATGCGTAGCTTGATTTTGGCGCTGCTGATTTTCCTGGCGGTGCCAGCGACGGCCGGCACGCTGGAGCTCGACGGCGATTTCGTGCAGGGCGGCATGGTGCTCGGGCGGACCGATCCCGGCGCCGAGGTCCGGGTCGGCGAACGCCAGGCTCGGGTGGCCCCCGACGGCCGCTTCGTCTTCGGCTTCGGCCGCGACCACAAGCCGGAGATCGAACTCCAGGTGCGCTTCCCCGACGGCACGGCGGAGCGCCGCGTCCTGAAGGTGGCGAAGCGCGAGTACCGCGTCCAGCGGATCGACGGCCTGCCGCCCCGCAAGGTGACGCCGAGCGCCGAAGACATGAAGCGGATCCGCGCCGACAACGCCAAGATCGGCAAGGTGCGGAAGCTCGATACGCCGGAGGTGAACTTCGCCGACGGCTGGGCCTGGCCGGCCGAGGGCCGGGTCACCGGCGTCTACGGCAGCCAGCGGATCCTGAACGGGGAGCCGCGCCGGCCGCATTTCGGCCACGACATCGCCGCCCCGGTCGGCACGCCGGTGGTGGCGCCGGCGCCGGGCATCGTGCGCCTGGCCGAGACCGACCTGTTCTTCACCGGCGGCACCATCATTCTCGACCACGGCCACGGCATCAGCTCGCTCTATATGCATTTGAGCGCCGTCGAGGTCGCGGTCGGCCGGCGCGTCCAGCGCGGCGAGCGGATCGGCGCCATCGGCGCCACCGGCCGCGTCACCGGCCCCCATCTCGACTGGCGCATCAACTGGTTCGGCGAACGCCTCGACCCGGAACTGCTGCTGGAGCCGAAGCCGTCGGGGTAGCGGCATCCGGTTCACGGATATTCGCGTTTCTCGTAGACGGTGCCGATCTGCCTCCCGTCCCAGACGTAGCAGAGGTGGCGTTCCTGGCGGCCGTTCGACAGCACCGGCGGACGCAAGACGGCGGCGCATTGGCCGCCGGCGCGGCGGACGCTGTCATAGGCGATGCCGAAGGCGCCCGCGTCGCGGAGCCGCCGGCCGAGGCCCTGGCCGGCCGAATAGTCGTCGGGGTCGTAGACCTCGGGCAGGGCGTCGGCCATGCCGCGGATGTCGTGCAGGTCGCCGTCCAGGTCCAGGACGTAGACGCGCATGTCGAGCTCCATGCTTCCCTGTCGGGTGGCGCGCATGAAGATCTCGCGATGGTACCGGGTCTCGGCGACGGCGGTCTCCAGCTCGGCGGCGGCGTAGCAGACGCCATAGGCGCCGTCGCTGAACCGGCTGCCGTTGGGGTTCAGGTGGGTGAAGGCGGCCATGATTATGCTGCTGCCAGGCCCGGCGATGCGGTCGGCCTCGGCCACCATGCGGATCTCGCCGGCCTCGTCGCGGATGCGCGGATTGGTCAGGCTTTCCAGCTCGACGACGGCTTCCAGGTCGGCCGGGTCGGCGACCCGCTCGAACAGGTCGATCGGCGGAAAGCGGCTCGGGATGATGCGCCAGCAGGGTTTCCAGACGACCCGGCGGACCGGGATGCTCACGCCCAGCCGCCGCGCGCCGCGTCGAGATATTGACGGACCAGGTAGAGGTCGGCGACGTTGCCGGACAGCATCCGCTCCAGCGCCGTGCCGCCGCCGAACAACGGCGCGTCGTTCGGCTGCTTCACCCAGGCGTCGGCCGCCGCCGCGTCCGGCAGCAGGATCTGCAGCGCCTTGTAGATGCCGAGCAGGTAGGAGAGCCGCTCCAGGGTGTCCTTCGGCAGCGCCACGTCCTGTTTCTTCTTCCAGCCGAAGAAGGTCGAGCGCGAGGTGACGCCGAGCAGGGTCATCTGCTGCTCGACCGAGAGACCCCAGAGGCCGGCGATGCGAAAGAATGTGCGCAGCCCGGCGCCGGACAGGGACTTCCTGCCGGGAGTTGTCAGCGATGCATGGTCATGCGACATCGGTAAGTCCATTTACGAACAGTTAGAAGTATGTACTCCAAAAATGGATTTTTTGCAATAGCGGGCCCGTGCACCGCGGTTGCCGCCCTATATGGCTAGCGATATCCTGGGCCATCGCCGAGAGGAGCCGCCCCGTGTCCGCCGCAGCGAAGATCGCCTATAGCGCCTGCCCGCATGACTGTCCCAGCACCTGCGCACTCGAGGTCGAGGTGTTGGGGCCCGACCGGGTCGGGCGGCTGCGCGGCGCCAAGGACAACAGCTATACCGCCGGGGTGATCTGCGCCAAGGTGGCGCGCTATGCCGAGCGCATCCATCACCCGGACCGGCTGACCCGGCCGCTGCGCCGCACCGGCGCAAAGGGGTCGGGCGAATTCGAGGCGATCGCCTGGGACGACGCCCTGGACGAGGTCGCCGAGGCGCTGCTCAAGGCCGAGCAGAAATTGGGCTCGGAGACGGTCTGGCCCTACTACTATGCCGGCACCATGGGACTGGTGATGCGCGACGGCATCAACCGATTGCGCCACGCCAAGAACTATTCCGGGCAGCATTCGACGGTCTGCACGCCGCTCGCCCAGACCGGCTTCGTCGCCGGCACCGGCCGGCTCGCCGGCGTCGATCCGCGCGAGATGGCGGAGGCCGATCTGGTGGTGATCTGGGGCACCAACCCGGTCAACACCCAGGTCAACGTCATGACCCACGCGGTCAAGGCGCGGCGCGCGCGCGGCGCCAAGATCGTCGCCGTCGACGTCTATCGAAACGGCACCTGCGAACAGGCCGATCGCGCGATCATCCTGCGCCCCGGCACCGACGGCGCGCTCGCCTGCGCCGTGATGCATGTGCTGTTCCGCGACGGCCATGCCGATTGGGACTATCTGGAGAAGTACGCCGACTGCCCGAAGGAGTTGGAAGCGCATCTGAAGGACAAGACGCCGGAATGGGCGGCGGCGATCACCGGCTTGGCCGTGACCGAGATCGAGGATTTCGCCAGGCTGGTCGGCACCACGCCCAGGACCTTCTTGCGCCTCGGCTACGGCTTCACGCGGAGCCGCAACGGCGCCGTCAACATGCATGCGGCGAGCGCGATCGCCGCGGTGACCGGCGCCTGGGCGCATCCGGGCGGCGGCGCCTTCTACAACAACGGCGACATCTACCACTGGGACAAGACCCTGATCGAAGGGCTCGATCTGCGCGACCCGGCGGTCCGGGTGCTGGACCAGTCGCGCATCGGCCCGGTGCTGACCGGCGACAAGCGCGACCTCGGCGACGGCCCGCCGGTCACCGCGCTCTTCATCCAGAACACCAACCCGATGATGATCGCGCCCGACCTCAACCTGGTGCATCCCGGCTTCGCCCGCGACGACCTCTTTACCTGCGTGCATGAGCAGTTCATGACCGAGACGGCCGAGGTCGCCGACATCGTGCTGCCGGCGACCATGTTCCTGGAACATGACGACCTCTACCAGGGCGGCGGCCACCAGCACATCATGCTCGGCCCGAAGATCGTCGAGGCGCCGGGGGAGTGCCGCTCCAACCACGAGGTCATCTCGGCCCTGGCCGCGCGGCTCGGCGCCGAGCATCCGGGCTTCGCCATGAGCCCGGACGAGATCATCGACGCGACGCTTAAATCCTCCGGCTGGCCGGATCTCGATAGCCTGCGGGAGCGGCGCTGGATCGACGTCCAGCCGGACTTCGAGACCGCCCATTACCTGAACGGCTTCGGCCACGCCGACGGCAGGTTCCGCTTCAAGCCGGATTGGGCGGCGCTCAAGCCGCAGGGCTTTGGCCCGGAGGGCGTACCCGGCAGCATGCCGGCGCTGCCCGACCACTGGCCGGTGATCGAGGAAGCGACCGAGGCGATGCCGTTCCGGCTCGCCACCTCGCCGGCCAGGGGCTTCCTCAACTCCAGCTTCACCGAGACGCCGACCTCGGTTAAGCGCGAGGGCGGGCCGCACGCCAAGATGCACCCGGAAGACGCCGGCCGGCTCGGCATCGCCGATGGCGCCCGCGTCCGCCTCGGCAACGACCGGGGCGACGTGGTGGTGCCGGCGGCGCTGTTCGACGGTATCCGCCCGGGCGTCGTCGTGGTCGAGGGCATCTGGCCGAACCACGCCTTCGAGGAGGGCATCGGCATCAACGCGCTGACCGGCGCCGATCCGGGCGCACCGATCGGCGGCGCCTGCTTCCACGACAACCGGGTCTGGATCCGGCCGGCCTGAACCATGAGTATTCGGATCGAACGGGTCGGCGAGACCCGCGACCAGCTCGGCGAGGGGCCGCTCTGGGACCCGGTCGAGCAGGTGCTCTACTGGGTGGACACGATGGGCCGCCTGATCCACCGCCTCGACCCGGCGAGCGGGGCACGCCGCGACTGGCCGGTGCCGGGCGAGATCGGCTCGCTGGCGCTGCGCCAGCGGGGCGGTGCGGTGCTGGCGCTGATCGACGGCTTCCACTTCTTCGATTTCGAGACCGGCCAGACGATGCCGATCGCCGACCCGGAACCGGGCAACACCGAGACCCGGTTCAACGACGGCAAGGTCGACCGCCAGGGCCGCTTCCTCGCCGGCACCATGTCGCGGGAACGCCGCGATAAGGGGCTCGGGTCGCTCTACCGGCTCGACCCGGACCTGACGGTGAGCAAGCTGGAGGACGACGTCATCGTCTCGAACGGCCCTTGCTTCAGCCCGGACGGGCGGACCTTCTATTTCGCCGACAGCCCCCGGCGGCAGATCTCGGCCTATGACTACGACACCGCGACCGGCGCGATTGCGAACAAGCGGATTCTGGTCGACACCGCGCCGATGGAGACGGCGCCGGACGGCGCGACGGTGGACGCGGAAGGCTGCATCTGGACGGCGCTGGTCCGGAGCGGGCAGATCGGCCGTTTCCGCCCCGACGGCAGCCTGGATCGGCTGATCGACATGCCGACGCCGCATCCCTCCAGCGTGATGTTCGGCGGCGCCGATCTCGACCAGATCTACGTCACCTCGATCAGCCGCTCGCTCACCCGCGACGCCGAGAACGACCCCGGTGCCGGCGGCCTCTACGCGGTCAGCGGCACCGGCGTCACCGGACTACCGGAACCGCGCTTCGCCGGCTGAGATCAGCCCAGAAGATCGAGCAGGGGTTGGTGCAGCTTGGGCCCGCTGGCGACCACATTGGGGTGGCGCGCGGCGGGCTCGTTGTAGCGGAACGCCTCGCCTCGCAGCGTCGTGCAGCGGCCGCCGGCCTCGCGCAGGATCAGGTCGGCGGCGGCGATGTCCCAGTCGCTTTTTCCTGCGAGCGAGAACGAGGCGTCGTAGCGCCCGGCGGCGACCAGCACCATGCGGTAGGCGATCGAGTTCATCCAGGTGCTCTTGATGTGATCCGCCGGGCGCGGCCAGTCGTGATAGTCGAAGGTGCGGCGCGAGGCCAGGTAATGGGCGCGGCCGAGGTCGTCCTGCCCGGTCGGCGCGATGGCCGTGCCGTTCAGCCGGGCGCCGCCGCCCAGCGTCGCCTCGAAGAACTCTTCCCGTGCTGGGTTGTAGACGGCGCCGGCAATCGCCTCGCCGTCCTCGACCAGGGCGGCACAGACGGTGAATTCCGGCACCTGCTTGATGAAGGCGCGGGTGCCGTCGATCGGGTCGACGATCCAGACCCGGCGCCGCTGCAGCCGCGTCTTGTCGTCCTCGGTCTCCTCCGACAGCCAGCCGTAGTCAGGCCGGGCGCCGGTCAGGCGCTCGCGCAGCAGCCGGTCGACGGCGAGGTCGGCCTCGCTGACCGGGCTGCCGTCGGCCTCCTTGTCCCAGGGCTCGACGCCGCGGCGGAAGAAGTCGAGCGCCAGGGCGCCGGCCTCACGCACCACGTCGTGCAGCAGGTCGCGCTCGCCGTTCAGCAAGACGGGGCGTTCGCTCACGCGCCGGCCACCGTCAGGCCGTCGACCCGGATGGTCGGCGCATCGGTGCCATAGCGGAACACCAGGTCGTCCGCCGGCGTCAGGTTGCGGAACATGTCCGCCAAGTTGCCGGCGACGGTGAGTTCCGAGACCGGATAGGCGATCTCGCCGTTCTCGATCCAGAAGCCGGCGGCGCCGCGGCTGTAGTCGCCGGTCACCATGGAGATGCCGAAGCCGATCAGCTCGGTGACGTAGAAGCCTTCCTCGATGTCGGCAATCATCGCTTGCGGGCTGACATCGCCGGCCGCCATGTAGAGATTGGTGGTCGCGGGTGACGGCGGCGAGGCGGTGCCGCGCGCCGCGTGGCCCGTGCTGGCGAGGCCGAGCTGGCTGGCCGAGGCGGTGTCCAACATCCAGGTGGTGAGCCGGCCGTCGGCGACCAAGTCGTAAGGCCGGTTGGCGACGCCCTCGCCGTCGACCGGCTTGGAGCGCAGGCCGCGGGGCCGGTGCGGATCGTCGGTGATGGTGATGCCGTCGGCGAACACCTGGGTGCCCATCGCGTCCTTCAGGAAGCTGGTGCCGCGCGCCACCGCCTGGCCGTTGATGGCGGTGGCAAAGTGGCGCACCAGGCCGTTCGAGACGCGCGGGTCGTAGACCACCGGTATCTGCGCCGACTTCACCTTGCGCGGGTTGAGCCGCTTCACCGCCCGCTCGCCGGCGCGGCGGCCGATCTCGGCGGCGTCCTCCAGGTCGGCCAGATGGCGGGCGGCGGAATAGTCGTAGTCGCGTTCCATGCCGCCGTCGCTGCCGGCGATCACCGAGCAGGAAACCGAATGGCTGGTGCTGGAATAGGCACCCGAATAGCCGCCGGAGGTGGCAAGCGCGACACTGGCGTGGCCCCAGCCGGCCTGGCCGCCTTCGGAGTTGGTGACGCCCTTGACCGCGCGGCCGGCGTCCTCGGCGAGCCGCGCCGTGGCGACCAGCGCGTCGCCGTCGGGCTCGGCCGTGTCGGAGAGGTCGAGGTCGGCCAGGTCCTTGGCGAGCAGCGCCGGGTCGGCCAGGCCGCAATGCGGGTCCTCCGGCGCCAGCCTGGCCATGGCCAGCGCCCGTTCGACCAGCTCGGCCCGCATCGCCGGCGCCCAGTCGTTCGACGAGACGAAGGCCTGGCGCTTGCCGACCAGGACGCGCAGACCCAGGTCGCGGCTCTCGGCGCGCTCCAGGTCCTCCGGTTTGCCGAGCCGGCAGGAGGCGCCGAGCGAGACGCTCTCGAACAGCACCGCGTCGGCGGCGTCGGCGCCGCCGGCCTTGGCGCGGGCGAGCAGGTCGTGGAGCAGGTCGAGGGCCTTGGTTTCGGCGGCTTTGAGATCCGACATGGCGAACCCTGATTCGGGGGATGATGGCGCTGCAGCTTATATAGGCCCTGTCGGGTCAGGGCAAAAGGCCTTCCGCCCGGAGCCAGGCGTGGGAGTCCTCGACCATGGCGCGAAGCGACGCCGGCCGGTAGCCGAGTTCGTCGATCGCCTTGGTCGAGGCGAGGCGGGTCCGCGCCACCACCATGGCGACGCCTTCCGGTGTCGCGTCCGGCTCGCGCCCGGTCAGCGCCGCCCGGGCGACGGCGAAGCGGGCATAGGCCTTCAGCACCCAGCCCGGCACCGGCCGCTTCGGCACCGGCTCGCCGGTGATCTCGCCGATCAGGCGGACCAGCTCCAAAAAGCTGGCGTCAGCGCCGCCCAGCAGGTAGTTCTCGCCCGGCCAGCCGCGCTCGGCGGCGGCGATATGCGCCTCCGCCACCGCCGCCCCGTGGCAGAAGCTGGCGACACCGGGCGGGATGCCGGGCAGGCGGTGCTCGGCGACCATCAGGATGATGCGCGACCAGCCGGCGCGGTCGTAGCGGCCGATGATGTTGGCCGGGTTCAGGATCACCGCCGGAAAGCCGTCCGCCGCCACCCGGCGCACCGCCTGCTCGGCGAGGTATTTGGTGCGGTCATAGTTGACCCAGCCATGCGCGGCAGTCTGCGGCGTCGCTTCCGTGATCTCGTCGTGCTCCAGGCCGAAGACGTTCCAGGTCGAGGTATGGACGAAGCGTTTCGCCCCGGCGGCCCGCGCCGCGGCCAGCATGTTGACGGTGCCGTCCACATTGTCGCGGTACTGCTGGGCATTGTTGCGCGACCAGACCGAAATGTTGGCGGCGACGTGGAAGACCGCGTCGACGTCCGGCGGGATCGCGGCGGCGAGCGAGGCCGGCTCGCCGATATCGCCTTCGACCGGCTCGACCGCGAACGGCGCCAGGCGTTCGACCGGCGAAGTCGGCCGGCAGAGCGCGACGACGCGCCAGCCCCGGGCGGTCAGCTGCTCGACCAGGTTGAGGCCGAGGAACCCCGTCGCGCCGGTGACGAAGGCGGTCTTCATGGTTGCATATCATAGGCCGGTTCGCAGCGCGCTGGGGAGGGGGTCAATTTCTCGGAAAAAATTCCGGGAACGTGCCATGCGCCCGAGGATCTGGCCGCCCGGGTTGACTGCAAAATTCCCGCGCCGATGGCAAAGCCGGGGCGGCTGGATGCGCGCGCCGCACCGAAACGGCGCCGAAGAAATGCCCGCGGTCGGGCCGACGCCGCACCGGCCTAAGGTCCGCGCAATTCAATAAACGATTGTAAATCGCCTTCTGCACGCTACCATTCCGTCATGGCAGCGCGCCGCGGGCATGATCCGCCGGCGGCGCCCTGAACCAACGATTAAGGGGAGGTAACGTCATGGCGAAGAACATCGTCCTGCTGTCCGACGGCACCGGCAACAGCGCCGGAAAGGCGCAGAAGACCAATGTCTGGCGGCTCTATCGGGCGCTCGACCTTCAGGCCGGCGACCAGGTCGCGTTCTATGACGACGGCGTCGGCACGCAGCAGTTCAAGCCGCTCATGCTGCTCGGCGGCGCCGTCGGGCTGGGCCTAAAGGAGAACGTGATTGAGCTCTACGAGGTCCTGTGCCGCAACTACCAGGCGCCGGACAAAGAGAAGGGGGAGGACGGGGACAGGATCTACCTGTTCGGCTTCAGCCGCGGCGCCTATACGGTCCGCGCCGTTGTCGGGCTGATCCACAACTGCGGCCTGGTCCGCTACACCGGCGATGACGCGAAACTTCGTGACGACGCCAAGGCCAAGTACAAGGAATTCCGGCGGCGCTTCAACGGCAGCGCCAAACGCGCGGTCCGCCGTCTGTTCGACCGGCCGCTGCCGTCCGTCGCCGCGCCGGTGCATTCCGACGCGCCGCAGATCACCTTCGTCGGCGTCTGGGACACCGTCGATGCCTATGGCTTCCCGATCGACATGTTGGCGCTCGCCTGGGATGCCCTGATCTACGCCTTGCATTTCCCCGACCGCAAGCTGTCGCCCATGGTGCAGAAGGCGGCGCATGCCGTGGCCCTGGACGACGAGCGGCACAGCTTCCATCCCGTGCTGTGGGACGAGAAGGATGAAACGGACCCGCGGCGCATCGAGCAGGTCTGGTTTGCCGGCGCCCACGCCAATGTCGGCGGCGGCTATGCCAAGGACGAGCTCTCCCTGGTGCCGCTCGACTGGATGATGGCGCGGGCCGAGGCCGCCGGCGAGGGAAACGGCTTGCGCTTCCTTGCCGACGAGCGGCGTCGCAGCCACGATATGGCGAACCTGCATGGCGCGCAGCACGACTCGCGCGCCGGGCTGGCGGCCTATTTCCGCTACAAGCCGCGGCGGGTTTACGACCTGTGTCACGATACGCTGAACGACGTGACCATAGAGGTCCCGAAGATTCACGAGAGCGTGTTCGAGCGCATCGAGGGCAATGTCGTGCCCTATGGGCCGCTTGGCATTCCGGTTCAATACGATGTCGTTGGCACCGATTCCGGACGCGACCCGCGGTCCTACGAGAATTTGGAACAGGCAAAGGCGCGGGTCGAAGCCCTGGCCCCGGCCTGGAGGCTCGTGTTCTGGCGGCGTTGTCTCTATCTCGCCCTGCTGGCGGCGACCGGGACGCTGGTGTCGTCGCGGTTCTTCCTGGACTGGACCTTGGGCGGGGTCTGCGGCGGACCTTTGTGCTTCCTCGACACGCCCGTCGACATCCTGACCGCGGTGATCCCGGATTTCGCCGCCGGCTGGCTCGAGGCCCTGCGGCAGAACCCCGGCTGGCTGGCCGGATTCGCCATCGTCTTTCTGGCCCTGTTTATCTCGAAAATGGTGGCCTTTCGTCGCACCCGCAAATTCGCGGCGACCGCCTGGGCGCGGCTCAAGGGGCGTGATGCGTCGGCGCCTGCCGCGGCCCCGTCACTGCGAGACCCCGATCCGTCTCCCGCCCCATCCTTGGCCGGGCACAGGCTCCGTTTCGGGGTCGCGGCCGTTGCCGCCGCTGTGATCCTGATCGTCGGCGTCCTGTTTATCGACCGGGCCGTGTTCGAAATCAGGACGGCCCTGGGCGAGACCTGCGAGACGAACGGGTCGTCGGTGCCGCTTTCCGTCGCCGGCGGTACGGACGAGTTCACGGTCGACGAGCCTTGCCGGGCGACCGGCATCAAGCTGGAGAAGGGCACGCGCTATCGGTTCGAGGTGGCGGCGGCGTCCTGGCGGGACGGCGATATTGCCGCCGGCCCGGACGGTTTCACGAATCCCTGGGATGCGGTCAAGCTGGCCCTGATGGTGCCGGCCCGCCGCGTCTGGACCGAGCCCTGGTTCAAGCTGATGGGCCGGGTCGGCAATACCGGCAAGGACCGGTTTGCCATCGGTGCCGGCCCGGTCGAGGTGACCGCGCGGAGCGACGGCGAGCTGTTCCTGTTCGTCAACGACGCGGTCTGCGGCTTCTGTCCGGGCAAGGGCTGGGCCTGGCCCTACAACTGGGCGGTCGGTGAGAACGAGGGCCTGGCAAAGGTAACGGTGACGCCGCTTTCGGCGGACGACTGACGGCGGCGGGCCGATCGGACGCCGCGCCGGCTTCTCGAAGAGTCGAGCGTTTGCTTCCGAAGGAATTGATTCACATCGGATCGGCCGCGCAAGACCGGAGTGACCCAATCCTTGAATGCGACATCCAAGCTGGACGACTACCTTGCCGCCGTCGATCGGCTTAAGCCTCTCGGCGACGCGACATGCAAGGGCAGCATCCGCTGGTACATCGCATGGTACCGAAAGCGCTACCCGTTGCGGCGTGTCGGCTTTCGTGCGGCCGGCGTATTGATGCTGGCGTTGGCCTTTCTCGCGCCATTTCTGGCGAAGTATTCCAAATCCTGGGAGGAACTCGTCGCCGGCCTGATCACCCTCGCCGCGGGGTTGAGCCTATTCTTTTCCTGGAAGACCGCGTGGCAGGGATACTACCTGGCGCAGCTCAACCTGGCGCATGCGCTCGAAATGCACGAGCTGAAGCTACTGGAGGCGCGGTCGGAAACTGACCCCGACAAGGCGCTCCAACTGGCCAGACAGGCAACCGAGGAACTGTTGCGAGACGCCAATCGGATCATCGACGAAGAAACCCGGGGATTCTTCGCCAAGACCAGCCTCCCAAAGCTGAAACTACCTGGTAAGTAAGGACTCGATCGCGCGACGCTTTGCCGAAGGAACGGCCTGGCACCTATGTTGCCGGTCGCCCGGTTTTTGCGTGTAGATAAGGCGGCGACCAGTCAGGCGCGGCCCTGCTTCTCCAGCTCGTCGATGGTGCGCGGCCAGTCCTTTTTCAGCA
>CAJHXX010000135.1_pt1 | contig 12815 bp, 13 predicted proteins | sample 9198511 | NCBI WGS metagenome assembly CAJHXX01 (sample SAMEA7708325, study PRJEB35096) | sediment metagenome | biome: marine neritic benthic zone biome [ENVO:01000025]; feature: sediment [ENVO:00002007]; material: shallow marine sediment [ENVO:03000034] sea grass bed [ENVO_01000059] ...
GCCCGGTGCCGCAGCCGAGCTCCAGCACCGCACCCGCCTCGGCGAAACGGCCGTTCGAGATCAGGTTCGCGAGCGCCCGGTCCTCGTACCAGCCCTGGGCGTCCTGGCGCGCGCCGAACCGGTCGTAGAAGTCGCGGACCGCGGCGCGCGTGAGCGTCATGCCGCGGCCCGGCCGGCCTCCGCCAGGTCCCATTCGGCCGGTGCCTCTACGGGCAAGGCGAGCAACTGCTGGGCATAGGCTTTGCCCAACGAGTCGTTGCGCAAGGTCGCCATGCCGCCGCCGCCGAGCGCCTCGGTCAGCAGGAAGTTGAGCGCGCCGATGCCCGGCACCTCGAAGCGCTCGACTTGGGCGTTCGGCGCCAGCAGATGGCCGAGATGGGCGGCGACCGCCTCGGGCGTCAGCAGGTCGCGGATCAGCGGCAGGTATTCCGGCTTGCGGGCGATGATGGCGATGTTGGCGCTGTCGCCCTTGTCGCCCGAGCGGCCGTGCGCCAGCCGTATCAGAGGCACGGTGACCGTCGGCCCGGCGGGCGGCGCCGGCGCCGCGGCCGGCTCGGCCGCCGGCACCGCCGCGCCGTCGAGGCCGCCCGCGGTCGGCAGATCCACCGGCGTCGCGGCGCCGGCCATCGCCACCGCGGCCGGTGCTTCCGATTTCGGGATCAGGAAGGAGAACATGCGCACCACCGGGGAGGGCCGCGGCCGGCCGCCGAAGAAGCCGGTGGTGCCCGGCGACATCGAGGTGCCGGGCGAGGTCGCCTCGCGCGCGAAGACGCCGAGCGCGCGCCGGTCGTCATGGGACACGGTCAGGCGCATCACCACCTCGCGCGGCGCTTCGACGCGGGCGTTCGGCCCATACATCGACTCGGCGCCCACCACCTCGATCAAGCTGTCACGGTAGTCGCCGAGATTCATCTCGGCGAACATGCGCCGCGTGCGCTTGAGGATCGCCTCTGCCGTCTTCCGCGCCTTGGCGTCGGCGTCGAAGCCGCCGATGGTGAGCGCCATGGTCGAGCGGTAGCCGTCCTGGTAGGTGGCCGACACCTTGTAGCTGTCGGTCGGCGGGTAGCCGCGCGCGCCCGATACCTCGACCCGGTCGTCACCGACCCGGCGCATCGCGACGCCGGCGAAGTCGCAGACCACGTCGGGCAGCAGGTAGCGCTGCGGGTCGCCGACCTCGTAGAGCATCTGCTCGGCGACCGTCCGCTCGGTGACGAGGCCGCCGGTATCGGCCGGCTTGGTCAGCACGAAGGAACCGTCGGCGGCGCATTCGGCGATCGGGTAGCCGATGTTGTCCCAGCCCGGCACCTGGTCCCAATCGGTATAGAGCCCGCCGGTCGCCTGGGCGCCGCATTCCAGGATGTGGCCGCATAGGCTGCCGGCGGCGAGCCGGTCGTAATCCGTCTCGGCCCAGCCGAATTCATGCATCAGCGGCCCGAGCGTCACCGCGGAATCGACGCAGCGGCCGGTGATCACCACGTCGGCGCCCTGATCCAAGGCCCGAGCGATCGGCACCGCGCCGTAATAGGCGTTGACGCTCTTGACCTGATCGGGGAACGGCGCGCCGGAGAACATCTCGGTGACGCCGGCGGCGGCGAAGGCTTCGGCCCGCTCGGTCAGGTCGTCACCCGCCACCACGGCGATGTTCAGCTCGACCCCGGCCTCGGCGGCGGCCTTGGCGACGGCGTCGGCACAGGCCTGCGGGTTGACGCCGCCGGCGTTGCTGACCACCTTGACGCCCTTGGCCGCGATGTCGCGCACCAGGCGCTGCATCACCCCGGTGACGAAGTCGATGGCATAGCCGGCCGACGGGTCGCGCTCGCGATGGCGCGCCATGATCGACATGGTCACCTCGGCCAGATAGTCGAACACCAGGTAGTCGAGCTCGGCCCCGTACAAGAGCTGCGGCGCGGCCATCATGCTGTCGCCCCAGAAGCCCGACGCGCCGCCTATGCGCACGATCCTGTCGCTCATCTCGCGGTCCCTCCCGTGTCAGATCGCCGGGCGGGCACGCCGCGGCGCCCGGCCTGACCAAGCATAACGCCGGTCGACGGCCGGTGCACCAGCCGCAATAGAGTCAGGCGGACGCCGCCGCGTATCGGAGGCGCCCAGCCCGAACAGTCGGGAAGCGGTCCGTCAGGACGCCTTGCGTCCGCGGTCGGCGACCGCCTTGACCAGGCTCTTGATCGCGCGCCGCACCATGAAACCGTGCCGGTAATAGAGGTCGACCAGCTCCGGCAGCTCGCCATTGATCTCCGAGTTCTCGTTGACCGCCGAGGTCACGCGCATCGGTGGCGAGTCCGTGGCCCGTCCCGGCTGATAGCCCGGCAGGCCTTCGAAGAAATAATCGGCATCGACATCGAGATGCTGCGCCGCTTGCCAGAGCCGGCTGGCGCCGAGCCGGTTGGTGCCGTTCTCGTACTTCTGCACCTGCTGAAATGTCACCCCAAGCGCCCGTCCGAGTGCCGTTTGCGACTGTCCCGTGCGTAGTCGCGCCTCACGCAGCCTTTGCCCCACATGCACATCCACTGGATCGGGGTTTTCAGCCATCTGTCACGTCTCCCGGTACGCACGCCACCTCTTTTCCTAAGAGTGTGGTCGAGCTTGATTTATCTGCATCAGCGCTTGCCCCCCATTGTTGCGCCATGATTTTGAGAGTGCGGCCGGCCCAAAGACCGCCACTTCGAGCGGCGAAGCCTAAATCCTGGAAAAAGGAAGTCCCCCCTTACCCCGATGTTCCCAAATAACAGGCGGGATATTCGTAGGCCGGTGACGGTCTGTCAACAGCAGGAGGCAACTAAAACAAGATATTCTACATTCAGTGCTAGATATCCTGTTTCTAATTACAAGCCAATTTAGTAATAGGGTCGTAGGAATTATATAATTCTTCCCGACTACAACTTCCACATTTCACAACTAGCAAGGGTGTTCGGCGGCGGCGGTGTCATCAGGCCCCGATCTCTTCCGTATCCGGCATCGACCCGCCCTCTTCCGACGGCGGTTTCCCGGCATCGGGTTCGGGCCGCCAGCGCCGGATGATGATGTCGCCATTGTCCAGCAGTTCGGGCAGGCCGTAAAGCGGGATGCGCCGGCCGAGCTGCTCCAGCTTGTCGAGCATCCGGGCCAGGCCCTCGCGCGCCAGCTCGTCGGGCGACTGCTGGCCGTCGCCCGCCGCCGATGCGGCCGGCAGAACCGAAAACGTCAAGGCAAGGGCGAGCCACGTCGCCGCGATGATCCGCTTGATCCTCATTTCAGCACCTCCGAAGCTGTAACGGCACGCCACGCCGGCAACATTCTCGCATGCGATGGCGTAATGGCAAGATTAAGGCGAAAACCGTGCCCGCCGAAATCAACGCCAGCACGACCGCCGCGGCCGAGCGCCCTCGCCGCCGGACCACAAACGGGGCCTGACACCTGTTGCGTCAGTCGCCCTCGGCGGCGCGCTTCGCCTTGGCCGAGGCTTTGGCCGGCGCCTTGGCGGGGGCCTTGGCCGGCGCCTCGGCGTCCGCCTTGATCAGATGGTCCATCTGGCCGGCGACGACGCCGCCCGGCTCGATCTCGATCGCCGCGTAGCGCACCGTGCCCTCGATCCGGCCGGTGGCGCGCAGCATCAGCTTCTCAGCCACCACCAGCTCGCCCTCGAAGCGGCCGCGGATGTCCGCCTCGGCGACCTCGCAGGCGCCCTTGAAGACGCCGGCATCGGTGATGCGGATCGCCCGGCAGGCGGTCTCCGACGCCACCTCGCCGTCGACCACCAGCAGGTCGCAGGCCTCGATCCGGCCCTCGACCCGGACCTCGCGCCCGACCACCAGCTGCCGTGCCTCGACCTGGCCCGGCGCCGGCGCCCCGCCCGCCACGCCGGCCGGCCCGGCCGACGGCTTCGGTTCGAAGCCCGGAATATCGTGGCGCCGCGGCGTCGGGATGATGCCGCTGGTCGCCGGCGCCAGCCGGCGTGCCCCCGGCTGCTGCCCCGCCGCATCGCCCTGACGCGAGAAGACGTTGTCCCGCTCGGCCATCGCACTCAACTCCATACCATCGGCTGGTCTGATTCCGCTCAAATTGTGGCAGGAAATTGGCAGGAATGTGGCCGCGGCCCCGACGCCACCGTTTTGCCACATCGCACGGCCGCATCAACCTGCCGCGCGCATTCGCCGCGCCTGTGGCGCGGCTGGCGGGGCCGGCGTTTCATGATAGAGCTTCATCCATTCATTTGGATCGCTTTCAGCGATCCAAATGAATGGATGAAGCTACTCTACCTATTGATAAGGAGAGCAATTTTATCCGAACGGACGGAACCGACCCGGTTCCGTCCGTTCGGATATTGCTCTACGCTTGCCGCGCCCGAACGAGACAGCCGGAGACCGCCCCATGCGCGACGCCTTCATCATCGGCGCCTTCTCGACCCGGTTCCAGAAATGGCCCGACAAGAGCTTCAAGGACCTGACCCGCGCGGCCTATCTCGGGGCGCTGGCCGACGCCGGCATGGAGACCGGCGACGACATCGAGTTCGGCTGGTTCGGCAATTGCGGCATGTGGCTGGCCGGCCAGGGCAGTATCCGCGGCCAGGTCTGCTTCACGCCGCTGGTCAATGAGGGCCTGTTCCCGGCGCGGGTGCCGATGGTCAATGTGGAGGGCGCCTGCGCCACCGCCTCGATGGCGCTGCACGGCGCCTGGAAGGACATCCTCGCCGGCCAGACCGAGGTCAGCCTGGCGATCGGCGTCGAGAAGGTGTTCGACCCGGACCCCGAGGTGGTCGCGAAAAGCTTCTACGCCGGTATCGACGCCCTCGACCCCGAAGAGTGGGAGGCCTACTACCGGGCCGCCGGCGAGGAGAGCGGCAAGCCGTTCGAGCAGGGCGCCGACCGCACCGTCTTTATGGACACCTATGCGATGCAGGCCTGCTATCACATGAAGCGGCACGGCACGACGCAGCGCCAGATCGCCGTCGGCGCCGCCAAGAACCACTGCAACGGGGCGCTCAACCCGAATGCGCAATACCAGTTCGAGCTGACGCCCGAACAGGTGTTGGAAGACCGGCCGATCTCCTATCCGCTGACGCGGGCGATGTGCGCGCCGATCGGCGACGGCGCCGCCGCGGCGATCGTCTGCTCGGAAGATTACTTGAAAGGCCAGCCGTCCGCCGTGCGCGCGCGGGCGATCCGGATCCGCGCCAGCGCCCTCTCGGGCGGCAAGTACAAGGCCCTGGACCAGCCGAGCCTGGCGATGGACGCGGCCAAGAAGGCCTATGCCGCGGCCGACCTCGACCCCGGCGACATCGACATCGCCGAGCTGCACGACGCGACCTCGTTCAGCGAGATCTACCAGTCCGAGATGATGGGCTTCTGCGAGGTCGGCGAGGGCGGCCGCTTCGTCGAGAGCGGCGCCACCACGCGGGACGGCAAGCTGCCGATCAACACCTCCGGCGGGCTGGTCTCCAAGGGCCATCCGGTCGGCGCCACCGGCCTATCCATGGTGCATGAGCTGGCGGCGCAGCTGCGCGGCGAGGCCGGGCCGCGGCAGGTCAAGGACGCGCGCGTCGCGCTGGCGGAGAACGGCGGCGGGGTGATCGGCTTCGAGGAGGCCGCCTGCTCCGTCACCATCCTGGAAAAGACTTGAGCGATACTGATTGGGGAGGATGAGAGAGATGACAATCCGTTATGACGACAGGGTCGCCGTGGTGACCGGCGCCGGCGCCGGGCTCGGCCGCTGCCATGCCCTGCTGCTGGCGTCGCGCGGCGCCAAGGTGGTGGTCAACGACCTCGGCGGCGCGGTCGACGGCACCGGCGGCGCCCATGCCGCGGCCGACAAGGTGGTCGACGAAATCCGCGCCGCCGGCGGCGAGGCGACCGCCAATTACGACAGCGTCGACACGCCGGCAAGCGCCGCCGCCATCGTGCAAACCGCGACCGACACCTACGGCAAGCTCGACATCCTGGTCAACAACGCCGGCATCCTGCGCGACAAGAGCTTCGGCAAGGTCAGCATGGACGACTTCGAGGCGGTGATCCGGGTGCATTTGATGGGCGGCGTCTACTGCACCCACGCGGCCTGGCCGGTACTGGCCGAGAACGGCTACGGCCGGGTGGTGATGACCACCTCGGCCTCGGGCCTCTACGGCAATTTCGGCCAGACCAACTACGCCGCCGCCAAGCTGGCGCTGGTCGGCTTCATGAACGCGCTGAAGCTGGAGGGCCAGAAGAACAACGTCCTTGTCAACACCATCGCCCCGGTCGCCACCACCCGGATGACCGAGAGCCTGATGCCGGAGGAGGCCAACCGCTTGCTGCAGCCCGAGTTCGTCGCGGCGATGGTCGCCTATTTCTGCTCGGAAGCCTGCGAGCATACCGGCGAGACGGTCGAGGCCGGCGCCGGCCACTACGCGGCCGTGCGCATCGTCGAGGCCAAGGGCGTCAGCTTCGGCACCGACGCCGAGGTGACCCCGGACATGATCCATGAGCGCTATGCCGAGATCCGCGACCTGACCGGCGCGACGCCGTTCGTCAATTCCTCCGACGCGGTCGCCAAGGTGCTGACGGCCGCCGCCGGCGGGTAGCGGCTAATGGGTGACCCCGATTTTAGGCGTCGTCGAGGCCGGCCTGACTGTTGACCATCATGCGGACGACGCGGCCGGACGGGTCGGTGAGCCGGCCGGGCGGCCGCTCGAGGTTGGCGACCAGCCGCGCCATGCCGGCCCCCTCCGGCCAGTCGGCGGCGCCCTGCAGGCAACAGATGCCCTTCAGCAGGCTGCCTTCGGCCGACAGGAACAGCGCCGCCTGCGGGGCGCCGTCGGCGGACAGCGGCACGCGCACCCAGCGCTCCCGGCTGAAACCTATCAGGCCGCCGAGCCGGGCGACCCAGGGCTGCTCCAGGGTGCCGTCGGCGATCGGCTTGTCGGCCGGCACCGCGGCCAGGGCGACGACGCTGCGCGCGGCCAGGTAGCCCCGCAGGTGCTCATGATAGGTGGCGAGCTGCGGCGCGCCGTCGATCGCCGCGCCGGCCTCCGCCTCGGTCGGCGGCCAGTCGCTGCGGAACGGCAGGCAATGCAGCTCCAGCATGCCCGAGGCGCCGAGCTTCCCCGCCGTCTTGATCTGCTTGATGAGGCGCTGCGACAGGCTGCTGCCGGCCTCGTCGACATAGTGCGCGGTCAGCCGGGCGGCGTTTTCCATATAGCCGCAATGGCCGGCGAGCGGCGTTTCGCGGCAGCCGATCACCCGGTTACGGTCATGGATGTTCCGGGCCGGGCCCGGATCGGTGGTCAGGAAGCAGAGAGGATCGGCGGCCTCGCCGCTCAGGAGATAGGGCTCCGGGCAGGACTCGAGTTGGAAGGCCGCGCCGATCTCGGGCGGCAGCATCTCGCCGCCGGTGAGGAAGCGATTGAACAGCTCTTCGCAATAATCGAAATAGGCGTGCATCGATCCGGGTCTTCTCGCCTGCCCGCGCCGGGCAGCCGCGCCGGGAGGCGGGCCGCCACGCCAGACAATCCTGCGCCGGAATGGCTAACAATCGGTAAAATGACGGTCGGTCCGAGGCGCTAACGCGTCCCGAACAGGCGGTCGCCGGCGTCGCCGAGGCCGGGCACGATATAGGCCTTCTCGTTGAGCCGCTCATCCAGCGCCGCGGTATAGACCGGCACCGTCGGATGCGCCGCCTCAACCACCTCGACGCCCTCCGGCGCGGCGACCAGGGCGAGGAAGCGGATGTCCGCGTCACCGACCCCGTTGCTGTTCAGCTCGTCGAGCGCGGCGACCGCCGAATGGCCGGTCGCCAGCATCGGGTCGACGACGATAAAGAGCCGCCCGGCCGCCTCCGGCAGCTTGCAGAGATAGCGCACCGGCCGGTGGCTCACCGGGTCCCGGTACATGCCGAGATGTCCGACCCGGGCCGACGGCATAAGCTCCAGCAGGCCGTCGGCCATGCCGAGCCCGGCGCGCAGGATCGGCACCACCGCGACCTTCTTGCCGGCGATCACCGGCGCCGACATCGCGGTGATCGGCGTCTCGATCGGCTCCATTTCGACCGGCAGGTGGCGCGTCACCTCATAGCCCATCAGCAGCCCGACCTCCTTCAGCAACTGGCGGAATACCTGGGTCGAGGTCTCGCGCCGGCGCATATGGCTGAGCTTGTGCTGGATCAGCGGGTGGTCGAGGACATGCAGATTGGGAAAGCGGTCGGCAACGGACATGGCAGCCCCAGCGAAGGTTGGTTGATGCGGCGCCAACCTAGAGCAAAGCTTGAGCGGATTGAACCGGCGCGGTTGAGGCGGTTCGGCGGCGGCCTTAGAGTGGCCGGCGAGATCTTGCCGTCACCGGTCCAGGAGTAAAGCCGTCATGTCCCTGCCCGCCGCCTTCGAGGGCCGCCTCGCGGTCCCCGTCATGGCCGCGCCGATGTTCCTGACCTCCGGCCCCGAGCTGGTGATCGAGGCCTGCAAGGCCGGCGTCGTCGGCAGCTTCCCGGCGCTCAACCAGCGCAACTCGCAAGGCTTCGAGGACTGGCTGGTCGAGATCACGTCGGCGCTGGCCGAGTTCGAGGCGGCCCAGCCGGGCCGCCGCGCCGCGCCCTTCGGGGTCAACCTGATCGTTCACCACACCAATCCGCGGCTGCAGGCGGACCTGGAGGTTTGCGTGCGCCACGAGGTGCCGCTGGTCATCACCTCGCTCGGCGCGGTTTCCGAGCTGGTCGACGCCGTGCATGGCTATGGCGGCCTGGTGTTCCACGACGTCACCACCCTGCGGCACGCGCAGAAGGCGGCCGGCGCCGGGGCCGACGGCCTGATCCTGGTCTGTGCCGGCGCCGGCGGCCATGCCGGGACGCTGAGCCCGTTCGCCCTGCTGCCCGAGGTGCGGCAGATGTTCGACAAGACCGTGGTGCTGGCCGGCTGCATCTCCGACGGCCGGGGCGTCGCCGCGGCCGAGGTGATGGGCGCCGACCTCGCCTATCTCGGCACCCGATTCATCTGCACCAAGGAGAGCCTGGTCAAGGACGCCAACCGGCGGATGATCCTGGACGCGAATGCCGCCGACATCGTCTACACGCCAGCGATCTCCGGCGTGCCGGCCAACTATCTGCGCGCCAGCCTGGCCGCCGCCGGGCTCGACCCGGACGACCTGCCGACCGGCAAGACGATGGACATGGCGAGCCATGGCGACCCGGAGAAACGCGCCTGGCGCGACATCTGGTCGGCCGGCCAGGGCGCCGGCGCGATCGACGACGTGCCGACGACGGCCGAGCTCTGCCGGCGGCTGACGCAGGAATACCAGGCGGCCCTCGCCGGCGCCGCCGGCAAGCTCGCCGAAGCGGCGGAGTAGATCAATTCGGCGGCGCGGCAGCCTCACTCGCCGCCCGGCGGGCCCCAGAACACCACCCAGGCGGCGAAGTCGTCGGAAAAGTCCTCGAAGCGGTGCTCGGCGCCGGCCTCGGCAAACAGCACGTCGCCGGGCCCGAACGGCTTGGCCGCGCCGTCCTTGAAGAACCGGCCGCGGCCGGCGGCGATGACATAGATCTCGTCCTGGTCATGCGGCGTCTGCGGGTCGCGGCCCTCGGGCGCGTAGTAGCGCAGCGTCATCGTGCCGTGGCGCATCAGCAGCGCCGAGCGCGCGCCTTCGGCGATCGGCGCGGCCTTCGCCTCGGCCAGGGTGACCAGGAAGTTGGTCCTGGCGTCGTTCAACGCGTCCGAGATGTCGTCCTCCTCTCTTTAAATCGGTGACAGTATACTGATTTGCTTTACGCAAAATAACAAATAAATATACTGTCACCGTTTTATAAATATACTGTCACCGTTTTATCACCGTTTTTTGTGCGCGGCGGCGAGGTCGAGCCAGCGATCGGCCACGGTCTCGCCAAACGCGACCGCCGCGTCGATGTGGCGGGCGATATGGTCGTCAACCGCGCCGAAGAACTCGGGATGGGCCGCCTTGACCGCTGCCGGCATGACGCCGATCCAGTCGCGGATGATCGCCGGGCGCACCTCGAGATGGCACTGGAAGCCGTAGACCAGCTCGCCGACGCGGTAGGCCTGGTTCGGCACCGCTGCGCCGGTCATCAGCGCCACGGCGCCGTCCGGCAATTCGAAGGTATCGTCATGGGACTGCATGATCTGGTGTTCGGGCGCCAGGCCGGCGAGCAGCGGGTCGGCCGCCGCCGCCGCGGTCAGGGCGAGCCGGGTGAAGCCGATCTCGCGGCGCGCCATCCGCATCACCGGCGCGCCATAGGCCCGCGCGATCATCTGCGCGCCGAGGCAGACGCCGAGCACCGGCCGGCCGGCCGCCGCGAAGGCGCGGATCAGCGGGAACACGTCGTCGAGATAAGGGTGCGCGTCGGCATCGTTCGCCCCCATCGCCCCGCCAAGCACGATCAGACCGTCATAGCCGTCTTGGTCGTTTGGCGCCGCCGGCACCGGATCGCCGCCCCAGCCGAGCACCGTCACCAGCTCGGCGCCGCGCCGGGCGGCGACCTCGCCCAGCACGCCGGCCGGACCGAGACGGTCGTTCTGGATCACCAGGATGCGCATGACGGTCCCTCCGCCTGTCGAGGCCGCGACTCTCTCCCGAGAGTGGACGACATGCAAGACCAGAGCCCGGCCTGCGGTCTAAGATGCGGTCGCCATGGACGACATCCAAGAATTGTTCGCCGGCGCCGCGGCGGCGCGCGCCAACGCCTATGCGCCCTATTCCGGATTCACGGTCGGCGCCTGCCTGCGCAGCGCCTCGGGCGCGCTTTTCATCGGCTGCAACGTCGAGAACGCGGCCTACCCGGAAGGGATGTGCGCCGAGGCGGCGGCACTCGCCGCCATGGCCGCGGCCGGCGAACGGCAGGTCGCCGCGATCGCCATTGTCGGCGGCCCGGCCGACGGCCCGGCCCGGCACTGCCTGCCCTGCGGCGGCTGCCGCCAGAAGCTCCACGAGTTCGCCGCGCCGGACGGCGACGTCGCCATCTACGCGACCGCGGACGCCGACCCGGTGATGCTGAGCGCCCTGCTGCCGGACGCCTTCGGCCCGGCCGACCTCGGCCCCGCCGACCCGGACCGATGAGCGCCGCCCCGCTGCTGCAGGAGATCATCCGCCGGAAGCGCGACGGCGAACGGTTGAGCGTGGACGAGATCGGCGGCTTCGTGCGGGCGATCACCGACGGCTCGGCCTCGGAGGGCCAGGTCGCCGCCTTCGCCATGGCGGTGTTCCTGAACGGCATGGACATGGACGAGCGGGTCGCCCTGACCCGCGCCATGACCTGCTCCGGCGAGGTGCTCGACTGGGCCGGCGCCGACCTGTCGGGCCCGGTGCTGGACAAGCATTCGACCGGCGGCGTCGGCGACAAGGTAAGCCTGATCCTGGCGCCGGTGATCGCCGCCTCGGGCGGCTGCTGCCCGATGATCTCGGGCCGCGGCCTCGGCCATACCGGCGGCACCCTCGACAAGCTGGCGGCGATCCCGGGCTATCGCACCGACCCGGACCCGGCGGCCTTGCGCCGCCTGGTCGCCGAGACCGGCTGCGCCATCGTCGGCCAGACCGCGGCGCTGGCGCCGGCCGACCGCCGGCTCTATGCGGTGCGCGACGTCACCGCGACCGTGGAATCGATCCCGCTGATCACCGCCTCGATCCTGTCGAAGAAGCTGGCGGCCGGGCTCGATGCCCTGGTGATGGACGTGAAATGCGGCTCCGGCGCCTTTGCCCCTGACCTCGAGGCGGCAGCGGAGCTGGCGAAAAGCATCGTCGCGGTGGCCGGCGGCGCCGGGCTGAAATGCGCCGCGCTGATCACCGACATGAACCAGGTGCTGGGCCGGAGCGCCGGCAACGCGCTGGAGGTCGCCGAAGCGATCGACTTCCTGACCGGGCGCCGGCGCGAGCCGCGCCTGCATCAGGTGGTCCGCGCGCTGGCCGCCGAACTGCTGGTGCTGGGCGGGGTGATGGATGCCGCCGCGGCGCCGCATGCGGTCGACGGCGCGCTCGGCTCGGGCACCGCGGCCGAGCGCTTCGCCGCCATGGTCGCGGGCCTCGGCGGCCCGGCCGATCTGCTGGAGCGGCCCGGCCGCCATCTGCCGCTGGCCCCGGTCATCCGGCCGGTGATCGCGCCCCGGCGCGGCACCGTCACCACGATCGACACCCGCGCGCTCGGCCTCGCCATCGTTGAGTTGGGCGGCGGCCGGCGCCGCGCCGAGGACGCCATCGACCACGCGGTCGGTCTGGCGGAGGTTGAAGGGCCGGGATTCCGCACCGGGCCAAAGCGGCCGCTCGCCGTGATCCATGCCCGGAGCAAGGCGGACGCGGACGCGGCCGAGGCCGCCGTGCTGGCCGCCTATCGCCTCGGCGACGCCGCGCCCGAGCCCGGCCCGGTGGTGCGCGCCCGGCTGTGACGGGTTTCAGGCGTCGAAGATGGGGTCAGTCCTAAACTTTATACCCACTTCACGAGAATCAAATAGATCTCCACTCTCATTTTATGGGTATAAAGTTTAGGACTGACCCCGCGTTGCCTGCCTTCTACTTGTCCGTCGTCTCGACCGGACCGCCGGCCTCGCGCCAGGCGGCGAAGCCGCCGGCGACATGGGCGACCTTGGTCAAGCCCATGTCCTGCAAGGTCTTGGCGGCGAGCGCCGAGCGCCCGCCCGAGGCACAGAACAGCAACAGCTTCTTGCCGCTGGCGAACACCTCGTTGTGCATCGGGCCTTCCGGGTCGGCGATGAACTCGAGAAAGCCGCGCGGCGCGTGGTGGGCATCGGGCACGATGCCGGCCTGCTGGCGCTCGACCGTCTCGCGGATGTCGATCAAGGCGATCGAGTCCCGCTCGCGCAGCGCCAGCGCGTCCTGAATCGAGACCGTCTCGATCAC
>CAJHXX010000211.1_pt1 | contig 12805 bp, 12 predicted proteins | sample 9198511 | NCBI WGS metagenome assembly CAJHXX01 (sample SAMEA7708325, study PRJEB35096) | sediment metagenome | biome: marine neritic benthic zone biome [ENVO:01000025]; feature: sediment [ENVO:00002007]; material: shallow marine sediment [ENVO:03000034] sea grass bed [ENVO_01000059] ...
CTTCTACGACGACGACCAGGTCAGGTCGGTCTACTACCCGGAGATGGAGCGCCTGGTCGCCGACGTCACCGGCGCCGCCGAGGTCGTCGTCTTCGACCACACGCGGCGGCGCGCCGGCGCCGATGCGGCGGATGGCAGCGGCATCCGCCTGCCGGTGCGCACGGTGCACAACGACTACACGGTCAAGTCCGGACCGCAGCGGGTGCGCGACCTGCTGGATGATCCGGCCGCGGCCGAAGCGTGGCTCGCGGGCCGCTTCGCCCTGATCAATGTCTGGCGGTCGATCCGCGGCCCGGTCGAGACCATGCCGCTCGCCGTCGCCGACGCGACCAGCATGGGCCCAAACGACTTCGTCGCCTCCGACCTGGTCTACCAGGACCGCACCGGCGAGATCTACGACGTCGCCTACAGCCCGGCGCAACGCTGGTACTACGTGCCGGCCATGGCGGCCGACGAGGCAGTGCTGATCAAATGCTACGACTCCGCCGAGGACGGCACCGCCCGCTTCACCGCCCACACCGCCTTCGAGGACCCGACCACGCCGGCGAACGCGGCGCCGCGCGAGAGCATCGAGATCCGCACCCTGGTGCGCTACCCGACCGGCGCTTGAGATTCATAAATCGGTGACAGTATCCCTATTTCCAGAAGTCCCATACGCCATTGCCCGTCGAAATAGATATACTGTCACCGATTTAGTGCGGTATTAGATGATCGCCGGCCCGGGCTCGCCGCGCAGGCGGCGGAGCGACCATTCCAGTTCTGGGTAGTCGCCATATTGCTCGATCTGGGGGCCGAGGACTTCCGACAATTGGTAGATCAGCGCCTCGACCGCGGCGCGCTGGCGCTCGGTGAAGGTCTCGATGCGGTCGGGGCGCAGCTGATTGCAGAACAGGTCGAGGTAATAGTCGTCACCGCCGGCGCAGGCGAGCCGGGCCAGGGCCGGCATGAAGTATTTGAAGCCGTCCGGGTTCTTGATGAAGCAGATCGGGTCCCAGGCGGCACTGCCGACGGCGGCGAAATCGAGGCTGTCGAGGTCGTGGCGCCGCAACTCCGCCTCGTGCTCGGCGCATTCGCAGCAATGGCTCGCATCGCAGAACCAGTCGGGCCGCGGCACCGCAAACGCCGCCGCGATCTCGTCCAGGATCCTGGTCTTTTCGTCGTTCTCGGCCATGGCGATAAGATTCGCAAAGGAAGGCCAACAAGCCGTTAAGGCCGGCCCGATCGGGACACCGCCTCGCATTTTTCAGCTACAAAGGTCTTCGGTCGTGCACCGTCCATAACACTGGCGACGAAGTCCGCCCATGTGTCAGCGTGGTTTCGGTATTTATCATTGCAGATCCATCGCCAAACCTTCTGTTCATCGGGATCCGAGTTCCCCTGCTCTGCGGCGGAGCCCAATCGATGCAGCCGATCGACGATCTCGCTGCGGACAATTTCACCATCGAGCGTGACGGAACTTCTTTCGCGCCAGATGCGCCGCGCGACACCGATCGCATCTCTGTACAGCGCCAATCCATCAAGACTTGCCTGAACGGCACCATACCGAGAGTGGGGCGGAACGCTCAACGGTTCACGGAACTTCACCTTGTGAGGCAGCATCCAATGCGTCCCCAGGCCGCCGTTGCTCCGCAGGACCAGCGGCATGCTTAAGTAATGCACAACAAGCTTGCCTTTATAATTACTACGTATGGAATCGACCAAATCTACCATGATCTGACTGGCGAACTTCGCGGGCGCGCCGAATTTCGCGCCGATGCCCCGATCCTGCTTGTAACTAAGATCGACCGCGGAGGCTTCCGCGATAATCACGTGGAGGCTCGGCGCATTCGGTCCCGAATTCCGGGCGGCCTTGCCCCGCACCGCCGCATCGATGGCATACAACAGTGAGACCACGCCACGGTTGTCCGTTGCGCCGCCATCAGTAGCCCAATACCGCTTGTGCTCACGCCCTTGCACGTCGACTGCGGCATTGGAAAACACCGGCGGGAAGTTGGCGCTTATCGCAGCAGCTCGGGTCAGCGGTATCTGCGGATCCTGTATCGTCACATAAGTAAGATACTCGTCCGTCGCGTGGGCCGGCCCTTCGGCTCGGTTCGGGAAAACCGACTTCGCATCGAAGTTGGTAAAGATCAGCCGCCCGCCGCCGTTCTGGGACGAGCGGTAGTCCTCGCAGACCGACGTCCGTTCCCGCAACGGCAGCGGGAGACCGGATTTGGAGAAGCACGACGATCTGACGTCGTCGCGAAGGTCGCATTTGCTGCCGTCGCACGGCTCGCTCGGAAACGACCCGACCAATGCGGCATTGAAGATCAGTCCGACCTTGTCCTGGCCTCCAAGCCGGTTTTGCGTCGATTCGGCGGCCAATCCAAACCTGGACTCGAAGCTCTCGGCGAGCAATTCGCCGCTTCGGTACCTCAATCAATATATGTTATCCGAACCGCGCGACTTGACCTTCCCGCCCGCCGCGACACACCATTCGAAGACCCCTTCGAGGGCATCCTGTATGAAGGGCTCGGCCATCATCGCACTGAACTTCGCCCAAGCCTTGGGATCAACCCGGTCCGATCGGAGCTCCTCAATATGGCCCGCGAATTACGCCAGAGCAGCACTACCACCCGAAACGCCACTTGCCAGCACCAAATTGCAGGCCAAGTTCAGCTCGGCGAGACCGCGCAGAACAGACGCCGTGTATAATGCAGCTCTGGTTCCGCCTCCCGACGCCGCCAGAAGTATTCTCGGCTCACCTTGCTGCGGTCCGCACTCACCTTCCGGGGCGGATGCAAGAAGCAGCGTGTTGAGGTCGATCAGAGCAGGATTCTTGCTCTCCGGCGCTGTGGCTTCACTGGCGGTGACGACCGCCTTATGAGGCAGCTGAGCAAGCTCGTAGAAAACGGTGCCGAGAATGATCACCAGAATGAAATTCATTGCGACGTTATAGAAACGCGCCCGCTGCTTGATGACCGCCGCGTCGTCAAGAACCTCGGGCGGATGGCCATCTCCTTCGTTCACCACGGCATCGATCAACCTGTCGCGATCATAGAAGTGCCATGCCTCGCCACTGTTATTTTCTTTTTTGTAAGTACCGGCCGCGACAAACCGCGCGGCTCCGTGGACCTGAAGGAATCGACCTTCAGGTAAGACGTCGGTGGTCACTTTGTCGGGCTCGATATCGTATCGAATTCGGCCACGATCCTTTTCGTCCCCGCTGGCGCGGAAGACGCCAACGATCTGTTCGCCCAATATGCGGCTGCTCCAGTAGCCGTAAAACCAGAAAAAAACGTAGACTGTCAATATGATGAAAAGGATCGATGTGTTTCCCCAGGTGGCCGAGGACTCGATCAAAGTTGTTACGTAATGTATGTCAAGCAGTCTCGCGACAGCGAGGCCGATGACAAACAGGCTGACGACGAGTTGGCCGCCGACCAGAAACGAGCGCCGAAAGATGTCGACCATCTCCCCCAGCCGATCGACGACATCGGAGGCGGTGAGGACAAACCACCAAATCAACAACGTCGCCGTAGCGACAATCAGCATCAGGGTCCTGTCGGCAAACAGCAAGACCATCAGGGCAGGCGGGTAGAGAAACTGAAACGGATGGTATATCGGTGTGGCCAGCAAATTTCGAAGAAATCTCTTGTAGCTAATCTGTACCGTCTGCCGCCTCACAAATAGCTCTCGCGCTTTCAACAGATTGCCGAATTGGCCGACATAACGCTGAAACAACCACCATGCCAGCCCCTTGGCGATCAGAGTGATCAATATGAGCGGGATAACCAGCGGGACGAAGATGTGCCGATAGACCTCGCCGGAGCGTTCCTTCGTGTCGGCATCGGCCAGCACGAACCAGGTCACGACCCCGACGACCAGGACCGCCGCGATCTCTAGCCAAACCAACCAGCGATCGTTTTGGAAAAGCGTCTTGACCGCCAGGACGGCGACCCATGACACAACGACGAACAAGATCGGTACCACGCCGCGGTACTCGAGGGTGGGGCCGAAAACGACGAACGGAACGAGCAACAGGAACAAGAGCACAGCCGTCGGCGCATGCCCGTATGCGCGCAGGGACAACCATTTGGGCCGAGCGGTCTCCGCCAGGTAGGCCCGATTCCAAGCCCAGTCACGTTTGCGCAGCCAGCTATCGAGCCGCGTCAGAAATTCCGTGAGACGATTGAGGAACTGGAATTTCATTGCTGCCTCCACGGCGCTCAACTCGTCGCTGAAGACGCTGGTGCTACGTTCTTCCAGGGCGCCCGAAAGAACGCCCTGCCGACAATACACTTTTGACTGAATTTTTTAAACCAGTCAGCCACTATGAGTGGTGCCGGCCGATGGACGCCATGGCCCATGGCTGCGAACACCGACCGCGGGTTCTGTCAGATGTCGCTGGATGAGGGCTCATTTCAGCCGATGCCGTCGTTCTTGAGTGCCGAACCGGAGCGACTGTCATTTCTAGACCCCGTACAGCAGATAACCGCCGAAGGCGAGCATCAGGGCGCCGCCGGCGCGGGCGATCCCCCGGGCGGCCCACTTCCCGGCCGGCAGCAGCTTTTCGGCGAACACCAGGGCGGCGATGGCGGCGACCCACAAGAGGTTCATCACCCCGCCGACGAACAACAGCGCCATCAGCACCCAGCAACAGCCGAGGCAGTAGAGCCCGTGCCCGGCGCCCATGCGGAGCGCGCCTCGGGCGCCGTCGCGCCAGCGGTTGAGGATGAAGTCGAAGGGCGAGCGGCAATGGGCCAGGCAGGCGTATTTCAGCGGCGTGAACTGGTAGATGCCGGCGGCGGCGAACAGCAGCGCGCCCAGAATTGGGCTCGCGGTCCGCATCATCGGCGTCAGCAGCGCCGCCTGCTCCAGCCCCCATTGCGCCGCCGTCGCGGCCAGGCTGTAGCCGCCCCAGGCCGCCAGATAGCCAAGCGCAAATACCGCGGTCGGCACGTAAGGCTGGCCGCGGGCGCGCTTCTTGCGGTTGACGGTGGCGAAGGTGAGCAGCATCGGCGCGGCGCTCGGCAGCATCATGCCGACCATCATCACCCACCACATGACGAACATCAGGACGAAGTCGGTTGCCGTCCAGGGCGCCGGCTGGGCGGCCATCGCGGCGCCCGCCATGCTCGGCATGTCCGCCATTTGCCGGTCCAGGAGATAGAGGTAGAGCCAGGCGATGGCGCTGACGCCCGCCAGCGCCGCAAGGATGGCGAGGCGCTCGCGGCGCGGCAGAACCGCGCCGCCTTCCATCGGCCTATCAGTCATCGGCGGATCGGTCCGCCCGGCGCGCAGCCTAGGCCGCCCAGGTGAAGGGCGCGAAGTGGCCGTTGTTGCCCTTGCCCGTGATATCCAGGTCGAGGCCGAAGCCGTGCACATGGCTTTCCTTGGTGCGCGCCAGCGCCAGGCGGCGGTTGGCCGGATGCGCCGTGTTGTCGATATAGAACGGCTCGCCGGAGCCGTTGCGCGAGGCGACGCCCTCGATGTCGAAGGACAGGATGCCGGGGATCTCGACCCGGCGGGCGAGCCCGTCGATCACGAACTCGATCGGCTTGAACTCGACGCCGCGGAAGTCGCTCACCAGGTTATCGCGGATCATCCCGGGCGTGCCGCCCGCCTCGCCGCTGACGATGGCGGCGAGCGCGGCGCGCTGGGCCTCGTCGGCCATTTCGTCGACGACGCAGCCGAACACCCAGTCGCCCTCCGACATCACCCGGCCCGAGCGGATCACCAGGGCGAAGCTGAGCCCGGCCAGTTCGGTGTCGCCGAAGCCGCCCGCGTCGATGCGGAATATCAGCATCGCGAAGCAGTGGTCATAGGTCACCGGCGCCTGCGGATTGGTGAAGATGCAGGGGCAGAGATAATCGCAGTTGCAGCTCTCCATATATTCGCCGCTGATCTTCCATTTGTCGGCCATGTCCCGATCCCTCCCGCCGGCTGGTTTGAATTGCGGGCGGTATGGTCGGACACCGCGCTCGCCGCGTCAACGGTGCGCCTGCCTGCGCTTGCCTGCGGCCCTTGCGCTGGTTCGGCCGCCGCGGCCACAATCCCGGCCTGAAATATGCATCGGGGAGAGGCGAGATGAAGGCGATCGTGTTTCATGAGCATGGCGGCACCGACAAGTTGCGATACGAGGACTTCCCCGACCCGGAGATCGGGCCGGGCGACTGCCTGGTGCGGGTCAAGGCGGTGGCGCTGAACGGCTTCGAGCCGATGATCCTGCAGCGGACCACGGCGCTGCCAACGCCGCTGCCGATGATCGCCGCCGGCGACATCGCCGGCGAGATCGTCGAGCTGGGCTCGGAAGTCGACGCCGGGCAATGGAAGCCTGGCGACCGGGTCACCATCTACCCGAGGGTCGCCGGCGAGGGCATGACCGGCGAGACCCGGCTCGGCGGCTGCGCCGAGCTCGTGCGCATCCCAGCCGATCACATGGTCCCGGTCCCCGACGACGTGACCGACGTGGACGCGGCGAGCCTGCCGATCGCCTATGGCACCGCGCTTCGCATGATGGTGACGCGCGGCAAGGTGCAGGCCGGCGAAAAGGTGCTTATCCTGGGCGCCACCGGCGGCGTCGGCACCGGCCGCGAGCAGCTCGCCAAGGCGGCGGGCGCGGAGGTGATCGCCTGCGGCAGCGCCGCCTGGAAGCTGGACAAGCTGAAAGAGCTCGGCGCCGACCAGGTGATCGACACCTCGACCCAAGACTTCCGCCAGGTGGTCTGGAACCTCTACGGCAAGCCCAACATGCGCGGCGGCGGCGGCGTCAACATGGTGATCAACTATATTGGCGGCGACACCTGGGTCGAGGCCTGCAAATGCTTAGGCCCGGGCGGGCGCATGCTGACCTGCGGCGCCACCGCCGGCTATGCGACGCCGAACGACGTGCGCTACATCTGGACCTATGAGCTCAACCTGATGGGCTCGAACGGCTGGAGCATGGCCGATCAGGCCGAGATGATGGCGATGGTCGGCGACGGCCGCATCAAGCCGGTGCTGCACGCCGTCCGCCCGCTCTCCGAGACGGCGATGTCGATCCAGGAACTGATCGACCGCGCCGTGTTCGGCAAGATCGTGCTGGAGCCGTAGCGAGACTTCGGTCCAGGCGGCTTTTTCCGATCGGACGGAACCGAACCGGTTCCGTCCGATCGGAAATTGCTCTAGCGGACGACAGGCCGGGCTCACACCATCAGGTAGCGGCTGCGCAGCTCGGGCTCGGCGGCGAGATCCTCGATCGAGCCCTGGTAGCGGATCTCGCCTTTCTCGATGATATAGGCGCGGTCGGCCAGTTCGTTGGCGAAGCGCAGGTTCTGTTCCGACAGCAACACGGTCACGCCGGTGGCGCGCAGCGCCTTCAGGCGCTCGAGCAGAGCCTCGACGACGAGCGGCGCGAGGCCCTCGGAAGGCTCGTCGAGCAGCAGCAGGTCCGGATTGCCCATCAGGGTGCGGGCGACCGCGACCATGCGCTGCTGGCCGCCCGACAGCATGCCGGCGCGCCGGCGCATCAGCGCCCCGAGATCCGGAAACAGCTCCTGCACCTCGTCGACGCCGAAGCGCACCGCGCCGGACGGCGCCGGGCGGCGCGCCGTTTCCAGGTTCTCCGCGACCGTCAGGGTCGGGAACAGACGGCAGTTCTCCGGCACGAAGCCGAGACCGAGACGGCAGACCTCATAGGGCTCCCGCCCGGCGATCTCCCGGCCGCGCAGGCGGATGCTGCCGCGGTGCGGCGGTACCAGCCCCATCAGGCTGGAGAGGGTGGTCGTCTTGCCGGCGCCGTTGCGCCCGAGCAGGGCGACCACTTCCCCCTCGCCGATGTCGAGCGAGATCCCGAACAGGACCTGGCTGGTGCCATAGGCCGCTTCGAGGTCCCGGACTTCCAGCATCGGCGCTGCTACTGGCCGCGGAGCTTGGCGATATCCTCGCAGCTGCGGGCAACCGACTTGGTCTCGAAACGCTTCACGTCGCCGACGCCGATGCCGTCCGGCAGGCTGGCGTCGCGGCGCACGGTGCCGATATAGAACTCGTAGAGCGCCATGTTGTCGCAGCCGCGCACCTGGACCTTGCCGGTCGGGCCCTCGAACTGAACGCCGCCGAGGGCGTCGATCACCTTCTCCACGTCGGCGGCGCCGCCGGCGCGCTTCATCGCCTCGGTCAGCATCTTGCCGGCCGCGTAACCGACCGGGGCCGATCCGGTCGCGTAGGTCTTCATTCGCTTGGCGACTTCCGCCTCGAAGGTCTTCGATTTCGCCGAGTCGATCGCATAGAAAGGATACCAGACGGTGCCGATGGTGTTCTCCGGCAGGCTGTCCTTCATGAAGCCCATCTTGGCCAGGTCGAGCCCGTGCACGAACAGCTGGGTCTTGTCTTCGAACAGGCCGAAATCTCGGCCCGCCTTCAAGAAGTTGATCAGGTCGCCGCCGAAGACGCCGGCGACGATCATGTCGACCGGCTGCGCCTGCAGCGCGGTCACATGCGGCGCGAAGTCGGTGGCGCGGAACTTCGGCCATTCCTGGCGCACCACCTTGATGTCGGGCCGGATGGTCTTCAGATGGCCGACGAAGTCCGCGGCGAAGTGTTGCCCGTACTCGTAGTCGGGCGCGATGGTGGCGATCCGCTTCACGTCCTGTCGGTCGCGCAGGTACTCGGCCATGATGCGGCCGATCTCGACCGTGCTCAGATTGGCGCGGCCGACATAGCGGTGCCCGGCCTCGCCGGTCAGGCGCTTCGTCGTGGCGAAGCCGCCGAGGATGAGCGCCTTGTGCTCCTTGCCGAGATTGCCGACCGCGACCGCGGCGCCGCTGTGGATGCCGACGGTGACGTATTTGATGTCCTGCTCCAGGATCATCCGCCGCGCCTCGGTCACCGCCTTCTCGACGCTGCCGCCCATATCGGCGGTCACCAGGGTAAACCGGCGCCCGTCGACGCCGCCTTCCGCATTCGCCTCGTCGAGGGCGATCTGGAAGCCGGTGCGGATGGTCTCCGCGATGAAGGCGATGCCGCCGCTGTAGATATCGATCAGGCCGAGCTTGATGGGTTCCTTGTTCTGCGCCGTGGCGCCGCCGCCGAAACCGGCAACCAAAAGACAGCCGGCGAGCGCCGCGAGCACGGCCCGTTTGCGGATCCTGCGAATCATGATTTTCCTCCCGTGTATCGCGCCGACGATTTCGCCGGCGCGTATTTATTTGCCCCATATATGATCCGCAGTTCCATGACCCCGCGTCAATAGGGACCCGGACAGGGCACCGCCTGGACGCGGCCGGGCCCCTCCGGCATAGTTTGTCGCCATGGACAGTTTCGTCGACCTCGTGATGCAGCATTTCGGCTGGCTCGGGAACCCTACGGTCATCATACGGCAGGCGCTATCGGGCTTCTCGAACGGCATGCTGCTGTTTCTGATCTCGGCCGGGCTGTCACTGATCTTCGGGGTGACCCGCATCCTCAATTTCGCCCATGGCGGCCTTTTCATGCTCGGCGCCTATCTCGCCGTCTCGGTCGCGGGGCTGGCGCTCGGCGGCCTGCTCGGCTTCGTCCTGGCGTTGATTGTCGGCGCAGCCGGGCTGTTGGTTGTCGGCGGCGGCATCGAAGTATTGTTGCTACGCCGCATCTACCGGGCCGCGCATGAGTTCCAATTGCTGCTGACCTTCGGCCTGGTGCTCGTCGTCGGCGATCTGGTGATGATCGTCTGGGGCCGCGAAGAGCACTCGGTGCCCGCGCCGGAACTGCTCCGGGGCGCGAGCAAGCTGTTCGGCGTGACCTTCCCGACCTATCGCCTGTTTCTGATCTTGGTCGGGATCGGCGTCGCCATCGGGCTCTGGCTGCTGCTCAATCGCACGCGCTTCGGCATCTGGGTGCGGGCGGCGACACAAGACCGCGACATGCTGAGCGCGCTCGGCGTCGACACGCGCCGCCTCTATACCGGCGTCTTCGCCCTCGGCGCGGCGCTCGCCGGGCTTGGCGGCGCGCTCGCGGCGCCGATCGTGGCGGTCGGCCCCGGGCTGCATGTCCAGGTCATCATCGACGCCTTCGTGGTCGTGGTGATCGGCGGCATGGGCAGCATTCCGGGCGCGCTGGTCGGTTCACTGCTGGTCGGGATGGTCAACGCCTTCGGAGTGCTGGCCTTTCCCGCGCTCGCCGTGGTGCTGACCTTCGCGCTGATGACCTTGATCCTGATCGTGCGCCCCTGGGGGCTGTTCGGGCATCCGGAATGAAACCTTGGATCCCTTGGGCCCCTTGGGCGCTGGCTGCCGCTGTGGCCGCGGCGGTGCTGTTGGCTGCCTCCGACTTCTGGCTGTTCATCGCCATCCAGGCGCTCGCCTTCGCGCTCTATGCGATGAGCTTCAACCTGCTGCTCGGCTATGGCGGCATGTTGTCCTTTGGCCATGCCGCCTATTTCGGCCTCGGCGGCTATGCGGTCGCCATCCTGATGGGCAAGGCGGGCCTGCCGATGTGGGTCGGGCTCTGCGGCGCGCCGGTCCTCGCCGCCGCGGCCGCCGGCCTGGTCGGCTACTTCTCGGTCAAGCTGACCGGCATCTATTTCGCCATGCTGACCTTCGCCTTCCAGATGCTGTTCTACACCGTCGCCCTGAAGGCGACCGGGCTGACCGGCGGCGATGACGGCATCACCGGCCTGGCGCGGCCGGGCGCCCTGGTCGATCCGGCCCTGCTCTACGCCTTCGTGCTGGTGGTCGTCGCCCTGGCCGTCGGCGGCCTCTATCGGATCGTCGTCTCGCCGTTCGGGCAGACGCTTCGCGCCACGCGCGAGAACGCGCGCCGGGTGCAGTATCTGGGCGTCGACGTGCGGACGCATAAATGGGCGGCCTTCGTGGTCGCCGGCGCCTTCGCCGGTCTGGCCGGCGGGCTCTACGCCGTCTCAACCGGCAGCGTGTTTCCCGGCTGGCTCGACTGGACGGCGAGTGCGACGCCGGTGGTGATGGCGGTGCTGGGCGGCCTGCGCGTCTTCCTCGGGCCGGTGGTCGGCGCGGTCGTCTATGTGGTGCTGGAGACGGTGATCAGCGGCCATACGGAACTCTGGCCGCTCTTCATGGGCGCGACCATCGTCGCCCTGGTCCTGCTGCTGCCCGGCGGCATCCTGGGCTCGAGGCTCGGCCGTGCCGGCTCCTGAAACCGATGCAGGCGGGGCATCCGGCGCGCCGCTGTTGCGGGTCGCATCGCTGGAGAAGCATTTCGGCGGCCTGACCGCCCTCAACCGGGTCGACCTGACGGTCGAGCAGGGCGAGTTCCGCGCCATCATCGGGCCGAACGGCGCCGGCAAGAGCACCTTTTTCAATACGCTGACAGGGTTGCATCGGGCGGATGCGGGGCGGGTGCATCTCGACGGCCGCGACATCACCGGCCGCTCGCCGCACGCGCTGGCGCGGCTCGGAGTCGGCCGGACCTTCCAGATCACCAGCGTGTTCCCGGAGCTGAGCGTGCTGGAGAACGTGCAGATTGCGCTCTTTGCCCATGCCCGGCAGAGCTGGAGCGTGCTCGGCGTGGCCCGGGGCATGCAAGTCGAGCGAGCTGTGGCCCTGCTCGACCTGGTCGAGCTCTCCGGCAGCGAGGCGCGCCGCGCCGGCACCTTGTCGCATGGCGACCAGAAGCGGCTCGAGCTCGCCATCGCCTTGGCCGCCGAGCCCCGGCTGCTGCTGCTCGACGAGCCGACCGCCGGCATGGCGGCGCAGGAACGGCTGACCTCGATCGGTCTGGTGCACCGGATCGCGCGCGAGCTCGGGCTGACCGTGATCTTCACCGAGCACGACATGGCCGTCGTCTTCGCCGTCGCGACGGCGATCACCGTGCTGCACCAGGGCCGCGTGGTGCCCGACGGCGGCCGCGACCCGGTCCGCGCCGACGCGGACGTGCAGAAGGTCTATCTCGGCGAGTCTCCGGCCTGACCAGCCGCCGCAGCCCTGCCGATGAGACTCAAGAAAAGCCCGCCCTCTGATCGAGGACGGGCTTTTTTGCGGATCTGGTTGCGGGGGCTCGCAACCACCTTTGCCGAACAACTTTGTCGTGGCGGCGAAAGCAGCCGGGCGAATAACGGGTGGTGGTGTACTGCATCTTCAGCAAAAAGGTTTTGCTGAGTTGTGGTCATGACATGCTGGTGATGCTCAATGTCACCAACCCTGAGGAGGGGATGCACGCCATGACCAAGAGAGAAGTTAAGTCTGAACGGATGGATGTGAAAGCGCTGCTTGCGGAGGACGCGGACTACCTGCGGGAGATGGTTCGGTCAATTGTCGAGGCGACGCTGGAGGCGGAGATGACGGCGGTTGTCGAACCCTAAGCCGACCAAGAAGGAGCCCTGGCGGAGGCGAGATGGCCGGTGACGCTCGGCGGTCTTCTTGAGCGACGAGCGGGTTCGGGATCGATGGTAATAGCCGAAATACGATGACAGGAAAGGCCAGGGTCGCTGCGCCGGTTGGTATCAATGGAAGGGTCACCCGCCATAACCAGGCATGCCGAGGGTGAAGCCGCCGTCGACGGTGTAGAGCCCGCCGGTGCAATAGCTCGACTGCTCGGACAGCAGGAACAGCGCGAGCAGCACCAGCTCGGCCGGCTCGCCGAGCCGGCCGAGCGGGATGCGGGCGAGCTTGGCGTCGGTCTCCTGCCGGGCCGCGGGTTGGTCCATCGATGTCAGCACCGTCTCGGTGCCGATCACGCCCGGCAGGATGGCATTGACGCGAATGCCGTGCGGCGCCAGTTCGACCGCCAGGATGCGCGTCAACTGGTTGAGGCCGGCCTTGGAGGCGCCGTAATGGGCGATGCCGGGCCGGGCCAGGGTGCTGGCGGTCGAGCTGATGTTGACGATGCGCCCGGC
>CAJHXX010000048.1_pt1 | contig 12751 bp, 12 predicted proteins | sample 9198511 | NCBI WGS metagenome assembly CAJHXX01 (sample SAMEA7708325, study PRJEB35096) | sediment metagenome | biome: marine neritic benthic zone biome [ENVO:01000025]; feature: sediment [ENVO:00002007]; material: shallow marine sediment [ENVO:03000034] sea grass bed [ENVO_01000059] ...
CGACGGCACCGACGGCACCGCCGCCAACCGTCACCCATCCACGGGTGCCGCCGGCGCAGGGCGGCGGCGGCCCCAGGCCGCGACACATCGCCGCCGTGGCGGCGCTCCTGGTGTTGTTGGCCGGCGGCGGCCTGCTCTATTTGACCGAGCCCTGGGTGAAGCGCGGCGACGGCGTGGCGACCGAGAAGATCATCGACCTCCGGCCGGCTGCCGGGCCGTCGATGGCGCGGCGGGCCGAACCCGCGCCGCTCACCGTCGCGCCGGCGACGGGCCGCGAGGACACCGCCATTCCGCTCGCGATCGGGCTGATCGAAGGCGCGGCGGATGCCGACAAGGCGGTGATCCTGCTGGGCGGCCTGCCCGACGGGGCCGAGCTTTCCGCCGGCAGCACCGACGGCCAGGGCCATTGGCGGCTGGCCGCGTCCGATCTCGCCGGCCTGACCTTGAAACCGCCGCCCGACAGCGATGCCGGCTTCGACCTGACCGTGAATACGGCCGATGGCGGTTATGCCGCCCTGACCCTGCCGATCAGGATCGAGGCCGTGGCCGATCGGCCGACCTTGAGTGTCGCCGCGGCGCACGGCAGGGAGGACACCGCGATCCCGCTCCGCATCGCCGCATCGCCGATCGACGGCGACGGCTCGGAGACGCTGTCGCTGGTCATCGAGGACCTGCCCCACGGCGCCAGCCTGTCCGCCGGCGTGCATCTGGGCGACGGCCGCTGGAGCCTGATGGCAGGCGAGCAGGTCGGGCTGGCGGTCCGCCCGCCCGGCGACAGCGCGGCGGATTTCGAACTGACGGTGGTCGCCCGCAGCGTCGAGGCGACCAATGGCGACAGCGCCAGGAATGCCGCCACCCTCAAGGTCGAGGTCGAGCCGGTCGCCGACCCCGCCCGGTTGACCGTGGCCCTGGCCGAGGGCAAGGAAGACGAGCGGATTGCGCTGCGGATCGAGGCCGCGCCGGCCGATGCGGACGGATCGGAGACGGTCGCCATCGCGCTGGACGGCTTGCCGATGGCGGCACTGCTGTCCGCCGGCAGGCGGGGCGAGGACGGCATCTGGAGGCTGGACGCCGACCAACTGTATGGCTTGACCGTGAAGCCGCCGCCGGACTTCAACGGCAGGCTGTTGGCGAGCGTGATTGCAATCACCGTCGACGGCGCCGACGAAGCGGTCACCGAACAGGACCTGGAAATCGTCGTGCAGCCGGTTGCCGACCCGCCGAAGCTGGAGGTGGACGCGGCCAAGGGCCGGGCCGGCGTGCCGATCCCCCTGGCGATCAAGGTGCGGCCGGCCAATGCGCGGGAGAAGGTGCTGGTCACCGTCTCCGGCCTTCCGAGCGGTGCGGGCCTGACGGCCGGCGGCGAGGAGGGCGACGGCATCTGGCGTCTCGAGTTGGCCGATCTCGACGGGCTGCTGCTGCTGCCGCCGGCGGATTTCGAAGGCCGCATCTCGCTGATCGTCGAGGCGACCTCGACCGATGGCGCCGACTGGGCAATGGTGAGCGCGGAGCTGCCGGTCGCGGTCGACCCGTCGGAACGCGAGGGCCGGATCCCCGGCGCGGCCGATACCGCCCTCGCTGACCCGGCGTCGCCGGGTCAGCCGGCGCCGGCGGCGCAGGAATAGGCGTCAGCCGCGGGCCGCAATTTCGGCGATCAGCGCGGCGGTGTCGCGCTGCCTGCAATAGCCCTTGATCGCGCGCAATGTCGCGTCGTGGCGCTGCTCGCTCATGGTGGCGCAGGCGTCCGGCACCAGGGTCACCAGATAGCCGAGGTCGCAGGCATCGCGCACCGCGGATTCGACGCACTGGTCGGTCAGCAGGCCGGCGAGCATCAGGTAGCGCACGCCGAGATTGCGCAACAGGTAGTCGATATTGGTCGAGATGAAGACGCTGGAGGAGGTCTTCGGCAGCACGATCTCGTCTCGCCCGGGCGCGATCGCGTCGATCACCTTGGCGTCCCACGACCCCTTCGGCACATGGAATCCGGTGATCTTGTAGTCCAGGCTGCGGTCGCGGCCGTCCTGGGTCAGGCTTTCGATCACCGTGTACATCACCTCGATGCCGGCGCCGCGGCAGGCGACGGCGAGGCGCTGCATGTTCGGCACCGCGATGGTCTCCAACCGGTCGAAGAAATAGCCGGCGGCCGCGCGCTCCGTCGCATCCATCGCCGTCCATTCGCCGCCCCCCGGATGCGCCGAAAAGTTCTGTACGTCGATGAACAACAGCGCCGCCTGATCGGCGACCAACGGCACCTCGCGGCTCAGCGTTTGCGTCATATCCTTGTTTCCTCCCGCTCAGATCACCGATGCGGCGGCCAGCTGGTCGCGCGCCGCCTGGAACAATCGGGTGAGCCGCGCCGCCCAGTCCGCTTGGCCCGCGGCGTCGGCGATCAGGTCCTGGCGGATCTCGATCTCGACATGCGGGATGCCGCGCCGCTCGCCATGCACCGGGATTGTATAGTCGGTCGAATCGTCGACGAAATAAGGCTTGTTGTCGCCGACGATGAGGTCGGTCTCGCCGGCCAGGAGGTCGAGCAGGACCCGGGCCAGCCGGTCGTCGCGGTTATACAGGATGCCGATATGCCAGGGCCGCGTCTCGCCGTGATAGACCGGGGTGTAACTGTGCAGCGCCACCAGGATGCTCGCCCGCCCGGCCGCCGCGCGCCGGTCGAGCAGCGCCGCGATCCGGTCGTGATAGGGATGGAACACCTCGCGCGCTCGCGCCGCCACTTCCGCCGCGGTGACGTCGCGGTTGCCGGGGATCTCGGTCTCCTCGCTCAAGCTCAGGATCGACTGCGGCGTCTCCGGCGTGCGGTTGCAGTCGATCACCAGGCGCGAATAGGTCTGGGTCACCAGGGTGGCGTCGAGCGCGGCGGACAGGGCGCGGCCGACGCCGGCGACACCGATGTCCCAGGCGATGTGGCGTGTCAGGTCGGCTGGCGCCACGCCGAGGTCGCCGAGGCGGCGCGGGATCGCCCGCCCGGAATGCTCACAGGTAATGAAGTAGTCGCCGCCGCCCTCGGCCCGCGCCACCATCACGGCGGGCGGCTCGTCGGCCGCCAACAGGGTCGGAATCTCCTGGTCCATCGCGTCGCCTCGCAATCCGCCGGAAACAAGGCGTCAGGATATCGGCGGCAAGGGTGACAAGGAATAGGCGGTCGGCGATCATATCGCCGACGGAGGCAATATCGCGTCGGGAGCGAAGCATGCAGCGCGAGGAAATCATCATGGTGGTTTGCTGCGACCTGGCCGGCCAGGTGCGCGGTAAGGGCTTCCCGGCGCGCGAGCTAGCCGGGCGCATGAAGCGCGGCATCGGCTGGGTGCCGACCAATTCCATGATCACCGCCTTCGGCGCGATCGCCGATTCGCCCTGGGGCGCGCTCGGCGACCTGCTGCTGGTGCCGGACCCGGAGACCGACATCCGAGTCGATTTCGAGGACGGCCTGCCGGCCGAGCATTTCTATCTCGGCGACATCACCCATACCGACGGCCGGCCCTGGGGCGGTTGCCCGCGCGGCTTCCTGAAGGGCGCGCTCGAGGCGCTGGCGCAGGAGACCGGGCTCAGGCTGGTCGCCGCCTTCGAGCACGAGTTCTACTACACCGGTGTGGAGGAGCGGGTGAACGCCTCCTACGGCCTGGACGCGTTTCGCCGCCAGGGGAGCTTCGGCGAGGCGTTGATGGGCGCGCTGCGCGCGGCCGGCGTCGAGCCGGACAGCTTCATGGCGGAATTTGGCCCCCGGCAATACGAAGTGACGGTGGCGCACCGGGTCGGCGTCAAGGCGGCCGACGATGCCGTGGTGCTGCGCGAGATGGCGCGCGCCGTGGCTCACCGGCTCGGCCACAAGGTCAGCTTCTCGCCGCTGGTGACCCGCGAGGTGGTCGGCAACGGCGTGCATCTGCATATGAGCCTGATCGACGGCGGCGGTCGCCCGGTGATGTACGACCCGGCCGGCCCGGGCGGCATGAGCGAGGTCGCCGGCCGCTTCGCCGCCGGCATCTTGCGCCACGCCGCGGCGCTCTGCGCCGTCACCGCGCCGAGCGTGATCTCCTATGACCGCCTGGTGCCGCATCGCTGGAGCGCCTCCGCCAACAATCTCGGCTTCCGCGACCGCGAGGCCTGCCTGCGCATCTGCCCGGTGATCGAGACCGAGGGCGCGGATGTCGCGGCGCAGTACAACTTGGAGTTCCGCGCGGCCGACGCGGCGGCGAGCCCCTACCTGCAACTCGGCGCCCTGGTTCATGCCGGCCTCGCCGGCATCCGCGACAAGCTGCCGGCGCCGACCCCGACGGCGCGGGACCTGGCGGAGATGCCGGCGGCGGAGCGGGCGGCGCTCGGCATCGAGACGCTGCCGCGGACGCTCGGCGCCGCGTTGGATGCGCTGGAGGCGGATGCGGTGGCCCGCGCCTGGTTCCCCGACGAGCTGCTCGCCGGCTACCTCGCGCATAAGCGTTTCGAGATCGGCCTGATGCAGGATCTCTCGCCGGAAGAGCAGAGCGCCCGGTACGCCGAGGCCTATTGACGGCGCCGGCCGCCCGCGGCGTCATTCGTCGGTCGCGCGCTTGTCGCCGGTAAACATGGCCCTGGTCAGGTTTTCGCGGTGGACGAGGCTGGCGAACAGCACGCCCAGGATATGCACCGCGATCAGCAACAGGGTCAAGTTGGCCAGCGCCTCGTGCAGTTCCTCCCGGGCCTCGCGGCCCTCGTCGTCGTCCTCATCCTCGTCGGAGTCGGTCACCGACCAGGCCGGCAGCAGGTCCTTGCCCTCATCCGCGCCAAGCGCCGCGATGCCGGTTCCGACCGCTGCCAGGGAGATCGCCAGCAGGGCGACCGCCATGGCGCCGCCGGCCGGGCTGTGGCCGAGATAGCGCCGGGCGCGCGAGGCCAGCATGTCACGCAGATAGGCAAGCACCGCGGCCGGCCGGTAGACGAAGTCGGTGAAGCGGGCATGGCGCGGCCCGACGAAACCCCACAGGATGCGGAGGATGACCAGGGCGCCGATCAGGTAGCCGGCCCAGGCATGCAAGGCCATCACGTCGTCTTCCGTCAGGTAGACGACGACCATGGCGAGCGCCACCAGCCAATGCGACAGGCGGACGAAGGGGTCCCAGATCCGGATCATGGAGCCCGCCATATGCGATTCCGATGCCGGCGCGGTTGACGCATATCAAGGCCCAATTCGGCTCGATGGCTATAATTCATTATTGGATATGCCGCTATTGCGGCGGCACCCGAAGCATTTCCTCCCTGCCACCTGGCCCGCCTTGGCTCCCTCGGCGGGCTTTCTTTATCCGGCCGCCTGTTCCGGCGCCCGGAACGCCCGGTTCCAGGGCATCGCCGCCAGGATGTCGGCCATCTGGCAATGGCCGCTGGCCCCGGCTAGCACCAGGCCGCCGCCGACAAAGGCGCTCAACGCCATGAACCAGGGCGAGACCAGGACCGACAGCAGCACGCCGAGCAGGATCAGCGAGCCGGCGGTGAGCTGCACCTGCCGCATCACGCTGATCGGCATCCGGCGGTTGGTGTTGGTGGCGAAGCCGGCCGCCTTCCAGCCGGCGATGCCGCCGTCCAGATGGCGGACCTCGGCGAAGCCGGTGGCGAGCAGCTGGCCGGCCGCGAGACAGGTGCGGTTGCCGCTGGCGCAGTGGAAGACGCCGATCTTGTCATGCTCATGCGGGAAGTCGTCCGGGTTGAAGCCGGACAGCGGCACGAGGCGCGCGCCCGGGATGTGCTCGCGGGCGAACTCGTCGACCTCGCGCACGTCGATCAGTACCGCCTTGTCCTCAGTCAGCAGGGCCTTCAAGGTCGCCGCGTCGACTTCGCGCAGCGCTTCCGTCTGTTGCATCGCCGTCTGTCGCATCGAAAGTCTCCTGTTCAGTGCAGGCGCTTGGCCTCTGATGGGGTGCAATAGGTGTCGTAGAGGAAGCCGATCAGGCGGCGCAGGTCGTCGCGCGCCAGCCGGTAATAGATGGTCTGGGCATCGCGCCGGGTCTCCACCAGCCCGTCCTTGCGCAGCAGGGCCAACTGCTGGGAGACCGCGGCCTGGCGCAGGCCGAGCAGGCCGGCCAGCTCGCCGACCGAGCGCTCGCCCTCGACCAGCTGGCAAAGCAGCATCAGCCGGTTCTCGCTGGACAGCGTCTTCATCAGCTCGCTGACCTCGTGCGCAGTCTGTTGCATCTCCTGTATATTCATACATAGAGATATACGCAGATAATTCCAAAAGTCAAGCCCGCCGCGCCGGCTTTATCCGCCGGCCCCGGCCGGCTAAAGTCCGCACCCGGTGACGGGCTGGAAAGGCAGGCGGTGATGACAAAGATGACGGCGGTGGAGCTCGATGCGTTTCTGAAGCGAGAGTTCCCGCAGATGGACGGCTACGACCTCCGGATCGAGGTGGTGCGCGACAAATATGTCCGGGTCCGCATGCCGTTCCACGACCGCCACCTCAGGCCCGGCGGCACCATCGCCGGCCCGGCGATGATGGCGCTCGCCGACTGCGCCAGCTATCTCGCCATCCTGGCGACGGTCGGTCCGGTCACGCAGGCGGCGACGGTGAACCTGAATGCCAATTTCCTGTCGCGGCCGGAACCGAAGGACTTGATCGCCGAAGCCGACCTGAAGCGGGCTGGCCGCCGGCTCGCCTATTGCGACGTCAGGATCGTGAGCGACGGCGCGCCGAACCCGGTCGCCCAGATCACCGCGACCTATGCGATACCGCGGTCAGACGGCGTATAGGCGGTCGCGAGTGAGACGGCCGCCCGGTCCGCCGGGAAGATCAATCATTGTTTGTTGATCGAATAGTTACTACCGTCAGGGGCTTGAACAAGGTTGGGGGCGAGCCAACCGGAGGGAGCCTTCCAATGTTTCAACGAATGTCACAAGCATTGGCCATCGCGCTTGCGCTCGGCGCGCTCGCGGTACTGCCAAACGGCGCCGCCGCCGGGCCTTACACGGCGCTGTTCGCGGTCGGCGACAGCCTGACCGACAGCGGCAACGTCTTCGCCCAGACCGGCAACACGGTGCCGCGGCCCGACTTCTATGACAACGGCCGCTTCAGCAACGGCCCGAACTGGGCCGACGGCCTGGCGGCGCGGCTCGGCCTCGCCGCCGCCCCGGCGCTGCTCGGCGGCACCAATTTTGCCTTCGCCGGCGCCCGCACCGGTCTCGGCTCTCGCCCGACCGGGCAGCTCAACATCCGCACCCAGGTGCAGCAGATTGTCGGCCTCGGGCTCGGCGGCGACCCGAACGCGCTCTATGCCGTCTGGGGCGGCGGCGACGACCTGCGCGACGCGATTGTCGCGGCGCTCTTCGCGCCGACCCCGGCGGCCGGCGCGGCTGCTGCTGCCGCCATCATTGCCGACGCGGTGACCAACCTGTCGCTTGCGATCACCGATCTCTGGACCGCCGGCGCCCGCAACATCCTGTCGCTCAATATTGCCGATCTCGGCCTGGTGCCGGAGACCCAGGCGTTCGGCCCGGTCGCCGTGGCGGTTGCCGGCGGCCTGACGACGGCCTTCAACGCCGGCCTCGACGCTGCCTTGGATGCCCTGGCGTTGGGTCTGCTCGACATCGATATCCGGCGCGTTGACGTCTACGGCCTGACCAACCGGCTGGTCGACGGTTTCTTCGGTGATCCGGCCGGTTCGCCCTTCGCCAATGTGACCGACGCCTGCTTCACCGGAACTGAGATCCTCGGCGGTACGGTCTGTGCCGATCCGGACTCCTATATCTGGTGGGACCGCATCCATCCGACCGCCGTCGCCCACGATCTGGTCGCCGAAGCGGCCCGCGACGCCGTGGTGCCGGAGCCGGCGGCGCTGGTCCTGTTCGGCGTCGGATTGGTCGGCTTCGGCCTGATGCGCCGGCGCGCAGTTCGGGCAGGTTGATCCCGCGGCGGCTCAGTCGGACTCGGCGACGACGGTGCGCCGAAGTGCGTCGATAGCCTCCGGGTTGACCACCGAGGACAGGTCGCCCGGCGCCTCGCCCAGCACGACGGCGCGCACGACGCGGCGCATGATCTTCAGGCTGCGGGTCTTCGGCAGGTCGTCGACGAACATCAGCCGTTTGGGCCGGAACGGCTTGCCGAGGCCAGCGGCGACCGCCTCCTCGACCGCGGCGGCGAGCGCCGCATCGGCCGCGACCCCCGGCGCGGGGACGCAGACGCACATCACCGCCTGGCCGGAGATCGGGTCGGGGATGCCGATGGCGGCGGCTTCCGAGACCCGGCCGGTGGCCATCACCAGCCCCTCGATCTCGGCCGGGCCGGTGCGCTTGCCGGCGATCTTCAGGGTGTCGTCGGAGCGGCCCAGCACATACCACATGCCGTCTTCGTCGCGCGACGCCCAGTCGCCGTGCCGCCAGATGCCGGGGAACATCTGCCAATAGGTCTCGAGATAGCGTTCCGGGTCCTTCCAAAGGCCGCGGGTCAGGCCGATCGAGGGCTGGCGCATGACCAGCTCGCCGACCTCGCCGGGGCCGGTGGTCCTTCCCTGCTCGTCGACGATATCGGCGCCGCTGCCTGGGATCGGCCCGCCGAACGCGCAGGGCTTCAGCGGGTGCAGCACGGTGCCGGCGATGATACCGCCGCCGACCTCGGTGCCCCCCGACCAGTTGAGCAGCGGGCCGCGCCGGCCGAGCACATTTTCGAAGAACCAGAGCCAGGCCTCTTCGGTCCAGGGCTCGCCGGTGGAGACGGCGAGGCGGACCGACGACAGGTCGTATTTGGCCGGCGCCTCTGCGCCGCCGCGCATCAGGGTCCTGACGGCGGTCGGCGAGATACCAACGATACTGATCCGGTGCTCCTGGACCAGGCGCCACAGCCGGTCGATCTCCGGATAGTCGGGCACGCCCTCCAGCATCAGGATGGCGCCGCCGACGAAGGTCGCGGCCGACACCGTCATCGGCCCGACCACCCAGCCGAAATCGGTCGGCCAGACCAGCCGATCGTCGGGCTTGAAGTCGAAGCAGAGCTGGAAGTCGAGCCCGGTCTTGACCGACAGCCCGCCATGGCTGATCAGCGAGCCCTTCGGCTTGCCGGTGGTGCCGGAGGTGTAGACCAGCAGCACCGGGTCGTCGCAGCCGACATATGTGGTCTCGGCCCGGTCCGGTTGGCCGGCCACGGCGGCGGCCCAGTCGAGGTCGCGCCCGGGCTGCATCTGCATCGGCGCGGCGCCGGTATCGAGCGCGATCACCCGGCGCACGGTCGGCACCCGGTCCAGTGCCTCGTCCAGCGCCGTCTTCATGGCAACCAGCCGGCCGCGCCGCCGGGTGCCGTCGACGGTGATGACCGCGACCGCCGCGGCGTCAGTCAGCCGGGTGACGATGGCCTCGCCGGCGAAGCCGGAGAACAGCGGCACGCAGACCGCGCCGGTCCGGGCGATGGCGAAATAGGCGGCCGCCGTCTCCGGCAGCATCGGCATGTAAAGGCCGACCGCGTCGCCGGGCTCGATGCCGATTTCGCGCAACGCGCCGGCCAGGCGGCAACTCTCGGCGTCGAGCTGGCGATAGCTCCATTCCCGGCGCCGGCCGGTCTCCGACTCCCAGATCACCGCCGGCTTGTCCTCAACCGGCGTGCCGCGATGCTTGTCGAGGCAGTTCGTGGCCAGGTTGGTGGTGCCGCCGACACACCATTTGGCCCAGGGCGCACCGTCGCTGAGGTCCAGGACCTTCTCGTAGGGCTTGTCGAAGCGGATGCCGAGATGGTCGATCAGCGTGTTCCAGAACCAGTCCGGCTCGGCCGCGGCGCGGGCGTTCAGCGCATCGAAATCGGCGACGCCGACCGCGTCCATGAAGGCCTTGAGGTTGCTGGCGGCGGCAAGCGCCGGGTCCGGCCGCCAGACGATCTCCCCGCTCATCCGCCGCCTCGCCGGATGCCGATACCGATCCGCGTGTGCATCTGCAGCTGGATGCGGTCGCCGTCGCGGTAGGGCTCGAAGCCCTCCGCCATGGCGGTGTCGAGCCGGTCGCGCTCGGCCGCGCTTAATCCGTCCAGCCGGTCGCCGAGGCGGAGCGCCACTTGCGGCCGCCAGAAGCCGATCGCCGGGTCGACCCGCGGCGAAAACCTGAGTGACTGCAGGTCGACCTGCTCGAAGCCGCCATCGGCGAGCACCTCGGCGAGCTTGCCCGGCGCGCCGAACCGGGTCGTCGTGAACGCGCCTTCATGCGGATCGAGGCCCATGACTTCTTCCAGCACCCGGTCGAGCACGATGAACTGGGTGTTGTCCTCATGCGGGCCCCAGACCAGATAGGCGGCGCGGCCGCCGGGCTTCAGCACGCGGCGCGCCTCGGCGGCGGCCTGCACCGGCCGCGGCACATACATCAGGCCGAGCCGGCAGGTGACCGCGTCGAAGCTCTGGTCGTCGAACGGCAGCGCCTCCATGTCGGCACCCTGGAAGACGATGTTGGCGATGCCGGCCTCGGCGGCGCGGCGCCGCGCCCCGGCCAGCATCTCCGGCACCATGTCGGTCGCGGTGACCGCACCTTCGGGCCCGACGATCTCGGCGATGGCGAGCGCCGGCTCGCCGGCGCCGGAGGCGAGGTCCAGAACTTTATGGCCGGGCTGGATGCCGGCGGCGGCGATCAGCGGCTCGTTCAGCCCCTTGGCGAGCTTTGCCATGCGGTCGGCGAGGCCGTCCCAGGCCTTGCCGCGCGACACCCAGTTCTCGTGCGTCAGCCGCTTCTGTTCCGCCGTCAGGTCGTCGCTCATGCTCCCGCCACCCCGAAATTTCCGCCGGCCGATGGTAGCGCCCCGCTCCGCCGCGGCGCAACGCCGGGGCGGTCACGCCCGCTTGGCAAGGACCTCCAGCAACGCCGCGTTGAAAGCGTCGGCCGCCTCGTACATGACCCAGTGGCCGGCGCCTTCGATGACGCGGAAGTCGAGCTCCGGGTGGCTTGCCCGGATCGCCGCCTCGCGGTCGGCCATCTCCGGCGGGGCGGTGACGTCGTGCTCGCCCCAAATGCCGCCCATCGGCGCGGTGATCTCGGGCAGCTTGCGCAAGAGCGTGTCGGAGAGCGCCATCTTGCGGCTCCTGACCCGGCCGCGCTTCACATTCTCGGTCTGGATGTGGATCGCGAGGTCGTCGATCTTGTCGGCGTCGGCGAACATCAGGACGGCCAGGTTGTCGCGCTGGATGACCTGGACCTCGGCCGGGTCGCCGCTGTCGGCGCGCCGCGTGATGCGGCCGGGGCGGCGGCGGATCGGCCCGAAGCCGGAGGCGCCGACCAGGGTGAAGGACTTGACCCGCGACCCTTGCGCCGCCGCGGCATGGCCGCCGAGCAGCCCGCCGGTGGAGAAGCCGGCCATATGGTAGCGGCCGGGCGGCGGGATCACCCGGTCCAGGCCTTGCACGAGGACGGCGGCCAAGTTTTTCGGCGTGTAGTCCGGCGTCGGCAGGTGCGACTCGCCGAGGCCCGGCAGGTCCGGGCAGATCACCGTGAAGCGCTCGGCGAAGAACTCGATATTGCGGATCCAATGGGTCCAGGAGCCGAAGCCGCCATGGCAGAGCACCAGCGGCGGCCCGTCGCCCCACAGCCGCCAGACCATCTCGCCGTCGCCGGACGGCGTCCGCATCCGCCGCGCCTTGGCGTCGAGGGCGGCGATGGTGTCGAGCCGTGCGTCCATCAATAATCGCCGTTGTCGATGTTCAGCAGCGGGAAAGCGCTCAACACATGCGGCGGCACGACCGGCTCGGCCGGGCTCAAGAAGCTGGCGTCCAGTTGGCTGAGGGAGGTGGCGCCGGCCAGGCCCATGGAAGTACGCATTTCCTCGGTCAGCAATTCGAAGGCGCGCACCATGCCGTCCTCGCCGGCCGCGGCCAGGCCGGCAGTCGGCAGGCGGCCCATGCTCACCAGGTCGGCGCCGAGCGCGATCGCCTTGATCACGTCGGTGCCGCGCATATAGCCGCCGTCGACGATGACGACGGCGCGGCCCGCCACCTCGGCGACGATCTCCGGCAGCACGTCGGTGGTGCCGCGCGCCTGGTCGAGCTGGCGGCCGCCATGGTTGGAGACATAGACGGCGTCGACGCCGAGCTCGCCGGCGGTCGCCGCGTCCTCGACCGTGGCGATGCCCTTCAGGATCAGCGGGATGTCGTGGCGGTCCTTGAAGGCGCGGACGTTGTCCCAGGTCAGCTTCGCCTGATACTCCATGCCGCCGGCGCCGACCCGCCAGGGCTTGACGAAGCGCTTGGCGATGTCGCGCTCGCGCCGGCTGTAGAGCGCCGTGTCGACGGTGATGCAGAAGGCGTCGAAGCCGGCGGCCGTGGCGCGGCGCGCGACCTCGCCGATCCAGTCGTCGTTGCCGCGCACATAGAGCTGGAACACCTTGGCATTGTCGGCGGCGGCGCCGATCTCCTCGATGGTGAGCGGCGTGACCGAGGAATGGAAGCTGACCACGCCGGCCCGCGCCGCGGCCCGCGCCACGGTGGCGCTGCCGCCGGGATCGAAGGATTCGAGTGAGCCGATCGGCGCCGCGGCGACCGGCGCGGTGATGCGCCGGCCGAAGAAGCTGGTCGCGCAGTCGACGGTGGAGACGTCGCGCAGCACGAATTGGCGCAGCGCCAGGCGGTCGATCGCCAGGCGGTTGCGCTTCACCGTGGTCTCGCTCTCGGTGCCGCCGATCAGGTAGTCCCAGATGTAACGGTCGAGCTTTTGATGCGCCGCCTTGAACAGCTCATGCAGCACCTGGAAGTCGTTGCTTGCGTCGCTCATCGATGCCTCTCCGGCTCATCCCGCCTTGATCGTACGCCATCGACAATGC
>CAJHXX010000460.1_pt1 | contig 12739 bp, 10 predicted proteins | sample 9198511 | NCBI WGS metagenome assembly CAJHXX01 (sample SAMEA7708325, study PRJEB35096) | sediment metagenome | biome: marine neritic benthic zone biome [ENVO:01000025]; feature: sediment [ENVO:00002007]; material: shallow marine sediment [ENVO:03000034] sea grass bed [ENVO_01000059] ...
CTTCGCCGAGCCGGGTTTGCGCCTCGCGCAGCTCCGCCACCACCTCGTTGATATGGCGATCGCGCTGGCTGATGATCTGCAGTTCGGCCTCGCCGATGCTCTGCTCGGCGCGTGCCACCAGGCCCTGCTGCTCGCCGCGCCTGCCCTCCAGGTTGGCCGCGTCGCGCTGTAGTCTGAGCAGCCGCGAGCGCCGCTCCAGGCCCTTGGCCACCAACTGCTCGACGCCCTTGATCTCCTCGGCAATCAGGACCTGCTGTTGCTCGGCGGCGGCGATCTGCGCCCGCCGGCTCTCGATCTCCTTGTTCAGCTGCGCGACCCGCTGATTCAGGATATCGGTCTGGCCCGCCAGGGTGCGCCGGCGCTGGCCGAAGATAGTCTCCTGGCCGGTCAGTGTTTCTGCCACCTGCGGGTCGCTGCGCCGGGCCAACAATTCGGCCGGAAAGGTGACCGCCTCGACCCCATCGCGTTCCGCGATCAGCCGCGCCACCTGTGCCTCAAGCGCGTCCCGCTGACCGCGCGCCTGGTTCCACATTGCGCGCGCCTGGGCGTCGTCGAGGCGCAGCAGCACCTGGCCGGCCTCGACCTCGGTGCCGTCCTCGACCAGGATCTCGCCGATGATGCCGCCCTCCAGATGCTGGATCGTCTTGCGGTTGCTGTCGACGATCACGACGCCTGGGGCCACCGCCGCGCTGGACAGTGGCGCCAACAGGCTCCAGGCCAGTAGTCCGCCGAAGAACAGACCCAGGATCACCAGCCCGATCCGCACCGTGCCGCCGATTGCCGGACGCGTCGGCAAATTGGCCGTCGGCGGCGGCAGTGATGGCGGCGGCATCGCCGGCAGTCCGGGCCTGGCCACCGGCGCCGGCGCCGTGCTCCGGGCCGTTTGCTGGTTTGCTCCCGGCGGCGCCCCCTGTTCCGTTCCTTGGTCCCCTTCCGGGCGCGGCGCCGGGTCGGGCGCCAGACGCAAGCCTCTCATCGCCGTCCTCCGCGTGCCTCGAGCGAGCGCGGCCCGGCCGCGGGCCCGGTCGGTTGCGCCAGCTTGGCGATCACCTCGGCCGTCGGGCCATCCATTTCCAGGGCACCCTCGCGCAGCACCAAAATCCGATCCACTGCCTTCAGAATACTCGGCCGGTGGGCAATCACCACCACCGTTGCGCCATCCGCCTTCATCCGCAACACGGCCTCGGCAAGCGCGACCTCGCCCTGGCTGTCCAGGCTGGCGTTCGGCTCATCGAGCACGATCAGACGCGGCCGCCCGAACAGCGCCCGCGCCAGCGCCACCCGCTGGCGCTGGCCGCCCGACAAAATCGCCCCGCCGGCGCCGATCTCGGTGTCGTAGCCGTCCGGCAGCGACAGGATCATCTCATGCACGCCGGCCAGCTTGGCCGCGTCGACGATCGCCGCCGGCTCGGCGTCCATCATCCGGCTGATGTTGTCGCGCACCGTGCCGGCGAACAGCTCCACATCCTGCGGCAGATAGCCGACATGGCGGCCGAAATCACCACGCTCCCAGATATAGACATCCGCCCCGTCTAGTCGCACGTGGCCGGCGCTCGGCTTGGTGGTGCCGACCATCAGACGCGCCAGCGTCGACTTGCCCGAGGCGGACGGCCCAATCACCGCCAGCGCCGTGCCCGGCTCGCAGGCAAAGCTCACGCCCTTGATCGTCGGCTTGGTCGCCCCGGGAAACATCAGGCTGACTGATTCCAGCTCCAACCGACCGTCGGGCACCGGAAGCTGCATCGAGCCCGAACGCCGAGCCGGCGTGTTGAACAACAGCTTGAGCCGCGCAAACGCCGCCCGCGCACCGACCAGTTGGCGCCAGGAGCCGATCGCCTGCTCGACCGGCGCCAGCGCCCGCGACATCATGATCGAGCCGGCGATCATCGCGCCGGCGGTGATGTCCTGGCTGATCACCAGAACCGCACCCGCCCCCAGCATCGACATCTGCACCGCTAGACGGAAGAACTTCGAGCTCGCCAGGATCAGCGCCGCCCGGTCGGTCGCCCGGCTCGACAACTGGCCCGCCGCGCCGTTCACCTTGAGCCACTTGGCGGCCAGGCCCGGCAGCATCCCCATGGCGTCGACCACTTCCGCGTTGCGCGCCGCCGACGACACATGGCCGAACGAAAGCTGTGTCGCGACGCCCGCCTGATACAACAGCTTGCGGGTCGCGAACTCGTTCAGCGCCGCCAGAGAAAACAGGATCAGCGCGCCGACCGTCGCCACCACGCCAAGTATGGGATGCAGCATGTAGATGAACAGCAGATAGACCGGCACCCAAGGCGAATCGAACAGTGCGTTCAGACTCTGGCCGGAGAAGAACCCCTGCACCGTCTGCATGTCGCGCAGCGCCTCGGTGTTGTAGCTCTCCTTGTCTAGCGCCGCGTGGATCGAGCGTTCGAACAGCTCCGGCCCAAGCTTGGCGGCAAACCAGCCGCCGATCCGGTTCATGATCCGGGTCCGCGCCACGTCCGCGATCGACATCATCAGCAACGCCGCACCGGCTAAAAGCGTCAGCCAGATCAGCGTCTCCATGCTCGACGACGCGATTACCCGGTCGAACACCTGCATCATGTAAAGCGGAACCGTGAGCTGCAGGATGTTGACGAACATCCCGAATAGGGCCGCATAGAACAGAGTTCGGCGGCTCACCGCCGTCACGGCCTGGAAGCTCGACCGTTCGTTCGGATTCGTCATGATGACCTGAACCGTCGTTCCAGCTCGCAACCGGTCATGCCATGGGCCATACCAGCACCGTCGCGAACCGAGCTGATTGCGCGCCCGTCGTTCACCTGTTCGTCTCTTGCTCGAGCAGCCGCTAATGTAGGGCGGAAGCCTTTAACAAGTCGATAAGCATTTGGCCGCAAAACCGTGGCATTTTTTGGCCTGCAAGCCACCCGGCGGGCGGAATGAGGCGATCGGGACGCGTCCGGAACTTACCGGTATCGCGGTTGCTGCTATAGTCCCGCGCCGGATTCGACCGAGTGAGCCATGCTTCCGAACCCCCTCGACAGCCTTCGCCGCCTGCGTCACGAGCTCGTTCTGCCGTCCGCCGCCCGGCGCGAGCGGGCATGCGACCGGGCCGGACCGCCCCGGGCCGACCCGGGAACGCAGGCGGTGATCGACGCCGCCATCGCCTGGCTCGGCCGGGCGCAGGACAATTCCGCCAGCGCCGACGGCGGCGTTGCCCGCCACTACAGCCTGATCGACGGCTGGGCCGCCTCTTACCCGGAGACTACCGGCTACATCGTGCCCACGATGCTCGAGCACGCCGCGGCGAATGGCGATCACGCTGTCCGCGCCCGCGGCCTGCGCATGCTCGACTGGCTGGTCTCGATCCAGTTTCCGGAAGGCGGCTTTCAGGGCGGCATGATCGACGCCCGCCCGGCCGTTCCCGTCACCTTCAACACCGGCCAGATCCTGCTCGGCCTCGCCGCCGGCGCCGCCCAGGACGATGCCTATCTGGCGCCGATGCGCCGCGCCGCCGACTGGCTGGTCGAGACCCAGGACTCGGACGGCTGCTGGCGGCGCCACGCGACCCCCTTCGCGGAGCCGGGCGAGAAGACCTACGAGACTCATGTCGCTTGGCCGCTGGTCGAAGCCGCCCGCGTCGATCCCGAGCGCGGCTACGCCGAGGCCGCCCTCGCCAACACCCGCTGGGCGCTGACCAAACAACGCGCCAATGGCTGGCTCGAGGACTGCTGCCTGAACGACCCGGCGCGACCGCTCACCCACACCCTCGGCTATGCCCTGCGCGGCATCCTGGAGGTCTACCGTTATACGAAGGAGGCCGACCTGCTCGATGGCGCGAGGCGCCTCGCCGACGGCCTGGCCGCCTGCCTCGGTGCCGACGGCTACCTGGCCGGCCGGCTCGACCAGGACTGGCGGGCCGCCGTCGACTGGGTTTGCCTCACCGGATCCTCGCAGATCGCCCATAGCTGGCTGCTGTTGCACCAGATCACTGGCGAATCCCGCTACCGCGATGCCGGTCTCGCCGCCAACGCCTATGTTCGGCGCACCATCCGCCTCGACGGTCCGCCCGAGACGAGCGGTGCCGTCAAGGGATCGTTCCCCGTCGATGGACAGTACGGCAGGTACGAGTACCTCAACTGGGCCGCCAAGTTCACGATCGACGCGAACCGGCTGGAAATCGAAATCAATGGCAAAGGCTGATGGCGGCGATCAGGGTCCCGCGAGCGCGCTCGGCAGCGCCACGATCGCGGCGGCGCCGACGGCGAACAGCAGGGCGCCATAGAGCGCGAGCCGCTTGGCCGGCAGCTTGGTGACGCGCCAGGCGTAGTCGAGGCCGATCACGCAGGCCGTGCCATAGACGGCCAGGACCACAATCGGCCAGGCGAACTGGCCGCTTTCCCAGATCAGGCTCACCGGTTTTTGTCCCCCGACATCTGGCCCGCATCGATCAGCACGGTCTGGCCGCCGACCACGCGGGCGCCGATCTCCGGCAGGAAGCGGAACCGCTCGTCGACCTCGACCACCGCGGTGCTGCCGAACAGCATGCGGCCCATGCGCTCGCCCCGCTCCAGGCTTTCGCCAACCTCCTTGTAGAGCTCGATCCGGCGCGACAGATAGCTGGTGATGAACCGCACCGCGAGGGTGCCGATCGCGGTCTCGAACATCACCGCCTTCTGCACCGGCGAGCGCTTGTCGCGCATGAAGTAGAGCGGCTCGTCGCGCATGGTGGCGTCGGCCCTGGCGGCGCGGCTGGCCGGGTTCGGATCGTCCACCGAGGCGGCCAGGGTGTCGCCGCGGTTCTCGACGCCGACAATCGTCCCGCCGTAGGGCGCGCGCGCCACATGCACGTCCCAGACATTCAGCGAGAGCACGATATAGGCGTGCTCGTTGCCGCGGATGATGTCGAGCACGGTGCCGTCGACCGGCGAGATCATGCTGTTGCCGGGCGGAATTTCACGCTCCGGGTCGCGCAGGAAGAAGGCGATGAAGCCGCGCGGAGCTTTTCCCTCCTCGACCCATTCGGTGAGCCGGCCGATCGGCCAGCGCTTCTGCGGCGGCAGCAACGGCCCGATCAATGGCGAAGGGTAGGGGAAGTTGCGCCACAGCGCCAACAGCGCCAGCCCGCAGGCCGCCAGGATCAGGAGCTGGAGAATCAGACCGAAGCTCATTGGCAAACGATCCCGGGACTACCCGCCGCGTCCGACCAGACGGCCGAGCCGGCGTTTGCCGTAATCGAGATAGAACGCCAGCCCCGGCAGCGGGTCGGCGGCGCGCCAGCAGGCGTCATAAACAGTGAGGCCGCTCAGGTCGCCGCCGTCCGGCTGCCGCGCCCGGGATTTGCGCTCGGCGAAGAAGTCGCGCCACACCACCGGCCGCCCGGCGCGCGGCGCGGTCGCGTCCGCGGCGGGCAGGCCGATCTCATGCAGATAGGCGGCGAAGGGGATGTTGATGCCGTGCAAGGTGGCGATCTCTTCCTGGTAGTCGGTGCGCCCCACGGTGGGCTCAACCATGACGAAGCGGCCGCTTCGAGCATCCTTCTTGTATTCCATGCCGCACATGCCGGCCAGCCCGACCGCGTCGAAGAAGGCGCTTGTCATCGCCTCCAGTTCGGCCGCCGCGTCGGGCGCCGCGGTGCAACTCGCAGTGCCGCCGGTGCCGGGCGGCCAGGAGCGCAGCTTGCGCCCGGTGAAGACCGCCGCCGGCCGTCCGTCGCGGCCGCGATACTGCAGGCAGAAGTAGATCTCCGAATCGCCGCCCTCGATCCATTCCTGGACCACCAGATCGGTGTAGACCGGGAAGATCTCGGCCGCCTGCGTCTCCAACTCGGCGAAGGAGGCGATTCGGTAGGCCTTGGCGAAGCGGGCGTTGTAGGCGGTATCCTTGGTCGCCGGCTTGAGGATCACCGGATAGGCCAATTCGGCGGCGGCGGCGAGATCGGCGGGGCCGGCGAGGCGGAGCGTCCGCGGCACCGGAAAGCCGTGTTGCTCGGCCAAATCGTGGAAGCCGTGCTTGTGCATCAGCGCTGTCAGCACGTCCGACGCGCCGAAGGTCGGGCGGTAGCGCCGGGCGAGCCGATCGCGGTGTTCGGCCGCCGTCTCCACCGACGCCTCCTGGGTCAGGAACAAGACCGGCGGCTCGGCGAATTCCGCGGCGACCCGCTCCAGCTCGTCGATCAGGGTCGGGCCGGCAAGGGCGTCGATCCGGCGCTTGCGGGCATGGCGCGAGCGCATGGTCGGCTTGGCGATGTCGGTGTCGAGGGCGAATACCGGCACACCGGCCGATCCGAGGCTGCGGATGACGCCGAGGCCGTTGAAATCGGCGCCGACAACCACGGCCGGCGTCGTGAGACTGGCCACGTTTGTTCCCCGTCCCCTATGATACCGACAAGCGGATCATACGGCCTGTCGGCTGGCCCTCAGGCGCCACGCTCGGCGATCAACGCGCGCAGCCGGGCGACGCCGTCGATCCCCTCGATCTCGCTCATGGTGAACTGGAAGCCGAACGCCTCCTCGACCGCGGTGACCAGCTTCAGGTGATTGAGCGAATCCCAGAGATCGACCTGTTCGGCGCTGAGCTGGTCGGTGATCTCTTCCGGATCCAAGTCGAACAGGTCGCCCAGAATTTCGTTCAGCTTGTCGTCCACCGTCTCAGTCCTCTTCGCTGACCGCGATGTGGTTGCAGGATATCGGCGCCGCCTGGCCGGCTTCGAGCCGGTATTCCTGCGCGCCCGAATCGTGCTGTTTTAGCAAAGAGAAGCCTTGTGAATCGTAAAAGCCCACGACCGGCTTGTTTTTGGCCGTCGGCAGGAAGCGGCCGACGAGCGCAGCGTGATCGCCGTTCAGCAAGTAGTCGTGCTTCAGCCGGTTCATGATCGCGGTCTCAACCTCCCGCCCCATCACGCGGCAGCTCATCAGGAAGCTGTCGATCTCGGGCAGCCCGCCGCCGAGGCGGACCAGATAGAGCGCGATGGTGCCGAGCTCGCCGAACCGGTCGCGCGCGTCCACCACCTTCAGGTCGCAGCCCTCGCCGGCCATGAAGCGCTCCACCTCGGCCGGGCCGTAGCGCCGGGTGGTGAGGTTGAACTGGTTGGTCTTATTGAACAGCTGATGCACCCGGGCGGCGTCGGCGGCGGCGGGCGAGCGGATCACGATCTCGGTCTTGAGGCCGGCGAGATAGTCCTCCAGGCTGGTGGCGGAGGTCGCCAGCTCGGCCCTTGCCGCCATGTCGCGGTAGGATTTCGTCTTGGCCCGGTCCTCGTTGGTCAGCCGCAGCTTCTGGAACTCGGGCATGGCGAGCAGGCGCTCGGCGAAGCGCGCCGCGTCGCCGTCGAAACGAATCACCTTGACCGCCGGATGCATCTGCTCGACCAGGGCGCATTCCGCCGGGTTGTCGTCGACGAACACCAGGCTGTCGATGCCGATATTGAGACGCTCGGCGATGCGAACGATGTTGCCATGCTTGTGCTCCCAATTGATCTCGGTGGCGGCGAAATCGTCCAGTCCGAGGGGCATCTCGGGCCGCTTCTCGAATGCCTCCGCGACATCCTCCGGATTGTTCTTGGAATTGATCGCCAGCACGATGCCGCGCCGCTTGAGTGCCAGCAGGCTCCTTTGCAGCGCCGCGAAGGCGGCACCCTCCGCGTTATCGGGCCCGATCCGGATGCCATCCCAGCCGTCCTCGCCCAGGATGCCGCCCCAGAGTGTGTTGTCGAGATCGACCACCAGGCACTTGCGGGTGCGGCCGAGCAGCGCCCCGGCATAGCGCGAAAGCTCGATGGCGATCGGCGTCAACAGCGTCTCATGCCACTCCATCCGCGCCAGGTAGTAGAGCTGCGGGTGGTGCGCCCGCGCCTTGCCGAAGGCGGCGGCGGTGCGGTCGAGGTCGAACAGATAGACCCGGTCGTCGTCGAGAAAGGCTTCCGTCAGGGCCAGGTTGAGGCGGGCGTAGAAGGCGCTTTCGCCGGCCGCGTCCTTGAGGTCGGCGATGCCGGCCTCGGGCGTGATCGGTGCCGTGAAGTTGGCGATCAACAGGGTCGCGCCGGTCTGCTGCTTGGCGGCCTCGGCCCAGTCCGTCAGGTGGGCGACGATGCGCTCCAGCTCGGCCTTGCGCTCGGCCGCGGCCAGTTGGCCGAACCTGTCCCTGACCTCCGGCGCCAGCTCGCGCAGGCTGAGGCTCAGGAAGATTAGCCGTGGGTCGAAGGCGCGCAAGTCCGAGCTTGGATCGAGCACGTCCTGAAAGTGCTGATTGTAGCCGCCGACCAGGCCCGCGGCGACGATGCCCTGCGCGGCCAGGGTGACGTTCACATGGTCGGCGAGCGCGTTGACCGTGTGGTTGGCGAGATAGGCGATGCGGATGTCCGTTCGGCCTTCGGCGGCCGCCGCCTTGGCGAGACGCCGGCCGATCACCGTCACGTCCTTCGGCGCGAGCGCGGCGACCTCGGCGCCGGCCAGCCGGTCCAGAATCTCGCCGAGCGAGGCCGATCGCTTGATCGCGTCCTTGAGTGGCGTCATGTCCATGGCTGCCTCATGTCAATCGGCGCCGAGCTTACCATGCCCGGCCGGGGCAGGGCGTTGATTGCCGATGGCCGCCGCATAGGCCTCGCCGAGCCGGACGCGGAACGCCTCATAGTTATGGCGCTCGGCGACGGCCCGCCGCGCCTCGGCGCCGAGCCGGTCGGCCGCCGCCGGGTCATCCAGGGCCCGGATGAAACCGGCGGCCATGCCTTCCGCCGTCGGCGCGACCAGGATGGCGCTGGTCTCGTCCAGCACCTGGGTATGGGTCGGCAGGTCGGTCGCCACCATCGGCCGCCCGCTAGACATGTAGGTATAGACCTTGAGCGGGGTAACCAGGGGTTCGAGGCGCGGCGAGGCCAGCACATCGGCGAGCGCCATGAACTCGGGCATGGTCTCCGGCGGCCGCTTGCCGGCGAGCACGACGGCGCCTGCGACGCCGAGCCCGGCGGCGCGGTCATCGATCTCGGCGATCCGGTCCGGCTCGCCGCCGACCAGCAGCAGCATCGCGTCGGGGAAGCGCTGCAAGACCGCCGGCATGGCGTCGACCAGCAATTCCACGCCCTGGCGCGAATCGAAGTTGCCGGTGTAGACGACGATGCGCTTGTCGGCGAGGCCGAGCTCGGCCCGCAGACGTTCGACCGCGGCGCCGGCCGCCGGCCGCTCGGCGGCCTCCAGCGGAATGTCGCGGATCTCGAACACCGGCGTCCCGGGGCTGGTCTCGGCGACCAGCTCGGTCAGGTGGCGCGCCACCGTGATCGCTGCGGCCGACTGACGCAGCGCCAGACGGCGAAGCCAGCCGGCCGCGCCGGCGAGGCAGCGCACCGCCGCCGCGCGATGTCCCGCCAATTGCCGGCAGAGGTCGGAATCCAGGTCGCTGATCGCCGGGACGCCGAACAGACGGGCCAGCGGCACGGCAAAGAACGCCGCCTCCTCGATCGCATGCACCGCCCGGAAGCGGTATCGGATCAACAGGCCGAGTAACGAGAACGCCAGGATCGGATCGTAGACCAGCTTGGCGAAGGAGAAGCCGACCGGGATCCGCTTGACCAAGGGAATTCGCGGCGCCCGGTGGTGCACCAGGCCGGCGAGATCGACGTCCTGGCCGAACGGGAAAGTGGCGAGATGCACCCGGTAGCCGAGGTCGGTGAGGGCACGGCACATCTGCAGCACGTTGATCGGCGTGCCGGCGGGATTGAAGAAGGATTGCGGCGCGACCAGCAGGACGCGCACGGGCGCCCCTGGTCGGCTCGTCGTCACACTGGTTGCCGGCACCTGATCCAACCCGCTCGCGCCCGATGGCGACTCAGGAAAGCCGAGTACTAGTGTCCGGGCCCGCGGCAAGTCAAGCGAACCGGGCTGGCTTGACGCGCGGGATCCGCCTAAATTCGTGCGAATGAAGGCGTGCCGAGACCGTCCGGCCGGCGTCTCGCGAGAAGGAATCTCCTGCAGCATGGCCCAAGCCACCCGCCTCGTCGACAGCCATGTCCATTACTATGAGTGCTACGACCGAAGGCGGTTTTTCGAGGGTGCGCAGGCCAACTTTCGCGCTGCCGCGGCCGGCCTCGGACTTGCGCATGAGACGCCGGGCTGGCTGCTGTTCAGCGAGACTGCTGCCGACCACTATTTTCGCCGGTTCCGGGACGAAGCCGAAGGCCCGGCCCGGGATGGCGGGCGTTTCCAGGCGATGGCGGAACCCTGTGCGCTGCGTGCCGTGCGCGAGGGCGGCGCCGAGCTGGTGCTGATCGCCGGCCGGCAGATCGTCACAGCAGAACGGCTCGAGGTGCTGGCGCTCGCCTGCGATGCGGAATTCACTGACGGCACGCCGCTGGCGGAGACACTCGATCGGGTGCGTGCCGCCGGCGCGATTGCCGTCCTGCCCTGGGCCTTCGGTAAGTGGTGGGGCCGTCGCGGCGCGCTGATCGCACAGGCGATCGAGGCGGCCGGCGGCGATATCTGCCTCGGCGACAACGGCGGCCGGCCGCGCTTCCTGCCCGAGCCCGGCCTGTTGCGTCGGGCCGCGGCGCGCAACATACCGGTGCTGCCGGGCAGCGATCCGCTGCCGTTGGCCGGCGAAGCCGGCGGCGCCGGGCGGCTTGGCTTCCTGCTCGAGGGCGAGATCGACCCGGAACGGCCGGCAGCGAGCTTGAAGCGCTGGCTCGAAGGCCATAGAGGCGCGGTCCGCCGGTTCGGCCGACTGGAGAGTCTCGGCCGTTTCTGCCGCAATCAACTCGCGCTCCGCGTTGGCGGCTGAGGCGGTGCGGTGGACATGACCGACCGGATCACGCGCGACCCGTCGGCGGCGGCGGCGGCCGAGTATGACGTAATCGTGGTCGGCGGCGGCATCTACGGGGTCGCCGTCGCCTTCGAGGCGGCGCGCCGGGGCCTCCGTCCCCTGTTGCTGGAGCGCGGCGATTTCGGCGGCGAGACCAGCTGGAACAGTCTGCGCATCCTGCATGGTGGCTTGCGCTACCTGCAGACACTCGACCTCGTACGCTTTCGCGAGTCGGTTGGCGAGCGCCATTGGCTGATGGCGCATTTCCCGGACCTGGTGGCGCCGCTCGCCTGCTTGATGCCGCTCTACGGCGAGGGCCTGCGCCGGCCGCTGCCGTTCCGCGTCGCCTTCGCCCTTGATCGCGTGTTGGCGCGGCGGCGCAACGACGGGCTCGCGCCGCAGCAGCGGCTGGCCGCGGGCCGGGTGATCGGCGCGGCGGAGACGCGCCGGCTGTTCCCCGGTGCGGCGGCACGCGGCGGCCTGCAGGGCGGCGCCTTCTGGCACGATGCCGTGATGACGAATGCGCCGCGGCTGCTGATCGAATGGCTGTGCTGGGCCTGTCGCGCGGGCGCGACGGCGCTCAACTATGTCGAGGCGCGGTCATTGATTACCCACGGCGACAGTGTGATCGGCGTCACCGCGTTCGATGACGTCGGCGGCCGGGAGGTCGAATTCCGCGCCCGTCTGGTGGTCAATTGCGCAGGCGCGCGGACCGGCGGTCTGCTCGGCGCCTTCGATCCGGGCATGACCGAGGCGGCGCGGGCGCGGCTGTTCCGTCCCTCGCTCGCCTTCAACCTGCTGATCGACCGGCCGCCGCCGGCCGATCTGGGGCTCGCGGTCAGTCCGCCCGGCCGCGGCGGACGCAGCTATTTCCTGGTGCCCTGGTGCGGGCGCATCTTCGCCGGCACCTTCTATGCCGCGCGCACGGACGCGGCCGGACCGGCCCGGGCTGAGCCCGAGGAGATCGCCGCGTTTCTTGCCGATCTCGATGCCGCCTTGCCTGGGCTGGAGCTCGGGCCGGAGGCGGTGCTGCGCGTCTATGCCGGGCTGTTGCCGGCGGCCGCGGCCGGCTCGCTGGCCCAGGCTAGGCGCCCGATCGTCCATGACCACGGTGTCGCTGGCGGGCCAGCCGGGCTGATCAGCGTCTCCGGCGTGAAGTACACCACCGCCCGTCTGGTCGCGGAGCAGGCGATCGGCCGGGCCTTTACCCGCCTCGGCCGCGCCGTGCCGGCGCCCAGAGCGGTCGACCGGCCGCCGCCGCTCGATTGCCCCGACGCGGCTACGTTCTTGCGTCTGGCGGATACGGATGCCGGCGCGGCGGCGGCGCTGCTCCGGCGCGTCGTCGACCAGGAGGCGGTGGTGCGTCTCGACGACCTGCTGCTCAGACGCACCGACTGGGGCACCGATCCGGCAGCACAGGAACGGGTCGGCGCCGTCGTCGGGGAATTGATCGGGCTCGGAGGGGACGCCTCTCTCGGCCGACCCGACCCGTCCTGACGGGGCCGGCGGCGGGCGCGGTCCGCCTGGTCTGAATCACACCGAGACCGGCTCAGATCGAATATCCGCAGCGCCGAACCAACTCGAAGAACCCGCTCATTTCCGCCTCGAATTCGAGTTCCGACACGCGTTCGGAGTCCAGGAAACGTCGGAGTTGATGGGGCGAGGTATCGCGCCGATTGAAGCCGGCTTCGGTCGTCGTCGCGCTGACGATGCCGAGTCGCGCCAACCAAGCCGATTGGTCGCCCCGGTAATAGCCGCTCGGATAGCAGAAATGGTTCAGCGGCCGACGGCATATCGGCGCCAATGCATGACGATTGTCGTCAATCTCGAGCTTGGCCTGTTCGAAGCTTTCGGGGCGAAACCGGTGCCGGTGAGTATGGAGCTGGATATCGATGCCCTTGTGGAGGATATCGCGCGCCTCCGCCTCGGTAATGAAGCTGTTGATTCGAGCCGTCTCGATGGCCCGCCAGTCGACCTC
>CAJHXX010000131.1_pt1 | contig 12728 bp, 11 predicted proteins | sample 9198511 | NCBI WGS metagenome assembly CAJHXX01 (sample SAMEA7708325, study PRJEB35096) | sediment metagenome | biome: marine neritic benthic zone biome [ENVO:01000025]; feature: sediment [ENVO:00002007]; material: shallow marine sediment [ENVO:03000034] sea grass bed [ENVO_01000059] ...
CCGAAGCCTGATCCGACGGTCAGTCCGCGGCGACGAATTCGATCGCGACGCCGAAGGCTTCGTCCGGCGAGATCTGCAAGATGCCGTCGGTCCGGCGGAACGGAACGCCGTTCTGCGAGAGTGCCGCCTCGGCCGTATCCAGGTTCGCGACGTCGATGCGAAACCCGGCCAAATAGGGCGTCGTCGGCGCCTTGGCCACGGTGACGCCGCCGAAGCGCTGCTGATAGAGCGCCGGCGAGACGACGCTGATGCGGCCGCGCGCGGTGGTGACGATCATCGCGTTGTCGCCGACCTGCGTGCTGTCCGGTCCTTGCAGCCTTTTGAAATGATCGGCCAGCGCCGCCGGCTCGGCTGCGACCATGACCACCTCGCCGACCTGGCGGGCGCCGTTGGCGTGGGCCTGGAACTCCGGCTTCCAGAAGAACTCCGGCGCGTGCTGCTGGCAGACGAAAAAGGCAGCCTCGGGCATCCGCGGGTCGGTGACGTAGGCGAGTGAGAAGCCGACCGTTGCTTCCGACCCGTCGGGCAGGGTCGCCTGGCGTTCGAAGTCGAACGGCTGATAGGTGGCGAGACCCTGCGCCAGGAAATCCTCGCGGTCGGCGCGCGCGTCGGCGCTTTCGAACACTAGCATCGCGAAGCCCTCGCGCCGCGCCAGGAACTCGCCGACGAACCTACCGAAACTGAAATGGCCAGGCTCCGGTTCGGGGATCCTGTCCGGCTCGGCGATCGCCAGCAGCTCCAGGAAGTTGCCCTGCATCTGCACCAGGCTGTTGGCGGTGCCCCAGGGGTGCGATGCAGGCGGCGTGGTGGTGAAGCCGAAGCGCCGATAGGCCTGCCGCGCCGCCTCCAGGTCGCGCACGGCCAGCACCAGGTGGTCTATTCCTCTTTGCACGGCGGCCCTCTCTACGGCTCGCAAGCTCGGTCCATCGGACCCTACAATTGCCGGTCAGCGCGACCGGTCGCCGGCGACGGTGGTGCGGTGCATCTCGCGCCGGTGGCCGCGATAGTCGTCGAGCGCCAGATGCTGGGTGCAGCGGTTGTCCCAGAGCGCCAGCATGCCGTTTTGCCAGCCGAGGCGGCAGGTGAATTCCGGTCGGATCGAATGCCGGTGCAGGAAATTGAGCAGCGGCCGGCTCTCGGCGGCGCTCATGTCCTTGAAGCGGGTGGTGTAGACGCTGTTGACAAACAGGCCTTTGCGTCCGGTGTCGGGGTGGGTGCGCACCACCGGATGCTCGACCTCGGCGTCGCCCGCTTCCGAGCCGCTTTCGATCTCCATGGAGCGGAGCTCGTTCAGGTCGAAACTGGCGCGGGTGCCGTAGGAATAGGTCGCGCTGTGGATCGCGGTCAGGCCGTCCAGCATTTCTTTCATGCCGTCGGACAGCGTCTCATAGGCGAGATACATATTGGCGAACAGGGTGTCGCCGCCGTAAGCCGGCACCTCGCGGGCGTAGAGCAGGGAGGCGAGCGGCGGCTCGGCCTGGAAGCTGAAGTCGGAATGCCAGGAGCCGCCGAAGTTGAGCCCGGGCCTGTCGTCCGCCTCCTTGACCACGGCGATGACCTCCGGGTGCTCGGGGATCGGCTCGACGAAGGGCACCGGACCGTAAGGGCCGAAGCGGCGGCTGAACGCGACCTGCTGGTCCGGCGTCAATTGCTGGCCCCGGAAGTAGATCACCAGATGGTCGAGGAAGGCCTGATGGATCGCATCCCAGGCCTGGTTGTCGAGTTGCCCGGCCAGGTCGACGCCGAAGACCTCGGCGCCGAGCGCGCCGGCGATCGGCCTGACCTCGATTCTGCTGCTGCCCATGCGTCGCATCCTTCGGTCCGCGGCTTCTCTTGCCGCCAAGGGTAGGCGCAGGCTTCGGCCGGATCAATCGCCCGGCCAGTTTGTCGGTCCGCGCCGGTTCACATAGGCTGACCCAGTTGGTGGCGACAAGAAATGGAGAGAGCAATGTCCCCTGAAACCGAAGACCGCCTTCTTATCCGTGATCTTCTGGAAAACTGGGCGGTTTGGCGCGATGCCGGGTTCTGGGACAAGTTCCGCACCGTCTGGCATGACGACGGGGTGATGATGGCGACCTGGACGCAGGGGAATGCCGACCACTTCATCCGAATGAACCAGGAGGGCTGGGAGAAGGGCGTGAACATTCTCCATTTCCTCGGCGGCACTTCCGTCGAGCTCGAAGGCGAGAGGGCCGTGACGCAGACCAAGATGACCATCTCCCAGCGCGCGGCGGTGCACGGGGTCCTGGTGGACGTCGTCTGCACCGGCCGCTTCTACGACTTCCTGGAAAAACGCGGCGGCAAGTGGGGGATGGTGCTGCGCCAGCCGATCTACGAGAAGGACCGCATGGACCCGGTCGATCCGGCCGCGACGGTTTCCCTCGATCCGGACATCCTAGCGAAATTCCCCGACGGCTATCGCCACCTCGCCTACCTGCAGTCGTCGATCGGCTATCCGGTCAAGGACGACATGCCGGGCCTGAAGGGTGCGGAAGTTGAGAAGCTCTATGCCCGCGGCGCCCAATGGCTCGCCGGCGGCTCGGCCTATTGACGGGCCGTTCTTCGTTCATGACTGCAGGGCCTTCATCGCCTCGTAGAGCACCTTGAGATTGTGCTGGCCCTTGTATACCGGCGGCGGCTTGCGATCGAGCTTGAGCAGGGTGGAAACCGCCGTCTGCGCCGAGCGCACCGAGTACTCCACGGTGAAGACGACATCGTCGGGCATCTCGGTGAACTGACCGAGAAACGCGAAATTGGTCGACCCTTTCGGCACGACCTGAGGCCGGTCGCCCGTGCGGCGGAGCGCGAACACGCTGCCGGCGTAAGGCATCAGACAGGGGATGCAGTTCGACGACTCGATTATCCTGTCACGATAGGCATCGAGCTTCAGATGATGCAACACCTCGTCCAGGATCTCTGTGCCGGTGCACGCCTTCATATTCTTTTTCACGTAGTTGCCGGGCTTGTCGATATAGAGTCCGAAACCCCACCACAGGAACACGTCCTCCGGCTGGTTCCTGTAGTGCGGCTGATGAAACCGTACGATGGTGATCAGCCAATTCGAGCCCGTCAGGGTCATGAGCCCGCCCCTGCCGGCCTCACGGCCGGAGAGTTCCTCCATGTGCTCGAAGAACAGGGGATCCTTGCAGGTGACGGTGAAGGACTCCCATGCCGACTCGTCGACGTGGTCGTTGAACACGGACGGATTGCCGAAGTCATGGCGGCCACGCGCCAGGGTTTCCCACAACGCCCAGCACTGATCCTGCTTCGACCGCACAAGTTCGGGCGCCTGTGTCATCGAGCCGCGCGCGGCATCCGCTACCATCGAGCCATTCGTCACGAACACGAAGTCATCGGGCGCCACCTCCACCTCCGACCTCAGTCCGTCTTGAGACAGATTGAGCCGATATGCCGTGATCTCTTCGGTCGATGGCCTGAAGTCGATATTCGTGACCTGCGTCTCGGTGTGGAAGTTCACGCCCAGCCGGCCCAGCCAGTCGGTGAGCGGCGTCACGATTGCCTCATACTGGTTGAACCTCGTGCGTTGAACGGCCGACATCGTGGCCATGGTCGGCAACAGATGAATGAAGCGCAGCAGATAGCGGCGCATTTCAATCGCGCTGTGCCACGGCACGAAGGCGAAGATCGTCGAGAACATGAACCAGAAGTTCGTCTCGAAGAACGAAGGCCGGAAGCAGTCGCCGATCCGCTTGCCCTCGAGCGTTGCCTCGGGCCGCATCGAGAGCTCGATCAGGTCCGCCCGGTCGCGCTCGCTGAGGCCGAAATGCTCGGCATCGACGACCTTTCCGTCGGGGCCGATCAGCCGTGCCTTGTCGTACCAGGCGTGGGACTCATAGAAATCCAGGATATCTTGCTTGACCGATTTGGTGGGGTCGTCGATCGAAGGAATGAATGCGAGCAGATCGCGGGTGCAGCTGTACTTCTCCTCGAACATTCGGCCGCCGCGCATCGTATAGCCCGACTCGGGCGAACCGGCGGCATCGAGGGCGCCGCCCATCTCGCTTGCCGCCTCGTAGATGTGAATGTTGGTCCCGAGGAGACCGCCGTCCTTGATGAGGTGAGCCGCGGCGGCGAGCGAGGAGATACCTCCGCCGACCAGATGGGCCTTCATGGCGATACCTCCCGTGATGGCATCTTTCGGAATTTATGCGGCAACGGCGCAAAGTCGGCGATGACTTGAATCAAGCGTCCGGACCGGTGATGGAGAAGACCCGTGAGCCATGGGGTTGATTGATCGCTCAAATAGGTCCTCGTAGCATAAATCCGTATACGTCGTCGGCTGCATTGGGAGGGTGAGAAATGAAGCGGAATCTCAGGCTCAATAAGTTTGTCAAGGACGTCGTCACCCAGACCCCTCTCCTGAAGTTGATCTTTCTACTGGTCGCCTTATGGCTCATTTTTGCCGCGGGATTGTATTTCGCGGAGCGCGGAGTTGAAGGGGCGGCCATAACCACCTATGGACATGCTCTGTACTGGGGGATCGCCGCGTTCTCTACGGCGGGCATCGCTGAAACGCCCCTTTCCGGTGTCTCCCGGACCATCGGCGGCATATGGATCATCCTGGGATCGATGCTTTTTTTCGGAACGATCGTCGCCACCGTTACCGCTTATTTCATGCGGCCCTTGCAACGTCCTGCCCGGCAGATCATCGAGACGATCGAATACAACCTCGAACGACTCGGCGACCTGTCGATTGACGAACTTGATTTACTCAAAGATACGATCGATACGCTGATTGTTCATATGGAGCGGCTGAAGCGGGCCCGAGAGAGACGACAGGCGACTTCATAACCTTTTGTATCGGCACGTCGCCGCCCCGACTCACCGCCGGTCGTGCAGTCTCCCGGGAACGAACCGCCGCTTCTCCAACCGTAGGCGGACATCGCACGTATCTATTCGCCGTCGTGAGATCATGTGAGACGGTTCGGCTACAAAGTCGGCCTTCGATGACAGGTATCGGTAATAGGTGCCGACTGCCGCACCGGCGTCCATTTGCAGGTCCCCAAACCCACCATCGGCAACCACCGATGCCGCTGCGCTGAGAATGCACGCCTTCTTATCCTGCTCTCTTTGTGGTATTCACTCGTTTTACATCGACCGTGTTCATGCTGCTGAAGCCTGACAGCGATGATCGAATAGAGTTTCCGCCATTCGATCCGCGGTTTCATGGGTCGGGACGCCGTCGGCGAGGGCGGCACTAAAGATGTCGGCAAGCCGATCTGCGATGCCCGCAATTCTCATTTCCACCTTGGAAGCAGGCCATCGAAAATATTCTCCACAGGCGTGGGTCAAACCTCCGGCGTTGATGACATAGTCAGGCGCGTAGACGATCCCCTTTTGCCTCAAGGCCTCACCGTGGCGCGGCTCGGCGAGCTGGTTATTTGCCGCGCCGGCGATTATCGGGGTTTTGAGTTTGGGAATCGTTTCGTCGTTGAGGACGGCGCCGAGAGCGCAGGGCGCGAAGACTTCGGCTTCGACCGAAAAGATTTCCTCCGGAGCTACACCCACGGCCGCTAGTTCGGATTCCGTACGAGTGATCGCATCGGTATCGAGGTCGGTGACTATCAGTTGTGCACCGGCATCGTGCAAATGGCGACACAGAAGAGAACCGACATTACCGAGTCCCTGCACGGCAACGCTTAGGCCGTCGAGGTCATCACGTTTCAGGATGTGCCGAACAGCGGCTGTGATGCCAATCATGCAGCCGTGGGCTGTCGCCGGCGAGGGAGCCCCGCGTCCGCCATGCGTCTCATCAATGCCCGCCACATGCTTGGTCCGCCGGCGGACCTCCAGCATGTCGGCGGGGTCGGTGCCGACGTCTTCGGCGACGATGAATCGTGGGCTCAGATCTTCGATCGCGCGGCCGAGCGCCTGAAACAGTGCTGGCGTTTTGTCATGCTTCGCATCCCCGAAAATGACCGCCTTACCCCCACCGAGCGGCAGATCCGCCATGGCAGCCTTGTATGTCATGCCACGCGAGAGACGCAGTGCGTCGGCGACGGCCTCATCTTCGCTGCCATAAGACCACATGCGACATCCGCCCAGGGCAGGGCCACGGCTCGTATTATGGATCGCAAGAATAGACCGCAGCCCGGAAACCCGGTCGTGTGCAAAGACGACCTGCTCATGCCCGTCAAAACTCGGATGCGCAAACATCGTCATCACTTCCTCTTTCCATACGACACTATTCGACCCTGCTTCGATGCGTATGGCGGGCCTAAGCAAACGCCACTTCTTGCGCCGCTCTTACGGATACTCGAAGTGCGGACGCGCGCATGGCTGGGCCAAGGCCATTGTGAGAGCGAGATCGGCAGTCAAGATTTCGGGTCGGGTCTTACCCGCCGGTCGACACCGTTGTCGCACGCGACGTATCGCCGGACACAATCGCGAGGAGGTCTTCATCCCGGATATTTCTTCGGCGTTCCGCGAGTTCTTTGAAGCGACCGAAAGCATCGTTCAGTTCCTTTTCGCTCCCAATGCTGAGCCCCAATTCTTGGAGGCGCTTCTTGAAGGCCCTGCGTCCTGAGAGTTTTCCCAGTACAATCTTATTTGCCGTCCAACCAACATCTTCTGCTCGCATGATTTCGTATGTATTGCGGGCGGTTAGAACACCATGTTGATGAATTCCTGACATGTGTGCGAATGCGTTGGCGCCAACAACGGCCTTGTTCGGTTGGACGGCGAAACCGGTGATTTGGGAAACGAGTTGAGATGCGGGTACAAGTTGCGTCGTGTCGATGCGGGTCTCAAGAGCGAAATCGTCCTGATGGGTCTTAACTGCCATCACGACCTCTTCTAAAGAGGCGTTTCCAGCTCGCTCGCCCAATCCGTTGATAGTGCACTCAACCTGTCGCGCACCGCCCTGCTTGATCCCGGCAAGCGAATTGGCTACCGCCAAACCGAGGTCGTTGTGACAGTGTACAGACCAAACAGCCTTGTCTGAATTCGGAATGCGCTCTCGCAAGCATCTGATCAGCTTGCCGTATCCTTCCGGCAAGGCATAACCCACGGTGTCGGCAATGTTCACGGTGGTGGCGCCTTCGGAGATGACGGCCTCTAGAACGCGACATAAGAAATCAACATCGGACCGGGTGCTGTCTTCGGCCGAGAACTCCACGTCGTCGGTAAACTGTCGGGCATAGTGGACGGCTGAGCGTGCCTGATCCAAGACCTGCTCTGGGCGCATGCGGAGCTTCTTTTCCATATGTAATGGCGACGTCGCAATGAACGAATGGATGCGGAACGCCGCGGCTGGCTTCAAGGCTTCCGCGGCGCACGAAATATCGCCGCCGTTGGCGCGCGCCAGCGAGCAAACCCTACTGTTTCGAACCATGCTGGCGATCGACTGGATCGTGTCGAATTCTTGGTTACTTGAGATTGCGAAGCCTGCTTCGATGATGTCGACCCGCAGATCTTCGAGTTTGCTCGCGACGTCGATCTTCTGTTGCTTAGTCATCGTGGCGCCAGGGCTCTGCTCGCCATCGCGCAATGTCGTGTCGAAGACAATGAGCTCGTCAGTCATTTGATGTTTCTCGCTGTTGGTGTGCGTCCTAGGTGTTATCGATCCCTACTTGCTTGGTGCTGTTCCTATGGCTCCCGCCGGAGCTGATCGACCCCCGGTCGGTTTTCGGCACAATCGCCAAAGCCTTGCGGAGTTCCTTGCCTGGACCTGTCCGGGATAGCGGTCCCAGAGCAAAATGGATGTCCGCGTGAAATCCTACCTCTCTTGGAGCGAACATCCGCCAGGTTGCTGTTTGTCTTACGCATGTATTGGTGTCTGTTCCTTTGTAGCTTGGTCGGCTATCGCGATTGCGGATGAACGGACATAAGGGAATAGGCTGGCGCCAGTATGGCGGATGCCTGACTGCAATAGGCTTGCGTCCAGCACATCCCAGAGGTTGGCCAAGGAATTCAGGAAATCGTCGACGCCTTGTGCGATCAGATGCGCATTGTCTTCTGTCAGCGCGGTTGCAACAGCCTCGACGACATTCTTCTCGTGCTGCTGTTCGGCACCGGCCTCGCCCCAATGTTCCGCGAGATAGTGCATCTCGGTCTGATCCAGCGATACATGATAATTCCCGCTGTCGACGAGAGCCTTCTTCTCGCCGGGGATCAGCGACTGATTAGAGATGATCTCAAGGGCAAGGGCTGTTCCCAGATTCTTCCACGTTAAATCTTTGTCTGTGTTGCGCCGCCGCTCGAACACGGCAATCGCGGCAACAGTCTGTGGCAATAGGCCGGTTACGTAGTCATAGCCCGGCAGCGTGCCAAGAATGGAATCCGAGAACAGTTTCAGCACGCGTTCGACAAGCGACTGGTCGTCGAGATTCTCCATGAGCAGATCAGCGTTGCATTGATTGACAAGATGGCCGGCCATACGAGCCAGATCGGCGCCGTGACCGGATTCACTCTCCACGATCTCCTCGATGAGTTTCCGCTGCTGTTTCAGCCCCAGCGTGTCCAGCCCTTTGGGAAATCCCAACCCAGGGCGCGTGGAAGCACAGAAGTTTTGGATCTGGTGAAACATTGCGGCCATGACTGGAGCAGTAAGGCGCGCGTCCGCCCAGTGGTCCCACATGGGGTGGCTGTAGACCCGATGATCCTGGATGTGATGAACAAGTGTTTCGATCGTGATCATTTGCGTAGCTCCTGTTAAACTAGGGTTGGGTCTATTCTCAGCGTAGCCCTCACTGCAACGGCACTCGCTTCCTTTCGGGCAGCGGCCAGCGTCAGCGAACTACAGCTGCGAGGTCAACAGCACCATGCCCGTTCCGGCGAGCACGATGTCTCCGTCTTGGTTGGTCGTCTCACCTTTGAGCTGCGCCATGGTGCCTCCGAGCGATGCTTTGTACATCAACGAGATCACCTCCCAGCTCATATCCAATCGATCGTCGGCCTTCACTGGACGCAGGAATTTGTATGAAAACTCAAGGCCGACCATGGGTGTAAATGTCGAGAAGTGGGTAGCCACCATGGCCGTGAACAAGGCCAATGTGTGAGGTCCGCTTGCGATGACCGTGCCGTATCGGGTGCGCGCGGCGAAGTCGGCATCATAGTGAATGGGATTGCGATCTTCGCAGATCGTTGCGAAGTCCCGAATCGCCGCCTCAGTGATATGGACCGATTTAGTAAAACGATGCCCCAGCTTGACGACAACATCCCCGAAGCGCACTTCGTCGCGCCACATCGAGCCGTCTTCAAGTGTCGCCTCATCTCTGCTTATTGTCATTGCCAAGACAACTCCTCGCTTGGAACATGTCGTCGCAGACGGGTCATACAGGGGATGAGCCCTGGATAAAGCACCATGTCTCAGGCGTGCAGTCCCAATCAGGTTCATCGTCAGACGAACTTCCGGTTGGCCATGTCATCCGGACAGGTAAGGCCCAGGGTCGCCAGCTTTGGCCTGGTTTTCCGGATGAAGCGTTCGCGTAGTTCCGTGTTGGCCGTCTTGCGCAGACCCCATCTCACATAGCGCGGTGACCGCGCGGAGTCGGACCGACCGAAGAGGTCGAGCGCGATCGGCCAGAAGCGATCGAGAGCTGCCTGAGCCTCAGCCCGTCCTTCGGCCGTTTCGCACGCCTCTTTCACGATGCGGCGGCCGTGCGCGACATGTACATTTTCTTCGCGGATAATCCGGGCGAAGATATCGGCGAACGGTTTGTAGCTGCTCTCTTGGAACTCCAGCATGTGGTAGAGCACTACCGTCTCACCCAGGAGCGAGAACATGCCGCGTTCCATCCACGTTCTGATATCGCGGACGAAGTCGGTCGGATAGTAGGGGCGCTCGTACATGTTCTGCTTGAGCATATCGGAGCAGTCCACACCGATGTCGCTCAGTACCTTCGCCGTCAACATATAGTGGTCGATCTCCTCGGCGGCCCGTTTGCAGCATACCCGGGCCTCATAGGCGTTCGGTGCCAGGTGATAGAAGATCTGGGTGTAGTCGTCGGCGCCGGTAAGCTCGCCTTCTGCATGCACAAGCATCAGCCGCGTGGCGAGCTCTTTATATTCCTCCGGCATCTTGTGAAAATCGTCGGGCGTGCTTACCGCATGGACAGCGACCGAAGGTTCTGCCGTTGACTGTATTGGCATGGTTCGTACTCCATCCTCAGCGTCGTATCGACTTTGGTTCGGCCAAGCTATCCCAGCCGAACCTAGAGAATTCGACGAGGTAGCTTCGCCCCGCCCATGAGGGCTCTGTGAGTTCAATTAGACGGCAAGATTGTGCGATACACCTATGCGAAAGTTGCTCAGTTGGGGGATTCTTGCGTGTTTTTTCGGAGTGGTCGCGCAGCCGACCCACCCCAAAGTCAGGAATGGAGAGGCGAGACCTGCTGGAATTTCGAGCCGTACTATCGGAGAGCCGAATCCTCAGCGTTACGCTCGTGGTCACCACCGGCGGATCTACTATTTGGTGAACACGGCCTAGCGGGCGATGTATGGCTAGCCGAGCAATTTCAGCGATCCGGTTGGTGACGGAGGACGGCAGCTTGCCGGTCGATTTCGACCGGAAAGAGAGGAATTCAGTAATCGCAGCAGCCGCTGCGATCCAGTGTAACCTGGATGTGATCCTGGCGTTGTCTAGATCTCGCGCCGAAAAGCGCTCGGTGTCATGCCAGTTATTCGGCGAAAGTGCCTGGCGAATTGGCTTGCGTCGGAAAAGCCAACTGAGAATGCGATGTCTTGAATCGTGTCGGTGCATTCTTTGAGCAATCTTCGGGCGATCTCGATCCGTTTGGTCAGGATAAATTGGTGAGGTGGCAGACCTGCGCTCATGCGAAAAGCCCGGCAAAAGTGATACTCGCTCAATCGTGCCTGCGCAGCGAGGTCCTTCAAGCTGATGTTCTCGGTGATCCGTGCCTCGATATACTCAAGGGTCCGTTTCAACTGAGCCCCGGACAAAGTGGGGGAATTTGTTGCGCGTTGTCGTGTGCAGGTGCCAAACGATGTGATCAGATGAACCGCAAGCATTTGCGCGGCTGTTTCGGCGAAAATTCCGCCATGTAGGTTGCCTTCGCGCAACTCGCGGTCGATTGCCAAGCCGACACCCATCACGAGGGGGTCTACGGAGTCTGCAAATTTGGGGCATCCACAGAAATGTCCTGGTAGGTGAAGCTCGTTGGCGATCCGGTCCACCAGCGCAGGGTTGAGCGTCAGGATGAACAGCTCGCCCATATTCTCCGGGTATACGACGCGATGCGGACAGTTATGAGGTATGTACGCTGTGAATCCGCGATGCTGAATCTCGTGAACCTCGCGATCATCGGCCTTTCTCAGCGCACGGGAAAGTGGGTTGAGCTTCACCACCAGATAGTGGTTCTGAATGATGTGCGGTTCCGTTTCGAAGAAACCCCTGGCCCGCCGTTCATAGAAGATTCCTGGCCAGTCGCAGTCGAGGGTCGAAATCTTGGCAGGCCAACCAAAAATCCTCTCATTGGTGCTAGCGTCCGAGAAGTCGAATTTCGGTAAGTCTCTCTGCATGCTTGCTCGCCTCAAACAAGGGATCGCTGGCTCAACGACTATGTCCGTACGCCCGGATCGCGCAAACATCAGTCGCCATGTTCGTCTCACTTCGGTGCAAGTTAATATCTTTGGCAACCAGAGTGGAACAAGATTAAAGTTGAACTAGGCAAGAATTGTCTGTACTGATCATGCAATTTTACAGAAATTGTGATAGAAATATAAATAGACTGAAAGTAAAATAGCCGCTCACATGATAAGTATTATCATGTATGGTATTTAATGTCGGCTCAAATGCCCCCCTCACTGACACTATACTAAGTTTGCAGTCTTATTTCCATGTTCCAAGCATCAATGATGATGCTCCGACCCTGACACTGGGATGTCTCTCAACTTACCGGCGATCTTCGATCAGCCAGCGCTGTGCTATTGAGAACGATCCTATAACGAGCATTACTATATAATGATTCTCCACTAGAATCACAAGCACGTTAACTCAACCCTTTGACCCAAGCAGTCAGCTTTGACCCAGAGACACCCGGGATCGCCAAGGTTTGCAATGGCAAGTTAGTGCTCCAACCCTTATGACAACGACTCGATAATCCGCCCTGAAGAATGCCTAAGCCGGCCCAATACGGCGCGCATGCAACAGCCGTTTTTAGCACCTTGCCGAGGGTGCTGCGGTGCAGGTCGTCGCGGAATTCGACCGCGTCGGGCCGGCCGATATCGCCGGATCGGAAGAAGGCCCGGCGGCGTTCGTCGCGCCAGACAATCCACGCCGTCTCTTCGCGCCGCCCGTCGCCTCAGGTCCCGCTCATGAACGCCCACAGCCCGTCGGCGCCGCGCGCGGCGATCTGCCGGCCGATCTCCGTCTGCCAGGCGGTCTCGTCGCCGAATTCGTCGCGCCAGGACCAGAGCCGGCGGCTCCGGTAATGCAGCGCGTGCTCCCGGGTGAAGCCCATGGCGCCGTGCACCTGATGGGCGATCTGCGCGCCGAAGCCGGCGGCCTCGCCGGCGCGCGCCTTGGCGACGGCAATCTCCAGCGCGCCATCTCCGGCCTTGGCCGCCTCGACCGCCTCGACGGCGACGTCGGCCGCGCGGCCGGCCGCGGCGACCTGCCCGGCGAGATCGGCGAGTTGCTGCTGGATCGCCTGGAAGCGGGCGATCGGGCGGCCGAACTGCACCCGGTCGAGGGCGTACTGCACCGCCATCTCGAGCTGCGATTCCAACGCCCCGGCGATCAGCAC
>CAJHXX010000077.1_pt1 | contig 12703 bp, 8 predicted proteins | sample 9198511 | NCBI WGS metagenome assembly CAJHXX01 (sample SAMEA7708325, study PRJEB35096) | sediment metagenome | biome: marine neritic benthic zone biome [ENVO:01000025]; feature: sediment [ENVO:00002007]; material: shallow marine sediment [ENVO:03000034] sea grass bed [ENVO_01000059] ...
AGCAGATCATGATCGAGAACCGGCAGGGCGTCGACGACGAGCGCTTCGAGCGCGACCTGTTTGTCATCCGCCGGCGCATCGAGCAGGGCGTGCTGGCCGAGCAGATCACCGATTTCTACATCTGCTCGCTGTCCTGCCGTTCGGTCATCTACAAGGGGATGTTCCTGGCCGAGCAGCTGACGGCGTTCTATCCCGACCTGCTGGACGAGCGTTTCGTCTCCAACTTCGCGATCTATCACCAGCGCTATTCGACCAACACCTTTCCGACATGGCGGCTGGCGCAGCCGTTCCGCATGCTGGCCCACAACGGCGAGATCAACACGCTGCGCGGCAACGTCAACTGGATGAAGAGCCACGAGATCCGCATGGTGTCGGCCGCATTCGGCGACAACAGCGACGATATCAAGCCGGTGGTCCAGGCGGGCTCGTCCGACTCGGCGGCGCTGGATGCGGTTTTCGAGGTCCTGGTGCGCGGCGGCCGCTCGGCGCCGATGACCAAGACGCTGCTGATCCCGGAATCCTGGTCGAACAAGACGACCATGCCGGAAAGCCACCGTGCCATGTACAGCTATGCCAACTCGGTGCTGGAGCCGTGGGACGGCCCGGCGGCGATCGCCGCCTATGACGGGCGCTGGGTGATCGCCGGCATGGACCGCAACGGGCTGCGGCCGCTGCGCTTCACCATCACCGGCGACGGGCTGCTGGTGGCCGGCTCCGAGACCGGCATGGTGCCGGTCGACGAGGCCACGGTGGCCGAGAAGGGGCGGCTCGGTCCGGGCCAGATGATCGCCGTCGACCTCAAGGAAGGGCGCCTCTATCACGACCAGGAGATCAAGGAAAAACTGGCGCACGAGCACGATTTCGAGGCCTGGGTCGAGAACATCGAGCACTTCGAGCATGTCGCCGGAGAGACCGGTGAGCCGGTCCTGTATGAGCGCGGCGAGTTGCGCCGGCGCCAGTATGCGGCGGGCTTCAGCATGGAGGATCTGGAGATCATCCTGCATCCGATGGTGGACGAGGCCAAGGAGCCGACCGGGTCCATGGGCGACGATACACCGCTCGCGGTGCTTTCCGACCATTACCGCGGCCTGCATCATTTCTTCCGGCAGCAGTTCAGCCAGGTGACCAACCCGCCGATCGACTCCTTGCGCGAACGCCGGATCATGAGCCTGAACACGCGGCTCGGAAACCTGAAGAATGTGCTCGACGCGGATCCGAGCCAGACCAACCTGCTGTTGTTGTCGAGCCCGGTGCTGACCAACGGCGAGTACGAAGCCTTCTGTGCGCATGTCGGCGACGCCGTGGTGGCGATCGATTGTACCTTTCCGGTCGACGGCGACGACGAGGTGCTGCGCAATGAGTTGCGCCGGATTCAGCGCGAGGCGGAGGACGTGGTGCGCGGCGGCTGCGCCCACATCGTATTGACCGACGAGGCGGTCGGGCCGGAGCGGGCGCCGATGCCCATGATCCTGGCCGTCGGCGGCGTACACACGCATCTCGTGCGACAGGGCCTGCGCACCTTCACCTCCGTCAACGTGCGCTCCGCGGAATGCCTGGACGTGCATTATTTCGCCGTCCTGATCGGCGTCGGCGCGACCACCGTGAACGCCTATCTCGCCCAGGAGAGCCTGGCTGACCGGCACCGCCGCGGCCTGTTCGGCGACCTCAGCCTGGAAGAATGCGTCGCTCGCTTCAAGGAGGCGGTCGATCAGGGCCTGCTCAAGGTGATGTCGAAGATGGGCATCTCGGTGATCGCCTCCTATCGCGGCGGCTACAACTTCGAGGCGGTCGGCCTGTCGCGTGCCCTGGTCGCCGATTTCTTCCCCCGCATGCCGTCGCGCATCTCGGGCATCGGACTGGCCGGTATCCAGCGCAAGATCCTCGAATTGCACGCGCGCGCCTACGAGGCGGATGTGGTCGCACTGCCGATCGGCGGACTCTACAAGCAGCGCCGCAGCGGCGAGGTGCATGGCTTCGAGGGCCAACTGATCCATACCTTGCAGACCGCGGTTACACGCGAGGCCTATTCGACCTACAAGGCCTACAGCCGGGGGGTCAGGGAGCAGCCGCCGATCAGCCTGCGCGACCTGCTGGACTTCGAATCCGACCAGGAGCCGGTGTCGCTCGAAACTGTCGAATCTATCACCGAGATCCGCAAGCGTTTCGTCACCCCTGGGATGTCGCTCGGCGCGCTGAGCCCAGAGGCGCACGAGACCCTGACCATCGCCATGAATCGGATCGGCGCCAAATCGGATTCCGGCGAGGGCGGCGAAGGGCCGGAGCGCTTCCGGCCGCGGCCCAACGGCGACAATCCGAACTCGCCGATCAAGCAGGTCGCCTCCGGCCGCTTCGGCGTCACCGCCGAATACCTGAACAACTGCCGCGAGCTGGAGATCAAGATCGCCCAAGGCGCCAAGCCCGGTGAGGGCGGCCAGTTGCCCGGCTTCAAGGTGACCGAAGAGATCGCGCGGCTGCGGCATTCCACGCCCGGCGTGATGTTGATCTCGCCGCCGCCGCATCACGACATCTACTCGATCGAGGATCTGGCACAGCTGATCTACGACCTGAAGCAGATCAACCCGGACGCCCAGGTCTGCGTCAAGCTGGTGGCGGAGAGCGGCATTGGCACCATCGCCGCCGGCGTCGCCAAGGCAAAGGCCGACGTGATCCTGGTCTCCGGCCATTCCGGCGGCACCGGCGCCAGCCCGCAGAGCAGCATCAAATACGCCGGCCTGCCGTGGGAGATGGGGCTGACCGAGACCAATCAGGTGCTGACCCTCAATCGGCTGCGCCACCGGGTGAAGCTGCGTGTCGACGGCGGCATCCGCACCGGCCGCGACGTTGTGATGGCGGCGATGATGGGTGCCGAGGAATTCGGCGTCGGCACTGCCGGGCTGGTCGCCATGGGCTGCATCCTGGTGCGCCAGTGCCATTCCAACACCTGTCCGGTCGGCATCTGCACGCAACGCTCCGACCTGCGCGAAAAGTTCGTGGGCTCGCCGGAGAAGGTGGTCAACCTGTTCAGCTTCATCGCCGAGGAGGTGCGCGAGATCCTCGCCTCGCTTGGCTATCGCAGCCTGACCGAGGTGATCGGCCGCACCGATCTGCTGATGCAGGTGAGCCGCGGCTCGCCGCATCTCGACGACCTCGACCTGAACCCGTTGCTGACCCAGGCGGACGCCGGCGACTTCCCGCGCCACTGCGTCGTCGAGGGCCGCAATGAGGTGCCGGAGACGCTCGACCAGCAGATGATCGAGGACGCCGAGCAGGTGTTCACCGAGGGCGTCAAGATGCAGCTTCAGTACAACATCCGCAACACGCAGCGGGCGATTGGCACCAAGCTGACCTCCAAGCTGGTGCGCCGCTTCGGCATGCAGGGGCTCGACCCCGGCCACATCACCGTGCGGCTGCGCGGCTCGGCCGGACAGTCGCTCGGCGCCTTCGCCATCCAGGGGCTGAAGCTGGAGGTGTTCGGCGACGCCAACGACTATGTCGGCAAGGGGCTGTCCGGCGGCATCATCGTGGTGCGGCCGACCCCGGCCAGCCCGCTCGCCTCCAACCAGAACACGGTGATCGGCAACACGGTGCTTTACGGCGCGACCGGCGGCAAGCTGTTCGCCGCCGGCCAGGCGGGCGAACGCTTCGCGGTGCGCAATTCCGGCGCCGAGGTGGTGGTCGAGGGCTGCGGCGCCAATGGCTGCGAATACATGACCGGCGGCACCGCCGTCATCCTGGGTCCGGTCGGCGACAACTTCGCGGCCGGCATGACCGGCGGCATGGCTTTCATCTATGACGCCGACGGCGGCTTCGAGAGCCACGTCAACAATGACAGCGTGATCTACCAGCGCATCGCCTCGGCACATTGGGAAAACGTGCTGAAGGCGCTGGTCGCCGAACACGCGATCGAGACCGGCTCGACGTTCGCCGAGCAGCTATTGACCGATTGGGACCTGGAGATCGGCCGGTTCTGGCAGGTCTGCCCGAAGGAGATGATCGATCGCCTGGCGCAGCCCCTGTCCGACGAGGTGGCAGAGGCGCGGGCGTGACGTCGGACGGCAGTGTCGCTAGACGGCGCTTGCCGCCCTTAGACGTTCGGCTAAACTCCGCCTAATGCGGACGCTCTACCACCTGTGGCTCTCACCCTATTGTCGCAAGGTGCGCCTCGCGCTCACCGAAAAAGGCCTTGACTGCGAGTTGCGGCTGGAAAGGGCGTGGGAGCGGCGGCCTGACTTCCTGGCCATCAATCCGGCCGGCCAGGTGCCGGTGCTGGTCGAGCCGGACGGCACCGTCGTGGTCGACAGCATGCCGATCTGCGAATTCCTCGACGAGGTCTATCCGGACCGGCCGCTGATCGGCGCCGACCCGGTCGGCCGCGCCGAGACCCGCCGTCTGGTCAACTGGTTCGACCTGAAGTTCGGCGCCGAGGTGGCGGTCAACCTGGTCGACGAAAAGATCATGCGCCGCCTGCGTGGCGAGGGTGAGCCCGACTCTGCGGTGATCCGGGCCGGCAAGCACAACATCCGCTACCACCTCGACTACATCGGTTACCTGTCGGAGCGGCGTACCTGGCTCGCCGGCGACGATTTCGGCCTGGCGGACATCGCCGCGGCGGCGCATCTGTCCTGCGTCGACTATCTCGGCGACGTGCCGTGGGACGAGCACGGCGAGGCCAAGGACTGGTACGCGCGGGTCAAGTCGCGACCGGCCTTCCGGCCGCTGCTGGCCGACCACATCCCCGGCCGGCCGCCGCTGCCGCATTACGCTGACCTGGATTTTTGACCGCCGCCGCCGTCAAGCGGGAAGTGGCGGAGAAGGCGCGGGCGCTCGGCTTCGACGCGGTCGGGGTCGCGGCGCCGGCGGCGGTGCTCGCGGCGGGCGATCGATTCCGGCGCTTCATCGAGCTCGGCGGCCAGGGCGACATGGACTGGCTGGCGGCCAAGGCGGATCGCCGGGCCGACCCGCGGGTACTCTGGCCCGAGGTCCGCTCGGTAGTCATGCTCGGCATGAACTACGGCCCGACCACGGATCCGATGGCGCGGCTGGCGGAACGGGAACGCGGCGTCATCTCGGTCTATGCCCAGGGGCGCGACTACCACGACGTGGTCAAGAAGCGCCTGAAGCGTCTCGGCCGCTGGCTGGCCGAGAGCCAGGCCTGCGAGGTCAAGGTGTTCGTCGATACCGCGCCGGTGCTGGAAAAGCCGCTCGCCGCCGCCGGCGGACTCGGCTGGCAGGGCAAGCATACCAACCTGGTGAGCCGGGAGTTCGGGTCTTGGCTGTTCCTCGGCGCGGTCTTCACCACCCTCGACCTGCCGCCGGACCCGGCCGCCGCCGATGCTTGCGGCTCCTGCCGGCGCTGCCTCGACATCTGTCCGACGGATGCCTTTCCCGGCCCCTACCAGCTCGACGCGCGGCGCTGCATCTCCTACCTGACAATCGAGCACAAAGGACATATCGCGCCCGAGTTCCGCGCCGCCATCGGCAACCGCATCTATGGCTGCGACGACTGCCTCGCCGTCTGTCCGTGGAACAAGTTCGCGGCCGCCGCGCGCGAGCAGGCGTTGCACCCGCGCGACGCGCTGACCGCGCCGCGGCTGGCGGAGCTGGCCGGGCTCGACGACGCGGCCTTCCGCAAGCTGTTCACCGGCACGGCGGTGAAACGCACCGGGCGCGACCGCTTCCTGCGCAACGTGCTGATCGCGCTCGGCAATAGCGGCGAGCCGACGGCGGCGGAAAGCGTCGAGCCGCTGCTCGGCGACGGGTCGCCGCTGGTCCGCGCCATGGCCGTCTGGGCGCTGGCGCGGCTGATCGAGCCCCAGGCGTTCGCGGTATTGAAGCAACGTCATTTGCCGGACGAGATCGACGCCGACGTCCGCCGCGAATGGACCGAAGGCAGTAAATAAAAAGGAACGCCGGCCCGGGCGGACCGGCATTCCTCTGTGTACGCGAAGTCAGGACGGTTTATAGGCCCGCCGGGCAGTTGGTGAGATTGCCGTTGCCGTCGCCCAGGCAGTTGACGATCAGGCCGAAGTTGCGATCGGACTGGAACGCGAAGAGCGACGGGACCGCAGCGCCGCCGCCGGCCGGGACCGCGACGATCTCCGCAAGGCGCACGCCCCAAGCGCCGCTATAGGGCTCGTCCGCCGCTTCGACTTGCGCCTGGTGGTAGGCATCGGCCGTCCGCCCCGCCGTCGGCGTCGCCGACAGACGGGTGAAGCCGAGCGCATCGAAGTCCCAGGCCTGGAGGCCCATCTTGTACCAGCCGACATAGAGGCGGCCGGGCTGGAGCCCGAAATTGATCTCCAGGTTGTGGGCCGGATTGACCGGGATGTCGCCGCCACCGGCGTTGTCCAGCAGCAGGCCGTCGACCCGCGCCGCTGAGGCACCGGTGGTCCAGGCCTGAACCGGCTCCACGCCCGACACCGGATTGCCGCCGGCATCGACGTCGAAGGTGATCTCATCCTCGATGAACACCACCGATCCGTCGGCGTTCGGGAAGGCGTGATGCGCCAGGAACGGCGTCGCCGGCGCGAAGGCCGGCGGCCGGACATTGGTGGCGCTCGTCTCGTCGGCGAACAGCCCGGTCACACCGGCCTGCCGGATCAGGCTGGCGGGCAGTATGTCCACGCCCTTGTTCCAGTAGGCGGCGTAGACGATGCCTTCGATGACCGTCACGTCATGGACATAGGCGTCGTTGAAGACATCCGCGTCGTTCGGCGGGTTGCGGTCGGTGCGTTGGTACATACCGACCTCGATGGGGTTGGCGACGGTCGCGCCCAACGCGGGATCGTTGATCGCCAGGACGCGAAGATCGGCGGTCAGGTCCGCCGTCGCATAGATATAGGCACCGTCGCCGTTGACGTCGTTCTCGACGAATACGTTGTGGGTGTCGCACCAGCCGCTGCCGATGAACTGGCTGACGATGACTGGACTTCCGGGTTGGTTGACGTTGACGATCACCACGCCGCAGAAGCCGCGCACCGCGGTCCGTTCCAGGGCCAGGGCGATGTAGTCGTTGGCGCCCTGATGAAACGCCTTGATGTCGGGTGTCGTCGTTTTCCCGCCGCCGCCGCTGCGGGTCCATTCGAACTGTCCGACGATGACCGGCTGGCGCGGGTTCGATACATCCGTATGGGTCCAGGCGGCCTCCGTGGCGCCGCCCTGCACGGCGAAGGTGCTGCCGCCGCTGGTGTAGACGTCGATGTCCGCATTGGTGCAGATGATGTTGTCCTGAGCGGCGACGACCCGATTGGCGAAGATCTGGCTGTCGGCCGTGTTGCCGGTGTCGATCGTCTTGTTGCAGCCTTGGTTGCCGGGCTCCCGTCGCCGCTGATCGCCGAGCCCACGGGCGTGATCGGGAAGGACAGTCGGCAACGGACTGACGGCGATACCGGGCGCCTGACGCAGCCCGGAGAGTTGCCGCGCCGCGGCCGGCTCGGCGCCGAATCCGCTTGTCGAGCCGGCGACCAAAGCCGTCAGCAAGATCAGGGGGATTGCCGCGGCCTTGGTGGCGCGACGGGTTGTATACACGATCATTCGACCTCTCCTTTGATGCCTCGGATCGCCGCCGTTCGTACCAAGCGGTGAGAACGGGACCGGCAAGCGCGCCAGACCGCCGACAGCATGTCCACAAATCCTGCGCGGCCTCGGGTGTCGTCGGCAGGCGATCGGTTTTTGATGGAATTGCCCACGCAACAGGCACGCTAATGAGATCTCGGATAGTCTATCGATAGGTGCAACAAATAACACCTATAAATTTATGTAGGTAGTATTAAATTCTCACATATTTGGTGGCCGAGATCGGGGCTTCGGCCTTGACCGCCGCGCCGCGGCGCGGCATGCCTTGGTTTCGCCCGTTTCGCTCTTTATCGACTGGCACCGGCGAAGCATTGGAGGTTTTGATATGACCCGGATCGGAATGTCACTCGCAGCGCTTTTGGCCGTCATCGGCCTTTCCGCCCTGGACGCCGCGGCCGCGCAAACGCGGCCGATACAGGACCGGGTCCGTGTCGAGCTCGAGGTCGAGGACTGGGTCAAGACGGAAAGCGCCACCGTCCGTGTTGCGGTCGAGGCCGCCTTCAGCGCCGCCGAAGCTGCCTCGGTCAGGATCAAGGTCCTGGAAGCCTTGAGCCGTCTGGTTGCCGATGTCGACTGGCACATCACCGGCTACCAGCAGACGCGCGACCAGACCGGGCTGCAGCGCTGGCAGGTCGCGGCCGAGACGCGCCTGAACGAGGCTCTCCTCGGCCGGCTGGACGACAAGGCGCGTGCGATCAGCAAGCCCGGCATGCAGGTTAAGGTGCGGCAGATCGATTTCACGCCGACCCTGGCCGAACGCCAGACCGCGGCGACGGCCCTGCGCCAACGCATCTATGCCCTGGCGCGCGAGGAACTGGAGCGCCTGCGCAAAGCCTATCCGAAGCGCGGCTTTCGTGTGCACGCAATCGATTTCGTCGGCCGCGGCATCCAGCCGATGCCGACCGTCCGCGGCGGCCGGCCGATGACCATGCAGGCCGAGACCAGCGCCGCAATGCCGGCGATGCCCGCCGACGCCATCGCCGTGAAGACCAAGCTGGTGGTGCGGGCGACCGTCGTCCTGGCCGCGACGCCGCCCGGCCAATGACCGCGGCGCGGCGCCTGTTCTGCTTCGGCTACGGCTACAGCGCAAAGGCGCTGGCCCGACGGCTTGGGCCGCAGGGCTGGGCCGTTGCCGGCACTTGCCGCGAGCCGGCGACGCTGGCGGCGCTCGCGGCGGAAGGTGTCGAGGCGCATCTGTTCGACCGCGACCACCCGCTCGACGATCCCGCGGCGGTGCTGGCCGGCGCCGACGCAATCCTGATCTCGGTGCCGCCGGACGCCGCCGGCGACCCGGTGCTCGATTGCCACGCCGGCGACCTCGCCGCCCTGGCCGGGCCGGACGGTCCCGCCTGGGTCGGCTACCTTTCGACCACGGGTGTCTATGGCGACCGCGCCGGTGGCTGGGTCGACGAGACCTCCGAACTCACGCCGACCACGGAGCGCGGCCGCCGCCGCGTCGCCGCCGAGCAGGGCTGGCTCGACCTCTGGCAGCGCCACGGCCTGCCGGTGCATCTGTTCCGCCTGGCTGGCATCTATGGGCCGGGGCGCAGCCAACTCGACGCGGCGCGCGCCGGTCGGGCGCGGCGCATCGTCAAGCCGGGCCAGGTGTTTTCGCGCATCCATGTGGACGATATCGCTGAGGCGCTTGCCGCCTCGATCGATCGGCCCGAGCCGGGCACCGCCTACAACCTTTGCGACGACTGGGCGGCGCCGCCGGAGGAAGTGGTCGCCTATGCCTGCCGGCTGCTCGGGCTGCCTGTGCCGCCGGCGATCCCGTTCGACGACGCGGAGTTGAGCGACATGGCGCGCAGCTTCTACGCCGAGAGCAAGCGCGTCCGCAACGACCGCATGAAGCGCGACCTCGGCGTCGAACTGGCATATCCGACCTATCGCGAAGGGTTGAAAGCTTTGCTTTAGGCCGTCTCGATCTGGTGCGCCAGGCTCTCGACCGTCCCGGTCAGCAGCGCGATGTCGCCGGGCTCCGACAGCCGATGGTCGCCGGCCTTGACGAAGCTGACGATCACATCCTCGCTGGCCAGCGCCTCGGCCACGGTGAGCGAATGCCGCCAGGGCACGTCCGGGTCGGCCATGCCGTGCAGGATGCGCACCGGACAGGTGACCGGCACCGGCTTGTCGGTCAGGATGCAGTGCCGGCGGCCTTCCTCGATCAATTGCATGGTGATCCGGTAGGGCTCGTCGGAATATTGCGACGGCCGATGATAGATGCCTTCTGTCCGGAGTTGCTGCTTGATATCGTCGGAAAAGCCGTCCCACATGCGGATGACGAAGTCGGGCGCCGGTGCGATGCCGATCAGCCCGGCAACCCGGTCCGGCCGCGCCAGCGCCATCAACAACATGATCCAGCCGCCCATCGACGAGCCGATGACGATCTGCGGCCCTTCCGTCACCTCGTCCAGCACCGCCAGGGCGTCGCCCAGCCAGAGCCCGATGGTGCCGTCGGTAATGGCGCCGGACGAGCGGCCGTGGCCGCGGTAGTCGAACCGGACATAGGCGCGTCCCTCAGCCCGGCAGGCCTGTTCGAGGGCGACCGCTTTGTTGCCGGTCATATCGGACATGAAGCCGGTGCAGAAGATCGCCCCGGGTGACTTTCCAAACACGGCATGGTAGGCGATAGTCGTCCCATCGGGGCGATTCAGGAAGCTCGGTTCCGTCGTCTCGTCCATCTTGAGCCCTGTCGTGCGCCATGAATGACGCGATCGACCTTAGCACTGCGCCCGCGCCGGCGGAACGACGCCCGCCGGTCGTCCTGCAGGTGCTGCCGTCCCTGGAGACCGGCGCCGCCGCGCGGCGCGCCGTGGATGTCGCCGTGGCGGCTGCCGCGGCCGGCTGGACGTCGCTGGTCGTGTCCGCCGGCGGGCGCATGGAAAACGAGTTGGACCGTGCCGGGGTCGAGCACATCGCCATGCCGGTGGGCAGCACCAGCCTGCGCCGGATCCGGGCCAATCGCGCGCGTCTGGCGCAGCTGGTCGCGGCGCGTAACGTCGATATCCTGCATCTCGGAGGCCGCGCGCTGGCGCGCAGCGTTGCGGCGGTCGCGCGCCGCGCCGGCTCGGCCCTGGTGATCACGGTGGACACCACCTACGGCACCGGCGGCCTGCGCCGGCGGCTCGGCGACCGGGTTATGGCGAGCGGCGACAGGGTGATCGCCGTCTCCGATTTCATCGCCGGTCATATGAGCGAGGCCTATGGCGTGGCCGATGATCGCCTTCTCACCATCCAGGGCGGCGTCGACCTGGACATCATGAGCCCGGCGGCCGTCAGTGCGGAGCGGCAGATTCAGCTTGCCACCGAATGGCGCCTGCCGGACGGCGTCCCGATCGCCTTGGTGCCCGGCCGGCTCCGCCGATCGAAGGGCTACGAGGTGCTGTTCGATGCCCTCACCATGCTCGGCCGCGACGACGTGATTGCCCTGATCGTCGGCGGCGACACGGATCGCGGTCGCTATCGCCGCGAATTGGAGCAGCAGATCTCGAAACGCGGGCTCGACCGCCTGGTCGGCCTGCGCCAGCATTGCACGGACATGCCAGCGGCCTACAAGCTGGCGGATATCGTGATCTGCCCCTCGCTGCTGCCGGAGGGCTTCTCGCGCGTGCCGATCGAGGCGCAGGCGATGGGCCGGCCGGTGATCGCGGCCGACCATGGCGCCATGCGTGAGCTGGTGGTCGAGGGCACGACCGGCTGGCTGGTGCCGCCGGGCGATGCCGGCGGCCTTGCCGAGGCGCTCAACGAGGCATTGGACATGGACCGGCCGCTCCGCGAGGTGGTCGCCGCCGAGGCGCGCCGCCATGCCGAAACGGCGTTCTCGCACCGCCGCATGTGCGAGGAAACCTTGCGGCTTTATGCCGAACTCCTGCCCGCATGAGGCCGGCGCCGGCGGGGCCGCTCAGCCCTCCGTCCCCTGCGTCGATGCGCAAATACCCTGCAAAGCGGCCCACTGGTTTTCGCTGAGACCCCGATCACCGTCGATGTCCGGGATGGCGGCGACGCGGTCGGCCGATACCGGATGTGTCGACAGATAGTTCAACACGCCCCCCGTAACCTCGGTCTTTGCCACACGGGAAAAGAAGCGCTTCAACCCGGCGGTACGGATGCCGGCGCGGCGAAGCGTCTCGACGGCAAAGCCGTCCGCAGCGGTCTCCGCCTCGCGGCTGCTAGGCAGCTCCAGCAGAGCGGTCCCGGCGTCCGCCAAGTATCCGTAGGCGGAAAGTGTGCCACCGGTCATTGCGTCCAGCACGACAACGCGGGCATTGGCACGCACCAACCCCTTGAGGCCGTCGCGATGCACGGCGTGTCCAAGTTCATGCGCCAGCACGCCGGCCACCTCGTCCGCCGAGTCGGCCTGGTCGATCAAACCGCGCAGCACCATGATGTTGCCGCCCGGGAAGGCGAAGGCATTGGAGGTGCCGTCGTCGATCACTTCCACCGACGGCAGGTAATCGAAATTGGCGGCGCCTGCCAGCCGCTCCGTCAGGTCCTGCAGCGCCGCGTCGCCGGTTGCCTCGGCACAAGTCTGCAGCCCTTGGACTTGTTTGAAATCGGCGACGATACTGGCGCCGAATTGCTGTTCCCAGGAGAACGGTATCAGGTTGGCGGCCGGCCCGGCGTACCAGGGCGCCGCGACGAATATCACGGCGACCACGGCCGATATCGCGGCTGCCATGATCGAGACCCGGCGCAGCGATCGCGGCAACGGCTGGTGGGCCGGGTAGCCCGCATGCGGCGCCGAGGTGAGCAGGGTACGGCGGAACGCGACATCGTCGATCATCAGTCTCGCGGTGGGCGCTTCGCTGCTTCCGAGGCGGAGCGGGCCGCCCCGGAGCGGCCAGCGATCGATGGAATGCAGCGAGCCGAGCGGCCAGAAGGCGAAGCGGTGGCCGGTGCCGTCGGTGATTGCGATCTGGCCGGGCTCCAGAGTGACGACGACCTCGTGGCTCGCCGCCGTGTGGCCGTCGATATATCGCGCAGGTGCCGTGGTCATCTCAGAACCCGTCCAGGTCGATCGCCTCGGCCAGGCCCTCGCCGATCGTCGGCATGCCGGCCGGGGCCTGGTCGATGGCGGCGAAATCGGGGGCGTCGATGATCTCGAGATGCCGGGCGACGAAGCGGG
>CAJHXX010000575.1_pt1 | contig 12548 bp, 15 predicted proteins | sample 9198511 | NCBI WGS metagenome assembly CAJHXX01 (sample SAMEA7708325, study PRJEB35096) | sediment metagenome | biome: marine neritic benthic zone biome [ENVO:01000025]; feature: sediment [ENVO:00002007]; material: shallow marine sediment [ENVO:03000034] sea grass bed [ENVO_01000059] ...
GATGTAGAGGCTTTTGGGGTCGACCTTCTCGCCGGCCGGCGGCGGCGGCGGCGGGGATGGGCGGGTGGCGACGCTGGCCGGACAATACCGGCGGGCGGTGGCGGAGACGGCGCGCTGGATCGCCGCGGTCGAGCGCCGGCACGGCCCCTGCGCCTATGACGAGCGGCCGGAATTGCGGCGCCCCTATGCCGCGCTGCTGGCCCGCGAGGACCGCGTCACCGCGGCGCTCGCCGACGCCCGCCCGGACGGCGTCACCGGGCTCGCGGTAAAGCTGCGCGCCGCCTTCTACTGCGACGACCTCTGCGCCGCCGAGCCGTACCACAACCCGACCTTGCTGCTCCCGGCCCTCGGCGACCTGGAGCGCCTCGCCGAGTGACGGGCCCGGAGTTTGGCTATTTGGGGTCAGACCCTAAATTGTACTATTACGGGTAAAATAAAATTGAACCGCACTTTTTAGGACAAATTAGTAGGACAAATTAGGGTCTGACCCTAAATAGCGTGAGGGATAATTTGTTAGCCATCGCCTCCTGACTTGCCAACTGCGGCGATGGTGTAGCCTGCCGTTACACCCGATCCGTTAGGAAAGACGCCCCTAACCCCCCGCCCCCATTCGCGTATCGTCCACGAACCGCTCGGTCGCGTCGTCGATCTGGCGGCCGCGGCGGCCCGTCGGGCGGTGGATGTAGAGGCTTTTGGGGTCGACCTTCTCGCCGGCCGGCGGCGGCGGCGGTGGCGGGGCGATCTCGTATTTGACCGGCCGCGCGTGGTCGGCGAGGAGGAGCCTGGCGTCCTAGACGCCCCGGTCGGACAGAAACCAAAGGTTCAGACCCCTTTAGAATTTCGGTCGACGCTGACCCTATTGGTTTCGCCGGTGGTGGTTCCTGACGATCCGGCGCCGTGCCAGTATGGTCGGACGCGACAGGATGGGGACGGGAGGTCGCCATGATCAAGTTCGCGGTCGTGGTGCATCGACGGCCCGATCTCTCGGTCGACGGGTTTCGCGCCTATTTCCGCGACGTGCATGCGCCGCTCGCCGAGGCGCTGCCGGGGCTCAGGCGCTACGTCGTGAACTTCCCGGCCGAGGATCCGAGCCGCAGGGCGCCGGCCTGGGATGCCATCGTCGAGCTCTACTGGGACGACCGCGACGCCATGGAGGCCGCCTGGGCGTCCGCGGCCGGCCGGCAGGCGACCGACGACCTGGTGCACTGCGCCGACCTGGAACGGACCAGCTGGGGCATCGTCGAGCCGGAACACCGGCGTTGATCCGTCGTGACAAAGGGACGGAAACGGGCCGGCCCTGTTTTTGGTTGTCAAATCCACCCCGCCCCGCTGACCCAGCCGTCGGCTGACCAGGAGTCAAACCACCCCCGCCTTCTCCGGGTCGCGGGCTGATGAACCTGACCAACTGGCAGGGCACCCATCGCGACGGCCGCGCCGTCTCCAACATCTATTTCGTCGCCGGCGGCTTCGGCGCGCTGGACGGCCTCGACGGCGCCGACACCCTGCCCGGCCCGTCCAACATGGCGGTCACCCCGGTCGAGGTCTGGGAGTCGCTGACCTCCATGACCGTGGAGCGCAAGCAGCTGCTGCCCGACACCGGCGGGCCGGGCGCGTCGCGCGGCGGCCTCGGCCAGCGGATCGACTTGCGTAACGACAGCGGCCATCCGGTGACCGTCTCCTGCCTCGCCGCGCGCACCGAGTTCCCGGCCCGCGGCTTCCGCGGCGGCCGGCCCGGCGCCAGGCGCGGCGTCGCGATCAACGGCGAGCCGGTCCACGCCAAGGGCCAGTACCGTCTCGCCCCCGGCGACCGCATCAGCATGATCGAGGCCGGCGGCGGCGGCTTCGGCGACCCGCGCGACCGCGCGCCGGAGGCGATCACCCGTGACCTGCGCGAGGGTTTCGTGACGCCCGAGGGCGCGCGGCGGGACTACGGGGTGGAGGTTGACGGCAACGGCGCCGTCCGGCGCTAGGCCATGCGGGCTGGTAGGGTCAGTCCCTCCAGGGTGGTCCTAATCCGGATTGCTCCGTGACCGGTCATAGCGAATCTGCGCCTCCTGTATCTTCGACATCTTGCTTTTGACCCAGGCCCGCACCTCTTCGAGCACGCCGACCAGGGACCGGCCGAGGGGCGTCAGCGAGTACTCGACTTTGGGCGGCACGGATGCATAAACGCGCCTGGTCACGAGGCCGTCCCGCTCAAGGGCACGCAGGGTCTGTGTCAGCATCTTTTGAGATATTCCGCCCACTTCGCGGCGCAACTCGCCGAACCGATATGTGCGCTTGGCAAGGCAACCAACAATGAGCACGGTCCACTTGTCGGCAACCCGTCCAAGCACGAGCCGAGTGGGGCAGCGGGGATTGTACGGGTCCCACGATGGCTTCTCTTTAGTACCCATTGGTAACTAATAGGCGAAACAGGTGCCTACTTGCAACCAGCGACCACTGGCCATAGCGTCGCAATCCGAATTTTGTTCCAGCCTCCCGCAGGCCAACCACTCGGAGGGCCGCATGCCCAATGTGAAAGCCACACGCTACCGTCTCGACTCTCTCCCTCAGGACAATCCCATCGACGGCGCTTTGCGGCGGCGCATCGTTGGCGAGCAAGCGATGTTGAGCGAATTACGGATGTCCAAGGGCTGCGTCGTCACACCGCACGCACATCGGAACGAGCAGTTCATCATCCTGTTGAGCGGCAAGGTTCGCTTTTCGCTGACCGAAATCGGCGGCGGCAATCCCGAGGAGATCGTCCTCGAACCGGGTGACGTCATCTACCTTCCGTCGAATGTGCCGCACGGTGCCGAGTGTCTCGACGATTCTCACGCCATCGAAGTCTTCAGTCCTGTGTCCGAGGAAACAGGCATCGACCACCGAACGCGGTGAGACCGGCATGGCAGCAAAAGGCTTAGAATCGGCAGCCTGGGCTTCAGTTGGCGAATGGCCGCTCTCCTCAACATAGGTGGATGTTCTACTTAGTCCTCACGATTGGCCGCCTTTGGCCGTTTGGAACCATGCCGGCCGACGGGCCGAAGGCGACCCGATTCGGTCGTACATGGTCGTAGGTATGAAGGTCGGCTTTTGGATCGCAACCCGGCCGTTCAATTGCGGCCATCGGTTAGGGCATTCCTAAGCCATGAGCTGAAACTGGAGGACCTGCTGTCGCACGCGCAACTGGCCCAACAGGCCCGGATTTCTATGCGGCGGCTGGAACGCTTAATCGCATAACCCGGTCTACCAGAGCCCACGGGGCGCGGCTCACTGGGAATACTTGACTTGGGCCAACCCCGGCATTAGTTAGCAATTAATCACTAACTAATGCCGGGGTTGTTCAATGCGTATCCGTAAGTCCGCTGAAACCCGCAAGGCGGAAATCATAGAGGCCACCCTCCGACTTGCCGACAAGCTTGGCCCGGATCGACTGACGACGGAGGCGGTGGCGCACGCCGTGGGCCTTACGCAGCCGGGGATATTCCGGCATTTCCCGAAGAAGCAGGACCTCTGGGAGGCGGTCGCCGGACGCATCGGCGCGATGATGGAGGCGCGCTGGACGAAGGCTCAAAGCGGCGACGCCTCGGCAACGAACAGAATTCGTGCGCTCATTGGCGCGCAGTTGCGGTTGATCCAGTCCACACCGGCGATCCCTGCTATCCTCTTTTCGCGGGAGCTGCACACCAAGAACAAGGGCCTGCGGAAAGCCTTCTTCGGCCTCATGAGCCGCTTCCATCGGCTGCTCGCCGATCTCGTGAGGCAAGCGCGGGATGCAGGCGAACTGCGCGACGACCTCGATCCGGGCGACGCCGCTTTCCTCATCATCGGCCTGGTCCAGGGCCTTGCTGTCAGATGGTCCATTAGTGATCGCAACTTCGACCTGACAAAGGAAGGGACCCGCCTTCTGGAGCTTCAACTAAGCAGCTTCATTCGCGCGCGGGCGAGCGGTAACGCGGAAAGGAGGATGTCGTGAGAAAGCGGATTGTCCGGTATCTCCTGGCGCTGCTGGGGGTCGGCGTCGTAGGCGCGGCGATCTTTCTGTTCATCTTCATGCGCCCGTTGCCGGTCGAAGTCGCGCGGCCCGCTGAGAACGTGCCGGTCCAGGTCTTTGGTCTGGGCACGGTAGAAGCCCGTATCCTGTCGAAAATCGGCTTCGAGGTCGGCGCGGCGCTCGTCGAGCTGAACGCCGATCATGGCGACCGGGTGAAGGAAGGAAATGTACTCGCACGCCTTTACAGCGGCGAGCAGGAAGCCCGCGTCGCCAAGGCCAGGGCCGGGGTGGTCAATGCCGAAGCGGCGGTGAAGATGGCGGAAGCCACTGTCGGCAAGGCCCGCGCGGTTCTCGCCCAGAAGGAACAGATGAACAAGCGCAAACAGGCGCTCGTCGCCCGGCAGACAGTCTCTGTCGAGGCATCCGAGGAAGCGCAGATGGAAGAAGACATTGCCACTGCCGAACTGACCGTGGCGATCAGCGACGTTGAGGTCGCAAAGGCCGTGCTCGAAGACGCCAAAGCACAGTATGAGCTGGAGAAGGTTCTTCTCGATCATCACATCCTGAAAGCACCCTATGACGCGATTGTGGTTCAGCGTCACAAGGAACTGGGCTCGGTCCTGAGCGCCGGTGAGGCGTTGTTCACCCTGGTGGCCCCGGAAACGGTCTGGGCGCTCGCCTATGTCGATGAAGCGCGCGCGGGCGATATCCGGGTCGGCCAGTCTGTCGAAGTCCGTCTGCGGTCGCTGCCCCGACAGATGCTACGGGGCCTTGTGACCCGCATCGACATTGAAAGCGACCGGGTGAGCGAGGAACGCCGCGTCTACATCGCTTGCGACCAATGCCCGGAGAACTTCCACCTCGGCGAGCAGGCCGAAGTGTTCATCACGACAACCGTTCTCGGCGAAGCGCTGCTGGTGCCGGAAACGGCTGTCGCTGGCTTCGACGGAACCCACGGAACAGTGTGGACCGTCGAGGGTGGCGAACTGCACCGCCGTGAGGTCTCGTTCGGCCTCAGGACGCTCGATTCCCGCCTTGAAATCGTCGATGGCCTGCCCGATGGCGCGCGGGTCGTCAGCACGCTGCGTCCGGGCCTGCGCGAGGGGCGCGGGGCCAGATTGCTGGAAGGTGCAGCGCCATGAACCTGGCCTACCGCGATATCCGGCACAATCTCGGACGCTTCCTGCTCACCTGCTTCGGCCTCAGCCTGCTGCTGGGCGTGGTCTTGTCCATGATCGGCATCTACCGGGGCCTGGTCGAGGACGCACTGACATTGGCCCGCACCCCCGCCGTCGATGTCTGGGTGGTGGAATCCGGCACGCGCGGGCCTTTCGCCGAGTCCTCGCGCATTCCGGGCGATACGCGGGAGGCCATTGCTCGTCTCCAGGGGGTGAGCGCGGCGGGCAGCGTGACCTATCAGCCCGTCGAGGCCCCCTATGCCGGACAAAAGCTCCGGCTCTATGTCGTCGGTTACGAGCCTGGCCGCCCTGGCGGACCTGACCGGATCGCCACCGGTCGGCCGATTGGCCGGAGCCACTACGAAATGGTGGCCGACAAGCGCTCCGGACTGTCGCCTGGCGACCGTGTGGAGCTGGGCCGCAACACCTTCATGGTCGTCGGCCTGACCGACGGGCAGGTATCCTCTGGCGGCGATCCAGTCATCTACATTACGCTTCTGGATTCCCAGGAGCTTCAATTCGAATTGGCCCCGCCCGCAGCGCGCCGGGAGATTGCCCGAGGCACCGGCCCCGGCAGCACTGACACGATCAACGCCGTCGTTGCCCGCGTCTCGCCGAATGTGTCACCCGAGAGCGTGGCGGACGCCGCGCGGCGTTGGAAACACCTCTCGGCCACGACCCAGGCCGGACAGGAAACGATTCTGACCCGCTCTGTCGTCGAGCGAGCGCGCAAGCAGATCGGCCTGTTCACCGCCCTGCTCCTGATCGTCTCCGCCGTGATTATCGCGCTGATCCTCTACACCATGACGATGGACAAGCTGCGGGAGATCGCCACCCTCAAGCTCATTGGCGCGCCGGATCGCACGATCATCGGCCTGATCGTGCAACAGGCCCTTGCCATGGGCGTCATCGGCTTCGGCTTTGGCGCCCTTCTGATCACAGCCATCAAGGACTATTTCCCGCGCCGCGTGGTGCTCCAGCCGGAAGACGGGCTCGCGCTCGCGGCGGCGGTGATCCTCGTTTGTGTCGTTTCAAGCGCCCTCGGGGTGCGGCTGGCGCTCAAGGTCGATCCGGCAACGGCGTTGGGGGGCTAGCGATGAACAATCCCGGCGGCGAAAACCCGCTTGTCCAGGTGCGGAATATCTCGAAGCACTTCGGCGAAGGTGAAACCCGCGTCGATGCCCTGCGCGATGTGCACCTGGAGGTCCATCCCGGTCAAGTGGTCGCACTGCTTGGTCCGAGCGGATCGGGTAAAACCACGCTGCTCAACGTCATCGGGTGCATCCTGGAGCCGAGCAGCGGTTGGGTTAGCTTGGACGGCGAGGTCGTCTATGACGGGCGCTGGCTGCGATCCGATTTGCGCAAGCTCCGGCTTGAAAAGGTGGGGTTTATCTTTCAGTTCCATAATCTTCTCCCCTTCCTCAACAGCACCGATAATGTCGCCGTTGTGCTCAGCCTAGCCGGGTTCGATACTACGGAATCCAAAAGACGCGCAGTCGATCTCCTGGACTATCTGGAAGTTGGCCACCGCAAGGACGCCATGCCTGCCAATCTGTCAGGCGGCGAGGCGCAGCGGATCGCGATTGCCCGCGCGCTCGCCAACCGGCCGCGCATCATCCTCGCCGACGAGCCCACGGCGGCGCTCGACTCTCAACGGGCGGGGATCGTCATGGACCTGTTGCGCAAGGTCGCGACCGAGCAGCAGGCGGCGATTCTCGCCGTCACGCACGACGAGAAAATCTTCGACCGCTTTGATCACATCTTTCACCTCCGAGACGGACGGCTGGAGACAGACAACACCTAACCCGAGGAAGAAAACCGCCATGCTTAGAAGACTCTCAAGGAACCGTTTGATTTTGCCCGGGCTCATTCTCGCGGCTTGTGTTGCGCTCGGCGGGCATGCGCTGGCGCAGAACGCAGAGCCGGTCTCGCCCAAGCTGACTCCGAAGCTGCAGGATCTCCTGCGCAAGGAGATGCTGTCCATCAACGATGCCAGCCAGGAAATCCTTGCGGCTTTGGTGGCCGGTGACGATGAGCGCGTGGCTGCACTGGCGCAGCAGATTCACGACAGCTTTATTCTACGCCAGTCGATGACGCCTGAGGACAAGGCGGACCTCATGGCCGCCGCACCGGAAGGCTTCGTGAAGATGGACCGGTCGTTTCATGAGGTTTCGGCGGAGCTGGCCCAGGCGGCGCGTACCAGGGACCGGGCGCTGCAACAGGAACATCTTGGCCGGATGATCGAAGCGTGCAGCGCCTGCCATGCGCAGTACGCGACCGATCGGTTCCCCAGTTTCTCGGAGTAACACATACGCTGCCAATGACCCTTACGATGGCGGGGTTGATCACACTCGGCTTGGCCGCTCATTTTGTTCTTTCCAGGCGCCTCCAATCAAAGCCGACGTTGGGCGAGCGGCTGCTTCTTGATCCGCAAACGGACTTTACGTTGGGCTCATAGGAGCGGCCGTTTTCGGCCGAATGTCGCCAGTACAGCTGAACGCTGGTGTCGGGTCCGAAACAGGCACCCAAGCGTCCGGGCGGAACCACGGATCCTCACTCTCAATCACAGCAACGCCAAGCACGTAGCCCCGCCCGCGCCTATCTGCTTCAATCCACAACTCGCGTCGCGGCACGCGGCTTTGGCGAAAGCGGGGAGTGGGAGATGACGAGCGAGCGGACGAACGACCCATATGGCGGCTACCTGGAGACGGCCGACGCCCACCTGATCCGCTATGGCCGGGGCTTCTCGCCGCATCTGATCACCCGCGCCGAGAGCAGCTATATCCATGACAGTGACGGCCATGCCATGCTCGACTTCGGCTCCGGGCAGATGTGCGCGACGCTCGGCCACAACCATCCGGCGGTGGTGGCGGCGATCCGCGATGCCTGCGGCGAGCCGATCCATCTCTATTCCAACATGCTGGCGCCGTCGGTGATCGAGCTTGCGGAACGGCTCTGCGGCCTGCTGCCGCCCAACCTGCAGAAGGCGATGTTCCTCTCGACCGGCGCCGAGTCGAACGAGGCCGCGGTCCGACTCGCCAAGTTCGCGACCGGCGGCTTCGAGGTCATCTCCATGAGCAGCGCCTGGCACGGCACCACCGGCGGCGTCAGCGCCAACACCTTCGCCGGCGCGCGCCAGGGCGCCGGTCCGGCGATGCCCGGCACCATGGCCCTGCCGGCGCCGAACGCCTATCGCTGCCCGGTGCGCCATTGCGCGGGCCAATGCGACATGACCTGCCTGGAGGTCGGCTTCGACATGGTCGACACGCTCTCGGTCGGCGCCCCGGCCGCGGTGCTGTGCGAGCCGGTGCTGGCTGCCGGCGGCATCGTCGTGCCGCCCGAGGGCTACCTGAAGCGCTTGCAGCAACACTGTGAAAGCCGCGAGGTGCTGCTGATCTTCGACGAGGCGCAGACCGGTCTCGGCCGGGTCGGCAGCATGTTCTATTTCGAGCAGGCCGGGGTGACGCCCGACATATTGACGCTGTCGAAGACCCTCGGCGGCGGCATCGCGCTCGCCGCCACCGTCACCAGCGCCGAGATCGAGCAAGCGGCCCTCGAGAAGGGCTTCCACTTCTACACCAGCCACGTCTCCGACCCGATGCCGGCCCGGGTCGGGCTCGCCATCATCGAGGTGCTGGTCGAGCAGCGCCTGGCCGAGCGCGCGCGAGAGGAAGGCGACTACTTCCGCGGGGAGCTCGGCCGGCTGCAGCAGCGCTACGAGGCGATCGGCGACGTCCGCGGCGTCGGCCTGCTGACCGGCGTCGAGCTGGTGCAGGACCGGGCGCGGAAAACGCCGGCGCCGGAGCTCGGCCGGAAGCTGGTCGCCCGCGCCCGCGCCCTCGGCCTGCATTCCGGCCTTTCCGGCAGCTTCCGCGATCAAGGCGCGAGCGGCACCGTCTGGAAACTGGCGCCGCCGCTCACCGTCGCCCGCGACGAGACCGACCGGGCGCTCACGATCATCGATCAGGCCCTCGGCGAGCTGGCCGGTTGACGGCCCGTAGCATCCTTCGCTTTCATAGGCAGCAGATCCACAGCACAACGCGGATGAAGGGAGGCACCGATGAGCAATACCGGCGGATTGTCGGCCCAGGACTATGTCGAGATCCAGAACCTTTATGCGCTGTACAATCTCTGTAGTGACGCGGCGGATTCGGAAGGCTATGCCGACTGCTTCACCGAGGACGGCGTCATGGAGGCGCCGCAGATCGGCATCGCCGTCACCGGCCGTGCCGGGCTGATCCAGCACAAGGAGCGCGACAAGGCCGGCCGCGGCGGGAAATACCGCCGCCATTGGAACGGCGGCCTGCACCTGGAACGGCTGGACGACGGCACGGTGCGCGGGCGCTGTTACCTGGTCGCCTACAACGGCCAGCCGGGCGAGTTGCCGGCGCTCGCCGATTGCGGCGTCTACGAAGATACCGTCGTTCAGGCCGGCGGCGAATGGAAGTTCGCCCGGCGCGTCCTGACGATGGACGCCTCGACCTGGAACAAGCGCTGAGCCGCCGGGAGGCAACGATGAGCGACGATATCCTGGACCTGACTGCCGGCGCCATCGCCGGCACGGTCGCCGGCCGCGACCTCGGCGCCTTACAGGTGGTCGACGCCTTCCTCGGCCGGATCGAGGAAGTGAACCCGGTGATCAACGCCGTCTGCACCTTGAACCCGGAGGCCCGGTCGGCGGCCGAGGCGGCCGACCGGCGGCTCGCCGCCGGCGAGCCGGCGCGGCCGTTGGAGGGCGTGCCGTTCCTGGTCAAGGACATCCTGCCGACCAAAGGCCTGCGCACCACCTTCGGCTCGCTGATCTGCGAGCATGACGTGCCGACCGAAGACGCGCTCTCGGTCGAGCGCCTGACGGCGGCGGGCGGCATCCTGCTGGGGAAGACCAACACGCCGGAATTCGCCCACGACGTCAACACCACCAACCGAATCTTCGGCACGACGCGCAACCCGACCGACGTCAACGTCACCGCGGGCGGCTCGAGCGGCGGCTCCGGCGCCGCGGTCGCCGCCGGCATGGCGCCGATCGCGCTCGGCACGGACCTCGGCGGCTCGATCCGGGTGCCCTGCTCCTATAACGGCATCACCGGCATCCGCCCGAGCCCCGGCCGGGTGCCGGTCTACCCGACCGAGTTCGGCTGGGACACCCTGGTCGAGCATGTCCAGGGACCGATGACTCGACACGCCGCCGACATCGGCCTGGCGATGTCGGTGCTGGCCGGCCCCGACGACCGCGACCCGAGCTCGCTGCCGGCGGAGGGCCTCGACTACGTCGCCGCCGCGTCCGGCAGCCGGCCGCTCGCCGGCCGCCGCGTCGCCTATGCCGGCGACCTCGGCGGCCTGATCCCGCTCGACTCCGAGGTCGCCGACCTGACGCGCCAAGCGGCGCAAAAGTTCGAGGAACTCGGCTGCACGGTGGAGGAGGCCTGCTTCGACGTCTCCGGCATCCGCGACATCGTCACCGGCACGCGCGGCTTCGGCATGGTCGGCCGCTATGCCGACCGGCTCGACGCCCATCGCGACATCATGACCCTGCAGCTCGTCAACCAGGTGAGCGAGGCGCTGAAGCTGGACCTGCGCACCGTCACCAAGGCGGAGCGGCTCAGGACCGACTACTGGCATCGGGTGCGGGTTTTCCTGGAGAGCTACGACTACATCATTGCGCCGTCGGTCGGCGCGCCGCCGTTCCGGCTCGACCAACCGCTGCCGACCGAGGTCGGCGGCGTCGCGGTCGAGCGCTATTACGACGTCTTCCTCGCGACCTACGCCTTCAGCGTCACCGCGCTGCCGATCATGGCGGTGCCCTGCGGCAGCACCGCCGCCGGCCTGCCGGTCGGCATGCAGATCGTCGGCCGGCGCCTGCGCGACGACCTGGGCCTGGAGGCGGCGGCGGCCTACGAAGCGGCCTGCCCGGAGCATTTCGTCCGCCCGGAGATCGACTTGGCCGCGGCCCGGCCGGTCAGCCCGGAACTCGACACGCCGGGCCTGTCGGTCAAGGCGTCGGATTAGCGCGGGCCGGCGACGGCATCGCCTTCCCGGGCAATGACGCCGCGCCGGAAGTCATCGGGCAGCGGCGCCGGCTTGCCGGTCTGCTGGTCGGCATAGACCCAGACGATCTCGGCGCCGGCCAGCGGCCGGTCCTCGCCCGCGGGATGGATCTCCAGGGCGAAGCTGACGCTGGTCCGGCCGAGCCGGGCGGTGCGCGCGGCGATCTCGAGATGTTCGCCGTAGCGGATCGGCGCCTTGAACTCGATCGCCGCCTTGACCGCGTGGAAATCCTTGTCGGTCTCGCCGGCCAGGCCGATGAAATCGTAGGGCAGCGCCAGCACGTACTCGTTCAAGGCGGTATCGAAATAGGTCAGGTAATGGGCGTTGTACAACACGCCCTGCATGTCGATCTCCGAATAGCGTACATGGACCGGATAGAAATAGGTGAAATCGGCACGGGCCATCGCCGGCTCCCGGAGAATGGGGTTGACCGTCGGATATTGCTCTGGCGCCGCGGTCATGTCGATTATTGACAACGCGCGCCGGGCCCGCGCATCGTGGCTGGGCAACAAAATAAAGAGGTCCATCATGAGCAAACCCAAGGTCGACCATATCGGCGTGCTGGTCCCCGATCTGGATCAGGCGATCGCGATGTTCAGCAAGCTGTTCGGCATGGAACCGGACGAGATCCAGGATCGCTCCGACGTCGGCGTCCGCCTCGCCATGTTCGAGACCGCCAACGTCACCATCGAGCTGCTGCAATATACCGAGGCGCACCAGAACTTCGCCAAAGACACCATGGGCGGCACGATGGGCATCAACCATGTCTGCTTCGCCGTCGACGATGTCGATCAATCGATCCGCCACATGCAAGACAACGGCATGGACATGCTCGACGGCTTTCCGATCCAGGGCGCGCATGGCCGCGTCGCCTTTTTCGACAAGGCGAAGACCGGCGGCTTCCTGTTCGAGGTCTGTCAGCCCGATTGAGGACGAACGGTGCTTGACGCCAAGGACCTGGATTTCGCCGGCCGCCGCGTGCTGATCACCGGCGCCGCGGGCGGCATCGGCGCGGCCATGGCGGCGGCGTTCGCCGCTTGCGGCGCCGGGCTGGTGCTGGCCGACCTGGACGGCCCGGCGGTCGAGGCCGTGGCCGGGCGCTTCGAGGGCGCTGCCGAATGGCATGCCTACGATCAGGGCGATCCGGCGTCGCTCGCGGCGCTGGCGGCGGCCGCAGGCGCCGTCGATGTCCTGGTCAACAATGCCGGGATCGTGCTGGCCGCGCCGCTGCTGGAACACCAGGCTTCGGACATCGGCCGCGTCGTTCAGGTCAATCTGACCGGACCGATGACGCTCGCCTGCCTGGTCGCCCCGGCGATGATCGCCGGCGGCGGCGGCGTGATCGTCAA
>CAJHXX010000143.1_pt1 | contig 12489 bp, 13 predicted proteins | sample 9198511 | NCBI WGS metagenome assembly CAJHXX01 (sample SAMEA7708325, study PRJEB35096) | sediment metagenome | biome: marine neritic benthic zone biome [ENVO:01000025]; feature: sediment [ENVO:00002007]; material: shallow marine sediment [ENVO:03000034] sea grass bed [ENVO_01000059] ...
CGAGGCCGCCGCCGCCATCGCCGAGATCGCGCAAGCCCACCGGGTCGTCGTCACCCACGGCAACGGCCCGCAGGTCGGCCTGCTGGCGCTGCAGGCGGCGGCCTACGCCAAGGTCCGGCCCTACCCGCTCGACGTCCTCGGCGCCGAGAGCGAGGGCATGATCGGCTACATGATCGAGCAGGAGCTCGGCGCCCGCCTGCTCGGCCTCGACGTCGCGACGCTGCTGACCCAGGTGGTGGTCGACCCCGACGACCCGGCCTTCCTGCATCCCTCGAAGCCGATCGGCCCGCTCTATGACGAGGCCGAGGCGCAGCGCCTGATGGAGGAGCGCGGCTGGATGATGGCGCCGGACGGCGCCGGCTTCCGCCGCGTCGTCGCTTCGCCCAAGCCGCAAGCGATCATCGAGATCCGCACCATCCGCCTGCTGGCCGGCGCCGCGGTGCTGGTGGTCTCGGCCGGCGGCGGCGGCGTGCCGGTGGCGATCGGCGCCGACGGCGCCATCCGGGGCGTCGAGGCGGTGATCGACAAGGACCGCTCGGCGGCGCTGCTCGCCGGCGCCCTCGGCGCCGACGCGCTCCTGATCCTGACCGATGTCGACGCGGTCTACAGCGACTTCGCGACGCCGAAGGCGCGCGCCATCGCCCATGCGACGCCGGACCGACTGGCCGGGCTCGACTTTCCCGCCGGCTCCATGGGACCGAAGGTCGAGGCGGCCTGCCAGTTCGTCCGGGAAGGCGGCGCCATGGCCGCGATCGGCGCCGTCGCCGACGCCGCGGCGATGCTGCGGGGCGCCGCCGGCACGGTGATCGAGCCCGGCGACGGCGCGCTCGCCTGGTACGACCCGGAGCGGTAATCTCCACCCGGCAATGCCCGCCGCCGGCCGCCGCGCGTCACTCGCGCAAATGTGCCAGGATTTGCAGGGCGCGAAAGAAGGGGTTGCCGGTGCCGCGGGTGGTGGTCGGGGCCTTGGCGAATTAAATCGACTCCGAGTCGATTTAAGAACAAATGCCTAAATCGACTCGGAGTCGATTTTCAGCGGAGTCGATTTTCTGCGGCGGCGGCCAGCCCTTTCGTACGCCGCCGCCTGTCATTTCCGCAAATGCGCCAGGGTCTGCAGCGCCCGAAGTTGCCGAGATAGCGTGTGGCGTAGTCGCGCTGGCGGTGGTGCTTTTTCTCCAGTCGGTCTGCCGTGTCGCGATAGCCGGCGCCGTAGTTCAGGCCGCCGAGATGGGTCGCGACCTCGCAGAGATGTGCCGTGCCGCCGCGGAAGTCGAGGCCAAGCACGTCGAACTCCGCCTGGCCCTCGGCGCCGCCGACCGGCGGGCGCAGGTTGTCGTCGACGATGTCGCAGCCGGCGATCTCGCGTAGCCGAGCCCCGACCAGATATTCGCCCATCTCCGTCGCCATGCGGCCCACATCCCCTGAAGCGAATTCTCCGCGCGGCAGCCGCCGCGGATGCTATCAATGGTTGAGAATCGAACGATTCGCAACCGCGGCCGGAGAACAGGCAGGATGCAGTTGAACGACCTTCTCGCCGGACAGGGCATCGATCCGAAAGGCGTTCTGGTCATGCGGCACCGGCCGTTCGAGCGTGAGTTTCGCAAGGTGCTGCCGTGGCTGGCGGCGGAACAGCCGGAAGCCTACAACGCTTATCAGCAGGCCCAAGGGCCGACGGTCGAAAAGGCGATGACGAAAGCCGACTACGTCGCCTCCTTCATCGGCCATGCCGCGGGCAAGGCGCTGTTCATCGGCCTCTATCGCCGCGGCGATTGGCGCCCGCTCGACTATGCCCAATATTGGCGCCTGCAGGCGATCAAAGACATGGCGGCATTGGGCATGCGCGGCTTCGAAGGCGACCGCCCGCATGTCCTCTGGTTCGACCTCGCGCCGACGGACTTCTACGCCGATTGGAAGGGCCGGCTGGTCGTCCAATGGCCGGGACTCGAGCGGTCATGGTGGCGCTGGGCCGCGCGCAACGAGATCCTGATCGATGCGATCCCGGAGCAGAGCCTGCTCGACGCCGCGATGCCGACCTGGGACGAACTGGTCCTCGACTGGGACGAATTGAAGGTCCTGCCGTCGAAATGGCAGGCGGCGCTGGCCGAATGGCGCGGCATCTATTTCATCCTCGACCGGTCGGACGGCAAGGGCTATGTCGGCGCGGCCTATGGTGACGACAACATCCTGGGGCGCTGGTGGAACTATGCGGCGTCAGGTCATGGCGGCAACAAGGCGCTCAAGCAACGAGACCCACAGTATTTCCGCTTTTCCATCCTGGAGCGCGTCTCGCCGGACATGTCATCCGACCACGTCATCCGCCTGGAAGCCACCTGGAAGGATCGGCTGCATACCCGCGAGCACGGCCTGAACGAGAATTAGCCTGACGCGCGATGCCGCCCACACGCGCTCAGATCATCTGCACAATCGCGACATGCGGATCGATCAGGGCGACGGACTCGCCGTTGTCCAGGCGGCCCGCCACGTAGCCGCTCTCCTTCAGCTCGCGGACGAACTCCGGCACGTTGTCGGTGGCCTCCGCCTCGAGCCGGATGGTCTCGCCGCTCGCCAGCACGACTTGAAACTGCGCCATCGCCGCCTCCCTATCAGATCGCAAATCCACAGTGAACATCCCTTGGACGGAGCCCGCGCAAGACTGAGGGAATCATCGAATTCGCCGCGGCTCGTTGATATGGATCAGTTCAGCGGCGCGGTCGGCCCTTGCGCGTTGCAGGCATTGGCGCTTCAATCCGGGGGCGGGTCCTTGCGGGAGGTGTCTGATGCGGCGAATGGCGAGCGTCCTGGCGGCCCTCGTCGTCCTGATCGGCGGCCTCATCGCCGGTCCCGGGGCGCGGGCGGCAGCGGACGTCGACCTGGAGCTGGTGCTGCTGGCCGACGCTTCGCGCTCGATCGACGACGGCGAGATCCGGCTGCAGCGCCAGGGCTATGCCGCGGCGATCACCCATCGCGATATCCTGGTGGCGATCGTCTCAGGCTATCGCCGGCGGATCGCGGTGACCTATGTGGAATGGGGCCAGGCGGATTCGCAGGACGTGGTGGTGCCCTGGACGGTGATCGACGGCAAAGCGAGCGCCGCGGCCTTCGCGGCCGCACTGATGGCGGCGCCGCGCCGCGCCGAGGGACCGAACGCGATCGGCTCGGCGCTGGCCTTCGCCCAGGCGCTGATCGAGACCAACGCCATCACCTCGCCGCGCCAGGTGATCGACTTCTCCGGCGACAGCGCCTACAGCTTCGGCGGCGTGGCCGTCGCCGCGGCGCGGGCGGCGGCGCTTTCCGCCGGCACCGTCATCAACGGCCTCGCCATTCTCTGCCGCGACTGCGAGAGCGGCCGCCCGGTCGACTACGACCTGGAGGCGGCCTTCGCCCAGCTGATCACCGGCGGGCCCGGCAGCTTCGTCATCACGGCCGACGGCAACGCCCGTTTCGCCGCCGCGGTGCGCCGCAAGCTGAAGCTGGAGATCGCCGGCGGCGCCCCCTCCCACGTCATTGCGAGCGAAGCGCGCCAATCTCGAAGCGCAGGGCTTGGTCCGAACGAGATCGCCGCGGCCCTGCGGGCCTCGCGATGACGTGAGAGGCGGCATCCGCCGCCTTCCCCTCACACCGGCCAGCGCCGCTGCACCAGGCGAAAGAGGCCGAGCGTCGGGATGCAGAGCAGCAGCAGCACGGCCGAGACGGTCAACGGAACGCCCGGGTCGCCGGCCAGGTCGCCGGTCCAGCCGACGAAGGGCGGCACCACGGTCGACAGCAGGTGCAGCACGGTCATCACTAGCCCCATGCCGATCGCGCGCTGTTCCGGGCGCAGCACCTCCGCCGGCAGCGACAGGATGGCGGCGACCGGGTAGGCACCGATCACGCCCATCGCCAGGAACGGCCAGGGTGCGCCGCCCAACGCCGGCACCAGCAGCAGGAAGCCGCACCAGACCGCGACCGGCCAGACGATGATCGCGTTCGGCAGGCGGAAGCGCTCAGTCAGGTAGCCGCCGAGCGGCACCGTGAAGACCGCGCACCAGGCGACCCAGCCGAGCACGAAGGCGATGGTCGCGGCGGGCACTTCGGCGGCGTGCAGGTAGGTCGGCGCGAAGCCCAGCATGGCGTAGAACGGCGCCGTGAAGAGGCCGAGCAGGGTGCCGGCCGCCCCCACCAGGACCAACCGGCTGAGCCCGAAGCCGCCCACCGCCGGCAGCTCGGCGGCACCGGGCGCGGCCGGCGGCCGACGGTAGACCAGGGCCAGCGCGACCAGCGCCGCCACCGCCAGCATTCCGGCGGTCAGCAGCGCCGCCCGCCAGTCCCCGTCCGCCCCCAGGCCGCCGAAGGCGAGCAGCGCGAGACCGGTGCCGACCGGCTGCCCGGCCGCGCCGAGGCCCAACGCAAAGGGCAGCTTCGGCCCGGCGAACCAGTCGATGGTCATCTTGGTGGTCAGCACGATCACCAGGATGCCGCCGGCGCCGGCGACGAGGCGGCCGGCGAGCTGTGCCTCATAGCCGGGCAACAGCGCCGCGGCGCCGCCGAGCGCCATCAGCCCGAGGCCGGCGAGCGTGACGGCCAGGTCGCCCAGGCGCTGCCCGAGATAGCCGCCCAAGAGCGCCAGGAACAGGCCCGGCGCGGCATACAGGCTGACCAGGGCGCCGACTTGTCCGAGGCCGATGCCGAGATCCGCCGACATGGCCGGCGCCACCGCGCCCACTACCTGGTACTGGAAGCCCATCGCGCCGCGCGCCAGCGCCAGCGCCGCCAGCACCGCCCAGCGCCGGTCCACGCCGGATCAGCCCGGCCGGACGTCGAAGTCGCGATCGACCGGCACGGCGAGCGCCGTCGCCAGCGTGTTGGTCTGCTGCGCCATGGCGATGACCGCCAGCAGCTCACCGTATTGCGCCTCGGTCATGCCCTTGGCGCGCGCCGCGGCGGTATGCGAATGGACGCAGTAGTCGCAGCCATTGGCGACCGAGACCGCGATGTAGACCAGCTCCTTGACCAGCGGGTCGAGCGCGCCCGGCGCCATCACCGCGCTCAACTCCGCCCAGGTCCGGCGCAGCAGCGCCGGGTCGTTGGCCAGCGCGCGCCAGAAATTGTTGACGAAGTTGGTCTTGCGGGCGGCGCGGATGTCGTCGAACACGGCGCGCGCCTCGGGCGTCGCCTGTTCGTCGTCGAGCAGCGGTACCGTCGCCATGGCGGATCCTTTCCTGGACGCTGTTGTTGGGGCCTCGCCGCAGGATAGGGCGGGCCGGGGCGGTGGGACAACGGCCGGGATGAGCGGCATCCCGCGGCCGACCGGTCTATACTGCGGTGGAATCAGCCAGCGGGGCGGCGGTAAATCGGTAAATCGTTGACAGTATACTTAATTCAAGCAGGTTGTGACATGACACCGGGCGCGTGGCGACAGGAAATAAGTATACTGTCACCGAATTATCAGCGGGCGGCGCGATGACGGCGGGCCAGCCCAAAATCCTGGTCGCCGGGGGCGGGCTCGGCGGGCTGACCGCGGCCTTGGCGCTGGCGCGCGCCGGCTTCACCGTCGAGCTGTTCGAGCAGGTGGCCGAGTTGGGCGAGGTCGGCGCCGGCATCCAGATCGGGCCGAACGCAGTCAAGGTGCTGCGCGCGCTCGGCCTGGAGGACGGCCTCGCCCGGGTCGGCGTCCGCCCGACAGCGCGCGAGGGTCGCGACTGGGCGACCGGCGCGGTGCTGCAATCGGCGCCGATGGGCGGCGACTTCGCCGCCAAATACGGCGCCGCCTACTACCACGTGCACCGCGCGGACCTGCTGGCGCTGCTGGCCGCCGCGGTCGCGGCCGAACCGGGCATCACCTTGCATCTCGGCGCCGCGGTCGCCGGATTCGAGCAGGACGACGGCCAGATCAGCTTGCGCCTCGCCGACGGACAGACGGTCGCCGGCGCCGCGCTGGTCGGCGCCGACGGCATCCATTCGGCGGTGCGCGCGCGCTTGTTCGGGCCCGACGCGCCGCGCTTCACCGGCAATGTCGCGTTCCGCGCCACGGTGCCGGTCGCGCGCCTGCCGGCCGGCCTGATCGAGGTCAAGGGCTACAACTGGATGGGGCCGCGCCACCACTTCGTGCACTACTACCTGCGCGGCGGCCGGTTGATCAACTGCGTCGGCGTCTGCGAGCAGGACGACTGGCGGATCGAGAGCTGGACCCAGGAAGGCGACCTGGACGAGTTCAAGCGCGAGTTCGACGGCTGGCACCCGACCATCCGCGGCCTGATCGGCGCCGTCGACCGATGCTTCAAATGGGCGCTCTATGACCGCGACCCGCTGGACCGCTGGTCGGTCGGGCGAGCGACGCTGATGGGCGACGCGGCGCACCCGATGCTGCCGTTCCTGGCCCAGGGCGCCTGCATGGCGATCGAGGACGCCTAGGTACTGGCGCGCCGGCTGCAACAGGCCGGCGGGGAGGACGTCGCCGGGGCGCTGGCAGCGTACGAAGCGAACCGCCGGCCGCGCACTTCCAAGGTGCAGCTCGGCGCCCGGGCGCGCGGCGAGAGCCTGCACCTCGCCGACCGCGACGCCATCGCCAGGCGCAACGCGGAGAGCCGCGTCGACCCGGACAGCTTCGCCCGCGCCATGCACTGGCTCTATGCCCACGATGTGGTCGCCGAGGAAGGGTCGCTCGGTTAGCAGCCGCGCCTGTTGCCCGCCCTTCGAGACGCGCCCTGCGGGCGCTCCTCAGGACGAGGGTTTTGATATCCGCAAAGTCCTCATCCTGAGGGCCGCTGCAGGCGGCGTCTCGAAGGATGGCCATCGAACACGGTCATCCGGGATAGCCTCACGCAATCTTTGGCTCCTTCCGGGTCACTCCCCCGAATAGTCCGGCGCACGCTTCTCGACGAAGGCGGTGACCGCTTCGCTGCGGTCGGCGGTCATGTTGGACAGCATCTCGTAGGCGATCGCCGCGTCGGACACCCGGTTGGCGATGTCGCGCAATGTGAGGTTGACCGCGGTCTTGGTCCAGCGCACCGCCCAGCGCGGGTTGCCGGCGATCTTGGCGACGATCTCGTCGGTCTTGGCGTCGAGCTCACCGGCCGGCACCGCGTGGTTGATCAGGCCGATCGCCGCCGCCTCCTTGGCCGTCATCATGTCGCCGGTCAGCAGCATCTCCTTGGCGCGGGCGAAGCCGATCAGCTGCGGCCAGATCACCGCGCCGCCATCGCCGGCCACCAGCCCAACCTTGACATGCGGGTCGCCGACCTTGGCGGTCTCGTCGGCGACGATGACGTCGCAAAGCAGCGCCAGCGAGGCGCCGAGCCCGGCGGCCGCGCCGTTCAGGCGGCAGACGATCGGCTTCTCCAGCTCCAGCAGGCCGTTGATGATGCGCTTGGCGTCCGGCGCGATGCGGCGGAAGCCGGACGGGTCGTCGATCATCGCCTGGAACCAGTCCATGTCGCCGCCGGCGCAGAAGGCGCGGCCCTCGCCGGTCAAGACGATGACGTCGCGGTCGGGGTCGCGCTGCAGTTCCGGGAAGACGCGCGCCAGCTCCTCATGCATCGGGTTGTCGACCGCGTTCATCGCGCCCTCGCCCGCGATCGTGACGCGCAGCACGCGGCCGGCATAGTCAAATTTCAGCCGCGAATATCCGGTGAAGTCCATGATCTCGCCTCCAGTTCATGCCTCTTCCCCAAGGGTGGCGGAAAACCGGGGCGAGTTCCAGAGCGCCGCCATTGGTGCTACCGTCGGCGTAATCGCGCCAAGCAACAATCCGGCAGCAGGGAGGCCCGGGAACATGCAAAGGATCGGTGAGCTCACGATCGACCGCGTTGTCGAGTTGGAGGGGCCGCTCTTTAGCCCCGAGACCTTCCTGCCCGATTCCACGCCGGAGGTCATCGCCGCCAACGCAGATTGGCTGATCCCGCGCCATATCGACCCCGATTCCGGCGAGCTGATCCTCACCATCCAGTCCTACATCATACGCACGCCGCGCCACACCATCCTGGTCGACACCTGCGTCGGCAACGACAAGCCGCGGCCCGGGCGGCCGGCCTGGGACCACATGAACGGCCCCTATCTCGCCGACCTAGCCGCCGCCGGGGTGCGGCCCGAGGAGGTCGACTTCGTGCTCTGCACTCATCTGCATATGGACCATGCGGGCTGGAACACGCGGCTGCTGGACGGCCGCTGGGTGCCGACCTTCCCGAACGCCAAATACATCTTCGCCGCCAAGGAGTACGCGTTCTGGGAAACCCGGCACCGCGAGGGCGCCCAGGGCCCGGTGCCGAACATCTTCGACGACAGCGTGCTGCCGGTGATGGAAACGGGCCAGGCGGTGCTGGTCGATATGGACCACCAGATCGACGACGGCGTCTGGTTCGAGCCGGCGCCCGGCCACACCGCCGGCAATGTGGTGGTCAACCTCAGCTCCGGCAACGCCTCGGCCGTGCTGAGCGGCGACGTGGTGCACCACCCCCTGCAACTGCTGCACCCGGAATGGTCGAGCCGCGCCTGCGAGGACAAGGCGATGTCGGCGGCGACGCGCCAGGCCCTGCTGGAGCGTTGCGCCGATACCGATACGCTGTTCGCGCCGGCACATTTCGCCTCGCCCTCGATGGGCCATGTCATCGGCAAGGGCGACGCCTTCGACTACCGCCTGGTTGGCGCCGACTGACGCGCCAAAAGGAGAGAGAGCCGACATGTCGCTGCCGAGCTATGAGGTGTTCGCCGTCAAATACGGCGACCGGGTCGGCACCCGCGGCACCATCTTCGTGCATGGCGACCCGCATGACGCGCCGCTCGCCATGGACTACTTCGTCTGGGCGATCCGCAGCCCCGAGCGCACCGTGGTCGTCGATGTCGGCTTCGGCCGGGCGGAAGGCGAGCGCCGCGGGCGGTCGTTCCTGCGCTGCCCGACCGAAGGGCTCCGGCTGATCGGCATCGAGGCGGCCGAGGTCCGCGACGTGGTGATCACCCATTTGCATTACGACCACGCCGGCAACCTGGCGCTGTTCCCGAACGCCCGCTTCCATATCCAGGACGACGAGGTCGCCTATGTCACCGGGCGGGCGATGACCCACCCGGCGATGCGCCATTCCTTCGTGCTCGACGACGTGCTGGAGATGGTGCGCCTGGTCTATGGCGACCGGGTCGTCTTCCATGCCGGCGACGACGAACTGGCGCCCGGCATCAGCCTGCATCATATCCCCGGCCATACGCGCGGCCTGCAATCGGTCAAGGTGCAGACCCAACGCGGCCCCGTCGTGCTCGCCTCCGACGCGGCGCATTACTATGAGTGCATCACGGAGGGCACGCCGTTCATGACCCATGACAACATATCCCAGATGCTGGACGGCTATCGCCGCCTGCGTGCCCTCGCGCCGTCAGATGCGCATATCGTGCCGGGCCACGACCCGGAGGTCATGGCGCGTTACCCCGCGCCGGCCGCCGCGCTCGCCGGCATCGTCGCGCGCCTGGACGCCGATCCCACCGAATAAACCAACGCAAGGAGACCCTGTGATGGCCGATCAGAAGAAGACCGCCTACGACGTGGTGCCGCAGCTCGGCAAGCTGCGCGACGAGGTGCTGTTCGGCGATGTCTGGGAACAGCCGGAGCTCACGAAGCGCGACCGCAGCCTGATCACCGTCGCCGTGCTGACCGCGCTGTATCGCACCGAGGAGCTGCGCGGCCATATGCAGCGGGCGCTCGACAACGGCGTCACGAGGGACGAGCTGCGCGGCCTGATCACCCACCTCGCCTTCTATGCCGGCTGGCCGACGGCGGTCAACGCGGGCCGCGTCGCGCTGGAGATCTTCGGCGAGGAGTGAGCCGGCGCGGAGTTTCCGCGATGGCCGATCCTGCCGCCGTCCTGGTCGACTGGGGCACCAGCAATTTCCGCGCCTGGGCGATCGTCGCGGACGGCGCGGTGATCGAACGCCGGACCGCCGCGCTCGGCATCATGCAGGTCGCGCAAGGCGGCTTCCCGGCCGCGTTGGCGGACCAGGTCGGCGCCTGGCGCACGGCCGACCCGGCGCTGCCGGTGCTGATGTCCGGCATGGTCGGCAGCCGGCAGGGCTGGCATGAGGCACCCTATGCCGACTGCCCGGCGGGCATCGCCGACCTGGCCCAGGCGGTGGTCGAAGTTCCTGGCGCAACAGGCGTCCGCATCGTTCCCGGCGTCGCCTACCGGGCGCCGGACGGGCGCCACGACGTGATGCGCGGCGAGGAGGTGCAGATCTTCGGCGCGCTGGAATTAACCGTGGGTGGGGCGTCCGACGGCCGCCAGGTGTTCTGCCTGCCCGGCACCCACAGCAAATGGGCGACGGTCGCCGACCGGCGGATCGACTGGTTCGCCACCTCGATGACCGGCGAGGCCTACGCGGTGATGGCCGAGCACAGCATTCTCGGCCGACTGATGGCGGCGGAGACTGCGCATGATCCGGCGGCGTTCTCTGCCGGCCTGGCGCTCGCCGCCGAGCCCGGCGGCCTGCTCAACCACCTGTTCGCGGTCCGGGCCGAAGGGCTGTTCGAGACGGTGCCGGCCGCGGGCCTGCGCGCCTATCTCTCCGGCATCCTGATCGGCCACGAGGTCGGCGCCATGACGGCGATGGTCGGGTCCGACGGTCCGGTGACGCTGATCGGCCGGCCCGACGTCGCCCGGCTCTACGAGACCGCCATCGCCGCCGCCGGCCGGCCCGCCGTCACTGTCGATTCCGAGACGGCGACCCTGAAGGGCCTGTCACGGCTGCAAGCGAGCCTGAACACTGCCTGAAGCCGCGCCGGGACCGGTCAAGCGACGGCGACGCGCCGAGCGCGGCCGACACGATAGGTGAACCCCAACGCAGGCATCGCGCGCCCGGCAAGGCCGCGGCCATAGGCGATCTGTTGGCGTTGTCTATTGTGGTCGAAGGCGGCGCCCAGGACGTGTCCACGGAGTGTTTGAGCAGACGGTGTCACTGCGCGCGACAGCCTATGGATTCGCCTATGACCCAAATACATTGGCCCAATAGTGCATTTTGCCCTCAGACGCCTAAAATCATCGCAAGCGCCCGCCGGACAAGGGCATGCAACGCGTTCGGTCAAACGGCATGCGCGGACCAACAGGCACTGCCGCTGGCCGAGAAAGGGAGGGAAAGATGTCCAGAAAATTGGCAGCAGTCGGAACGATCGCGCTTCTGGTCGGCGCGCTTCCGGCGCACGCGGATCACACCATTGAACATAATGTAGAAAACCTTAAGGGCGGGCTCGGCGCCATCGAGCGGAGGGTCTGGGACCTCGAACAAACCGACCCCGTACCGGGGCCGCCTGGGCCGCCAGGTCCACAGGGGCCGGCGGGGCCGCAAGGGCCGGTTGGGGCAACGGGACCAGCCGGGCCAACGGGACCGGTTGGGGCGACGGGACCGGTTGGGCCAACGGGACCGGCCGGACCAACGGGTTCGCAAGGGGCGACCGGGCCGGCGGGGCCACAGGGACCTCAGGGTGAACCGGGGCCGGCGGGACCGGCCGGCGGCGCCGACGAGCCGCAGCGCTCGCTGGCGCAACTGCTCGGCGTCTCCCTGGACGACCATCGGATCGCGCCGGAGGCGATCCGCCCGGCAAGCTGCGCATCGGGCGCGAGCGTTTCGCTCCTGCTCAACCAGGCGGCCGCCGGCACCGTCGTCGGCTTCATGAGCGTCGAAGCGGTCTCGCGGCTGTCGCGCCATGTCGTCGCTTTCGAAAGACCCGCTGCGGATCTCGATCCGATGCAGATGCTTGGCGCCGAGGCGGATTTCACGATCGACGTGATCGGCGGCAGCAGCAGATTCCTGGGCAGCGTCACTGAGGCCTCGCTGGCGAAGGTCGACGCCGGCGGCGCCGCCTACGTCGCGGTCATAGAATCCAAGGCATCCCGAATGGCGAATGAACCGCGGCTCGCCGCATACGCTGACAACACGGTCCTGGAAATCATCCAAAATCTAGCCGGAAACGCCGGTCTGCTCGTGAACCTGGCGGTCACCTCGGCCCACCCGCGGCGAGCCAACGTCTTTCAGTGGTTCGAAAGCGATCTGGCCTTCGCCACCCGGCTGATGGATGAGGAGGGGCTGTTTTATTTCTTCGACGCCGCCGGCGATCTCGTCGTAACCTCCTCAAACGCCGGCTTTCTCGATGTCGGCCTGTTCCTGACCTACCAGGGCCATTTCCCCGCGGTCGATGCGGGCAGTCCGGTGGTGACGAGCTTTCGCACCGGTGCTCGCAGCACACCCGATACGGCCACGGTCGCGGGCTGGAACAGCCTCACCAAGACGGCGGTGTCGCATACCGCCCACGCGACCGATGGCGCGCCCGGCATCATTCCGTTCGGCCTGTTTCGGTTCGATGCCGAGGCGCAGTCGAGCGACGCGGCCACGCTTCGGGCCGAGGCCGACCTCGACCGGGCGCTGGCCCGTGGTGTGACGGGTCGCGGCACCAGCGGCATCCCGGACCTTCGGCCGGGGCGGGTCCTGTCCCTGAGCGGCGTCTCGGCGGCGTTCGACGGCACCTATGCGGTGACCGGC
>CAJHXX010000584.1_pt1 | contig 12476 bp, 10 predicted proteins | sample 9198511 | NCBI WGS metagenome assembly CAJHXX01 (sample SAMEA7708325, study PRJEB35096) | sediment metagenome | biome: marine neritic benthic zone biome [ENVO:01000025]; feature: sediment [ENVO:00002007]; material: shallow marine sediment [ENVO:03000034] sea grass bed [ENVO_01000059] ...
GGGAAATCGCCCGCCCCCATCAGGTTGACGCGCGTCAAGAGCTCGTTGGCGGACATCACGCCGTTGAGGGCCTCGCCGGGGATGCGCATGAAGCTCGGATAGCCGGCCCCGGTGCCGATGAAGACGGCGTCGAATCCCAGCTCGTCGAGCATCTGCTCGATGGTGAAGAGGCGCCCCACGAGTGTGTTGCACTCGATCTTCACCCCCAGGCGCGTCAGATTCTGGATCTCCGCGTCGATCACGTAGTTGGGCAGCCGGAATTCGGGGATGCCGTAGCGCAGCACGCCGCCGGGAACGTGGAACGCCTCGAAGACGGTGACGTCGCAGCCGGCCTTGGCCATGTCCGCGGCGCAGGTAATGCTGGCCGGGCCCGAGCCGATCATGCCCACCTTGAACCCGTTGGACTCCATGTAGGGGACGTTGGTCCAGCCTTCCTTGACGGCGACGTCGCCGAGCCACCGCTCGAGCCTGCCGACCGCGACGGGCTCCAGGTCCTCGGCGACGGTGCAGACCACCTCGCACTGCACCTCCTGGGGGCAGACCCTTCCGCAGATCGCCGGAAGCAGGTTGTCCCGCATCATCACGTCGTAGGCGCCGCGGATGTCCTTGTCGCAGATCTTCTGGATGAAGCCCGGGATGTCGATCTCCACCGGGCATCCCGCAATGCAGGTGGGATCGGTGCACATCAGGCACCGCTCGGCCTCGTTGGCCGCCTCCTCCTCGGTGTAGCCGAGCGCCACCTCGGAGAAGTTGCCGACGCGAACCATCGGGTCCTGCTCGGCCATCGCGGTTCGATCTTGGGGAATGGTTCGGATCGTCTTCGGTACTTGCGCCATCGAATACCCGTTTCTGTTTCTTCTCGGAGTCTACGTTGTGCAGTCAATCAGTCTTGATCAGCTCTGACTCGATTGCTGATCGATCAGTTCGCCGGCTTGCTGCTGGATGCGGCAATCCTTCTGCCACTGCTCCAGAGCCTCCTTCTCCTTGGGGACGAAGCGCGAGAGGCGCAGCAGCAGCTCGTCGAAATCGACCTTGTGGACCTCGAAGTCGGCCCCGTCGACACAGCCGAACTTCATCTTGCCTTCCACGCTGACGCGACAGCCGCCGCACATGCCCGTCCCGTCGACCATGATCGGGTTGAGACTCACCACCGTCTTGATGCCGTGCGGCCGCGTCGTCTCGGCGCAGGCCTTCATCATGATCGGCGGGCCGATGGCGACCACCTCGTCGATGTCCGGGTGGCGCTGGATCGCCTGCTCGATGCCCAGCGTGATCAGTCCCTTGATGCCGATCGAGCCGTCATCGCTGCAGACGATGAACTCGTCGCAGTACCTGTTGAACTTGTCGTCCCAGAACATCAGCTCCTTGGAGCGGAAGCCGACGACACCGATCACATAAGCGCCGCTTTCCTTCCAGGCGCGGGCCTGGGGCAGGATCGGCGCGACGCCGAGGCCACCGCCGACGCAGATCACCTTGGCCGCGCCGCCGATATGGCTCGGCACGCCCATCGGGCCGACCAGGCCGAACAGTTTCGTCCCGACCCGGCAATTCTGCTGCATCTCCCGTGTCGTCTTGCCGACCGCCTGGATGACCAGGGTTACCGTGCCCCGATCGCGGTCGAAATCGGCGATGGTCAGGGGAATGCGTTCGCCGTGCTCATGGGCAATAACGATCACGAACTGGCCCGGCTTGGCCGCCTTTGCCATCGCCGGGTGAAGAATTTCCAGCAGGTAGGTGACGTCCGAGAAGTCCTCGCGGGCGACGATCTCGAACCCCGACCCCAATTCGAGGCCGTTTCTCGGTTCGGGGCTGTCGCTCGGTTCGTCTTTCTTGGCTCGGGTTTGACCGTTATCTTTCGCCAAGATGGCCCTCCCCTGATAATGCCTGAACGTTAGGGTCCGGTGGCCGGCGCATCATTGATATGAATCAAAGACGCCGGGCGCCGCCGACAGGGTTAATCCAGCGTTTTCAGCGACGTCGCGCCGCCCCAGGTGGCGCGCCGGCCCCGGTTCAGCGTGTCGGTGACGCCCGCCGCGACGGTCGAAGAACCAGCCCGGCACCGGCGCAAAATTCGGTATTTGCCGTCGGCTCGCGCAACAATGCAATAACGCAAGCCTGCCCCCGACCCCATTTCAAACCCCGACCCCATACGGGATTCCGCGCCTCGACCTCGGTCAAGTAAGTGGAGAGGATCATGACTCAGCCAAGCAAATTTTGGGACAGAATTGCCGAGCGCTACGCGAAAAGACCAGTCGCCGATGAAGAAGCTTATCAAAAAAAATTGCAGGTCACGCGCGAATATTTTCGATCGGATATGGAAGTATTGGAATTCGGCTGCGGAACCGGGTCGACCGCCATCGCCCATGCGCCCTTCGTGAAACATATTGAAGCGATCGATATCTCATCGAGAATGATTGAAGTCGCCCAAGCAAAGGCCGACGCAAGCAACGTCGAGAATGTGACCTTCGAGCGGGCCGACATCGACGCGTTCACCGTGCCGGACCAAACCTTCGATGCCGTCCTCGGGCTCAGCATCCTGCACTTGGTGGAAGACAGGGACGCGGTCATCGCCAAGGTGCACCGAATGCTGAAGCCGGGCGGCGTCTTCGTCAGCAGCACGGCCTGCCTTGGCGATACCATGAAATTCTTCAAGCTCATCGCGCCGATCGGCAAGCTCCTTGGCTTGATGCCGGTGGTCAAGGTCTTTACTGCGGAGGAACTGCAAGGCAGCCTGACCGATGCCGGTTTCGAGATTGACCATCGATGGCAACCGGGTAAAGGCAAAGCGGTGTTCATTGTGGCGAAGAAGGCCGGGTAGCCGTGATCCACGGGTTTCTTGCCGCAAGCGGTGTAAGCGGTGTCAGGCATGCGTTATGGCATTATTCGAGCTCCGCAAGCCTACCAGCGACACACCGCCGAGGCGGCGCGCCAGTCGGCTGGTGCCGCCGGCTCGGGCAATTAATGCAACAATGCAAGCCTGACCCCAATCCACGCCCGCCTATTCCCGCGTTTTCAGCGATGTGGCGCCGCCCCAGGTGGCGTCCCAGTCCTGGTTCAGCATGTCGGTGACGCCGCCGTCCTGGTCGAAGAACTTGTTCGGCACCTGGAACATCGCCAGCATCAGACCGCCGTCCGGCGTGCTGGCCTGGTGGCGGCTGCCGGCCGGGCGCCAGACGAAGTCGCCGGCGCCGCAGGTGCCCTCGCCGCAGACCAGCGCCCCCTCGAGCACGAAGGTCTGCTCGATCAGCACATGCTCATGGTCCGGCAGCTCGGCGCCCGGGTCCATCTTCAGCAGCACGGTGAGCAGCCCGGAGGCCCGGTCGACCAGCAGGGTCTTCGCCTTGACGCCAGGGAAGCGCGTGTCCTCCCAGGGCATTTCGTGCACGTTGACGAACCGGGAGGCGTTAGGTTGCAGGCCCTGGTGGTTATTCGCGTTCGGGGTCAGCGCCGTGGTCATCTGCGTCGTCTCCTTCACATATATATAAATGTCACCGGGGCGAGGTCAGATCCATCAGCGAGCGGACATCCGCCGTTTCCTCGACCCGGTCGATCGCCGACCGCAGTGCTTCCGCCATGTCTTCGCCCAGCACCGGGGCGGCGCCGGCCATGAACTTGGCGGCAAGCTCTTCCGCCGACATCGGGTTCTCCCGGCTGCCGCGGTTGGCGGGCTCGACCCATTCGATTTGCCGGCCGTCCCGGGTCTCGACCACCACCCAACCCTTGTAGCGGTCGCTCGGGCCGGGGTCCGGATCGGGCGTCCAGTCGATCCGCTCGGCCAGCGCCAGGATCGCCGGGTCGGCGATCGCCGCGTCGTCGTATTCCGATATGCCGAGATGCCCCCGCACGAGCGCCGCGGCGACGGCGTAATGCAGGCTGGCCCGGGCGTGGGTGGGGGTGAGCGGCCTCACCTTGACCGCGCGCGGCTCGGCGATCACCGGAGCGAAAGGCTCGGCGAGATAGAGGATGACGCGGTCGATGTCCTCGGCCGCGAGGCCATGTTCCCGGCGGAGGTGCAGGGCGGCGTCGACGAACGGGTGGATGGCGTGGGCGCAGGGGTAGGGCTTGAACGAGTTGTCGAGGGATTCCCAGTGTTCGCCGAGGCCCTTGGTCACGCGGTCGAAGTCGAACGCCGCGTCCGGCGCCTGGATATGGGAACGGAACAGCCCGAAGCGGCCCTCCAGCACGCTCGCCGGCCCGGTGAAGCCGGCCTCGGCCATCAGCGCCGCGGCGATGCCGGCATGGCCGGCCCAGCCCGGATGCATCGTCTTGACCCAGGTCCCGTCGCTATAGGCCTCCAGCAGGCCGGCGCCCTGGCTGCCGGTGATGCCGGCGGCGTTGACCAGGGCGGCCCGGTCGAGCCTAAGGAAGCGGCCGGCGATCAGCGCCGCCGTCAGGGTGCCGATGACGCTGGTCGGATGGAAGCCCGCCTGGTGGAAGCCGCCGGGGACGACGCTGCCGAGCCGGCAGTTGAGCTCGTTGCCGCCGGCGATCGCCGCGATCAGCTCCTCGCCGCCGGCACCGATCCGCTCCGCCATCGCCAGCGCCGTCGCCACCACCGGCGCGCTGGTATGCATCACCGAGAGGTTGTGGGTGTCGTCGAAGTCGAGCGCGTGGGCGAGGGTGCCGTTGGCGAGCGCCGCCGCCATCGCGCCGGTGCGGTCGCCGAAGCCGAGGATGCGCGCATTGTCACCGCCGTCCATGGCGAGCGCCGCGGCGCGGATCGCGCGGCCGATCGGCGTCTCCACCGCGGCTAGGGCGACGCCGATGGTGTCGAGCAGGCGTAGCCTGGCGTCGGCGGCGACTGCCGCCGGCAGGTCGTCGTACTCGAGATCGTCGAACCATGCCGCGGCCCGGGCGGTCAGGCTCATCTCGGCGGCCGCCATCTAGGCGACCCGCTTTTCGAGTTTCTCGCGCATGTGGTCGCCGGCCCGGATCGGCGGATAGCGCGGCGGGTGGCCGGCGTCGGTGCAGGAGTCGACGCAACGGATCTCCGCGTCGTAGTTCGGGTGCAGGAAGAAGGCGATGGTCTGGCGCCGCGCCGCCGCCCCGGCCGCGGCCGGCGGGTTGGCGACCCGATGCAGGGTGGAGCGCCAGCGGTCGTTGGTCCAGCGCGCCATCATGTCGCCGAGATTGACCACCAGGTCGCCATAGGCCGGCTGCACGTCCTCCCAGGCGCCGTCCGGGGTCTCGACCTGCAGGCCGCCGGGCGCGTCGGTCATGCCCAGGATGGTGATGGCGCCGAAGTCGGTATGCGGCCCGGCGCGGAGCTGGTTCGGCTCCGGCGGCGCCGGCGGCACCGGATAGTTGTTGGTCGGGCAGGTCGAGAAATGCCGGTCGATGCGCGGCTCGAAGAAGTCCTCGTCCAGGTCGAGGGCGAGGGCGAAGCTTCGCATGATGGTCCGGCCCAGGCCCTCCAGCGCCCGGTAGTACGCGGTCATGGTCGCCCGGAATTCCTCCGCGCCGGCCGGCCAGATGTTCGGCGCGTAGAACCTCGCCGCCTCCGGGATGGCGGCGAAGGCGGGCCTGAAGTCGTCGAGCGGGCCGATGAAGAACTGCTCGCGCATGTCGGGCGGCGTGTCGAGGCCGATGGTGTTGGCGAGCCGGCGCGTGCCATAGGGCTGATAGCCGCGCGGCATCACCGGGTCGGGCGGGCAGGCGGCCAGCTTGGCCGCCTCGGGCAGGTCGAAGAAGCCGCGCGAGACGGCGAAGGCCCGGTCGATCAGCTCACCCGGCACGCCGTGCCCGGTGAGGACCAAAAACCCGATCTCCTCGCAGGTCGCCCCGATCCGCCGCGCCAAGGCCCGCCGCGCTGCCGCGTCGCCGCGGCGGAACGGCGCCAGGTCGATCACCGGGACATGTCGCTTGGTCATCGCGCAAGCCTAACGCCCCGGCCGGGTCGGCTGTCAACCCGAGCGGCGCCAAACCCGCCCGCTACCACTCATCGGCGCAAAACCGGCCGCACGGCAATAGTGGGCTGGAGATCTTCTGCCAGCCCCACGCCTGCCCCGCCTATTCCCCCGCCCCGCCTACTCCGCCGCCACCGAAACGTTGATCGCGGCCAGGGCGTCGACGATCGGGATGAACAGGCCGATACCCTCGACGCCGGGACTGGTGGCTTTCAGCGCGCTGATGCCGACCACGTTGCCGAAGCGGTCGAGCAGCGGCCCGCCGCTGTTACCCGGCGATATCGCCGCGTCGGACTGGATGAAGGGCTTGCCGTTCAGGGGATCGGTGCGGTGGGCGCTGACGATGCCGGCCGTCACCGTCGATCTGAGTCGTTCCAGGATCGGGCTGCCGACGGCGTAGACACGTTCCGCCCGCCGGGTCTTGGCCGCTCGGATCGGCAGCGGGTTCGGCGTGCGCACGGGGATCTTCACCAGGGCGACGTCGCGCGCCTCATTTGTGCGCAGCACCTCGCCGTCGATCTCGATGCCGTTGTTCAGGATCACCGAGACCCGCTTGGAGGCGCCGACGACATGGGCGTTGGTCAACAGATGGCCGCGGCGGCCGATGATGAAGCCGCTGCCATGGACGAGGCCGATGCGGATCGTCGCGACCGACGGCAGGATGGCGCTGAAGTCTTTGCCCAGCTCCTTGTCCCGGAGCCCGCCGCCGGCGAGCCAAAGCGTTTCGCGGTAGCCCTCGGCCGGCGACTTGCGCGCATAGTCGCGGGTCGCGATGGCGCGGAAGTCCGAGTGATTGGCCAGGCGCAGCGCGGCTTCCGCGAACGCCTCCTGGAACAGGAAGTTCGTGCCCAACCTCTTCGGCTCCTCGACCTGATGGTAGCCGGTGTTCTCGTGGCGGAAGATCGTCTGCTGGGTGAGTTTCGAGAACACGGACCATTCGATCCTGAGATAGGTCTCGCCGGAATAGCCTTGCGCGATGCCGTTGCCGTCGAAAAGCGTGCAGTAGTTCGAGCGCATCTCGGCGATCCTGGCGCCGATCAGGTACTCGGCGGAGCGGATCGCGTCCTCTCGCTTGAACAGGGCCTGCGGGTCGCCGGCGATGTCGAAGCCGTTCTCCGTCAGCACCTCATAGAAAATCTCGCCGAGCGCCGTGCTCCAGTTGCCGAGAAAAGATCGGCCCGTGGTCCACTCGATCTGCGGGTTGCTGGTGAGGCCGGGATTGCAGATGTCCATGCCCTGTTCGTCGGTTTCGGTTCCCGGAAAGTGAGCGACCACCGTGCCGCGGCGAATCGTCGCGACTACCTTGGAGAGGGCGAAGGTTGCGCTGTCCCGCGTGCTTTCCAGCGGCGGCACGTCCCCGGCCGGCGGCAGCTGGGGGATCTTCATCTTGCCGACCACGCGGGTGCAGCCGGCCAGCAGGCCCAGGGTCAGCAGCACAATGAAGACAGCGCGGGTCAGGTCCAGGGGGCTTTTTGTCATGTGGCACATAGGTCGTCCGAGATGAGAAACAAAGTAGAGATCAATCATGTTGTGATTGCGTCCCGTAGACAAACTCTATGTTGTCCGGAAAGCGGCATCGCGTAACGGCATCGGGCTAGTCCAGCTTGAGCTTCACATCGACCGCGGCCAGGGCGTCGGCGATCGGCAGGAACAGGCCGGCGGGTCTCGACACGCTGATGCCGACCACATTGCCGAACCGGTCGAGCAACAGCCCACCCGGCGGGACCGCCGCGTCGGACCGGATGAGGCTGCTGCCGGTCATGGGCTCGATGCGATGTCCGCTGACCACGCCCGTCGCCACGGCGACGCCGAGTCCGTCTCCGGACGGGCCGCCGATGGCATGGACGGGTTCCGCAGGCCTGGTTCGCTTCAGCCGGATTGGCAGCGACGCCGGGCTGCGAACCGGGATCTTGACCAGGGCCACGTCTTGCGCCGGGCTCGCCCGCAGAACCCGGCCGTCGACCTCGACGCCGTTGCTCAGGGTCACGCGAACGCTGGCCGTGGCGCCGACCAGATCGGCGCTGGTCAAGAGGTAGCCGCCGGTGCCGACGATGAAGCCGCTGCCGCGGGCGCGGCCGGCGCGGATCGCAGCGATGCTCGCGCGCACCGCGCCAAGGTCGCCGCCGATGTCCCGATCCTTGATCTTGCCGGCGGGCAGAAAGATCGTGCCGCGACCGCCTTCGGAGGCCTCGCGCGGCCGGAACTCGCGGGTTGCGATGCGCCGAAATTCCGGGTGTTTCGCGAACCGCCGCAGGGCGTCCGCGAACGCTTCATGAAACAGGTCGCTTTTGCCGTAGGTTCTGGGTTTGTCGGTTCGGTGGTAGCCGGCTGTCTCTTGGACGAAGACCGCCTGTTGGCTGAGGCTCGAGAAGACGGTCCACTCGACCTCGACGTATGTCTCGCCGAAGTAGCCGAAATCGTATGTCTTGAAAGTATCGTGCTCGCAGTAATTCGACCGCATTTCGAAGACCCGGGCGCCGATCAGATACTCGGCGGAAGCGACAGCGTCACCACGCTTGAACAGGTCGTTCGGGTCGCCGGCGACGCTAAATCCTTTGTCGGTTAGCATCTCGTAGAAGACCTCGCCCAAGGGATAGCGCCAGTCGCCGATATTGGTCCGGCCCGAGGCCCATACCTCGACCCAATTATCGATGTCTCTCGTGTTGCAGGCGACGCTTCGGCCGCCGGTCCGGGGCAAGCCGAGCGGATAGCGCGCGGTCACGGTGCCGCGCTTGATCGTGACCACGACCCTGGACAAGGCGAAGGTCGCGTTGTCGGGCGAGCGCGCGAGCGGCGGCACCTCGCCGACCGGCGGCAGGTCCGGGATTTTCATCACGCGCCCGCCGCAGCCGGCCAGCAGGCCGGCCGCGAGGAGCGCGAGCAGGGCCAAGCAGGCGCGGCTCACGGCGTCTCCGATATGCGGCGCATGCGTCATCCGAATGACAAGACCTCGGGGGCGAAACCAAAACGGCGCCAATCATGCTGGGATCGTGCCTTGCGGACAAGGTATATGTTGCCGCGTCCGCCGCCTCAGCCTCCCCTGTAATGCATTCCACATAGTACCGCGATCGGTGTCCTCGGCTAATACATTGATCTGAGGCCCTGGACCGCACGACAATAGCCGTCATGCGCACGATTTCCCATAAATCCCCGACGCACGGACAAGTCGGAATAAATCAATAAGTTGAATAAAACGCCCCAGCAGTAATTAACAATTGTGCAACACCACTGGTGCGATGGTACCGCCTGCAAAAACGAAATCACCACGAGGGCTTTCAACATGATGGAGTCTGTTCTGAACGGCTCGGCGCGGGCTGCGCGCCGGGTCGCAGTCGCGGCCGCGATCGGCCTCGCTGCGCTGGCGCTGGATGCCGTCGCCGGGGCCTCGGCCCAGGCGCCGGGCGGCCCGCCGGGCAACCCGCCGGGCTTCGACCGCGCGATCGCCGCGCAGGAGGCCAATCTGCAGCGTCTGCTCGAGATCGACGGCGTCGTCGGCGCCGGCGTCGGGCTGGATGCGCGCGGCCGGGCCGCCGTGGTCGTCACCACCGCCCGCGACGGCGTCGCCGGCATCCCGCGCAGCCTGGACGGCGTGCCCGTCCGGGTCATGGTGACCGGGCCGATCCATGCCAATGCCGCGCCGGACTGCACGCTGGATCCGAGCCATCCGTCCTGTGGCGGAGGTGGCGGCGGCGAAAACATCGACCCGACCGCCAAGTTCCCCCGCCCGGTGCCGACTGGCGTCTCCACCGGCAACGAGGCGCAGTGCGCGTCCGGCACTATCGGCGCCCGGGTGACCGACGGCGTGAACCTCTATGCGCTCAGCAACAACCACGTGCTGGCGCTGGAGAACGCCGCCGATATCGGCGCCGACCCGGCGCTTGACGACAGCCCGAGCGACACCGTGCTGCAGCCGGGCCGCTTCGACACCAACTGCGTCACCGACGCCGACCCGCTCGGCGTGCTGTACGACTTCCAGCCGATCAACTTCGCCCTCGGCCTCAACGTGATCGACGCCGCGCTGATGCTGACCGACGCCGGCCGGCTCGGCAACGCCACGCCGGCCGACGGCTACGGCACCCCGAGCTCGGTCACCGTGGCCGCCTATATCGGCCAGCCGGTGCAGAAATATGGCCGCACCACCGGGCTGACCCGGGCCGCGGTCTCGATCCTCAACTGGTCCGGCTGGGTCGGCTACAACGCCGGGCTGGCCATGTTCGAGAACCAGATCGTCGTCAGCTCGTCGAAAGGCGCTTTCATCAAGGCGGGCGACTCCGGCTCGCTGCTGGTCACCGACGACGGCGGCAACAACCCGGTCGGGCTGCTGTTCGCCGGCAATACCAGCGGCAAGCACGGCTTCGCCAATCCGATCGATACGGTGCTGAACCGCTTCGGCGTGATCGTCGACGGCAACTGATCTGATCGGCCCAACACCCGGTCAACAATCGGCCGGCAATCAGGGGAGGGGCGCTTCGGCGCCCCTCTCATTTTTTGTCCGGCGGTCGGCTCAGGCGGCGCCGAGCAGGTCGGCCAGAGTCAGCGCCACCACTTCCGTCGCGCGGCGAAGGTCGTCGAGCGCCAGGTGCTCGTCGGCGCCGTGGGCGTTGGCTTCCGCGATGGAAGCGGGGCCGGCGCCGTAGAGCACCGTCGGCACGCCGGCCGCGGCGTAATGCCGGGCGTCGGTGTAGAGCGGCACGCCATGCGGCCTTACATGCGGCCCGACCACGGCGCGCGCATGGGCGAGCAGGACGTCGGTCAGGCGCTTGGAGTCGGCGACCGGGGTCAGCGGCTCGGCCAGCATGATCCGGCGGATGTCATGCGCGATGCCGGGGCTGTCGGCGAGCGCCGCGGCGACCGTCCGGTACAAGGCCTGCTCCGCCTCCGCGCCGTTCTCTTCCGGGATCAGGCGCCGGTCGAGGCGCAGGCGGACCGCGTCGGGCACCACATTGGTGTTGATGCCGCCCTCGATGAGCCCAACCACCAGCGACGGCGCCCCGATCCCCTCCACCGACGACCTACGGTCGCAATAACTTTCCCGCTCCCGATAGAGTGCGCTCAAGACCCGGGTCGCTGCTTCCAGCGCGTCCGATCCCGTCTCCGGCATCGCCGCATGGGCCTGGCGCCCGGTGACGGTGACCTCGAGATGCAGGCAGCCGCTATGGGCGGTGACCACGCCATGGGCGAAGCCGGCGGAAATGGCGTAGTCGGGCTTGGAGATGCCGCGATCGAGCAGCCATTTCGGGCCGAGCGTGCCGCCGCTTTCCTCGTCATAGGTGAGGTGCAGCTCGACCGTGCCGGCGAGCGACGCGCCGGCCTGCTCAAGCGCCTTCAGCGCGAAGGCATAGGTGGCGAAGTCGGATTTCGAGACCGCGGCGCCGCGGCCGTAGAGCCGGCCGTCATCGATCTCGGCGCCGTAGGGGTCGCGGGTCCAGCCGGTGCCGGGCGGCACCACGTCGCCATGGGCGTTCAGCGCGATCACCGGGCCGTCGCCGAAGCGCCGGCGTACCACCAGGTTGGTGACCGAGACCATGCCGGCGGCGGCGGCCTCTTCGGTTGGTACGGCATGACACTCGACGGTGAAGCCGAGCCCTTCCAGCAGCGCCGCGGCACGCGCGCCATGGGCGGCGCAGTCGCCCGGCGGGTTGTCGGAGGGCACCCGCACCAGCTCGGCCAGGAAGTCGACCTGTGCGTCGGCCGTGCGGCCGAGATGCTCGTGGATCGATTTCTTGAAATCTTCGCTCATGATGAGTCCTTGTCATCTCGGACCAGGTCGGCGAGGCGGAGCCGCGCGATGCGGTCGATTTCCTGCAGCGCCCGGTCGAGCTCTTGCGCCCGGTCGTTCTCGAGCCGGGCGGCGAAGGCGATGAGGATGTCCGCGCGGCCGGCGCCGCGCACCGCCATCACGAAGGGAAAGCCGAACTTGGCTTTGTAGGCGGCGTTCAATTCCTGAAAGCGGGCGAATTCCGCGGCCGTGCACTGGTCGAGCCCGGCCGCGGCCTGCTCGGCCCGCGACTCCGGCGTCATCTCGCCGGCGACCGCGGCGCGGCCGGCGAGATCCGGGTGGGCGCGGACCAGGGCAGTCTGTGCGTCGGCGCCGGCGGCGCGGACGCCGGCGCTCATGGCGGCGAGCAGGTCGTCGACGCCGGCGAACGGCCGCGCCGCGGCAGCCGTCTCAGCGACCCAGGGCGAGCATTCGTAAACGCCGCCGAAGGCGGCGGCGAAGCCGGCCCGGTCGAGGGCGTTGACCTCGGCGATGGTGAGGATGGTCACGGCGCCGCCCCGTAGGGGCGCGTCGCGATCCAGTGGCGGGCGATGTCGACGCGGCGGCAGATCCAGACGTCGTCATGGCCCTGCACATGGTCGAGGAAGCGGGCCAGCGCCGCCGCCCGCGCCGGACGGCCGGCCAGGCGGCAATGCAGACCAACCGACATCATCTTCGGCGCCGTCTCGCCCTCGCGGTAGAGGGTGTCGAAAGCATCCCGCAGATAGGCGAAGAACTGGTCGCCGGAATTGAAGCCCTGCGCCGTCGCGAAACGCATGTCGTTGGCGTCGAGGGTATAGGGCACGATCAGA
>CAJHXX010000601.1_pt1 | contig 12442 bp, 14 predicted proteins | sample 9198511 | NCBI WGS metagenome assembly CAJHXX01 (sample SAMEA7708325, study PRJEB35096) | sediment metagenome | biome: marine neritic benthic zone biome [ENVO:01000025]; feature: sediment [ENVO:00002007]; material: shallow marine sediment [ENVO:03000034] sea grass bed [ENVO_01000059] ...
CCATCCAGTTCGGCATCTTCCATATTTCGTACAACGCGGGGCTCGACCGCATCCCGGCGGCGCGCGCGGCGATCATCTTCTCCCTGGTGCCGTTCCTGACCATGATGATCGGCGCCGCGCTGCGCTACGAGCGGCTGACCTGGAACAAGGCGGCCGGCGTCGCCAACACCATCGCCGGCGTCGCCCTCGCGCTCGGCGACCGGACGAGCCTCGGTGCCAGCGGGACCTGGCCCTGGGCCGGCGACCTGATGGTGTTCTTCGCGGTCTGCTGCGGCTCCACCTACAACGTGCTCTCGCGGCCCTACCTCGCGCGCTACCCCTCGCTGCCAGCGACCCTGGTCGGCATGTGCGGCGGCCTGATCGTGATCGCGCCGGTCGCCGCGACGGAGGGCCTGTTCGCCGCCTGGCCGAGCTTCAGCCCCGGTGGCTGGGCCGCGGTGCTGTTCCTCGCCCTGCCGGCCAGCGCGCTCGGGTTTTTCCTGTGGAACTGGGCGCTCAGCCGGGCGACGCCGACCCTGGTGGCGATCTTCCTGCCGCTCTCGCCGATCGCCGCCGCCGGCTTCGGCGCGCTCGTCCTCGGTGAAGCCGTCTCCCTCCTCTACGCCCTCGGCCTCGCCCTGGTCATCGGCGGCATTCTCTTGGCGTATCGGCGGGTGGCGGCATAGAAAGAAGACAATTCCCAATCTCCATCAGAAGGACCGGGAGCATGCCGACAATCATTCACCGCCATGTCGAGGCGGCGCGGGACGGAACCAATCCGAAGGTGATCGGGCGGATGGCGTCGGGCTGGGCCGTGCTGGGCGACGTGCAGATGCTGCGCGGCTATTGCCTTTTGCTGCCGGACCCGGTGGTGGCCGACCTGAACGCGCTCGAAGGCGCGGCGCGGGCGCAGTACCTGGCGGATGTCGGCACGCTCGGCGACGTGCTGCTGCGGGTCACAGGCGCGCTCCGTATCAACTATGCGATCCTCGGCAACCTGGAGCCGGCGTTGCATACGCATCTCTTCCCACGCTACGCCGACGAGCCGGAGGCAATGCGCAGCCGGCCGCCCTTCGCCTATGACCGGGACGCGGCCGAGCCATTCGACGCCGAGCGGCACGGGCCCCTGATGGCGGAGATCCGGGCCGGGCTGGACAAGCTGTCCGGCTGAGCAGCCGGCGTCGTTCTAGGCGGCCACCCGCCCGACCTCGCGGCCGGCCCGGAGCGCGATCAGCGTGCCTTGCGGGAGCGGGGTCCAATCTTCCGCGGTCAGCGGCACGCTGGCCAGCAGGACCACCTCCTGCTCCGGCACATCCACGGTCAGGCCGTCGCAGGCGACCCGGTCGCCGACGCCGGCGCAGCGCCGGCGATGTAGGCAGAGCCCGGGCGGCCGCGGCTCGGTCATCCGGCCCTCCACCTCGTGGCGCCGGCGATGACCGTGCGCGAACAGGGCGTCGCCGTCGGCATAGAGGAAGTTGGCGCTGCCCAATTGCCGCACCTCGGCCGCGAACTCGGCGATCACGCCGAGCCGTTGCTTGAGCGGCGGCGGCTCGCGCCGGCCGCCCCAGAGCCGTTCCAGACGTTGCAGCAGGACGCAGAAGGCGTGCTCGGAATCGGTGTCGCCGACGGGCCGGAAATGCACCGACTCGAAGGGCAGCGCGGCCTGCACCGCGGCGAAGTTGCCGTTATGTGCGAAAACGTGCCGCCGGCCGGCCATCTCGCGCTCGAAGGGATGAGTGTTCTCCAGCTTCGGCGCGCCCTGGGAGGCCCAGCGCACATGGGCGATGACGATCCGGCTTTCCAGGTTGCGCTCGGCGATGAAGCGCACCCAGGGGCTGTCGGCGGCCGGCGAGGGCTCCTTGATCAGGCGGATCTCGTCGTCCTCGAAATAGCTGATGCCCCAGCCGTCCTTGTTGCGGTGGATCTGGCCGCCATGCCGGGCGAACTGCTCGAGCGAATAGTTGACCGTCGCCGGCGCGCCGCTCGACATGGCGAAGAGCTCACACATGGCGGCCATTCTGCGCCACCGTCCGGCCGCGGTCCAGCCGCCGCGATGTTGCCGCAATGCGGCCCGAAATCCGCGCCATTCGGCCGTCAGGGTCGGCGCATCACCGAAAACCATAGGGGCAGGACATGTCGACCATTTCCACGGGAACCATGGCGCGGCTCGCCGCCGTCGCCGCGTTCACACTGCTGCTCGCCGCCTGCAGCAACGCGACCCAGACCACCTCGGGGTCCGACTACTTGAAACGCTACGCCGACCAGGTCGGGCCGGAGACGGCCGCGGCCCTCGACCCGGCGATCCGCGAGGCCGCCGCCTTCGAGCCGGCGCTCGCCTTCCCGGCGCGGATCGGCGTCGCCCGCATCGAGGACGGCCGCTTCACCCCGATCCCGCCGGCCGAGGCCGCGGCCTGGGCCGGGCTGGCGAAGCGGCTCGGGCCCGAGTTCGGCCAGCTGATGCCAGTCAGCCCGCTGGTCATGGTGATCGCCGGGGCGACGGCGGGCCAGCACTGTCGCGACCACATCTACTGCCTGCAGCAGACCGTGCGCGACATCCGCGTCGCCGCCGCGCGCCAGCATCTGGACGTGGTGCTGATCTACGAGGTGTTCGGCAACAGCCGCTCGAAGAGCAACCCGCTCGCGGTCACCAAGCTGGCGCTGGTCGGCTTCTTCCTGGCGCCGACCGAGAACATCGCCGCCGACGGCTTCGCCCAGGCCGTGCTGATCGACGTGCGCAATGCCTATACCTACGGCTATGCCTCGGTGGCGGCGGAACGGGCCGCCCTCGCCTTGTCGACCAGCGTCAACAAGGCGGAGAACACGGTGGCAGTGCTGCGGGATGCCGAGACCGCCGCGACCCTGAAACTGGTCGACGAGGTCGAGGCCATGGCGCGGCGCCTGCGCATCGAGCTGGCGGCCAAGGCGGCCGAGAAAACCGGAGTCAGCGCGCCCTGATCTGGCTCGTCGGCCATAAACACAGTAAATAACTGTATGAGAAATTATTCTCCACTCGATCTATTGACTCGGCGGAAATAATCCACATAATTTCCGTATAGCGCCGATTTGAGCCACAGCTTGCGGGCGCTCAAGAAATGCCGCTAAAGCGCGGAGGGACCGCCTCCGTGACTTCGGAACTCGAGCCGACGGAGGATCGGACCTTATGTCTCCCATATTGGACAATCGAGTCGCGGCGGCGACCCGACTTCTTCTCTCCCGGCGGGCCGCGTCATGAACGCCCTGCCGATCTTCCTGCGTCTCGAGGGCCGGCCGGCCCTGGTGGTCGGCGGCGGCGTCCTGGCGGCGGCCAAGGTGCGGCTGCTGCGCGCGGCCGGCGCCGAGGTCACCGTGGTCGCGCCCCGGCTCGGGCCGGAGCTCGCCGACCTCGCCGCCGACGGCGCCATCGCACACCGGCCGCGCGGCTTCGTCGCCGGCGATGCGGCCGGCCTGGCGCTGGTGTTTGCCGCGACCGGAAGGCCTGAGCTCGACGGCCGGGTCGCGGAGGCGGCGCGCGCGGAGGGCGTACCGGCCAATGTCGTGGACAGCCCGGCGCTTTCCGACTTCATCATGCCCGCCATCGTCGATCGCGATCCGGTCGTCATCGGCATCTCCACCGGCGGCGCGGCGCCGTTGCTGGCCAGGCGCCTGCGCGGCGCGATCGAGGCACTGCTGCCGGCCCGCCTTGGCCGGCTGGCGCGGTTCGCCGCTGGCTTCCGCGTCGCCGCCCGGGCCGCCTACCCGGAAGCCGAGGCGCAGCGCCGCTTCTGGCAGCGGCTATTCGACGGCCCGATCGCCGCGGCGGTGCTGGGCGGCGACGAACAGGCCGCGCGCCGCGCGGCGCTGGCCGAGATCAACCGGCCCGCCGCAGGGGACGGTGGGCGCGGCATCGTGCATATCGTCGGCGCCGGACCGGGCGACCCGGATCTCTTGACCCTGGCCGCCCTGCGCCTGCTGCAGCAGGCCGACGTCGTCGTCTACGACCGCCTGGTCGGGCCGGCGATCCTGGATTTCGCCCGCCGCGATGCGGAGCGCATCTATGTCGGCAAGGCGAAGGGCCGCCATGCCAAGACCCAGGCCGAGATCAATGCCCTGCTGGCGGCGAAGGCGGCCGAAGGCCGCCGCGTCGTGCGGCTCAAGGGCGGCGATCCGTTCGTCTTCGGCCGCGGCGGCGAGGAGCTTGGGCATTTGCGGGCCGCCGGCGTCGAGGTCGCGGTCGTGCCCGGCATCACCGCGGCGGCCGGCTGCGCCGCTGCGGCGGGCATTCCGCTGACCCATCGCGACCATGCCGGCGCCGTCACCTTCGTCACCGGCCAGACCGGCGACGGCGCGCCGGAGGCCGACTGGCGGGCGCTCGCCCAGGCAGGCAAGGCCGGCCAGACCATCGTCGTCTATATGGGTGTCGCCGCCGCCGGCAGGGTCGCCCTGCGGCTGACCGCCGCCGGGCTCGACCCGGCGACGCCGGTCGCGGTGGTCGAGAACGGCACCCTGCCGGCGCAGCGGGTAGCCACCGGCCGGCTCGACGGTCTCGCCGCGCTGCTGATCGAACATGGGATCGAAGCGCCGGCGCTGATCGTCATCGGCACGGTCGCCGGTTTTGCCAAGGCAACGGTCACGCCGGCGGCGCTGGCCGCGGCATCGTGAAGGGAGGTCCCGCCATGACCCTGCAGATCGTCACCGCCAACCGCCTGGACGACGGCCTGGTGGTCTATCTGGCAGCCGACGGCGGCTGGTCGGAGGCCCTGGCCGACGCGGCGCCTGCCGCCACCGAGGAAGCCGCGGCCGCCTTGATGGACGCGGCGGAAGCGGTGGTCACGCAGCGCCGGGTGATCGGGCCCTACCTGATGGCCGTGGTCGAGGCGGCCGGCACCATCCACCCGGTCGGCACGCGTGAGATCATCCGGGCCAGCGGCGGACCGACGATCACGCCGCCGACAGGTTTGCCGGGAATCGAGCAGGAGCGCCGCGATGTACAGATATGACGAGTTCGACCACCGCTTCGTCGCCGAGCGGGTCCTCCAGTTCCGTGGTCAGGTCAACCGCCGGCTTTCCGGCGAGCTGTCGGAAGAGGAGTTCCGGCCGCTCCGCCTGATGAACGGCCTCTACCTGCAGCTGCACGCCTATATGCTGCGCGTCGCGATTCCCTACGGCACCCTGTCGTCGCGGCAGTTGCGCCGGCTCGCCCATATCGCCCGTGTCTATGACCGCGGCTTCGGCCATTTCACCACGCGCCAGAACATTCAATTCAACTGGCCGAAGCTGGTCGACGTGCCCGACCTGCTGGACGAGCTGGCCGCGGTCGAGATGCACGCGATCCAGACCAGCGGCAACTGCATTCGCAACGTCACCGCCGACCATTTCGCCGGCGTCGCGGCGGACGAGGTCGCCGACCCCCGGATCTATGCGGAGATGATCCGCCAGTGGTCGTCGCTGCACCCGGAATTCAGCTTCCTGCCGCGCAAGTTCAAGGTCGCGGTGACCGGCGCGGCGGAAGACCGGGCGGCGGTGCGCGTGCACGACATCGGCCTGCGCCTGCGGCGAGACGGCGCCGGCGAGATCGGCTTCGAGGTCGTCGTCGGCGGCGGCCAGGGGCGGACGCCGGTGATCGGCGTCACCATCCGCGACTTCCTGCCCGAGCGCCACCTGCTGTCCTACCTGGAGGCGATCCTGCGCGTCTACAACCTGCTCGGCCGGCGCGACAACCTGTATAAGGCGCGGATCAAGATCCTGGTCAAGGAGACCGGGCCGGAGAAATTCGCCGAGCTGGTCGAGCGCGAATGGGCCGAGATCAAGGACGGCGCCGTCGACCTGCCGGCGGACGAGGTCGAGCGCATCGCCGCCTATTTCACGCCGCCGCGTTATGAGACCCTGCCCGCGCTCGACCCGACCTTCGAGGACCGGCGCCTCGCCGAGCCGGAGTTTGCCCGCTGGGTCGCCGCCAATGTCGCCGCCCACAAGATGCCGGGCTACGCCATCGCCACCATCTCGCTGAAACCGACGGGCGGTGTACCGGGCGATGCCTCGGCCGACCAGATGGACCTGGTTGCCGATCTGGCGGAATGCTACAGCCTGGGCGAAATCCGCGTCAGTCACGCCCAGAACCTGGTGCTGCCCGATGTGCCGAAGCGCGACCTGCATCGGCTCTGGGCGGCGCTCCGCGCTGGCGGGCTGGCCGAGGCCAATATCGGCCTGATCGGCGACATCATCGCCTGCCCCGGGCTCGACTACTGCAACCTCGCCAATGCCCGCTCGATCCCGGTGGCGCAGCGCATCCAGCGGCGCTTCGCCGATCTCGAGCGCCAGCACGCGGTCGGCGAGCTCGGCCTGAAGATCTCCGGCTGCATCAACGCCTGCGGCCATCACCATGTCGGCCATATCGGCATCCTCGGCGTCGACAAGAAGGGCGAGGAATTCTACCAGGTGACGCTCGGCGGCAGCGCCGGCGAGGACGCGGCGCTGGGCGACATCGTCGGCCCGGCGTTCTCGTCGGACGGCATCGTCGACGCCGTCGAGACCATCGTCGACACCTATCTCGACCAGCGGGCGGACGCGCGCGAACGCTTTATCGACACCTATCGCCGCGTCGGTGCCGCACCATTCAAGGAGAAGCTCTATGCCGCTGCTTAAGGACGGCCAAGCCGTCGACGACCCCTGGGCCGCCGCGGCCACCGAGGCGGATCTGGACCGGCCGGGGCCGCTCATCGTCACACAGGCGCTCTGGCGCGAGCACCGCGACCGGATCGCCGCCCGCAACACGCCGCTCGGTCTCAGGCTCGGCGCCGGCGAGGCGCCGGACGAGGCGGCCGGGGACCTGGACCGGTTCTCGCTGGTGGCGCTGGAGTTCCCGAAATTCGCCGACGGCCGCGCCTATTCCTACGCCCGGCTGCTGCGCGAGCGGCACGGCTACACCGGCGAGCTGCGTGCCGTCGGCCAAGTGCTGCGCGACCAACTCCTGTTCATGCAGCGCTGCGGCTTCGATGCCTTCGAGGTCGCCGACCACCGCGCCCTCGACGGCTGGCAGGCGGCGTTCGCCGAGGTCGGCGTGTTCTACCAGCCGGCCGGCGACGGCCGGGCGACGGCGGCCGCGCTGCGCGGCCGGGGCCGCGAGGCCGCGGTCGCGGCCAACTGGGCCTACTGAGCGGACCGAGTGTCATGATCCATGTCGACGCGGCGGAGATCCGGGCCCGCATCCTGACCGTGCTGTACGGCCATCTGCCGGCGCGCGACATGCTGGCCGAGCTGCTGCGCCATGAATACGGCGGCCGCGTCGCCCTGGTCTCCTCCTTCGGCGCCGAATCCGCCGTGTTGCTGCACATGGTCGCCGGCATCGATCCGGCGACGCCGGTGATCTTCCTCGATACCGGCAAGCTGTTCGGCGAGACGCTGCGCTACCGCGACGGCTTGGTCGAATTGCTCGGCCTCACCGATGTCCGCGTGGTGACTCCCGATCCGGCGCGGCTCGCCGCGGCCGACCCGGACGGCCTGCTGTGGGCTGGCGATGCCGATGGATGCTGCTTCGTTCGCAAGGTGGAACCGCTCAGCCGGGCGCTTGGTCCCTTCGACTGCTGGATCACCGGCCGCAAGGCATCCCAGGGCGATGCGCGCGCCGGCCTCGCCGTCTTCGAGGCCGCCGCCGGGTGCATCAAGGTCAATCCGCTGGCGCGCTGGCGCGCCGTTGACGTCGAGGCTTATTTCGCCACCCATGGTCTGCCGCAACATCCCCTGGTGGAAGAAGGTTACCGCTCGATCGGCTGCCTGCCCTGCACCGACCGCGTCGCCCCCGGCGAAGACGCCCGCACCGGCCGTTGGCGCGGCCAGGCCAAGACCGAATGCGGCATCCACCTGCCGCCGCCAGCGGGCTGAAGTAGAACCGCGTCAGGTGCCGGAGAAGGTCGGGTCGCGCTTTTCCTTGAAGGCGGCAATGCCTTCCTTCAGGTCCTCGCTGGCGAAGGTTCGCACCACGTCGCGGCGGGCGCGGCCGGCCGCCTCCGACGGCCCGCGCGGCATGATCTCGGCGACATGGCGCTTCAGCATGGCCAACACGATCGGCGCATTCTTGGCCAGCTTCTCGGCATATTCACGGGCCGCGTCCATCACTTGATCGCCCGGCACCACCCTATTCACGAAGCCGGCCTGATAGGCGCGTTCGGCGCTCATCTCCTCGCCGACCAGGATGAGCTCCATGGCCAGCTTGTGCGGCATGCGCGCGGCGATCGAGCTGATCAGCCCGCCGCTGAAGCCGATCCTGGCCTCCGGGTAGCTGAACCTGGCGTCCTCGGCGGCGACGCAGAGGTCGCAGAACTGCACCAGCACCACGCCGCCGCCGACGCACCAGCCTCGCACCGCGGCGATCACCGGCTTCTCCACCTCGACGCCGACGCCGGGCGCGAAGGTCCAGATCTCTGGCGAATCCGTGAGGTCGGCGCCGGCGCTGAACGCCCGCTCGCCGGCGCCGGTCAGAATCGCGACCCGGTCGTCGCCGGCGTTAAATCGCCGCCAGGCGGCGGCGAGCGCCTCGCCGACCGCCGGATTCAACGCGTTCAGCTTGTCCGGCCGGTTGATGGTGATGGTGGCAATGCGGTCTTGCGATTCATAGGTAACTACTTCCGTGGGCACGTCGACCTCCCGTCGTATTGAAACTGGCTCGACGGAAGTATAGCGCGGCCGGGCGTCAGCGGCTCTCCTGCGCACCGGGTTCGTCGTCGTCGACCTTGCAGCCGGGCAGCCGACCTTCGACGAAGGCGACGGTTTCGGGCCGTTCCCGGCCGCGTGCGACGGCGAAGCGCAGGCTCGGTTCGCTGAGGCAGGTCAGGGTGAAGTGCATTTCGCGGCCCTCGATGCGATAGCGGACCTCGTCGATCAGGCCGCGCGAGACGTCGTCGCCCGGCCGAATGCCGCCGGTCGTGCCGGCGACGCCGAATACGGCGAGCGGCAGGACCGCGGCGAGCCCGGTCTTTGCCAGTCTTGGGAGCTTCATATGTAGACGCTATCGGGTCGGCGTTAGCGGAAGGTAAAGCGTCCGCTTTCCTCGCCGGGCAAGCTGGGCCAGGATTGGCGTCGACAGAGAGCATAAGGAGAACGCCGCCATGGCCGCGCCTGCCGAAGCCGACTTCCAGACCCTGCTCTATGACATGCCGCATTCCGGCATCGCGCGTATCACCATGAACCGGCCGGAGCGGCGCAACGCGCAGGACCTGCAACTGACCTACGACCTGAACGCGGCCTTCGACCGGGCGGCGCGGGACGACGACGTCAGGGTGGTGATCCTGGCCGGCGCCGACCCACATTTCTCCGCCGGCCACGACCTGATGGACACGGCCGAGGCCGGCCGCGACTTTCCCGTCGTCGGCACCTGGTGCGGCTTCGGCTGCGACGGCGCCGAGGGCCGCTTCGCCCGCGAGAAGGAGATCTACCAGGGCATCACCGAGCGCTGGCGCAACATGCCGAAGCCGACCATCGCCGCCGTGCAGGGCAAATGCATCGCCGGCGGGCTGATGCTGGCCTGGGCCTGCGACATCATCCTGGCGAGCGACGACGCCGAGTTCCGCGATCCGGTGGTCGAGATGGGCGTCTCAGGCGTCGAGTTCTTCGCCCATCCCTGGGAGGTCGGCCCGCGCAAGGCCAAGGAATGGCTGTTCACCGCCGATTGGCTGGATGCACGCCAGGCGGAAGGGCTCGGCATGGTCAACCGCGTGGTGCCGCGCGCCGAGCTCGCCGACCAGGCGCTCGCCATGGCGGAACGGATCGCCGCCAAGCCGCTGTTCGCCCTGAAGATGACCAAGGAGGCGGTCAATCAGAGCCAGGACGCCATGGGCCGGCAGACCGCCATGCTGCAGGCCTTCAGCCTGCATCAGCTTTGCCACAGCCATAACATGCAGCGCTTCGGCATCGCCGTCGACCCGGCCGGGCTGCCAGACGCGATCCGCGAACGCGTGGTGGCGGCGCGCGGCGGCCTGAAGGAGGGTGGCTGATGGCTGGCGACGACATCGTCTTCGACGCCGGCGGCGCCAAGCTCGGCGGCCGGCTCTTCCGCCCGGACGGCGACGCGGAGACCTATCCGGCGATCGTGATGAGCCACGGCTTCTCCGCGGTGATCGACATGGGCCTGATCGACACCGCGGCGGCCTTCGCCGAGGCCGGCTATGCGGCGCTGGTCTACGACCACCGCAATTACGGCCGCAGCGCCGGCTGGCCCAGGAACGAGACCGACCCCTGGGTCCAGGTCGAGGACATGCGCGCCGCCGTCTCCTTCACCCGCAACCTGCCTTTCGTCGATCCCGACCGCGTCGGCCTCTGGGGCACCAGCTATTCCGGCGGCCATGTGCTGGTTGTCGGCGCCCTCGACAGCCGCGTCGCCTGCGTCGTCGCGCAGGTGCCGCTGGTCTCGGGGCAACGCAACTTCGATGCCTGGGTGCCGGCCGACAAGCGCGCCCGCTTCCTCGACCGCTTGGGCGCGGATCGCGACGCGCGCGCCCGCGGCACGCCGCCCGGCACCACGCCGGCGGCGCTGCCCGGCTCGGAGACCGAGGAGTGGGTGCAGGCGGTCGACCGGGACGGCGTCTACCGGAATTTCGTCACCCTGCGCAGCATGGAGCTGCTTCGGACCTACGAGCCGATTGCCTTCATGGACCGGATCGCGCCGACACCGCTCCTGATGATCGTCGCCGACCAGGATAGCCAGACCCCGGTCGCCTGGCAGCGCGAGGCCTTCCGCTTGGCCGGCGAGCCGAAAAAGCTGGTGACCCTGGAAGGGCGCCACTACGACCCCTACTCACGGCTGCTGCCGGAAGCCACCGCCGCCGCGCTCGACTGGTTCGGGCGGCACTTGGCGGCCTAGTCGTTGCACCAGCCGGCCCCCGCCGGTTTATCTCAGGTGTCATCCTCGGACGGAGCGAAGCGGAGATCCGGGGATCCATGATAGATCTTTCATGGATCCCCGGATCTGCGCACCGCGTTGCGGTGCTTGTTCGAGGATGACATGGAGTGGTGAGGGCTCAGGACTTCCGAAACCCCGCCTCGTAGGCCGGCAGCTCCGGATCGAGGTGATCCCAGGAAGGACCGGTCCGGGTGTAGACCGCCATCTGCGGCGTGAAGCGCTCCGGGTCGTCCAGCGCGGACGCGTAGAGGAATACCGCGTCAGCCATCTCCGCGTGCTTGCTGAAGACGCCCGCGCCGCAGATCGGGCAGAACTGATGGGTGACGACCGCGCCGGAGCCCGCGCCATAGTCATAGCCGGCGACCTTGCCGCTCACGGTCATGCCATCGGCAGACATCATCATGAAGGACTTGTGCCCCGAACCGCTGAACTTGCGGCAGTCGGTGCATTGGCAGTGGGCGCCGAATTTCGGGTCTCCGGCGGCCTCATAGCGTACCGCGCCGCAATGGCAGCCGCCGCTGATCGGTTCGCTCATGCTTTGGCTCCTTTTTTCTGACATCGAACTGCGCCCGCCAGGGTCAGGCCGACGGCACCGCGACCAGGTGGGCGATGGTCATGCGGCGCGGCTGCTCCAGGGCGAAGATCATCGACCGGGCGATGTCTTCGGCCGACATCGAGGCGGCGAAGCCGGCGTAGAATTCGCGGCCTCTTTCCAGGTCACCGCCGACGCGGGCGGCGGCGAACTCGGTCTCGGTCAGCCCCGGCATGATCTCGATCACCCTGACCCCGCTGCCCTTCAGGTCGGCGCGCATGCTGCGGCTCAGCCCATGCACGGCCGCCTTGCCGCCGCTGTAGTTGGCGGTGTTCGGCGGCGGCTCGAAGGCGTTGACCGAGCCGATATGGACGATGTCGCCGCGGCCGCGCTGCACCATGCCGGGCGCGAGCGCGCGGGTCACCCGGATCAGCCCGATGACGTTGGTCTCGAAGCCGCTCGCCATGTCGTCGGCGTCCTGCTCGTAGAACGGCTGCCGGCCGCCGATGTCGTGGCCGGCGCTGTTGACCAGGATGTCGACGGCGCGGAGCTCCGCCGGAAGGCTGTCGGGCAATCCGGCGACCGCGTCCGCGTCGGTGACGTCGAGTTCGAGCGCATGGGCGTTGTCGCCGATCCGCTCGGCCAGCGCCCGCAACCGGTCGATGCGCCGGGCGGTGCAGATCACCTTGCAGCCGCGCGCCGCCAGCGCCTCGGCCGCCGCCTCGCCGATGCCGCTCGACGCCCCGGTGACCAGCGCCACGGCGCCGGGCGCGAACCCGGGCTCATCCGTCATTTGCCGCTCCCCCGTCACTCCTTGCCGTAGAAGTCGGTCACCGCCTGCGGCCCGGCGCGCGCCAGCCCGGCGCGGAACATCTTGTCGTCGCGATGGCGCCAGCCGAGGCGCTCCGAAAAGAACGGCTGCAGCCCGTCCTTGCTGCGGCGCGCCAGGCCGTCGAGCGCCTGGGCCAACGCCGCCTCGACATCCGGCGGCGAGGTCCAGGCCGCCTTGTAGAGGATCAGCCCGCCGCGCCCGACGATCCAGGTCATGTTGGGCAGGGTGC
>CAJHXX010000300.1_pt1 | contig 12249 bp, 14 predicted proteins | sample 9198511 | NCBI WGS metagenome assembly CAJHXX01 (sample SAMEA7708325, study PRJEB35096) | sediment metagenome | biome: marine neritic benthic zone biome [ENVO:01000025]; feature: sediment [ENVO:00002007]; material: shallow marine sediment [ENVO:03000034] sea grass bed [ENVO_01000059] ...
AGCGAAAACAGCCGCAACGCAAACCAGAACCGACATCAAAGCAGCAAATCCAGCTACTTTAGAACCGTTCGTGACCAATCCGGGCTAGAGCAATATCCGGTCAGGCGATCGACTGCAGGGCACCGCCATGCTCGCGCAGCCAGGCCTCGGCCCGCGGATGCTGCGGGCAGAGCCGGCCGACCAGGCGCCAGAACGCCGGCCCATGGCTCATTTCCCTGAGATGCGCGACCTCATGCGCGGCCACGTAGTCGAGCACCCAGTCCGGCGCCATCACCAGCCGCCAGGAGAACGACAGCCGACCGGTCGACGAGCAGCTGCCCCAGCGCGAGCGGGTGTCGCGGATGGTGATCCCGGTGAGGTGGACGCCCAGCGCCGTGGCGTGGGCCCGCGCCGCGGCGTCGAAATCACGCCGCGCCTCGGCCTTGAGCCAGTCGGTCAGTCGGCGCGCCAGATGGTCGGGGGCGCCGGCGACATGGATCTCGCCGGCCTCCTGCCAGACCACGCCGCGCCGATCGGGCCGGTGGCGGACGCGGCGCGGCACGCCGCGCAACGGCAGCACGGCGCCGTCGCCGAGGCGGACAATGGGCGGCAGCTCGGACAGCCGCTCGGCGATCCAATCGCTCTGCTGGCGGGCGAAGGCGAGGCCGCTCTTCAGGCTGGCGCGCTTCGGCAGCACCAGCTCGACCCCGCCGAGGCGGGCGTCGACCTTCAGCGAGACGCGCCGCGCCCGCGGGCTGCGCCTGACCTTCATGGTCACGTCGCGGCCGCCGACCTCGATCACCGCCTGATTGGCCGAACCCCGCCCTCGGACCGCACCGCCCATTTGCCACCCGTATCTGTTTGCTGTCGGACCCGCCGCCGGAGCCCGTCCGCCGACGGCCGGGATAGTAGCAGAAACCGGCCCGCGCGCCGAGAGGTCAAGTTCAGGAATTTTTACAATATATGCCAATAAATAGGCTGGAACGTACTATATTCGGTAGGAATTCCTAAGCTTTCGCGGCTCAGAGATCGTCCCAGCGGACCATGTGCTCGATCAGGTCGTCGGCCTTGTGCTCGGCCGTGCAGCGGCCGCGCACGGAGATGCCGGCCTGGTGCACGGTCTCCGGATCACCCGACACCAGCGGGTGCCACCAGGCGAGCGCCTGGCCCTCGCTGATCAGCCGATAGGCGCAGGTCCGGGGCAGCCAGCCGAGCTCGCCGACGCTCTTCGGGCGCAGCACGACGCAGTCGTCGACCTTCCGCTTGCGGTTCGGATAGTCGGAGCAGCGGCAGCTGCCGAGGTCGAGCAGGCGGCAGGCGACGTCGGTGTAGTGAATCTCGCCGGTATCGGCGTCTTCCAGCTTGTGCAGGCAGCATTTGCCGCAGCCGTCGCAGAGCGATTCCCACTCCTCAGGCGTCATCTCACCGAGCGTCTTGGTCTGCCAGAACGGCGGTTCCGCCATCCTCTCGCCGATGCGGTTAGCGGGTCGTGCGCGCGCCCGCGGGTGGCCGCGCCTGGGCGCGGATGAAGTCGCGGACCCGGGGCGCGATCTGCTCGCGCCAGCGCCGGCCGTTGAATACGCCGTAATGGCCGACCGCGGCCTGCTCGTAATGCGCCCGCCGGTCATCGGGCAGATTGCGGCAGAGCGCGTGCGCCGCGAAGGTCTGGCCGACGCCGGAGATGTCGTCGAGCGTGCCTTCCACGGTCATCAGCGCGGTCTGCTCGATCGCGCCGGCGTCGACGGGCACGTCGCGGTGGCGCATCTCGCCCTTGGGCAGCGCATGGTCCTGGAACACGGTCTTGACCGTCTGCAGGTAATACTCGGCGGCCAGGTCCATGACCGCGCGGTATTCGTCGTAGAACCGCTTATGGGCGTCCGCCGAATCGCCGTCGCCCTTGATCAGGTCGAAGAAGTGGTCGATATGGGCGCCGACATGGCGGTCCAGGTTCATCGACATGAAGCCGCCGAGCTGCAGGAACCCGGGATAGACGCGGCGCATGAAGCCCGGATAGTTGACCGGCACGCGCTGGATCACCGATTTCTCGAACCACTCGATGCTGCGGCTGGTGGCCAGTTTGTTGGGCGCCGTCGGGTTGAGCCGGGTATCGATCGGTCCGCCCATCAGCGTCATGCTGGCCGGTGCGTATGGGTCGTCCATCGCGTTCATTAGCGCGACCGCCGCCAGCACCGGCACCGACGGCTGGCAGACCGCCATCACATGGGTGCCCGGGCCAAGCCGGTGCAGGAACTCGATGACATAGTCGATATAGTCGTCGAGGTCGAAGCCGCCCTGGAAATGCGGCACCATGCGCGCGTCGTGCCAGTCGGTGATGTAGACGTCGTGGTGCGGCAGCATCGCCTCGACGGTGCCGCGCAGCAGGGTCGCGAAATGGCCCGACATCGGCGCCACGATCAACAGCTTCGGATCCTCCAGCGTCACCGCGCGGGTGAAGCGCTTCAACTGGCCGAAGGGCTTGCGGCAGACGATATGCTCCCGGACGGCGACCCGGCGGCCGTCGATCTCGGTGCTGTCCAGCCCGAAGACCGGCTTGCCGTAAGCGCGCGTCGTCTGCTCGAACACGTCCCAGGCCGCCGCCGCCGTGCGTCCGGCATGGGTCTGGCCGAACGGGTTGAAGGGATGGCTGAGCCAGCGCTGCTGGGCCTCGGCGGCGATCCTGAGCGGGGTGAGCGCCGCCTTGTTCAATTCGTGCAGGTGATAAAGCATGGGCCTCGCGAAACCGGTTACGCCTAACGTCTGCTCGCGCCCCCCGTCTGCGGCGCCCGCCGACCCAACCTAGGCCCAAATAGTTGACAAAGGTTAACGGCACCTGGGGACCAGGGGCTGAGGCGGTTCGGGCGCCGCGCTGCCGCGGCAAATGCGACCTACTATCGGGGATTCTGACATCACCGGCCGGCCGGCGCAACGCCCGGCCGCGGCGGGGCGCACCGGGCGCCGGCTCAGCGCGGCCTGAGATTGACGAAGGCGATCCGCCAGGCCTCGCCGCCGCCGTCACGCCGGACGTGGTCGATGCGCGTCGTCGACAGGTTATCGATGGAGACGGCGAAGCCCTTGTTCGGTGCCAGGCCGAGGGCGTGGGCGAGCGCCGCGCGGATCGAGCCGCCATGCACGACGGCGACGATCTCACGGCCGGCATGGGTCTCGGTCAGCCGGCTGAGCGCCGGCGCCACCCGGTCGATCAGATCGGCAAAGCTCTCGCCCTCAGGCGGCCGCACCTCGCCGGGCGCCTGCCAGAAGCGCTGACCCATGCCGTCGTCCGCGTCGATCAGCTCGTCATAGGTCTTGCCGGCCCAATTGCCGAAGGTCTGCTCGGCCAGCGCCGGCTCGACCTCGATCGAGTCGGGGCTGAGCCCGGCCGCTCGGATCGCCGCCGCGGTCTGTTCCGCCCGCCGGACGCCGCTGGTCACCCAAAGCGCCGATTCGGGCAGCCGCTCGGCCAGGCTCTGGAACGCCGCGGCGTCGGAGACGTCCGCTTCGACGTCTTCGTGGGGATAGAGCCGGCCCGCGAAACCGGGCACCGGCGCATGGCGCACCAGCCACCACTTCGTCACTGTGAACATGCGCCCTCTATAGCCGCCCGGCGGCCTGGGCTCAATCCTGGGCTCAATCCTCGCCCGCCGGATTTGCGCGGCTGCGCCATTCGTTGGATTTGCGCGGCTGCGCCGCGACGGCCTATGCTCGCGGTCGATTCGACGGCGGCGTGGCCATGGTCGGCATCGCGAACATCAAGGACAGGTTTGCCGGCATCGCACCGGGTTTGGCGGCGGGCGCCGCGCTCGTGCCGGGCGGCGAGGGCCGGGTGCGCCTGCGCACGCTGGTGCTGATCCGCTGGATCGCGGTGGCCGGCCAGGCCCTGGCGGTGCTGTTCGTTCGCTTCGGCCTAGAATTCGAGCTGCCGCTGCTGCCGGTCGTCCTGGCGATCGCCGCCTCGGCGCTGCTCAACATCGTGGTGTCGCTGCGCTACCCGGCGGCGACGCGACTGGGCGACCTCGGCGCCGCGCTCTATTTCGGCTACGACCTGGTGCAGCTCGCCGTGCTGCTCTATCTGACCGGCGGCCTCAACAATCCCTTCTGCCTGTTGATCCTGGTGCCGGTGACGATTTCGGCGACCAACCTGACACTGCGGAGCACGATTTCGCTCGGCATCCTGGCGGTCGCCTGTGTCAGCCTGCTCGCCGTGCTGCATCGGCCGCTGCCGTGGTCGGGCGACGGGCTGACGCTGCCGATGGTCTATCTGTTCGGCATCTGGGCGGCGCTGGTGCTCGGCATGGCGTTCATCTGCATCTATGCCTGGCGCGTCGCCGAGGAGACCCGGCGGATGTCGGCGGCGCTGGCCGAGGCGCAGGCGGCGCTGGCGCGCGAGCAGCGCCTCTCGGCGCTCGACGGGCTCGCCGCGGCGGCGGCGCACGCGCTCGGCACACCGCTCGGCACCATCACCCTGGTGGTCCGCGAGCTGGCGCGCGACCTGCCGCCCGACAGCCCGCTGGCCGAGGAGGTGGCGCTGCTCGACAGCGAAGCGGAGCGTTGCCGCGAGATTCTGGCGAGCATGTCGCGCGATCCCCAGGAGGACGATTCCGCCTTCGCCGCGACGACGCTCCGCGGCCTGGTCGAGGCGGCCGCCGGCCCCTACCTGCTGGACGATGCCGTGCAGGTGAAGATCGCCGCGGCGGATGCCGCCGATCGGGCCGCCGAGCCGCGCGTGCCGCGCAGCCCGGAGGTTCTGCACGGCCTCGGCAACCTGATCGAGAACGCGGTCGATTTCGCCCGCCACGAAGTGCGGATCGAACTCGATTGGGACGACCGCGAAATTCGGGTGACGATCGCCGACGACGGGCCCGGCATGCCCTCCGACATTCTCGGCGCGCTCGGCGACCCTTACGTCACCACGCGGAACGGCGAGGGCGGCATGGGGCTCGGCATCTTCATCGCCAAGACGCTGCTGGAGCGCACCGGGGCCCGGGTCGCCTTCGCCAACCGCCAGGCGGCCGCCGGGCAGACCGCCGGTGCGGTTACCGGTGCGACGGTTGCCATCGTCTGGCCGCGTGGCGTATTAGAGACCTGAATCCGAATGGGATTCGCGCAGAATGGCTTTCGGGGAGCCCGCATGAACACGGTCGACGCCGACGTCGTCGCGCTGGAGGATCGGACCCTCCTGCTGCTGGACGACGACGCGCCGTTCCTCAATCGTCTGGCCCGCGCCATGGAGGCGCGCGGTTTCGAGGTGACGGCGGTGGACAGCGTCGAGGCCGCGCTGGCCGCGGTCAGGACGGCGGCGCCCGCCTTTGCGGTGGTCGACATGCGCCTCGAGGACGGCAGCGGGCTGGAGCTGGTCGAGACACTCAGGGAAACGCGCGGCGATTGCCGCATCGTCATGCTGACCGGCTACGGCAACATCGCTACCGCCGTGGCCGCAGTGAAGGCCGGCGCGATCGACTACCTGGCCAAGCCGGCCGATGCCGATGCGGTGGTCGACGCGCTGCTCGCCAAGACCGACGGCAAGCCGCCGCCGCCGGAGAACCCGATGTCGGCCGACCGGGTACGGTGGGAGCATATCCAGCGGGTCTATGAGCTTTGCGGCCGCAACGTCTCGGAGACGGCGCGCCGGCTCAACATGCATCGCCGCACCCTGCAGCGGATTCTGGCCAAGCGGTCGCCGCGGTGAGCGATACGACAGTTGAGCTGGTTTGCGGCGATGCGGCGGAGGAAATGGCCCGTCTCACGGCCGGCTCGGTCGAACTGGTGGTCGCCGACCCGCCCTACAACCTCGGCAAGAACTACGGCAACAATCGTGACCTGAAGGCCTGGTCGGACTACGAGGCGTTCAGCCGCGGCTGGCTGGGGCAGGCGGTGCGGCTGCTGCGCCCGGGCGGCTCGATCTACATGTTCATGGGCGTGCGCTTCATCTCCCGCCTCTACCTGATGGCCGAGGAGGAGTTCGGGCTGACCTTCCAAGGCTGGATCACCTGGCATTACACGCAAGGCATGGGGCGCAAGCGCGGCTTCTCGCCGCGCCATGAGGATATTTTGTTCTTTTCCGCCGGCCCGGACGCCACCTTCAATCTCGATGACGTTCGGGTGCCGCAAAAATACTACCGCAAGAGGAACAACATGGCCGGCGCCAATCCGGGCGACGTCTGGCAGTTCAGCCATGTGCATTACTGCGCCGAGGAGCGTCTCGACCACCCGACCCAGAAGCCGGAGGGCCTGGTGGAGCGCATCCTGCGCGCCAGCTCCAATCCCGGCGACCTGGTGCTCGACCCCTTCGTCGGCAGCGGCACCACCGCCCGGGTGGCGAGCGTGCTCGGACGGTCGGCGATCGGCATCGACGTCAACCCTGACTATGTCGAGATGACCCGGCGCCGCCTCGCCATGCCGTTCGCGGGCTTCGATTCCGCCGATCCGCGCGCCGAACGCCGGCCGCGCGACCTGCCAGGCACCGCCAAGCAGACCGACCTCGGCCTCTGATCCCGCCGCGCGGGTCAGTCCTGCGCCCGTGCCAGCCGATCGGCGGCGGCGCGGGCAAAGCGCAGGGTGACGCTGCGCCGCCGGGTGCCGTTCATCGCGACCTCCGGCGCCGGCCGCAGGATGACGCCGTGATAGCGGTCGGCGACGATCAGGCCGGGCGCCGCGGGCAGGATTTCGTTCGGGAAGTGCTCTGGCACCGCAAAATAGAAAAAGTCGCAGAACTCGAGATATTCTGGCCATTTGTGGTCGGCCCGGAAGTCGGCCACCGAGCTCTTGATCTCGACCACGGTGATCCGGCCGTCCGGCGCCAGCCCCATGACGTCGACCCGGCGGCCGTTGCGCAGTGGCATCTCGGTCAGGGCGCTGACCTTCATCGTCGCGAGCAGGCGGATCACGCCGCGGGCGACATCCGCCGCCACTTCCGAGCCCTCACCGGCCGTGTCAATTTTATCCACAGATAAGTTCCGTATTTGTTCTCTAGCATCCTAACCCAGCCTGCCGCCGGCGGCGAGTCCGGAATACCGCCTCGATCAGCTCGCGCGGCTCAGTCGGCCCTGTGCCATGGCCCGCCGCGCTCCGTCAGTCGATCATGTCGAGCAGGTCGTATTCGGTCTCGGCGGCGCGCCGGCCGATCGCCGCCATTTCGATCGACCGGTGGGCGCCGCGGATATGGCCGAAGCCCATCATCATGCAAAGGATGCCCCAGCGCAGCGTGCCGAACACTTCCCAGTAATGCGCCAGCGCCGGGTCGACCGGCGTGCCGCCGGCCGCCTCGTAGGCGGCGAACAGCTCGGCGCGCTCGCCGAAGCCGCCGACCGGGCCGGGCGCGCCGTAGCGCCAGGAGCGGATGCAGAGCCAGCCGAGGTCCGACAGCGGATCGCCGAGATGGGCGAGCTCCCAATCGAGCACCGCGCGCAGGCCGTCCGCGCCGACGATGAAATTGCCGTTGCGGAAATCGCCATGGGTCACGGTGAGCGGCCGGTCGGCCGGGGCGCGGCGCGCCAGCCAGTCGATGCCGTATTCGAAGCCCGGCTGCGGCTGGCCGAAATCGTCCAGCAGACGCCGGTAGACGGCGAGCTCGCCGGCCGCGTCGAGCCGCTTCAGGCCCGGTACCGCGTTCGGGTCGATCGCATGGATCCGGGCCGCCGCGTCGCCGCATTGCGCCGCCAGCTTCGGCCGCGCCTCGGCGAAGGCGGGGTCGCGCAGGATCTTGCGGGCGATGGTCTCGCCCGCGATCGCCGCCATTATGAAGGCGGCGCCGAGGCCGTCCTGGGGCTCGGCCAGCAGGATCACCTCCGGCGCCGGCACGCCGGCGGCCCGGGCGGCGCGGAAGGCGGCGCATTCGGTGGCGCGGTCGACGCCGAGCGCGACGTCGACGCCGAACGGCGGGCCGCTGGTCTCGATCGGGTCGCGCTTCAGGATCATCGGCCGGGCGCTGCCGCGGCCGTCGATCGCGCCGAATCGCCAGGTCTCGCGCGAGGCGCCGCCCGACAGCCGGTGCAGGCCTTCGACCCGGTGGCCGGGCCCGATATGGCGGTCGAGCGCGGCCGCGAGCCGCCCTGCCAGGTTATCGCCGGCGCCGGCCGCGCCGTGTTCCGCTTTGCCCGCCTCGCCCATGAAGGCGATTATCGCCCGATGCATGGATTCGCCAAAGCCTCAATGCGCGCCGGCCGTTAGCCGAGTGTTAACGAGGCTGGGCTTCAATCGGCAGGTTGGCACGCGTGGGTGCCGGGCGGAGACCTCATGCCGAGCCTGCAGAGCCTGATCATCCTGGTTGCCGCCGCCGCGGCCCTGTCGTTCGCCGCCGGGACGCCCGCCGTGGCGGGGTCGGCGGAGATCAAGGCGTTGCAATATGACGCGCAGGGCCGGGTGATCGGCATCCGCCGCGGCGAAGTCCCCGAGCGGCCGCCGGCCGGGGCGGGGCCGCCGGCGCCGGCGCCGGCAACGCGAAACCCGGACGATCCGCGCAGCTGGTATCGGCGCGGCGAGCTGATGGTGGTGGCGCCGTCAGCGGCCTTTGAAGATGCAGTGCGCCGCCTCGGCTACCGGGTGATCGAGCAGACGGCGCTGCCGACGCTCAGGCTTCGAATGGTCCGGCTCGCGATCCCCGCCGGCCTCACCGAAGAGCAGGCGCTCAGCCGCCTGCGTCGGCGCTTTCCCGGCCTGGTGACGGACCTGCACCAGACCTTCGAGCCGTCCGCCAAGCCGCCGGTGAACGACAGCCACGCGCGCACCCGGATCGGTTGGCCGGCGTTGCCTGCCGCCTGTGCCGAAGGGGTGCGGCTCGGCATGATCGACGCCGCCATCGACCTCAGTCATCCGGCGCTGGCCGGGCAGCGAATCGAATACCGATCTTTCCACGATCCGGCGCGCGAGCCGGGTTCGGCGATGCACGGCACGGCGATCGCGGCGATGATGGCGGGACGGCCGTCGCCGGCGGGATGGGGTGGGCTGCTCCCCGGCGTGGAGCTGAAGGCGGCCAATATGTTCGAGGCCGACGAGGCCGAGCAGATCGTCGGCAGCGCGCTGGCTCTCTACCGGGCGGTCGACTGGATGATCGACGAACAGGTGGCGGTGCTCAACCTGTCGATCGCCGGGTCGGACAATGCGGTCACGCGCAGGGTGTTCCGCCGCGCCCATGCCCGCGGTATCGTGATGGTGGCCGCGGCCGGCAATTGGGCGAGCAGCACGCGGCCCGCCTATCCGGCGGCCTATCCCGAGGTCGTCGCCGTCACCGCCGTCGGCGAAGGCCGAACGGTCTACCGCTATGCCAATCGCGGCAGCTATATCGACTTTGCGGCGCCGGGCGTCCAGCTCTGGACGGCGGTGCCCGGCGGCGGCCGCTATCAAAGCGGCACTTCCTTCGCGGTTCCCTATGTCTCCGTGCTGATGGCGTTGGAACTGGCGCGCGGTGCGATCCCGGATTCGGCGGTGCTGCGCCATATCCTGCGCCGCAACGCGATCGATCTGGGCGCGCCCGGCCGCGACGAAGTCTATGGCTGGGGCCTCGTCGGCAAGAGACCGACCTGTTTGGAATAGAGTGGGCGTCCGGCCTGCGATCGACGGAAATCGCCTTTATCGATTGCCCCAAAGAGCAAAACGCTTGCTGCCGCGCGCCTCGTCCGCGCCGGTCGGCTCGCCCTCGACGGCGGCTACTCTGCGGCGGCGCTTGGCCCGCGCCGCGTCTTCGGTCGTCAGGAAGGTGGGGATGTCCGGCTGTTTCTTGGTATCGTGCTCCGGCGGCGGCAGGCTGTCGCGGGCCGGTGCCGCGGGCGCCGCCGCCGTGGCGGCGAGTTCCGGCCGCTCCGGCCGCTCCGGCGGTTCCAGCCGGCGGCCGCCGTCGTTGCCCGCGTCGCGCCTCTCGACCAGCAGCTCGGCCTGCACGACCTCGTCGCGCCGCGGTTCGGCGAGGCGTACCTGTTCCCTCGGCTGCGGCGAGCCCAGTCGTGGGTCCTGACGCGGGTCCTGACGCGGGTCCTGGCGCGGGTCCTGGCGCTCGCGCGCGTCGTTGATCAGCAGACGGACCGTCTCCTGTGCTTCCCGGAACAGCGCGTGTTCGCTCTCGCGCAGGGCTAGCTCGCGCTCCTGCACCCGGCGCAACCAGGTGATCTCGTCGATCAGGAAGTCGATCCGTTGATTGAGTCGCTTGTTCTCGCGCATCAGGCGCGACAACTCCAGCGCCTGCAGTTCGACGATCGGATCCAGGTCTTCTTGCTCGAATTTGCTCATTAACACGTCCATGGGACGATCGCAGTCGTCTTGCGCCCAATCGAAGGCTCGCCGCTTATCCTTTAAAATCCCTTAACCGCGGCGCCGGATGACACTGCCGATGCGCGTGCTGCGGGCACTAAAATCCGGGCCCGGCCAGCCAATCGGCCATCATGATCAGACCGGCGATGGCGATTGCCATCACGGCGACCCATTTGAACAGCATTTCGACTTGTTCGAGCATCTGTGCCCTTTAATTCTAGTCTGCACCAGGCCGCAGGTCGCAAAGCGAGCTGCGGCCCGGGACCGATGCGGCCCAACGGCGGCGGCGCGGTATGCCGCCGGGCGCAATATCGCCCGGCCACGACCAGAGAAGTCGCGTCTCGGTAAAATCAAGATCCGCGAATGACCGTAGGAGGCGATCGTTAAGTTATTGTAAGCGGTTCAAGGTCGGCGGCGCCCTCTCATGACACCGGTCCGCCGCTTCGCGGCCCAAAATTCTCGCCACCAAGCGCCCGCGACAACAAAACGGGCGAGCCCGACAGCATGGAATTCGGGCTCGCCCTTGTCGCGTTGGTCTCGTCGATCCGGTGGCTTGATTTGGTCGAAGCCCCTGGTTCGGGGGTCGGCCCCAGGTCACCGGAAAACGCCGCTGCGTGCAGGCAGCGGCGCATTGATCAGTTCGACTTGCTCGCCTTGCAGGGGTTGCAACCCTTCGCGGCCGCGCACGGATTGCAGGCCTTCGCCGCGGCGCAGGGGTTCTTGGCCGCGCACGGATTGCAAGCCTTCGCCGCTTTGCACGGATTGCAGGCTTTGCAGGCCGCCTTGGCCGGCTGACAACCGGCGATCGCCGGCGTCAATGCGGTCGCACTCATCGTCGCAATGGCGGCGGCGGCAACTGCTTCCTTCAGCATCCCATTTCTCCTCTGTTAGATCTCCGGGGACCTTGGTCGTGTTCCGAGGCCGCCAAGCTTCCGCGACCGTTCGGGATTAGTCAATCAAGACCGGGACCGTGGAGCGGCCTGAGAGGCCCTGCTCCCGCGATTGTGATCGAATGTCATCGGGCGGGCGATCGAGCGGCGGCGACGGAGCTCGATCGTTGCGGGAATTATTTAAGTCTGCGGTTCAATAACCCAACATAGTACACTGACAAAAAACAGATTCTCCTGTTGACCTATTCGGCAGCGCCATTAATATGGTTAACAATTGATTCGCGCATCGTGAGACGGGCCGTGCCGAACTGGATGTCCCTTCCAACCTCGAAGCCGAGCCGGCGGAGCGCCGAGGCCAAAGGCGCCGCATCGAGTCGGAACGGGCAGCATCCGGACGCGCTGACCCGGGATGAACAGATGGTTTTCATGGTCATTCGAGAGCGCGGCGCCGGCGATATGTCGATGGTCACGCGGACCGAGATCGTACGCCGTTCGGGACTGACCGAGGATGACGTGTCCCGACAACTGGCGCGGCTGGTCGAACGCGGCTCGATTCGCGCCGAACGCACTTCCTCCGGCGAGTTGGCCTTCGCCGCGACCGGATGAACGGTCGAAGCGAAGGCTGACGAACCGTCGTCAGGTTGCCTCCCTGTTGACTCGGCCCGCGTCATGCGGGCCTTTTTTTGGCCGCTGCGCCCGCCATCCCGGCGCGGGCCTGGAGCGGACTCAGTCTTCGCTAGATGGGGTCTTTCGGGTGGGCGCGACCCGTTTGCGGCGGATCGGGATGATGCTGCTGTCGTCGGCGCCGTCCGGGCGTGGCCCGGTTGCGGACAGGTTGCGAACCGGCAGGCAATCCATGCCGTCGGAGGTCGGAACGTCGCCGGCGGCGGTGTTGTCCGCCGAATCGTCGCCGCCGACGGCGAAGGTATCGAAACCCGGCGGTGTGATCGCAACGTCGTCGGACCGGTTGGTCGCGTGAACCGCCTCGAAGCCGGATCCCGGATCATGTTGTTCGGCGCCGGCCAGCGGGATCGTGTCGCCGGCGGGCGGCGATGGCCTTGCCTCGCCGAGGTCGGTGTGCGGCGCCGAGCCGGTCTCGACCTGAATGGTGTACCAGGGGTCGCCCGGAGGAATATCGAGTTCC
>CAJHXX010000348.1_pt1 | contig 12244 bp, 11 predicted proteins | sample 9198511 | NCBI WGS metagenome assembly CAJHXX01 (sample SAMEA7708325, study PRJEB35096) | sediment metagenome | biome: marine neritic benthic zone biome [ENVO:01000025]; feature: sediment [ENVO:00002007]; material: shallow marine sediment [ENVO:03000034] sea grass bed [ENVO_01000059] ...
ACGACTATGCGCATATCGGCAATGCCCGCCCCGTCGTGGTGTTCGACGTGCTGGCGCGGCTCATTCGCCGGCTCTATCCGAAGCTGACCTATGTCCGCAACATCACCGACGTCGAAGACAAGATCAACGCGGCGGCGCTAGAGGAAGGCGTGCCCATCGAGGAAATCACGGCGCGCACCACCCAGGCGTTCCACGACGACATGGCGGCGCTCGGCGCCGAGGCGCCCGATATCGAGCCGCGCGCGACGGCGCATATCCCGCAGATGATCGAGATGATCGAGGCGCTGATTGCCAAGGGCCACGCCTATCTGGCGGATGGCCATGTGCTGTTCGAGGTCGCCTCGATGCCTGCCTACGGCGCCTTCGCCAAGCGCAGCCCGGACGAGATGCTGGCCGGCGCCCGGGTCGAGGTCGCGCCCTATAAGCGCGACGCCATGGACTTCGTGCTGTGGAAGCCCTCGGACGCCGAGACGCCCGGCTGGGACAGCCCCTGGGGCCGGGGCCGGCCGGGCTGGCATATCGAATGCTCGGCCATGAGCCAGCACTATCTCGGCACCACCTTCGACATCCATGGCGGCGGCGTCGACCTGGTGTTCCCGCATCACCAGAACGAGATCGCCCAGAGCGCCGGCGCCCATGACGGCGCGCCGCTCGCCAAATACTGGATGCACAACGGCTATCTGATGGTCGAAGGCGAGAAGATGGCGAAGTCGCTCGGCAATTTCCTGACCGTGCACGACCTGCTGAAGACCTATCGCGGCGAGGCGCTGCGCCTGACCCTGCTCGCCACCCAATACCGCGCGCCGCTCGACTTCACCACGGAAGGCGTCGACCGGGCCAAGGGCACGCTCGACCGTTGGTACCGCGCCGTCGACGACGCCGAGCCGGCCGAGGAAGTGCCGGCGGCGGTGATTGACGCGCTATCGGACGACCTGAACACGCCCTTGGCCATCAAGGAGATGCACGCCCTGGCCGACGCGGCGCTGGCCGGCGACAAGGCCGCGGCGCGGGACTTGCGCGCCGCCGGCGAGGTCATGGGTTTGCTCGGACAGAGCGCCGACGCCTGGGCCAAGGGCGGGGCCGGGGACGACGCGGCCGAAATCGAGAAACTGATCGCGGAACGAAAGGCGGCACGCGAGGCCAAGGACTTCGCGCGGGCCGACGAAATCCGCGACGATCTGGCAAAGCAGGGTATCCTTTTGGAGGACGGCCCCGGGGGCACCACCTGGAGGCGGGCGTGATGGCGCGCGAGAGACTATATCTGTTCGACACGACCTTGCGCGACGGCGCGCAGACCCAGGGCGTCGACTTCTCGGTCGAGGACAAGCGCACCATCGCGCTGGCGCTCGACCGGCTCGGCGTCGATTACGTGGAGGGCGGCTGGCCGGGCGCCAATCCGGGCGACACCGCCTTTTTCACGGATCCGCCGAAGCTGGCGAAGGCCAAGCTGGTCGCCTTCGGCATGACCCGGCGGCCGGGGCGGAGCGCCGCCAACGACCCGGGCCTCGCCGCCGTGCTCGACGCGGCGGTCGACGCGGTCTGCCTGGTCGGCAAGACCTGGGACTTCCATGTCAAGACGGCGCTGGAGATCGGGCTCGCCGAGAACGTCGAGATCGTCGCCGACTCGATCGCCGCCGCGGTGGCGCGCGGCCGCGAGGCAATGTTCGACGCCGAGCATTTCTTCGACGGCTACAAGGCCAACCCGGCCTTCGCCCTCGACTGCCTGAAGGCGGCGCTCGGCGCCGGCGCCCGCTGGGTGGTGCTCTGCGACACCAACGGCGGCAGCCTGCCGAGCGAGGTCGGCCGCATCGTCGCCGAGGTGGTGAAGCACATCCCCGCCGACCGGCTCGGCATCCACACCCATAACGACACCGAGAACGCGGTCGGCAATACCCTGGCGGCGATCCGTGCCGGCGCGCGCCAGGTGCAGGGCACCCTGAACGGGCTGGGCGAGCGCTGCGGCAATGCCAACCTGGTCTCGCTGATCCCGAGCCTCGGCCTGAAGCCGGAATTCGCCGACGCCTACGAGACCGGCATCGATGCTGAGCAGCGCAAGCTGCTGGCGCCGACCTCGCGCCTGCTCGACGAGCTGTTGAACCGGGCGCCCAACCGCCACGCCGCCTATGTCGGCGAGAATGCCTTCGCCCATAAGGGCGGGCTGCATGTCTCCGCGGTGATGAAGGACCCCGACACCTACGAGCATGTGCCGCCCGAGAGCGTCGGCAACCGGCGCCGCATCCTGGTCTCCGACCAGGCCGGGCGGTCGAACATCCTGGCCCGGCTCGGCGAGGTCGGCGTCGAGATCGGCGCGGAAGACCCGCGCGTCGGGCGCATCCTGAACCGGGTCAAGGAACGCGAGTTCGAGGGCTATTCCTATGACGGCGCCGATGCCAGCTTCGAGCTGATGGCGCGCCGCGTGCTGGGGCAGGTGCCGGAATATTTCCGGGTCGAGCGCTTCCGCGTCATGGTCGAGCGCCGCTTCAACGCGCGCGGCGAGCTGGTCACCGTCTCCGAGGCCAACGTCAAGGTCACCGTCGACGGCGAGGAGCGGCTGTCGGTGGCGGAAGGCATCGGCCCGGTCAACGCCCTCGACCTGGCGCTGCGCAAGGATCTCGGCAAATATGCCGGCCACATCGCCGGGCTGCGCCTGGTCGACTACAAGGTGCGCATCTTCGACGGCGGCACCGAGGCGGTCACCCGGGTGCTGATCGAGAGCGCCGACGACACCGGCGCGCGCTGGTTCACCGTCGGCGTCTCGGCCAACATCGTCGACGCCTCCTTCATGGCCCTGGTCGACAGCGTCACCTACAAGCTCTATCGCGACAACGCCCCGGCCGGCGCCGCCCGCCCGGCCGCCGCGGAGTAGGGGCGGCCGCCGGCGATGCGCGCCGCCTATTTGACGCTGCTGGCGCTCTGGGCCCCGCCGGCGGCGGCGCTGGAGCTGTCAACCGACCCGGCCGCGGTGTTCGCCGAGATCGAGCGCCTGCTCGGCACGGCGGTCGAGCGCCGCGCGCTCGCCCTGCCGGAAGACCGCCACTGGCGGGCGCCGGAGCGCCTGCGCGTCGTGCTGCACGGGGCGAACGCGGTCCGCATCCTGCCCGCCGCGGGCACCGTGGCGGAGGAGCTGCGCCGGGCGACCGGCATCGACATCGGCCTGCGCGTCGTGCCGAAGGCGCACCGGCCGGCCGCGGATGCGCCGCCGCCCCATCTCAGGATTTACCTTCTGCCGTCCAAAGCGGCGGCGCGGCGGGCCGGCGAGCTGGGATTCGCCGGCGGCGTGGGGTCCGGCTTTCGTTTCCTGCGCGACCCGTTGCTCGGGCCTGGCGTCCGCCTCGGCGCCGTCGTCATCGCCGAGGACGCGCCGAAGCCGGCGGTCGAGACTGCGCTGGTGCAGGCCCTGGTCCGGGCCGTCGGCACTGCCGCGCCCGACAATGCGGTGTTCGATACGATGTTTTTCGACGACCTGATGATGCGGCCGGCGGCCGACGAGGCGTTCCGGGTGCTCTACGACCCCGCCATGGCGGCCGGCCTGCCGTTGGCCGAAGTCCGGGCGCGGGCGCGGCGTATCCTGGAGCTGACGCAATAGGGCCATGGCCGGGACCGATTCCAGCAGGCAGGCGGAGGCGCCGGCGGCGGCCGGTCCGGCGATCGTGCTGGTGCGCCCGCAGATGGGCGAGAACATCGGCGCCGCGGCCCGGGCGATGCTGAATTTCGGCCTCGGCGAGATGCGCCTGGTGGCGCCGCGCGACGGCTGGCCGAACGACAAGGCGGTCGCCATGGCGAGCCGCGCCGACGGCGTGCTGGAGGCCGCCCGCGTCTTCGAGCGAACCGAGGACGCGATCGCCGACCTGCACCGGGTCTATGCCGCCACCGCGCGACGGCGCGACATGGAGAAGCCGGTGCTGACGCCGCGCCGGGCGGCCGCCGAACTGCGCGCCGCGATCGCCGCCGGCCGCAAGGTCGGCGTCCTGTTCGGCGCCGAGCGGGCCGGGCTCGACAACGACGACGTGGTGCTGGCCGACGCGGTGGTGCAGGTGCCGGCCAACCCGGCCTTCGCCTCGATCAACCTGGCGCAGGCGGTCCTCCTGCTCGGCTATGAGTGGTACCAGGCCGGCGACGCCACGCCGGAGGTTGATCCGGCGCTCGGCGGCAACCGCCCGGCCAACAAGCAGGAGCTGGTCGACCTGTTCGAGCATATCGAGGCCGAGCTCGAGGCCGGCGGCTATTTCGCCCGGGTCGAGGCCAAGCGCCCGGCGATGGTGCGCAACATCCGCAACATCTTTCAGCGCGGCCGATTGCTGGAACAGGACGTGCGCACGCTGCGCGGCGTGATCCGCGCCCTGACCGGCCGCCGGGCGCGCGACGACAAGGTGCGGTGATTTAGTCCCGATGATACGGTTTGACAGCGGCCCGGCGAGGCGTATATTACCGCCCGTCGCGGCCCTGGTGGCCGCTGTTTCATTTGCATTTCGCGAAATCGAGCCATGACCAAACGCGTCCGCGCCAAGTACAAGTCCGACCGCCGCTTCGGCGAGAACCTGTGGGGCCGGCCGAAGAGCCCGGTCAACAAGCGCGACTACGCGCCCGGCCACCACGGCCAGGCCTCGCGCCGGCGCAAGCCGTCGGATTTCGGCATCCAGCTGCGCGCCAAGCAGAAGCTGAAGGGCTATTACGGCAACATCACCGAGAAGCAGTTCCGCCGCGTCTATGATGACGCGGTGCGCGGCCGCGGCGATACCTCGGAGAACCTGATCGGCCTGCTGGAGAGCCGGCTCGACGCGGTCGTCTATCGCATGAAGTTCGTGCCGACCGTGTTCTCCGCGCGCCAGTTCGTCAACCACGGCCATGTCAAGGTCAACGGCCGCCGCGTCAACATCCCGAGCTTCAAGGTCCGGGAAGGCGACGTCATCGAGGTCAAGGAGAAGTCGCGCGAGATGGGGCTGGTGCTGGAGGCGGTCGAGTCGCCCGAGCGCGACGTGCCCGAATATCTCGAAGTCGACTACCGCAAGATGCAGGGCACCTTCCTGCGCCGGCCGAAGCTGCTGGAAGTGCCCTATGCGGTGCGCATGGAGCCCAACCTGGTGGTCGAGTTCTACTCGGCCTGACGCCGGCCGCAATTTTCGAGTTTCAAGGGCTGCGTCTTCGGACGCGGCCCTTTGTCCTTGGGTTCAGAGTTTCGGGGACACAATACTTAATTCGTCACAGAGTTTCGGGGACACAATACTTAATTCGTCACAATCCGAGCTGCCTGCGCGGTCGAAGGCGAATTAAGTATTGTGTCCCCGAAACTCCTGCTCCGTCCGAGGATGACAATGAGGCCGTCGGGGCCCGGCCCCCGTCACCCGGCGCGCGGGCGGACGCGCCATTCGAAGCAATCGTCGCCGTAATCCGGGCGGCGCAGCACCTCCAGCACCAGGAACCGGTTATGGGCGCCGAGCGCCCCCTGCCAGAGGCCGTTCCAGGCGTCGAAGGCGGCCGGCGGCACGCCGCCCTGGCCGCGCATCAGGCGCCAGCCGGTCCAGCGGATCAAGGCCTGCTCGCCGTCGGCCTGCCACTCGCAGGCGTCGTCCTGGGCCGCCGCCATCGCCTGCATGAAGCGGGCGAAGGCTGCCGTGTCGGTGCCGTCTTTCAGGTCGAGCATGGCCCGAACGCGACGGTAGTACTGGCGCGCCACCAACTGCCCGGCGGCGGCGCCGAGATCGCCGCCGTCGGCCGGGCCGAACAGCGCGATCAGCTCCGGCAGCGAGGTCTTGAGATATTCCATGGCGTAGTTGCGGTTGGCCTTGGCGAGCCGCGCCGGCGTCCAGACTTCGGCGTTGAGGCTGGGCGCGTCGGCCGGGTCGAAGGGCGGCGCCGTCTCGCCGGGGGCGAAGCGAAGCCGCTCCTCCGGCGCCAGGTCGCGGTCATGCTGCAGGAAATAGCCGGCGAGGCCGTCGCCGCCGTCCATGTCCTGGTCGGTGCAGACGAAGCCGAGCCGGGGATTTCCAAGCGAGACGCCGTTCCGGGCATACCAGCCCTCCAGGAAGCCGCGGCTGACCTCGACCGGCACGGCGCAGAGCGCGGTGCCCTCGTAGAGCCAGCGCGGATGCGGAAAGCGCACCCAGGCCTTGGCGTCGCTCTCGTACATATATTCGACCGCGACGCCGCCGATGCGGTTGGAGAGGTAATGGTATTGCGCCGCGGCGACCGCGTCCGGCAGGCCGTCGAGGCCGAGCTTGCCCAGGCTGGAGAGGAATTTTTCCTGGTGCTGGCGGCGGAAGGTGCGAAACACCCAACGCCCGACATCCGCCGCCCCGCGCCGGCTCGCGACCGTCAGGATCAGGCCGGTGAAATAGGCGTGATAGAGGGTCGCCACCGCGCGGTAAGGGTCCGTCCCGGTCATGTCTGGCGTTCCTCCTGAGGGCTACCTTGCCGTGCCATTAGCCGATGAGACGGGTGTTGGCAAATTCCGTTGTCATCCTCGGACGGAGCGAAGCGGAGATCCGGGGATCCATGATAGATCTTTCATGGATCCCCGGATCGGCGCGCCGCGATGCGGCGCTTGTCCGAGGATGACAGAGAGGTGGCAAGACAGAGAGATCAACTCTCCAGGTCGCGGAACTCGCGGTTGAGCTTGAATTCGCGCGAGGTGAGGTAGGCCTCCAGGTCGCGGAGGCGCCGTTCCAGCTCGCGGAAGCGGTGGCGCAGGTCGCCCGCGGTCTGGCCCGGCCGGGTCCGGATGTTGCGCCACATGTCGGCGTCGCCGGGCGTGTCGTAGAGGTCCGGCGGCTTGCGCTCCAACAGGAGGCCGGCCATGACATAGGCGACCACTGTCAGGAAGGTGAACGGAAAGAACGCGACGATGGTGATTACGCGCACGATCCAGGGCTCGATGCCGAAATAATCGGCGATGCCGGCGCAGACGCCGAGCAGCTTGCCCCGGGCCGGGTCGCGGTAGAGCCGGTTCGGGCGCCGCCGCGGGTCGCGCTGGGAATATTCGGTCATGACTCACGCCTCCACTCGGCACCGTCCTCGTCCAGGATGCGCTCCAGGCTGACGATCCGGTTCTCCATCTTGTCCGCCGTCTGCCAGAGCTCGGCCAGCAGCTTCTCGTCCTCGGACGAGAGCGCCTTGCCGCTGCGCCAACGGGTGACGTAATGGGCGATGATCCAGATCGGCGCGACGACCACCAGGAACAGGATGACCGGCAGGGTGAAAAAGGCACTGCTGCTGATCATGGATCAGCCGTCCTCGGCGGGCTTGACGGGCGTTTCCACCGGCGAGGCCGGCTTGGCGCGCCGGCCCTTGCCCAGGCGGGCCTGCAGCGGCGCCAGCTCCTGCTCGATCTCGCCCTCGGCCGCCAGTTCGGCGATCTCGTCGGCCAGGGCCTTGATCTGGGCGCCAGAACCGCCCGGCCCGCGGCCGAGGTCGTAGGCCTCGATATCGCCCTCGGCCGCGTCGATGCGGCGCTCCATCTGCTCGAAGCGGGCGAAGGCGTCCTCGATGCGGTTGTTGTAGACCTGCCGGCGCACCTTGAGCTGCGCCGAGGCGGTCGACTGGCGCGCCAGGATCGCCTTCTGCTTGGCCTTGACCTCGGCCAGCTTGGCTTCCAGCTTGACCACGTCCTCCTCATGCCGGACCAGCGCCTCGGCGAGCCGTTCCAGCTCTTGCGACAGCGCCTTGGCGGTCTCGGCCAGCTTGGCTTTCTCGAGCAGCGCGGCCTTGGCAAGGTCCTCGCGGCCCTTGGTCAGCGCCAGCTCGGCCTTGCGCTGCCATTCGGCATCGGCCTCGGCCAGGCGGGCGAGGCGGCGTTCGGTCTCCTTGCGGTCGGCGATCGCCTTGGCCGCGGTGGCACGCACCTCGACCAGAGTGTCCTCCATCTCCTGGATCATCAGCCGGATCATCTTCTCCGGCTCCTCGGCGCGGTCGAGCAGTGCGTTGACGTTGGAATTGATGATGTCGGTCAGCCGGGTGAAGATACTCATGACTTCTCTCCGCTGGCCGCGCCATTCGTCCGGCCGGCGGCGCGCGACCACCATGCGGTGGCCGCGTCGATGATCAGGTTGAGCCAGTTGGTGCCGGCATAGGCCGGCCTGCGTGGCGGCGATTGTGGGTTTTCCCTCGTATGACGGTCGATGTTTGACACGACGGCCTCCTGTCCCGTTGGCTATGATCCTGCCTGATGCTTTGCAGGCAATGTGCCAATCCCTCGATATTTATCTAAGCATTTGAAAACACGGAACAAACGGAATCAGATGGGATTACTCCGGTCGCTTAGTTGTTGGTGAGAATTCCCATAACTCTGTGAAAATTACGGAAATTCTGCGATAATCACCACATGTTGGAACGGATTCCGGAACGGCCGCCGCCGATTGGCCAGTCGGCGGCGTTCCTCGACCTGATGGATGCGGTCAGCCGCGCGGCGCCGCTGGCCCGGCCGGTGCTGGTAATCGGCGGGCGCGGCACCGGCAAGGAGCTGATCGCGGCCCGGCTGCATTTCCTGTCGCGGCGCTGGGACCAGGCTTTCGTCAAGCTGAACTGCGCCGCCCTGCCCGAGACCTTGCTGGAGACCGAGCTGTTCGGCCATGAGGCCGGCGCCTTCACCGGCGCGGTCGGCCGCCGCCTCGGCCGGTTCGAACTGGCCGACGGCGGCTCGCTGTTCCTGGACGAGATCGCCGGCGCCGGCCCGGCGGTGCAGGAGAAGATCCTGCGGGTGATCGAATATGGCGAGTTCGAGCGGGTCGGCTCCAGCGCCACCCGGCGGGTCGACGTCCGCGTCATCGGCGCGACCAATGTCGATTTGCCGTCGGCGGCGACGCAAGGCGAGTTTCGCCACGACCTGCTCGACCGCCTCGCCTTCGACGTGTTGACCGTGCCGCCGCTTCGCCATCGCGAAGGCGACGTCGCCCTGTTGGCGGAGCATTTCGCGCGAGCCTTCGCGCGCGAGCTGGGCCGGGACGGTTTTGCCGGCTTTACCGAGGCGGCGTTGGCGGCGCTCGCCGGCCATGCCTGGCCGGGCAATGTGCGTGAATTGAAGAATGTGGTCGAGCGCGCGGTCTACCGCGCCGAGCCGGACCGGCCGGTCGCCGAGCTGGTGTTCGACCCCTTCGCCTCGCCCTATCGGCCTACTCAGCCGGATGAGCCCGTCTCAGGCCCGGAGGCCGCGGCCAAGGCCGCCGGCCCGGTCGACTTCAAGGCCGCGGTGCGGTCTCTGGAGCGGGAGCTGTTGCAGCAGGCGCTGGCCGCCAGCCGCTACAATCGGCGCGCCGCGGCAGCGCGCCTCGGGCTGACCTACGACCAGCTCCGCAACTATTCGAAAAAGCATGGGCTGGTGTGACGGTTGGCTATTCGACGGCGGGCGTTTGACGAAGCCGGCGAGTGCGCAACAGGCAGTTCAGTGCCAAGTGCGACCGGAATCGAGAAAGAATAGACAGACCGGTCTGTCTATTTCGTGACCTGCCGGTGGGCGCGGTTGACGTCCCCGTCGGGTGTGCGCGGCTCGTCGCCGAAACGCCCTCTCTTAACCGGATGGGGACACCGGTGTAGGCCGAATCACAGGTACCGGCCGCGCTCCATGATTTCCAGGGTGTAGTCGCGGTAGGACATGCCGAGCTCGCGGGCGCGGCGGAGCCGCATCCGCACGACCTCGATCGGCGGCGACTTCCAGGCCTTTGCATGGGCGATGCGCCAGCAGTGGCGTTCCCAGGATATGGATTCGAGCGGCGGACCGAGGTTGTGGCCTCGGCCGGCCCTGATCCGTTCCTGGGACGGCTCCGGGCCGCCTATTGCCGCCACGAGCGGCCAGTCAACGTGACCGGCTTTAGGCAGCGATGTCGATGCCCTTGGCGGTGAGCAGCTCCTGCAGCTCGCCGTTGGCGGCCATCTCGCGGATGATGTCGCAGCCGCCGACGAACTCGCCCTTGACGTAGAGTTGCGGGACGGTCGGCCATTCGCTGAACTGCTTGATGCCGTCGCGCAGGCTCGGGTCGTCGAGCACGTTGATGCCCTTGAACTTGACCCCGAGATAGCTCAGCACCTGCACCACGGCGGCGGAGAAGCCGCATTGCGGGAAGACGGGCGTGCCCTTCATGTAGAGCACCACGTCGTTGTCGCTGATGTCCTTGGAGATACGTTCGAATACCGGATTGTCGCTCATGCTAACCTGTCCTCGCTCGGCCTGCCCGCACCCGCGCGGGGCTCGCCCAATATTACCAGATCCTTACGCCGCCGGCGGTGGCGCCGTCTGCAACGCCAGCGCATGCAACTCGTCGCCCATCTTGCCGCGCAGTGCCTTATAGACCAACTGGTGCTGCTGCACACGGCTCAAGCCTTCGAATGCCGACGACACCACATGGGCGGCGTAGTGATCGCCGTCGCCGCGCAGATCCTGGATGGTGACCTGCGCGTCGGGCAGGCTCTCCTTGATCAGCCGCTCGATATCGCTCGCTTCCATCGGCATGCCACTCACTCCTGTCCGCCCGTCACGGGCCCGCCATATAGGCCGGCAACCAGCTCTCGTTGGCGTCACGGAGCTTGTCCAGGGATATGGTGAACAGCCCGCGCACAGTCAAATCCGATCCGCCGGTTTCGCCGATCGCGGCCGCCGGCACCCCGGCCGCCGCCGCGGCCCGCAGGACCGGAGCCGCATCGCCTGCCGCGACGCTGACAAGATACCGCGCCTGGTCCTCGCCGAACAACCAGGCAGGCGCCGAAACCGCGTCCTCCGGCGTCGCGATCCGCGCGCCGACGCCGCCGGCCAGGCACATCTCGGCCAGCGCCACCAGCAGGCCGCCGTCTGCGAGGTCGTGGACAGCGTCGACTTGGCGCCCTTCGATCAGGCCGCGGACGAAATCGCCGTTCTGGCGCTCGGCGCGCAAGTCGACCGGCGGCGGCGGGCCGTCCTCGCGGCCCAGCACTTCGCGCAGATAGAGCGATTGGCCGAGATGGCCGGCGGTCTCGCCGATCAGGACGATCACCTGGTCGGGCGCCGGTAGTGCCGGTGTCGCCATCCGCTCGAGGTCGGCCAGCAGGCCGACGCCGCCGATCGCCGGGGTCGGCAGGATCGCCTCGCCATTGGTCTCGTTGTAGAGCGAGACGTTGCCGGAGACGACCGGGAAGTCGAGCGCGGCGCAGGCCGCCGCCATGCCCCGGACGCAGCCGACGAACTGGCCCATGATCTCGGGCCGCTCCGGATTGCCGAAGTTTAGGCAGTCGGTGACGGCGAGGGGCCGGGCACCGACCGCGGTCAGGTTGCGCCAGCATTCGGCCACCGCCTGAGCGCCGCCGGCCTCCGGCGCGGCGGCGCAGTAGCGCGGCGTGCAGTCGGTCGAGATCGCCAGCGCCTTATTCGTGTCGCGGACTCGCGTGTCGTTGGTGGCGCGCACTCGCACGACGGCGGCGTCGCCGCCCGGAATCTGCGCGGTATCGCCCATGATCAGGTGGTCGTATTGCTGCCAGATCCAGGCCTTGGCGGCGAGGTCGGGGCAGGCGAGCAGGGTGGTCAGCGCTGCCTCCAGACCGGCGGGCGGGACCAGGTCGGACCCGTTGAGCGCCGGCTGCGCCGGCGTCGGCGTCCAGGGCCGGTCGTATTCCGGCGCGTCGTCGACCAGCGGCCGGACCGGGATGTCGCCGACCGTCTCGCCGCCCTGCTTCAGCACCAGCCGGCCGCTGTCGGTGAGCCGCCCGACCACGGCGAAGTCGACCCCCCAACGCTCGAAGATCTCGCGCGCCAGGTCTTCCCGGCCGGGCCGCAGCACCATCAGCATGCGCTCCTGGCTTTCCGACAGCATGATCTCGTAAGCGCTCATGGCGGTCTCGCGGAGCGGCACCCGGTCGAGGTCGAGCTCGATGCCGACGCCGCCCTTGTCGGCCATCTCGACCGAGGAACAGGTCAGCCCGGCGGCGCCCATGTCCTGGATCGCGACGATCGCGTCGGTCGCCATCAGCTCCAGGCAGGCCTCCAGCACCAGCTTCTCGGTGAACGGGTCGCCGACCTGCACGGTCGGACGCTTCTCCTCGGTGTCCTGGTCGAACTCGGCCGAGGCCATGGTGGCGCCGTGGATGCCGTCGCGGCCGGTCTTGGAGCCGGCATAGACCACCGGATTGCCGATCCCGGCGGCGGCCGAATAGAAGATGCGCTCGGCCTCGGCGATGCCGACCGTCATCGCGTTGACCAGGATGTTGCCGTTATAGGCCGGATGGAACTCGGTCTCGCCGCCCACGGTCGGTACGCCGATACAGTTGCCGTAACCGCCGATGCCGGCGA
>CAJHXX010000073.1_pt1 | contig 12172 bp, 12 predicted proteins | sample 9198511 | NCBI WGS metagenome assembly CAJHXX01 (sample SAMEA7708325, study PRJEB35096) | sediment metagenome | biome: marine neritic benthic zone biome [ENVO:01000025]; feature: sediment [ENVO:00002007]; material: shallow marine sediment [ENVO:03000034] sea grass bed [ENVO_01000059] ...
CCGGCGTGACCACCAGATAGGGAATGAAGACGCGTTTCTCGTTCTTGTAGAGACCCGGCGCCACGAACATGTAGATCTGGCTGGCGATCACCGGGAACGAGATGAAGCAGGCGGCCCAGAACGCCACCTTGATATAGGTGAAGAAGGCCTCGTGCAGCGCGGTGAAGATCATGCGCCGGCCTTCCTGCTCGCCGAGCGCGACGATCAGGGGCTGCATCAGGAAGGCGTAGATGTACTCGGCGACGAAATAGCAGCCGATGAAGGTGACCAGCAACGCCGCGGCCGCGTAGGTCAGCCGGTTGCGCAACTCGATGATGTGATCGAGCAGCGGCGCCTTGCTGGCCTCGATATCGGGGTCTTCTTCGACGTCGTCGGTCACGAAGGTTCAGCCTGACGCGCTGGACTTGGCGACGGCCGGCTTGTCGTCTCGCGTCTCGTCGGTTTTGGAATCGTTGGCCGGTGCGCCCGCCTCGGCCTCGTCCGGCGGCGAGATGCTGTGCGGCGGCGCGGCCGGTTTGGACCACTCGTCGCTGCTCGATTCCGCTTCCTCGTCGCTCTCCGACTTGTCCTCCGGCGGCGGCGGCAGGTCATCGAACTCGAAGGCGCCGTCGAGGGTGCCCGACGGGTCGATACTGTTCTCGATTTCGCCTTTGATATCGCCGAGATCGGCGGCTTTCTCGACGTCCTTCTTGATCTCGTCGAGCTCAGTCTCGCGGATCGCGTCGTCGAGGCTGCTCTGGAACTCCCGGGCCATGGCGCGCGCCCGGCCGGTCCATTGGCCGACGGTGCGCAACACCTTGGGCAGGTCCTTGGGGCCGATCACCATTATCGCCACGATGGCGATAAACAGCATCTCGCTCCAGCCGATGTCGAACATGGCTTCCGCTCAGCCCCATGGCCAGGGTCGCGCCGCGGCCGGCGCGTTCAGCCCTGCGCCGCCTTGTCCTTTTCGACCGAAGGCTCGGCCGCGGCCGTCTCCGTGTCGATCGCCTTGTTGGTGTTGGCGGCAGCAGCGTCGGTGGCGTCGGTCGCCTCGCTGTCGTCCGTCATGCCCTTCTTGAAGTTCTTGATGCCCTTCGCGAGATCGCCCGCGACGCGCGGCAACTTGCCGGCGCCGAAAATGATCAGCACGATCACCAGGATCAAAAGTATCTGCCAAGGACCTATGCTCATTCGGAAACTCCATATCTCCAGGCCCACCCGATAGCCGCCGCATCATGGCAGAAAGGCCGGTGGTCCGCAACGCGCGGCCGTGCGGCCAAAGCGCCTGATCCACCTTATCTAGGAACAAATACCGTGTTCGCCAAGCGCCCGGCCGTGGACTATGCCTTTAGCCGGTCAACGCAAAGACGAAAATATGCGCCGGGTCGAGACGCAGGCCGACCTCCGCCTCCGCTTCGGGCGGCGGCCCCGGGACGCGAGCAGTCATCTCGCTGCCGTCGACCAGTCGAAGATGCACCAGGCTGTAGGGCCCGATCAGGCGCGCGTCACGCACCCGGGCCCGGGGGTAGGCATTGTCCTCGCCTGTCGTGGCGCCATTCAGATGGATGCCTTCGGGGCGGATCAGGACCTCGACCCGGGTCTCCTCGGGCAAGCCGCCGGCCGGCAGCGCGCCGACCGGCGTGGCCACGGCATCGGCCTTGACGACACCATGCAAAACATTGATTTCATTGAAAAATCGCACCATGAAACCATCGATCGGTCGGTTATACACCTCGGCCGGGGTACCGATCTGAACGACCCGGCCCTTGCGCATCACGGCGATCCGGTCGGCCATCCGCATGGCCTCCTCCGGGTCATGGGTGACCAACAGGGCGGCGGCGCCGAATTCCTTGAGCAGCGCCAGGCTGTCGTCGCGCACCCGATCGCGCAGGCGCACGTCGAGATTGGCGAACGGCTCGTCCATCAGCATCAGCCGAGGCCGCGGCGCCAGGGCCCGGACCAGGGCGATGCGCTGTTGTTCGCCGCCGGAAAGCGCGTGCGGATACTGGTCGGCATAGGCATCGAGGCCGACGCGGCGTAGCAGGCCGCGGGCCACCGCGGCGCGCTCGGCCGCCGCCATCTCGCCCAGTCCGAAGGCGACGTTTTCCAACGCGGTCAGATGCGGGAACAGGGCGTAGTCCTGGAACACCATGCCGAGGTTGCGCTTCTCCGGCGGCAACGAACGGCCGGGCTCGGCGACCAGCTTGTCGTCGATCAGCACCCGGCCCTGCTGCAGCCGCTCCAGCCCGGCGGCGATGCGCAGGCTGGTCGTCTTACCGCAGCCGGACGGCCCGAGCAGGCAGACGATCTCGCCCGCCTCGATGGCGAGGGAAAGCCCATCGACCGCGACCACGCCGTCATAGGCGTGGCGCACCTCTTCCAGGGCGAGGCCGGTCACGGTCCAGTCCCGGTGATGCGGCGGGGGCTCGTCAAATCAGGCTACCGCGGCTTGCATGGGGGACGCCGTCGCAGAAAACGGCCGGCCGTTCAGGCCTCGGCGGGGGTGGTGCTGTCATGCTCGTCCGCGTCCGCCTGCTCGTCCGCCGGGACCGCGGCCAGCCCGGGCGGGTCGACCGGCTTGCCGGTGCCCGCCGGCGGTGTGGAGGACAGCACGCCGGCGGCCTTCAACTCCTCGACGCCCGGCAGATCCTCGATCGACTCCAGGCCGAAATGGATCAGGAACTCGTCCGAGACGCCATAAGTCACCGGCCGGCCCGGCGTCCGGCGGCGGCCGCGCGGGCGCACCCAGCCGACTTCCAACAGCACGTCGAGGGTGCCGCGGCTCAGCCCGACGCCGCGGATTTCCTCGATTTCGGCGCGTGTCACCGGCTGGTGATAGGCGATGATGGCGAGCGTCTCGACCGCCGCTCGCGACAGCCGTCGCGTCACCTGCCGCTCCTCCTTCATCAGGAAGGCGAGGTCCGGCGCGGTCCGGAACGCCCAGCGTCCGGCCACCACCACCAACTCGACGCCGTGGCCCTGGTAGCGCCGGGTCAGTTCGGCGATCACCGCGGGCACGTCGACGCCTTCCGGCAGGCGCTGTTCCAAGGTGCCCTGGTCGAGCGGCTCGGTCGCGGCGAACAACAGCGCCTCGGCCATACGCAAATGTTGAGGATCGACGGTCATTCCTGTCGGTCGGTCTTTTTCACATAGATCGGCCCGAAGGCCTTGCCCTGGCGAAGCTGCATCTCGCCCTGCTTGGCCAGTTCCAGCGTCGCCGCGAAGGTCGAGGCGGTTGCCGAGCGGCGGGCAAAGGGATCGGCCAGCCCGCCCGGCAGAAAGGTCTGCAGCGCCGACCAGTCGGGCAAGGCCCCGACGATCCGGCGCAGGTAGTCGACCGCGGTCTCGACCGCGTAGATCATCTCGCGCCGCAGCCGCAGCGGTTCCGGATTGCCGCGCGATTCCTTGTGTTCCGCGTAGACCTTGAGCAAGTCGTAGAGGGCGCATTCATAGACGTTGTTGCGGATCACCGTGACGCCTTCCGGTTGGCCACGCAGGAACATGTCGATACCGGTCCTGGGCCGCGCCATCAGCTTGCCGGCCGCTTCCCGCATGGCCTCCAGCCGCCGCAGCTGAAATGTGAGCCGCGCTGCCAGCTCTTCACCGGAAGGCTCCTCCTCCTCCGGCTCCGGCAGCAGCAGCTTGGACTTGAGATAGGCGAGCCAGGCCGCCATCACCAGGTATTCGGCGGCGATCTCCAGGCGGACACGGCGCGCCTGCTCGACGAATTCGAGATACTGGTCGGCGAGCTGCAGGATCGAGATGCGGGTCAGGTCGACCTTCTGGTCACGCGCCAGGGTCAGCAATATGTCGAGCGGACCCTCATAGCCGTCGAGGTCGACGACCAGGGGCTCGCCATCCGCGGGCCGATCCTGGCGGCGATCCTCGAAGGCGTCCGCGGCGTCCAGAATCGTCACGTGGCAGCCTCCGTCATCTCGGCGGCGGGAGTATAGCGAAAGCCGGGCCGACACCCAACCGTGACGGTTCTGGTGACGGTTCCGGGCGTCACGCCGCCGCCAGCAATCGGTCGAGCTTGGCGCGCGCCTGGCCGGCGTCGATCGGCCGCGGCGGCGCCAGTAGTGCCCGGCCGCGCGCGATCCGCGCTTCGGCCGCATCGCTCAGCGGTCCGACCGCCGCAGCCACCGCCTGCATCTCGACCAGCACCCCGGAGCAATGCAGCGCGATGTCACAGCCTGCGGCAAGGGCGGCCCGCGCGCGCTCCGCCAGGTCGCCCGAAAGCGCTTCCATGTTGAGATCGTCGCTCAGCAGCAGGCCGTCGAAGCCGATCATGCCGCGGATCACCCGGTCGATCACCGCCGGCGAGGTGGTCGCCGGGTTGTCGGTGTCGATCGCGCTGTAGACGACATGCGCGGTCATCCCCCAGGGCAAATCGGCCAGGGCGCGGAACGGCGCGAAGTCGGTCGCCTCCAGCTCATCGAGCGGCGCGTCGACCACCGGCAGTGCCACATGAGTGTCGACATGGGCGCGGCCATGGCCCGGGATATGCTTGATCACCGGCAACAGCCCGCCGGCCAGCATGCCTTCCGCCGCGGCACGGCCGAGCGCCGCCACCACATCGGGGTCGCGACTATAGGCGCGGTCGCCGATGACGTCATGGGCGCCCGGCACCGGCACGTCGAGCACCGGCAGGCAATCGACGTCGATGCCGAGCCGCTGCAGGTCGGCGGCGATCAGGCGGGCGCCGAGCCGCGTTGCCTCCAGACCGGCGGCCGTGTCCCTGGCATATAGTTCGCCATAGGCGGCGCCCGGCGGAGCGGCCCACCAATGCGGCGGCTTCAGCCGGGCGACCCGGCCGCCTTCCTGGTCGATCAGCACCGGCGCGTCCGGCCGGCCGACGGCCTGGCGCAGGTCGTCGACCAGGGCCTTCACCTGGTCCGGCGAGTCGCAATTGCGCTGGAACAGGATGAAGCCGAATGGCTGTTGATCGGCGTAGAAGCGCCGTTCGGCCGCCGTCAGGTCGAGCCCCGAGCAGCCGAAGATGGCGGCCTTGGGGCGGCGCGCCTCAGCGGCGGACAACGAGGCACCCTTGCTTTTTCGCCTTGAGGCGGGCACAGGCCGCCTTGGCGGCGTCCAGGCCGGTGAAGGTTCCGGCCTGCAAGCGGTAGTAGACGCCCTTGCCGGCGCCGAGGTCGATGCGCTGCACGTGCTCGCTCAGGCCGCGCAGCACGCTCCGGTGCTTCGCCGCGATCGCCTGCCAGCCGCTCGAGGCGGCCGCGGCGCTGCGATAGGAGGCGAGCTGGATCAGGTAGGCGCCCGGCGGCACCAACAGCGCCGTCTTGGCATTCTGTGGGGCCGCGACCTTGTCCTTCTGCGGCAAGGCGGGATCGGTGGCGGGAAACTTCATCGCCGGCGGCTTGAGACCGGCACCCTGGTCCGATGTTTGCGTCGCCGGAGTCTGCACCGACGGCGCCACACGGATCGGTTCCTCGGCCGGCGCGGCGGCAGTCGCCATGTCGAGCCGCTGGTCGGGATCGGGCGCCGGCTGCTCCGACGGCGGCAGCAGCAACTCCTCGGTCGGCTCTTTCTCGCCGCCGTTCAGGGCCTGGAAGACCTGCTTGTCCTGGTTCGGCACCTTCAGGCCGCCCGGTTCCCGGGGCTTGATCTTGACCGGCCCGGCGGGCGCCCGAACCAGCGGCGGCGCGATGCTGACGTTCTGGCTGACACCTTCCATGTAGACGAGCCAGACGCCGGTGGCGAAGACGGCGACGACGAGGAGCGCGACCACCTTGAAGGCGTGCCGCCCGCGACCGCTGCCGCCGGTCTTATCTGACGTTTCGGATTCCGGGCTTTCGCCGTCAGGTTCCATCTAACGCATCTCCTCTACCGGCTCGACGCCGATCACCGCGAGGCCGCTCGCCACGACGATGGCAACGGCGCGCACCAATGCCAGGCGGGCCAGGGTTAGCGTCCGATCGTCGGCCACGATGAAGCGCAGCTCCGCCGCATCCTTGCCCTTGGTCCAAAGGCCGTGGAATTCGGCGGCCAGATCATACAGGTAAAACGCAATACGGTGCGGCTCATGGGCCAGCGCCGCGGCCTCCACCGTGCGGGGCCAGGCGGCGAGCCGCTTGATCAGGTCGAGCTCCGCCGGATGGGCGAGCGGCGCGAGGTCGGCCCCGGCCAACGCCGCATTGTCGAGCTTCGCGTCGGCCAGGTCGCGCGCGGCGTTACGCATCACCGAGCAGGCCCGGGCATGGGCATACTGCACGTAGAATACCGGGTTGTCCTTGGACTGCTCGGTGACCCGGGCGAAGTCGAACTCCAGCGGCGCGTCGTTCCTGCGGGTCAACATGATGAATCGGACCACGTCCTTGCCGACCCGGTCAACGACCTCGCGCAAGGTGATGTAGCTGCCGGCGCGCTTCGACATTTTCACCGGCTCGCCGGCATCGAGCAGGCTGACCATCTGGCAGAGCTTGATGTCGAGCGCACCCTCGCCGCCGGTGATCGCTCGGGTCGCGGCCTGCATGCGCTTGACATAGCCGCCGTGGTCGGCGCCCCAGACGTCGATCATCTGGGCGAAGCCGCGCTGGTACTTGTCCCAATGATAGGCGATGTCGGCGGCGAAATAGGTCCAGCTGCCGTCCGATTTCTGCAACGGCCGATCGACGTCGTCGCCGAACCCGGTCGCCCGGAACAGCAACTGCGGCCGCGCCTCCCAGTCCTCGGGCGTCTTGCCCTTGGGCGGCTCCAGCACGCCGGTGTAGACCAGGTCGCGTGCCTTGAGCGCGGCCACCGCCTCATCGATCCGCCCAGCTTGGTGCAGCGACAATTCGGAGGTGAAGACCTCCTGGTCGATGCCGAGCTGGGCGAGGTCGGCGCGGATCAGGTCCATCATCGCCGCCGACGCTGTTCGGCGGAACGGCCCGATCCAATCGGCTTCCGGCTTGCCGAGCCACTTGTCGCCGTCATCGGCCGCGATCTTCTGCCCAATGGGGATCAAATAATCGCCGGGATAGAGCCCCTCCGGGATCTCGCCGATCGGCTCACCGAGGGCCTCGCGGTAGCGGAGATGGACCGAGCGCGCCAGCGCGTCGATCTGGGCGCCGGCGTCGTTGACGTAGTATTCTCGCGCAACGGCATAACCGGCCTTGCCGAGCAAGGTCGCCAGGGCGTCGCCGAACACCGCGCCGCGGCCATGGCCGACATGCAGCGGCCCGGTCGGGTTGGTCGAGACATATTCGACATTGACCGGCGTGCCGCCGCCGATGTCGGAATCGCCATAGGCCGTGCCGGCGTCGAGCACCTCGACCAGCCGGTCATGCCAGAAGGCGGGTGCCAGCCTGAGGTTGATGAAGCCCGGCCCCGCCACGTCCGCCGCCTCGACGGCGGCGTCCTCGGCCAACACGCCGGCCAGGGCCTCGGCGATCTCGCGCGGCTTGCGGCCGGCCTGCTTGGCCAGCACCAGGGCCGCGTTGGTGGCGATGTCGCCATGGGCGGGGTCGCGCGGCGGTTCCGCCGTGACATGGGCGATGTCGAGGCCGCCGGGCAAGGCGCCCGCGGCCGCCAGACGCTCGATGCCGTCGACTACGGCGCTCTGGAAGTGCCGGAACAGGTTCATGTTTTTCGATTTCGTGGCGCAAAAATAGGGCGCGAAACTAACCGCGTCCATCGGGTCGATCAACGTCTGACTTCGTGGCGGACCGGCGCCGCCATAGAAAATTGACATTTGCCGTCCAATCTCTAAATACTGTAGAGACGATCCGGTTAGCGAAAACTTAAGATTTCCAAGGAGTTGTCCGGCCGATGAATGCCATGGCGGGCGCCGATGCCCCGGTCACCGTAACCGCCAGCGCGGTAAAGCGAATCGCCGAGATCATCGCTGAGGAAGGCGATCCGGCGATGAAGCTGCGTGTCGCCGTCGACGGCGGCGGCTGCTCCGGTTTTCAGTACGGCTTCTCCCTCGACGACCAGCAGACCGACGACGACCTGGTGATCGAGCGGGACGGCGTCACCGTGCTGATCGACACCATCTCGCTGATGTATCTCGCCGGCTCCGAGATCGACTATGTCGACGAATTGATCGGGTCCGCCTTTCGGGTCACCAACCCGAACGCCACCGCCTCCTGCGGCTGCGGGACGTCTTTCTCGGTCTGACGCCTCTCCGAGACATTCCCTCCGCGCCGCTCCGGCGCTATCCTGCCGCCCATGCGCATCGCCACCTGGAACGTGAACTCGATCAAGGCGCGGCTGCCGCGGGTGGTCGAATGGCTGAAGGACGCGGCGCCCGAGGTGGTGATGCTGCAGGAGATAAAGTGCCGCGACGCGGATTTCCCCGACGCGGCGATCGAGGAGCTCGGCTACAACATCGCCGTGCACGGCCAGAAGACCTATAACGGCGTCGCCATCCTGTCGAAATTGCCGATCGACGAGGCCAGCGCCGAGCTGCCGGGCGATCCAGTGGACGAGCAGGCGCGCTATGTCGAGGCGTCGATCGCCGGGGTGCGCTGCTGCTGCCTCTATCTGCCGAACGGCAACCCGACCGACAGCGAGAAGTTTCCCTATAAGCTCGGCTGGATGGACCGGCTGGTGGCGCGCGCCGAGGGGCTGCTGCGGGCCGAGGAATGCTTCGTCATGGGCGGCGACTACAATGTCTGCCCGACCGATGACGACGTTTACGACCCGGCCGGATTCGCCGACGACGCGCTCTGCCGGCCGGAGAGCCGCGCCCGGTTCCGGACGCTCGCCAATCTTGGCCTGACCGATGCCTTCCGGGCGCTCGACGCGACGCCGCATGCCTACAGCTATTGGGACTACCAGCGCGGCGCCTGGGCCAAGGACAACGGCTTGCGCATCGACCACCTGATGCTGTCGCCGCAGGCCGCCGACCGGCTGGTGGCGAGCGGCATCGACCGCGGCCCGCGGGCTAAGGAGAAGGCATCGGACCATACGCCGGTCTGGTGTGAATTGAGCGAGGTGAGCGAATGAGCGAGCCGGCGATCACCGGCGGCTGCCTCTGCGGCGCGGTGCGCTACGCGGTGGCCGAGCCGACCGACAATGTCGTGCATTGCCACTGCGTCATGTGCCGCCGCGCGAGCGGCGCGCCGGTGGTGACCTGGGCCGTGGTCGCGCGGGACGGCTTCCGCGTCACCAAGGGCGCCCTCACCTATTATCGATCGTCGGCCGGGGCACGGCGCGGCTTCTGCGGCGCCTGCGGGGCGCAGATCACCTTCGAGGCCGACGGCCATCCGGAGACCCTCGACGTCACGGTCGGGACCGTCGACGATCCGGAGGCCCTACCCGCCAGCCGCCAGATCTGGACGTCGAGCAAGATCGCCTGGTTGCACCTCGACGAGGACTTGCCGTCCTATCCGGCGTTCACTCCCGAATAATTTCAATAAGTTAGCTGCTATTTAGGGTCAGACCCTAAACTCTCAGCCGCCGTGCACCGGCCCCCTCGGGCAGAGCCGGACACCGGGCCGCAGGTTCCGGTAGGGCAGCTTTTCCGGCTGGTCGATGAAGGCGCCGGGCGCGCGCACGACCAAGATATCCTCGGCGACGTCGGTGAAGTCGCCGCGGAAATGTACCGAGCTCTTTAAGCCCAGGATCTTCTGCTCGGCCGGCTCGACGCCGATATGGCGGAAGATCTCCTTGTCGGCCGCCTGCATGCGGTTGGTGGTGACCAATACCGAGACGCCGCCGATGGTGAGCAGGGCCGACGGCCCGAGATTGGCGTTGGCGCCCCGATAGAACGGCCCGGTGCAGGTGAAACGGCCATCGGACAGGCCGGTGACCTTGAAGCGGCCCCGGAACGGCGGATCGCCTTCGGTAAAGAGCTTGCCGCCGACAGCCAACTCGATCTCGGCGCCGATGCCGGCGGCATGGGCCGCGGCCGCGGCCGCGCCGTCGACCAGGGCGCCGATCACCGCCTGGTCGGCGTTGTTGCGCACCAGGGCGGCCAACAGGCCGGTGGTGTCCGAGGTCGCGCCGGCGCCGCAATTATCCTGCACGTCGGCCAGCACCATCGGCTTCAGGCTGTTCGACGCCATCGCCCTTAGCACCGCCTCGTCCGGCTCCAGCATCGGCACCGCGAATTCCGCCTCGCGCGCCATGACGTAGTCGTAAAGCGCGTCGGCGGCGCGGTCGGCGTCTTCCTGGCTGTCGCCATAGGCGATCACCACCGGGCCGCAGTCATGGATATCGGCCGGCGGGAATCCGGGGGTGAAGGAGACATGGCGCACCCCGGCCTCGCCCTCGATCTCCGCCAGCCGCTCGTAGACGCCCTGGGTCGGCTCGACCATGGTGCACTGGCCGGTGAGCGGCATCAGGAAGGGTACCACCCGGCGCGCCTTGGCCGGGCGGTCGGCGCCGTTCAGCAACGCGTCGAGGTAACGGGCGGCGCGAGCGCCGGTGTCGGCCATGTCGAGATGCGGATAGGTGCGGTAGCCGATCAGGCCGTCGCATTGCGCGACCATCTGCTCGGTGGTGTTGGAATGCAGGTCCAGGCTGACCACCAGCAGCACCTCGTCGCCGACCGCCGCCCGCACCCGCCGGAGCAGCTCGCCCTCGCCGTCCTCCAGATGCTCGGTCACCATGGCGCCGTGCAGGTCGAGATAGACCGCGTCATAGGGCCGGTCGTCCTCGAGGCCCTGCAGCACGATCGCCGACATGTTCTCGAAGGCCTCTTCGGTGACATGCGCCGAGGGCACCGCGCCGGACCAGGCGATCGGCTTCAGCTCGTGGCCCAGCTCCTGCGCCTCTTTGATGAAGCCGCCGGTGCCGATGTTGATCGGCGGAAAGATCTCCAGGATGGCGGCGCCCTCGGTCAGGCCGGGAAAGCTTTCCGTGCGCAGGAAGTCTTCCCAGCTCGCCTTGATCGGCGCGAAGGTGTTGGTCTCGTGCATGAAGCCGGCATGGGCGATCACGGCCATCGATGGCTCTCCCCTTGAATCCAGGTTGTTGCGGCGAGCCGCTCAGATGTCGGCGTAGCAGTGGGTTTCCGCCTGGCCGCCCGGATGGGTGACGGCGCCGTTCTCGGCCGAGCCCACGGTCTGGGCGTATTTCCAGAGCGTGCCGGAATTGTAGTCGGTCCGGCGCGGCGCCCAGGCCTGGCGCCGCTCGGCCATCTCCGCTTCCGAGATCTCGACCTCGATGGTGCCCTTGTCGGCGTCGATGTGGATCATGTCGCCGTCGTTGAGCAGCCCGATCGGGCCGCCGGCGGCCGCCTCGGGCCCGACATGGCCGATACAGAAGCCGCGCGTGCCGCCGGAAAAGCGCCCGTCGGTGATCAGCGCCACCTTGTCGCCGACGCCCTGGCCGTAAAGCGCCGCGGTGGTCGCCAGCATCTCGCGCATGCCGGGGCCGCCCTTCGGGCCCTCGTAACGGATGACGATGACGTCGCCTTCCTGGTATTCGCGCAGCTGCACCGCGGCGAAGGCGTCCTCCTCGCTGTCGAAGCAGCGCGCCGGGCCGGAGAAGGTGACCCGCTCCATCCCGGCGACCTTCACGATCGCGCCTTCCGGCGCCAGATTGCCGCGCAGGCCGACGACGCCCCCGGTCGGTGACAGCGGCGCGGAGATGAGGCGGATCACGTCCTGGTACTCCGGGAAGGTCACGTCCTTCAGGTTCTCGGCGATGGTCTTGCCGGTCACCGTGATGCAGTCGCCGTTCAGGTAGCCGCCGTCCAGCAGCTCCTTCATCAGCACGCCGATGCCGCCGATCTCGTACATGTCCTTGGCGACGTAGCGGCCACCCGGCTTCAGGTCGGCGATATAGGGCGTCTTGCGGAAGATCTCGCAGACGTCGTGCAGGTCGAATTCGATGCCGCATTCATGGGCGATCGCCGGCAGGTGCAGCCCGGCATTGGTCGAGCCGCCGGAGGCCGCCACCACCACCGCGGCGTTGTGCAGCGCTTCCCGGGTGATGATGTCGCGCGGGCGGAGGTTATGCGCCACCAGCTCCATGACCTGCTTGCCCGAGGCCTCGGCATAGGCGTCGCGGCTCTCGTAGGGCGCCGGCGCGCCGGCCGAGCCGGGCAGCGCCAGGCCGATCGCCTCCGACACCGTCGCCATGGTGTTGGCGGTGTACTGGCCGCCGCAGGAGCCGGCGCTCGGGCAGGCGACGCATTCCAGGGCCTGCAGCTCCTCGTCCGACATGCGTCCGGCCGCGTGCGTGCCCACCGCCTCGAAAACGTCCTGGACGGTGACGTCGCGGCCCTGGAAGCGTCCCG
>CAJHXX010000306.1_pt1 | contig 12160 bp, 13 predicted proteins | sample 9198511 | NCBI WGS metagenome assembly CAJHXX01 (sample SAMEA7708325, study PRJEB35096) | sediment metagenome | biome: marine neritic benthic zone biome [ENVO:01000025]; feature: sediment [ENVO:00002007]; material: shallow marine sediment [ENVO:03000034] sea grass bed [ENVO_01000059] ...
GGCCCCGCCGCGCATCGTCGAATGCCGCTTGATCTTTCGTTACGTCGAGCCCGATCTCGTCCAGCGCCGATGAATAGATCGCGACGCCGTCCAGATCGTAGATGCTGACCTTGACCACCGGCGAATTCGCCAATATGGCGCGGACGCCGTCGTGAATTTGTTGGATTTCGACCGGCCGGCGTTGCCCCTCGGCCGGGGGCTCCGCGGTCAGGCCAGGCTGGGCGGCGAATAGCGGCAAAGGCGCATCGGCCAAGCGTTGCACCTGCGCCAGGTTCTGCTGTTCGGCCATCACAACAATCGACCTAGTCAGGTGCTCGCGATGCAATGCCCATAGCGCCAAGGTGACGAGAATGGTCACGATGGCGCTGGCCAGCGAGAAATACCGAAACAGTTTGAACATCGGGCGTCGAGGCCGGACTCTTATAACTCTTATGATATATGCTATTAACTCTAGATATATAATGTGAAGATCGATCGAAAAGGTTAACGGCGCGGGCTTTTCCGATTTGGCTCTATCGAAAGATCGGCGGCGTGCCGGTGACGCTGACCGGCCACAGCAGCCGGCGGTCGCGCGTGCCGGTGGCCGGTTTCGCCTCTCGAAGTGAAGTCCCTCGACCCAATCTGGGCGGCCTCGGCCCGCTCGGCCTTGCCTGAACCGGCCGCAAACGCCACCATGCGGTGGGCTGAAAAGGGGAGGTCAAGCAATGTCGGTCGAAGACAAGGTCGCCGACCACTACAGCCATGGCAGTCTGGCCGAGGCCATCTTCGCGGGGCTGCGGGCGGGCGGCAAGGACCCGGACGATCTCGCAGTGGACGACCTGGCGCCGGTCGACGAGTTCCACATCGGCGGGCGCGAGGCGACCGCCGCCTTCGCCGAGCGGCTCGGGGTTGAGCCCGGCATGCACCTGCTCGATATCGGCAGCGGCATCGGCGGCGCGACGCGCTATTTCGCGACGGCCCATGGCTGCCGCGTCACCGGCATCGACCTGACGGCCGAATATTGCGCGGTGGCCGCGCTGCTGGCCGACCGCGTCGGGCTTTCCGACAAGATCGACTATCGCGCCGGCAGCGCGCTCGACATGCCGTTTTCGGATCCGCCTTTGATGGCGCCTACACCATGCATGTGGCGATGAACATCGAAGACAAGGCCGGTCTCTATGCCGAGGTCGCCCGCGTGACCAAGCCGGGCGGCCCGTTCGGCGTCTATGACGTGATGCAAGGCGCCGAAGGAGAGCCGCAGTACCCGGTGCCCTGGGCCGAGGACGCGGCCACCAGCTTCCTGGCGACGCCGGACCAATACCGTGACCTGCTGGCGGCGGCCGGCTTCGAGGTCGTCGGCGCCCGCGATCTGACCGAGTTCGCGGTCGCGTTCTTCCAACGCCTCCGCGCTGCCGCGGCCGACGGCGGCCCGCCGCCGCTCGGCCTGCACCTGCTGCTGCCGGATTTCGCAACCAAGGCCGCCAACATGATGCAAAACCTGGCGGCAGGCCGCATCGCCCCGACGGAGATCATCTGCCGGCGGCGGTGACGGGACCATACGGTATCGATCGGAGGAGGACGCGATGTCGGTCGAGAACAAGGTTGCGGATCACTACACCCAGGGCGGGCTGGCGGAGGCGATCTTTGCCGGGCTGCGGGCGGCGGGCAAGGACCCGGACAATCTGTCGATCAGCGACCTGGCACCGGTCGAAGAGTTCCACATGGGCGGGCGCGAGGCGACGGTCGGCTTCGCCGATCGGCTCGGTGTCGTGCCCGGCATGCATCTGCTGGATGTCGGCTGCGGCATCGGCGGCACGGCGCGCTATTTCGCCGACGCCCGCGGCTGCCGCGTCACCGGCATCGACCTGACGGAAGAGTTCTGCCAAGTGGCGAGCCTGTTGGCTGACCGGGTCGGCCTGTCCGGCCAGGTCGACTACCGCCAGGCGAGCGCCCTCGACCTGCCGTTCGAATCCGGCGCCTTCGACGGCGCCTACAGCATCCATGTGGCGATGAACATCGAGGACAAGGCGGCGCTCTATGCGGAGGTCGCGCGGGTGGTAAAGCCCGGCGGGCCGTTCGGCGTTTACGACATGATGCGGGACGCCGGCGGCGAGCCGCGGTACCCGACCTCCTGGTCGTCCGACGGGTCGACCAGCTTTCTGGTCACGCCGGAGGATGCGCGCGCCCTTCTGACGGATGCCGGCTTCGAGGTGCTGGAGATGCGCGACCTGACCGCGTTCGCAATCGAGTTCGCGGAGCGGGTGCGCGGCAAGGCGGCACAAGGCCGGCCGCCGCCGCTCGGCATCCATATCCTGCAGGGCGCCGATTTCCAGGCCAAGACCGTCAACGTGAAGCGCAACATGGACGAAGGCCGCATCGCCCCGACCGAGATCATCTGCCGGCGGCAGCGAGGCGGGACATGACCTCCGATTTCCATTTGCGGACGCCGTCGAGCCTGACCCGCGCCCGCGCCCTCGACATTCCGTTCGACGGCGTGCCGGGGGGCTGGAACGCGATCACCGACGTGCCCGGCGTCGAGGTCGGTTACGCGACGCTGGTCAAAGGCGACGGTCCGCTCGCAGTCGGCACCGGTCCGGTGCGCACCGGCGTCACCGCGATCCTGCCGCGCGGCCGCGCCGGGGTCGGTCGGCCGGTGTTCGCCGGCGTGTTCAGCCTGAACGGCAACGGCGAGCTCACCGGGTCGCACTGGATCGAGGAGGCTGGCCGCACCGAGCTGCCCCTGACCATCACCAACACCCATTCCTGCGGCCTAGCGCGCGACGCGACGATCCGCTGGGTGGTGACCAACTTCCCGGCGCTCCAGGACGCCTGGGGCCTGCCGGTCGCGGGCGAGACCTATGACGGCTATCTGAACGACATCAACGGCTTCCACCTCACCGAGGCCGATGTGTTCGCGGCGCTCGACGGCGCCGCCTCGGGGCCGCTGGAGGAGGGCAGCGTCGGCGGCGGCACCGGCATGATCGCCTATGAATTCAAGGGCGGCTCCGGCACCGCCTCGCGCCGGGTCGGCTTCGGCGGCGTCGATTACCATGTCGGCGCCTTCGTGCAGGCTAATTTCGGCTTTCGCGATGAATTGCGGATCGGCGGCGTGCCGGTCGGCCGGCATATCACCGAGGATCGGGTGCGCGAGCGGCCGCGCGGCTCGATCATCGCGCTGATCGCCACCGACGCGCCGATGCTGCCGCATCAACTGAAGCGCCTGGCGCGCCGTGTCGGGCTGGGCGTCGGCCGCTCAGGGACCGTCGGCGGCCATGGTTCCGGCGATATTTTTTTGGCCTTTTCGACCGCCAACGAGGCGGCGGCCGGCGCGGAAGAGGGCCTCGCCCGGGCCGATTTCGTGCCCAATTCCCGCCTCGATCCGTTCTTCGCCGCCGTGGTCCAAGCGACGGACGAGGCGATCCTGAATTCCATGACCGCCAACCGCGACATGACCGGCCGCGACGGCTTCGTCGTGCGCGCCCTGCCGCTCGACCGCCTGGCCGAGCTGCTGCGGGAGTTTCGGGGACACAATACTTAATTTGGCCCCTACAGTGACGCATGCGCAGGCCGAGAACGAATTAAGTATTGTGTCCCCGAAACTCTTAGCCGCCCCAGGCGCCGACCACCTCGTCGACGGTGACGATCTTGGCGAACAGCCATTCCATGCTGGCGATCGCGCCTTCGTAGCGCAGCGGGTCGATCTCGCCGGTGCCGTCTTTGGGCACGAACACCTTGAAGTCGCGCTGGCTGGCGTCGCGCACCGTGGTTTCGACGCAGATGTTGGTGGTGACGCCGCAGACCACGAGCGTGTCGACATCGAGGCCGTTCAGGATCGGCTCGATATTGGTTGCGTAGAAAGCGCTCGGCCGGTTCTTGTCGACCACGATCTCGCCCGGCTCGGGCGTCAGCTCGTCGATGATCTCGATATCCGGCGTGCCCGCTGCCAGCGCGCCGGCCTCGGCGAATTCCGGCATCAGGTACTTGATCAGGATGCCGCCGTCGGCGTAGTCGGCGCGATAGACGTAGCGGGTGAAGATGACCGGCACGCCGGCGTCGCGCGCCGCCGCCAGCAGGCGCCGGCAGGGCGCGATGGCGGCCGCGAGCGGGCCGATGTCGAGTCCTGCCTGTCCCATCGAGCCTTCGGCCTTGCAGAACGCGTTCTGCATGTCGACGACGACCAGCGCCGTCTTCTCGCGGCCCAGTTGCATTTCCATCGCTTGCCTCCTTCGACCTGCATTTTGGTATTGTTCCGCGTCGCGCGACTCTAGACCCGCCCCGGCGGAGGTTCAATGTGCCGGGTAGGCAGGATGGCGCTCGCGAATCGTGCTAATTGTTCCTCGGCGAGAGGAACCGGTAGAAGGCGGCAGGTATGTACCTCACTCAGGCGCTGAAGCGCGCGATGCAGATCAACGCGAACGGCCTGGCGACCCACGACCACGGGCGGGAGCATAGCTGGGCCGAGTTCGGCAACCGGGTGGCGAAGCTCGCCGGGGCGCTGCAGGGCCTCGGCCTCGGGCCGAGCGACCGGGCGGCGATCTTGGCGCTCAATTCCGACCGCTACTACGAATACTTCTATGCGGTGCCCTGGGCCGGCGGTGTCTTCGTGCCGATCAATACCCGTCTCGCGCCGCCGGAGATCGCCTATTGGCTGAACGATTCCGGCAGCCGCATCCTCTTTGTCGACGACAATTTCCTCGGCGCCCTCAAGGCCCTGGAGGGCCAGCTCGAGACGGTCGAGCATGTCATCCATATCGGCGACGGCGCGGCGCCGGAAGGCACGCTCGCCTACGAGGAGATGCTGGCCGCCGCCGACCCGGTCGCGGACGCGGGCCGAGGCTATGACGACCTCGCCGGCATCCTCTACACCGGCGGCACCACCGGCAAGTCCAAGGGCGTGATGCTGAGCCACCGCAACCTGGTATGCAACTCGCTGAACGCGATACCGGGCTTGGGCTTCCGTCCCGACATGCGCTGGATCCACGCCGCGCCGATGTTCCACATCGCCGACGCCCTGGCGGTCTTTGGCGTCACCATGGTCGGCGGCGAGCACTACTTCATCCCCAGCTTCACCCCCGAGGCCGTGCTCGAGGCGATCCAGCAACACAAGATCACCAACGGCCTGCTGGTGCCGACCATGATCAACATGCTGGTGCACCATCCGGGCGTGGAGAATTACGACCTCTCCAGCCTGCGCGGTTTCGCCTATGGTGCCTCGCCGATGCCGGAGGCGGTGATCGTCCGCGCCATGGAGGTGATGCCGCATTGCGCCTTCACCCACGCCTACGGCCAGACCGAATGTGCGCCGCTGGTGACCATGTGCGGGCCGGAATACCACGTCGTCGAAGGGCCGAACGCCGGCCGCTTCAAGTCCGCCGGACGGGCGGTGCTCGGCGTCGAGATCCGCATCCTCGACGAGGACGGCCGGGACGTGCCGCACGGCACCGTCGGCGAGCTGGCGGTGCGCGGGCCGACCGTCATGCTCGGCTACTGGAACAAGCCGAAGGAGACCGCGGCGGCGCTCAAAGACGGTTGGATGCATTCCGGCGACGGCGCCTATATGGACGCGGACGGCTTCGTCTACATCGTCGACCGGATGAAGGACATGATCATCTCCGGCGGCGAGAACGTCTATTCGGCCGAGGTCGAGGACGCGGTGCACCAGCATCCGGCGGTCGCCGAGGCCGCGGTGATCGGCGTGCCGGACGACAAATGGGGCGAGCGCATCCACGCCATCGTCCGCTGCAAGGACGGCGAGACGCTCTCGGCGGACGACCTGATCGCCCATTGCCATAAGCTGATCGCCGGCTTCAAATGCCCGCGCAGCGTCGAGTTCCGCGACGCCCCCCTGCCGCTCTCCGGCGCCGGCAAGATCCTGAAGACGGAGCTGCGCAAGCCCTATTGGGAGGGCGAGGAGAAACAGGTGCACTGAGCGGCCGAGAGGTGCGAGGCAGAGAGGGGACAGGACGGTGTATCTGACGCAGGCGCTGAAACGGGCGGTGCAGGTCAATGGCGGCGCGATCGCGAGCCACGACCATGGGCGGGAGCGCACATGGGCCGAGATCGGCGGGCGCGTCGCGAAGCTCGCCGGGGTGATCCGCGGGCTCGGCATCGAAGCCGGCGACCGGGTGGCGATGCTGGCGCTCAACTCCGACCGCTATTTCGAATATTTCTACGCCGTGCCCTGGGCCGGCGGCGTCTTCGTGCCGATCAACACCCGCCTGGCGCCGCCGGAGATCGCCTATTGGCTGAACGATTCCGGCAGCCGGCTGCTGTTCATCGACGACAATTTCCTCGACGCCTGGGCGGCGCTCGCGGGCGAGCTCGAGACCGTCGAGCAGGTGATCCATGTCGGCGACGGCGCGGCGCCGGACGGCATGCTGGCCTTTGAGGAGGTCCTGGCGGCGGCCGACCCGGTGGAGGAGGCCGGCCGCGGCTATGACGACCTGGCGGCAATCTTCTATACCGGCGGCACCACGGGCAAGTCCAAGGGCGTGATGCTCTGCCACCGCAACCTGGTCTTCAACAGCTACAACGCCATCACCAGCTTCGGCTTCCGCCAGGACATGCGCTGGCTGCACGCGGCGCCGATGTTCCATCTGGCCGACGGCGCCGGCACCTTCGCGGTCACCATGGCCGCCGGCAGCCATGTCTTCATCCCGGGCTTCACGCCGGAGGGTGTCTTGGCGGCGATTTCCAGCCAGCGCGTCACCCACGGCGTCCTGGTCCCGACCATGATCAACATGCTGGTGCATCACCCGGACGTCGAGAACTACGACCTCTCCAGCCTGGAGACCATCGTCTACGGCGCCTCGCCGATGCCCGAGGCGGTGATCCGCCGCGCCATGCAGGTGATCCCGGGTTGCGGCTTCATCCACGCCTACGGCCAGACCGAGACGGCGCCGATCGCCACCAAATGCGGCCCCGAATACCACGTGTTGGAGGGGCCGAAAGCGGGCCGCTTCAAGTCGGTCGGCCACGCGGTGCTGGGCGTCGAGGTCCGTGTCATCGACGAGGCCGGCCAAGAGGTGCCGCGCGGCACCGTCGGCCAGGTCTGCGTCCGCGGCCCGAACGTGATGCAGGGCTATTGGCACAAGCCGGCGGAGACCGCGGCGGCGCTGGTCGACGGCTGGATGCGCTCCGGCGACGGCGGCTACATGGACGAGGAGGGCTTCCTCTACATCGTCGACCGGGTCAAGGACATGATCATCTCCGGCGGCGAGAACGTCTATTCGGCCGAGGTCGAGGACGCGGTGCACCAGCACCCGGCGGTCGCCGAGGCGGCGGTGATCGGCGTGCCGGACGACAAATGGGGCGAGCGGGTGCACGCCATCGTTCGCTGCCGGGACGGCGCGGCGGTTTCGGAGGCCGAGCTGATCGCCCACTGCCACGCGCTGATCGCCGGCTACAAATGCCCGAAGACCGTCGCCTTCCGTGACCAGCCGATGCCGCTCTCCGGCGCCGGCAAGATCCTGAAAACCGAGCTGCGCAAGCCCTATTGGGAAGGCCACGAGAAGCAGGTGAACTGAGGGCGAGGGAGCGCGAGACGATGGCTGGATATGTCGAGCATCTGGAAGCGACCGCGGCGGCGATTGCCGAGCGCTGTACCGCCTGTGGCAAATGCGTTGAGGCCTGCCCGGTGGCTGGGGAGCTCGGCCTCGGCGACGCCGCCGGCATCACCGCCGAGATGAGGTCGTTGGGCGGCGGCGGGCTGGACGGCAACGCGGGGCGCTGGGTCGATGCCTGCAACGGCACCGGGCAATGCCTCGACGCCTGCCCGGAGGGCTTGAACGTCCGCCAGTGGGTCTCGATCGCGCGGCTCCGCCGCGGCGCCGACCGGCCGGAGCGGCATGCCCAGGCGGCCGGCCGGTTCCGCGACATGGCGCAGGCGATCCGCCTGCTGACCGCGATGCAGCTGACGCCGGAGGAACGCCGCCGGCTCGACGGCCGGCTGCCGGAGCGGCAGGCGGATGTGCTGTTCTATACCGGTTGCAACGTGCTCCGGACGCCGCATCTGGTGTTCAACGTCATGGACATCCTGGACAGTCTCGGGACCGATTACGAGATCCTGGGCGGCACCGCCAATTGCTGCGGCGTGCATCAGTTCCGCGGCGGCGACGACACCACCGCCGACCACATCGCCGGGAAGACCTATGACCGGTTCCGCCAGGTGGCGAAGGAGAACGTGTTGACCTGGTGTCCGACCTGCCACATCCAGTTCAGCGACACCCGCCAGGAATTCGAAGCACCGGAATTCGACATGGCCCATGTCACCGAGTTCCTGGCGGCGCGTGCCGAGGCCATCGCCGGCCGGGTGACGCGCGACATGCCGCGCCGCGCCGTGCTGCACACCCATGGCGGCCTGCCCGGCATCCACGCCGCCGTGCGCCGCCTGCTCGGCATCATCCCCGGGCTGGAGTTGGTCGAGGTCGTTCAGGACAGCGACTTCGGCTATGCCTGCGGCGCGCCGACGCCGGGCCTGGAGGCGCGCCACGCGGCGGTGCATCGGACGCTGGCGGAGAACGCTTCCGCCGCCGGTGTCGACCTGGTCGTCACGGTGTTCCATAGCTGCCACCGGCAGGTCGCCGGCGCCGGCCAGCAATACGGCTTCGCGGTGAAGAACTACACCGATCTGCTGGTCGAGGCGCTCGGCCTGCCGGGCCGCCACGATGCCTACAAGGAGATGAAGCAAGGCGGCGACATGGACGCCATCCTGGCGGCGGCGCAGGACTATTTGCGGCAGAACCGGGTCGGCATCGATGCCGCCGGGCGCGACATGCTGCAGACGCAGATCTTCGGCGAACCCGGTATATTCGGCCCCGACACCTAACTTGGTGACAGTATCTTTATTTCCGTTTGCGGCGGGCCGGCGTCGTCTTGGTCTTGCCTTGCGCCGCGGCCTTCGGCTTGCGGCCCGGCTTGCGCGCCCGGAGCTCGCGACCGAGCCGCCGCTCCAGCCGCTTGACGAAGGCCTCGGCGCCGAGCGGCCGGCCGGTCCGGGAGTGCCGGCGCAGTGTCTTCAGCGTCGCCTCGTCCAGGCCGCCCTTCAGGAACTCGCGCCAGTCGTCGACCCGTTCCAGCAGTGGCCCGACCTCGACCAGCCGGTCGTCGCGGCCCGCCAGATGAGCGCGCGCGCTCGACCAGCGCCAGTCGCGGACGCCGCGCGCCAGGCCGGCGCGCACCGGGTTCAGCTCCACATAGCGCGCCGCCGCCAGCAGATGCGGCTCGTCCATGGGGAAGGAGTGGAACCGTTCCTGCCAGAGATGGCCGGTCCAGCCTTCGCGGGCGTTGATCCGCCGGGTGTAGCGCCGATGCGCCTCGCCGAGGGCGCGGCGCAGGCCGTCCGGGTCATTCGGCACCAGGATCAGGTGGACATGGTTCGGCATCAGGCAATAGGCCCAGACGGCGACGCCGGCCTTGGCGCAGGTCTCGGCCACCAGGTCGAGATAGGCGGGGTAGTCCGCGTCCGTGAGGAATGGCACCTGCCCCCGGTTGCCGCGTTGGGTGACGTGGTGCGGGATGCCCGGGATCACCACTCTTGCCAGTCGTGCCATGACGCCACGCTAGCCGAAGGCGCCGGGCCGTGCCAGAAATAAGTATACTGTCACCGAAAAGGATACTGTCACCGAAAAAATGCTGTCACCGAAAAAATGGGGCTATTTGAGGCGCGTCCGCTCGACGGTCAGCATCTGCCACCCTTCCGGCACCTCGAGCTCCAGGTCGGCGTCGCCGACCAGGAGGAATTCGGCCGCCGGGCCGAGCACCATGCGGCGGCGCCAGCAACTGACCGCGCCGCCGGCGCGCGCTGCCAGCTTTTCCATCACCGGGCGGAACTCGATGCCGCGTGGCCTGGTCAGCCAGATCAGCCGGGAGCGCGCATGCAGCTCCGTGTCGCCCGCCATCAGCTCGTAAAGGCCGCCGAGCCCGACATCCATCATCGAGGCGACCAGCCCGTGGCTCTCGGCCATCTCGCCCGATACAGCGACGACGTTGAGCGGGTCGAGCGCCCCGGCTTCGTCGACCAGGTTCCAGTCCTCGTAGCCGGGCGCATCGTCGAGCCAGGGCGTCCCGGAGATGCGGAACGCGGCGGAAGACTGGAAGCCCGGGCTGCCCGCCTCGGCCAACTCGCGGTGGAACCTGGTCAAGGCGGCTTCATAGGCGTCGCGATCGGCGTCACGATTGGGTCGGTGCCAGAAAATGTAGGCCAGCATGATCCTTCGATCCCCTTCAATTGTCGGCGCGATCTCCCACCCGCCGCTGCTCAGAATAGATGAATCCAGGCGCCGCCGCGACAAGGAGTCCTGCTCGACCGGCGGCCGGCGCGCGCCGGCCTCAATCGGCGATTTCATAATGTTTCGTGCGACCAACGCGGCGATTGGTCGCGGAATATCGTTAGAAACCGAATGACGCGCGCGCGTGGACGCGATAAAACGCGGAAATCCACGCTGAAACGTTAACATTAGAATGGTTTTTATTTAAATCTGTTAATAAAATAGTCTGAGAAAATGCCCGAGAAGGTAAACTTACTTGACTTGGATCATTTTTTTTCCTAATTAGTTGTTCACTATTTCCGATCAATGGGGGATTGTCGTGACATTATCGTTTGTTGCCGAAGACGACACGCCGATCGTTGCCGCGTCGTTCAAATATGGCGACGAAGAGGGTCTTCGGGCCCCGGCCGCGGAGATCGCGGCGCGCGCGGTCGCCATTCTCGACGGCGAGGCCCGCGAGCGCTATTTCGCCGAAGCCCATGCGGAGCAATGCGCCCTGTTCCTGGCCATGGGCCTGTCGCCCGGCGAGGCCAAGGAGCATGCGGATCGCTTGCTGGTGCTTTCCCGAGTGATCCTGCAGCGGATCAAATTCGAGGTCGCGCACCGGCTGTTGGCCGGCCTGCAAAGGCACGCCTGATCCGGGGCCGTCACCGGGCGGCCTGCTCAACTGATTGCTGCCGATTATCGAGCAACGACCGGCGCCGTGCTTCATTGTGGCGCCGTCGTTTTTTTTGTGGAATGCGCCGGACCGGGCGCGGCGCCGTCAGGCGACCGTGTTCAAGAGGGTGCTGGCGACCGAGCCGAACAGGGTGGAGAGCGCGTTGCCCATCATGGTCAGCGCCGCGATGCCGGCGACGGAGACCAAGGCGGCAATCAGGCCGTACTCGACGGCGGTGGCGCCGGATTCGTCTCGGACGAAGCTAACAAGCCGGTTCATCAATTTTCTCCCAAGGATTCGAATCCAGTCAATCACAAGTCCTATAAAGTATTTGATAAGCATCTGATAAAACAAGTCCGATTTTCGGGCATTTTTTTGAATAAATTCATAGGCGGTTATTGTCATTCTATGATTGGCAAACGGCCTGAGCTGGATTTTCGTTGGCCGGCTCGACCGGCTCGACTGGCTCGACCGGCTCGACCGGCTCGACCGGCTCGACCGGCTCGACCGGCTCGACTGGCTCGACCGGCTCGACCGGCTCGTGACGGCGCGGCGCGTGTCGAACATGTTTCGCATGGCCCAGCCGGGCGCATGGCGCGTTGTTGGTCTGTCTTCGATCCAGGAATGTCGTTCCGCCGCCGGGGATCGATGATGCGCTTGCGGTGCCGGCGCGTGCACGGCGGCCAGGGCCGGCGTCAGCGCCGCGCGGGCGTCCGGGTCGGTCCCGACCTCAGTTCGCGTCCGCCGGTGATGCTGACCGCGCCTTCGGACCCATACCGCCGAACTCGCCGCCGAACTCGGCCGTGGCCCAGTCGGCGGGCAGCGCGGGCTCGAGCGGCGCCGAGCCCATCACGCGGTAGCCGAGCCGTCAGCCGGCAACCGCGGCGCTGATGGTGCTGCCGACGGTGCCGAACAAGGCGGCGATTTGGTTGCCCATGCTGGCCAGGGCGCTGATGCCGCCGACGGAAACCAGAGCGGCGATCAGGCCGTACTCGATGGCGGTGGCGCCGGACTCGTCTTGAATGAAACTGTCAATCATCTGAAACATTGTTTTACTCCATCGATCTGTTGAGGAGCAAAATATTGGACTACGCGTAAAATTTTTCTTAAAGTTTTGCGATGCATTTATCACTAAATAATCTAGAATTTTAGATAAACATCTACAATGCTGTAATTCATGATCTTTTCTATTTCATATATCCGGAAAATTTTCTTTTTTTTTTCAAAAAAAGGTTCGCGGCCGATGCGGCGACCC
>CAJHXX010000238.1_pt1 | contig 12151 bp, 14 predicted proteins | sample 9198511 | NCBI WGS metagenome assembly CAJHXX01 (sample SAMEA7708325, study PRJEB35096) | sediment metagenome | biome: marine neritic benthic zone biome [ENVO:01000025]; feature: sediment [ENVO:00002007]; material: shallow marine sediment [ENVO:03000034] sea grass bed [ENVO_01000059] ...
CCTCCACCGACCGGATCAACGCGTCGACGCCCTCCCCCCGTTTCGGATCGTAGGGCCCTTCCGGCTCGCCGCTGATGAAGCCCGAGTGATAGACGAGGAAGTTCACGTCCGGGAACATCTTGGCGACGATGCCGATATCGCTCGCCAGGCTGTGCTTGTAGGAGCGCCGGCCGAAGGGCAGGCCCTTGTGGACGCAGATGTTCTTGACCCCGAGCGCGCGGGCCTTCTCGATCATCCGCAGGCCGGTATCCTCGTCATGCAGGAAGAAGCCAGGTCCGCTGGGACTCCATTGGGTGTAGCACTTCCAGGCGGAGACGCCCCATGTCTCCGCCAGCTCGTCCATGCCCTCGAGATCGCCGTCCTGGTTCGGGTTGACGCGGCCATGGATCAGCAGCCGATGGGTGCCCTCCATCCGGTCGATGATGCGGCGCACCTCATCGGCCTCCTGGATCGTCAACAGCTCCTTCTCGCGGCGCGAGGGGATGAAGGACAGCACCATCATGTCGGTGTCGGAATCGAGGAAGATGTCCTTGATGAACTGCTCCGCGCCGCCGAGGCCGGTCTTGCCGAGCCCGTGTCGGCCGACGAAATGGCCCTGGACGTCGAACACGAACTCGCGGCCGCCGAGGCGGTCGAGCGCGACGGCCGGATCCATCGCGGCCGCCTGTTCCAGCTCGAAGAAGCCGCCGACCCTACCCGACGCCGCGTTCGCCGCGTTGAAGGCCAGCAGCGTGCTGGCGGCGCCGCAGGCCGACACCATGAAGGCCCGGCGGTCCAGACCGCGCCGCCCGGCATTCTCGCTTGCCCAGTCCTGGGCCAGCCGGTTCGCACGCCGATTGGCGGCGTCGAGCGGGATCGGCACGAATTCGCCGTTGGAGGTGGAATCCAGCTTGATCGGCAGGCGTTTTCCGTCCGGGTCGGAGCTTTGTGGCATGGCGTTTATCCTCACGTCATGGCGCGGCCGTGATGAGCCGCCCCAGCTACGAGTCTAACACCCTCATCCCCGTTCAATCATAACGCCGCCAAAACGGCCGCAGGCTCAATTGTCCGTGTACCTGAGCACCAAGAGGTCGAGCCGGTCGACAACCGGCGCGGACACGGCCTCCGCCGCAACCGCGGCATCGAGCGCCGCCAACCCGGCGGCGAAGTCGGCGTCGTCGAGCGCGGCGAGGGTGGTGTCGGCACGCTGCGACAGGCGGGCGCGGAAGGCGGCGAGCGATGGCGCCGATCGCTGTTCCACCGGGCCGAGCTTCTCCATTTCGAAACCGGCCGCGGGGAAGAAACGGAACAAGGTGACGCCGCCGGTGCGACCGGGAAAGGCGGAGCGGATCAGCGCCGGCGCGCCCGGCGCCAGCACTCGGGCGATTTCCGCCGCCGCGGCGCCGAGATCGTCGAAATGGTGGATCACCGTGGAGAGCCAGGCGGCGCCGCAGCTTCCGTCCTTGAGCGGCATGCGCTCGGCCGCGCCGGCAAGCCAAGCGACATTCGGATGGGCCGTCGCTTCGCGCCGCATCGCCGCCGCCGGCTCGACCGCAATCACCGGCGCCGCGTACCAGTCGGCGAAGGCGGCGGCGAAAACACCGGTGCCGGCGCCGAGATCGAGGATCGGCCGGCCGTCTGCCGGCGGCAGATAGGGCTCGACTGCCGCCCGCCAACCGGCCAGCGCATCCGGCGGCAGCGCCCGCGCACCGTCATAGCTCGCCGCCGCAGCCTCGTAATCCAACCGCGCCATCGCCGCCTCGTTCGAAGCCATCCTACCCGAGCGGCACCGATCGGCGCTAACATCGGCCGGCGCAAAGGGAGGGCGGCATGGGCGAGAAATTCGACGCGATCATCATCGGGGCCGGGATCATTGGTGCTGCGACCGGCTTCGAGCTGGCCAAGCTCGGCTGGAAGGCGCTCAACATCGACAAGCAGCCGGGCGCCGGGCACGGCTCGACCGGTAATTCCTGCGCCATCATCCGGACGCACTATTCGACCTATGACGGCTGCGCCATGGCCTATGAGGGCTATTTCTACTGGAAGGACTGGCGCGCCTATGTCGGCGACCATGACGAGAGCGGCCTCGCCACCTATCGCGACACCGGCTGCATCGTGCTGAAGACCGAGCTGAACGACTATCTCAGGCCGATCTGCGCCAATATGGACCGGCTCGGCGTGCCCTGGGAGGACCTCGACCCGGCGGCGTTGCAGGCCCGGCTGCCGATCTATGACCTGCACAAGTACGGCCCGGTCCGCCTGCTCGACGATCCCGATTTCGGCAAGCCGTCGGCCGAGTCTATCGCCGGTGCCGTGTTCTTCCCCTGCGCCGGCTATGTCACCGACCCGCAGCTCGCGACCCACAACATCGCCCGCGCCGCCGAGGCGGCCGGCGGGGTATTTCGATACAACACCGAGATTATCGCCATCCGCCGGGCGGACGGCCGCGTCGCCGGGGTGAGCCTCGCCGACGGCAGCGAGATCGACGCGCCGGTGGTGGTCAACGTCGCCGGGCCGCATTCCTACAAGGTCAACGACATGGCCGGCGTACTGGGCGGCATGAACATCAAGACCCGGGCGCTCCGCCAGGAGGTCGCGCATGTGCCGAGCCCGGCGGGTTTCGATTTCGAAGCGGACGGCTATGTCACCTCCGACAGCGACATCGGTTGCTACTGCCGGCCCGAGCACGGCAACCACATCCTGATCGGCTCCGAGGACCCGGAATGTGACGCGCGCGAATGGGTCGATCCGGACGACTACAACCAGGGGTTCACCGAGCAGTGGACGGCGCAGGTGCACCGCGCCGCCCAGCGCATCCCCGGCCTCGGCATCCCCGGCCAGGCGCAGGGCGTGGTCGACCTCTACGACGTCTCCGACGACTGGATCCCGATCTACGACCGCTCGGATCTGGCCGGCTTCTACATGGCGATCGGCACCAGCGGCAACCAGTTCAAGAACGCCCCCGTCGCCGGCGCGATGATGGCCGAGCTGATCCGCCGCTGCGAGGACGGCCGCGACCACGACGCCGACCCGGTCAGGTTTCGCCTCGCCCATACCGGCAACGAGGTCGATATCGGCTTCTACTCGCGGCGGCGCGAGATCAACCCGGAGAGCAGTTTTTCGGTGCTGGGTTAGACGGGATTAAATAGGGGGATTAAATTGGGACAGTATATCGAGTCGTTCACCCGGGCGACGGTGACGCCGCACCGTTGACAAGCCCGGCGCGGCCGCAGCAGATTGGCAGGCAAGATTAGGAAGGATCAAGAAATGGCGAGAGTGTCCTACGCGGACCGGGAGCAACTGCCCGAGAGCCTGCGCGGCATCTTCGACCAGATGTCGACCTATGGGCCGTTCGCCAGCCTGGTCGGCGCCATGGCGCAGCGGCCGCCGATCTTCGAGCATGTCTTCAAGATGCTGGTCGAGCTGCGCGACGAGGCGGTGCTCGGCCGCCGCCATCTGGAGATCGCGCTGGTCGCCGTCTCCAAGCTGAACGCCTGCGATTACTGCGTCGCCCATCACAGCCCGATGCTGAAGGTCGAGGGATTAAGCGCGGTGGGGCTGGAGCGGCTGCTCGACTACCGGGACCACCCGGAGCTCGACGAGGCCGAGAAGCTGGTGGTCGAATACGCGACCCAGGTGACGGAAACGCCGACCCGGGTGCGCGACGAGGTTTTCACACGGCTCAAGCAGCATTTCACCGAGCCGCAGATCGTCGAGCTGACCTGGCGCATCGCGCTCTGCGGCGCCTTCAACCGCTTCAACGACGTCCTCCAACTCGATATCGAGGCCGAGGCGCTGGAGAAACTGGAACAGGTCGCCTGAGCGGCCGTGCGAACAAGAGGTCGAACATGACGCCGGAACAGATCCTCGCCAACCCGCCCAAGGTGCTGAGCCAGGCTGAGCGGGAGTTCTATTTCGATCAGGGCTACCTGCTGCTCGAGAAATTCGTCTCTCAGGAATGGCTGGAACGGATCTGGGCGGTCACCAACCGCTTCGTCGAGGAGAGCCGTGGGCAAACCCAGTCGGACGACAAGTTCGACCTGGAGCCGACCCACACCGCCGAGGCGCCGAGGCTGCGCCGCCTGAAGACCCCGGTCAGCCACGACCCGCTCTACTGGGAGTTCGCCAGCCGGGGCCCGCTGGTCGACCTGGCCGAGGACCTGATGGGCCCCAACCTCAAGTTCCACCACCAGAAGCTCAACTTCAAATGGGCGGAAGGCGGCGAAGAGGTGAAGTGGCACCAGGACATCCAGTTCTACCCGCATACCAACTACAGCGTCGCCGCATTCGGGCTCTGCCTCGCCGACGTCACCGGCGAGATGGGGCCGATGGGGGTGATCCCCGGCAGCCACCAGGGCGAGCTCTACGACCAGTACAACGACAAGGACCAGTGGGTCGGCGCCTTGAGCGACCAGGACGTCGCGCGCCTCGACCTCGACAAGGCGGTCTGGCTGACCGGCCCGGCCGGCTCGGTGACCGTGCACAACTGCCGCACCGTGCACGGCTCGGCGCCGAACAATTCGGCGCAGATGCGGCCGCTGCTGTTGCAGACCTATACCTCGGCGGACGCCTTCGCCATCACCCCGAACGCCAGCCCGAGCCCCTATGACGGCGCGCTGGTGCGCGGCCGCCGCGCGCGCTGGGCGCATTTCGACCCGCGGCCCTGCCAGATCCCGCCGGACTGGTCGGGCGGCTACAGCTCGATCTTCTCGCTGCAGCAGGAAGAGGAACAGAGCCGCGCGGTCGCGGCGGAGTGAATAATTGGGCTCAGTATATATTTTCGGCAGGCCGAAATGGCCTTTGCACGCCGACCTGGGCCGACGAAAATATATACTGTCCCCAATTATCCGCCGCCCACACGCACGGTCACATTCGGGCCGTGATACTGAAAAGACCACCCGTGGCAGCTACTTAGCATAAGCGCCACCGCCAGGAAGATGGCGATCCGCCCCATCCGGTTGCGGGTCATCCGTCGAGCCTCGATCATCGTTTGCCAACAAGCAGCTTGACGACGGCCCGTTAATTTCCGGTGTGTGAGGGTTTGGGCACTACGAGTTTCGGGGACACAATACTTAATTCGTCAATGCTGTTGCCACTTGCACCATGCGTGAGCGAATTAAGTATTGTGTCCCCGAAACTCGGGCCGCGCCCGCCGTTTGGGGCCGCGTCGGCCCGGGCGGAGGTTCCGGCCGAGGGCTGCTTCGAGCCGTCCTATGAACCGGTCATCGCCGAGCGGACGTCCCGTGCGTTCATGCCGACGCAACCTCTCGGCCGCGCTGTCCTCCAGTCCGGCGGCCAGAAAGTCCGGCCAGTCTTCGACCAATTCCAACAATGGTCCGACCCGCACCAGCTTGTCGTCCCGGCCTCGGATATGCGCGGCGGCGCTGCTCCAGCGATAGGCCTCCGGCCGTCCTACCAGCCCGGCGCGGACCGGGTTGAGCTCGGCGTAGCGCGCGGCGGCCAGCAGGTGCGTCTCGTCCATGGGAAAGGATGCGAAACGGCCCTGCCACAAATACCCGGTCCAGTCCTCGCGTTGGTTGACCCGCCGCGTGTAGCGCCGGTGCGCCTCACCGATTGCCCGGCCGAGCGCGTCCGCCGTTTGCGGCACAGCGATCAGATGGACATGGTTCGGCATCAAGCAATAGGCCCAGATCTCGACGCCCAGGCGCCCACACCATTCCGCCATCAGATCCAGATAAACATGATAGTCGGCGGCGCCGAAGAAGGTGTCCTGCCGCCGGTTGCCACGTTGGGTCACGTGATGCGGCAGCCCCGGCACGACCACCCGTGCTTGCCTCGCCATTCGGGAATGGTACGCGTCATAGTTTCGGGGACACAATACTTAATTCGAGCTACGCGCAAGCGTCGACACACCCGCCCTGCCATGCGGCATCGAGCCTCCGGCCGAATTAAGTATTGTGTCCCCGAAACTACACCCGCGCGTGCAGGGCCTCAGTGCCGTGCACGATGCGCTCGCGCAGCGCCAGAAAGCCGGCTTCGAGGTTCTCGGCGAACAGCGGGTCGGAATTCTGCGCGAAGGCGTTGTTGATCACGCCCCAGTCCTCGGCCGTCAGCTTTGCCTCGGCGAGCGGTAGCAGCTCCGTCTCCTCGGTCTGCATATGCCCGGCCTGGAACTCGAGATAGGTCTCGGCAGCCTCGGCCAACGCCTCGTAGCCGGCCGGGAAGTGGCGCTCATGGTCGCGCAGCGCCGCCGCCAGGCGGTCGATCAGCCGGTCGCCTTCCTGGTGCTGCTGGCGCAGCCGGTCGATCAGCGGCCGGGCCGACGGATCGCGCCGGGCCAGCGCCTCGAACAGATAGCGCTCTTCCTTCGGGTGGTGGTAGCGGTCGGGGAAGACGCGGATGTAGTAGAGGATCGAATAGAGCAGCTCCAGGTCGGGCCGGCGGCCGATATCGCGCAGATCGGCGATGGCGCCCGCGAGACAGCCGAGCACCCGGGCCAGTTCCCGATGCTCGGCCCTGATCTTGTCGATTGCCTTGGTCATCACCGCCACCGCCTGATACCGAGCTTCGCACAGACTCGGTACCGGTTCCTTAACGGCGTGCTCGCATCCCCGCACAAATCCGTGTGCCGCGACGCCCGGGCCGGCCGTTTAGACCAGATAGCAGAGGCCGGCACCGGCGCGGTTGATCTGTATCAACGTCGGCGCCGCGTATCGAGGCTCACGCCGCCCCCTCGATGACGAACAGGCGGCTTTCCGAGGCCGCCTGGCGCACCGCCTTGGGCTTGGCATATTCATCGGACGCGTGCCACGCCTTGGCCTTCTCCAGGCTGTCGAACTTGATGATGACGATGCGCGGCAGCGGGTCGGCGCCTTCCAGGGTCTCGACCGTGCCGCCGCGGGCGATGTACTCGCCGCCGTACTTGGCGATCGTCGCCGGCACCTGCTTGCGGTATTCCTCGTATTTCTCCGGGTCGTGCACGTCGACCTGGGCGACGATATAGGCTGGTGGCATGGCATTTTCTCCCGTTCTCAAGCCGCCTCGGTAACGGCGGTCAGGATGGCGTCCTCGGCCCTCAAGGGCAAGGGTGCCCTTCGGCACTGGTCCCTGATATCCTTGGCCTCGCGGCAGGGCGGCGGCCTTGCCCGGGGGCAAGAACAAGAAACCAGGGAGTGCAAGAACGTGGCGCATCAAAAACCGATAGCGGGTCTGGCCGGGCCGCTCGTCGCCGTCACCCTGCTGGCCCCAATGCTGGTCCAGGGGGCCGCGGCGCAGCAGGCGGACAGCCGGGTATTTCGCGGCGGCGCCGAGCCGCCGTCACGGGCGGTCGAGCGCGGCGTTACGGTGGTGCGCGGCCAAGCGATCGTCAGGCCAGCTACTGAGCCGACTAATGGGCCGGCCAAACAGCCGACGCGGCTCGCGGCCGGAGACAGCCTTTGGCTGATTGACGAGGCTGGCGCGCGGCTGATCGCCTGCGAGTTGCAGGAGACCGGCCTCGCCGGCCGGCAGATCATCGAATGCGCGTCGCGCGACCTGCCCGACCTCGAGCGCGATTGAGCCGGCAGAACGGGCCGGCGGACGTACTGAACGGACTTCGGGGGGGCATGGCGTGATCCGAGCGGTATTGTGGGATTTCGGCGGCGTGATCACGACCAGCCCGTTCGAGGCGTTCAACCGGTATGAGCGGAAACGCGGCCTGCCGACGGACTTCATTCGCCAGACCAATGCCACCAACCCGGACGACAACGCCTGGGCCCATTTCGAGCGCGGCGACGTCGACGTCGCCGGCTTCAGCGACCTGTTCGAGGCGGAGACCGCGGCGGCGGGTCATCCGGTACCGGGCCGCGAGGTGGTCCCCCTGCTCGCCGGCGACGTCCGCCCGGCGATGCTGGCGGCGCTGAAGCGCTGCCGCGAGAGCTATCTCTGCGCCTGCCTGACCAACAACTTCCGCGCCGGCCACGGCCCGTCCATGAGCTTCTCGCCGGCCCGCACCGCGGCGGTCGAGGAGGCCATGGCGCAGTTCCATCTGGTCGTGGAATCGAGCAAGGAGGGCGTGCGCAAGCCGGACCCGGCCGCCTACCGCATCGTCTGCGACCGGCTCGGCGTCCGGCCGGCGGAAATGGTCTTCCTCGACGATCTCGGCATCAACCTGAAGCCGGCCCGCGCCATGGGCATGACCACCATCAAGGTGACCGATCCGGATGCCGCGCTGGCCGAGCTCGGCCAGGTGCTGGAATTGTCGTTTGCCTGATCCCGGCGGCCGGCCGGCGCGGCCGGACTACTCGCGCGGGCTCTCCGGCAGCTTGGCCGAGGTCAGCACGGTGAGGTCGGGCCAGCGGTAGAGCACCGCGGGCAGCACCTCGCCGGCGAAGCAATGCTGCTTCAGCGCCGCCCGTTCAGCGCCGAGCGCCTCGTAGAAGAAGCGCGACGGATTGCCCTCCAGCACTTCCACGCACAGCGCCTTGCGGCCGTCCTGCAGCAGGTCGCGGGCGACCGCGCCGCACAGCGTACGGCCGATCCCTTCGCCCTGGGCATCGATGTCGAGATAGATGGCGTAGAGCTCGCCGTCGCCGGCGAACATCTGCTCGCGCGAGGCGCCATAGGCGGCGAAGCCGATCACGCCGACCGCCTCGTCGACGGCGACCAGCACGCGCTCGCCGCCCGGCCGCCTGAGGCTGCGCGCCCAATTGGCCGCGACCCGCTCGACGTCGAGCCGGTCGACGAGATAGTCCGGCGGCAGCAATGTCGGATAGGTCTCGCGCCAGACCTCCACATGGACGCGGGCGATCGCCAGAGCATCCGATTCACGGGCCGGTCGAATTATCGTCACCACAGCCTGCTTCCCCTGCCGTTACTGTGCCGGGTCGCTGCTTCGAGCATGCGACCGATGCGGCGCCCGGCGCAAGCTGAAATCCGCCCGCAAAGGATCATCGCGCGGGGCGGCAGCCTGGACGGCCGCTGATCGATTCAGCGCCAGCATAGCCGGCAATGGTTAACCGCAATTGCAACGACGCGGGTAATTTTTCGGCCGCATCGCGGCGGGATGCCGCTTTCCTGGCCTGCGCAGCTCGAACGCCACGGCCGGGCGTCCGCTTTCTGCATTTCCAGTTCAATGCGTCTAATGAACCGTAACCTCGGCGGTTCCGGGCCACGCCGCTCCTGTCTCGAAGGCCGCATTACTGTTTCTCTCCGGAAGGTTCAGGGCGTGCCGCTGCATGGCCTGCGCGAGCCGTATTGCCGCCTCGAACAATCCGCCGGCCCCATCCGGCTCGACCATCCATTCGACCAAGGCCCGGGCAAGATGCGATTGCCGATGCTGGCACGCCGCAACCAGGCGGATGACCCAAGCCTCGTCCGCGCCCAGGCAAGGACAGCACGGCTCATGGTGACGGATCGTGCGTCGAGCGTGGCATTGCAGGCCTCTGATCAAATTGGCGAAATCCGACAACGCGGTCTTGCCGTCATGGGCGCCCAACTGCCGTGCGAACTCGTTCCAGACGAGAGACCAATGGCCTCCATTGTTCTCACGCAGGCCCAGCACCCAGCGTCGGAAACACCAAACGATAAACCTCTCCGCAGGCGCGAGCTCCGCCATCGAGGTGGGCCACGGGTTTGCTTGGCGAATGGCGGGAGAGAGGGACACTTGAATGCTCCTGAGGCTGAATCCGTACAGTAAGATTCTTATTGCAAATGATTCTTATTAGCAATAAGAATCTTGTGGCAACGACCTGGCTGCGCCTTGTCCTGTCGCTGCTTCCGTGCCGCATTCGCAACTTTCCTGGATTGAGAGGCCGAAAGGAGATCCACACGGATGACCGTAGATGCATCGGATCTTGCGATGCGGAAATCCGGGGGCCGGCGCATTCCGGCTTCGACCGCGCTCCAAGGGCCTACGCAATGCTCGGGCGCGCCGCCGCCGCAAACTGTTGCGGACACGCAACAATCAGAGGCTTTCTTGCTGATGCTGGGTCGAATGGGATACCAGCCGTGGCCGATTGTGATAGGAAATGGACAACGTCCGATGGCTGGCACGGTCCGTCGCCAGACATCGGAGGGGGCAACAAAACTTTGAATAACAACAGATTTTCGGCGGGACAGCGATCCCGAACGGACCCGGCTGCGCGTTGCAATCCCGGGTCGGAACGGTGCCGCGCCGAGCAACCGAGCACGGAGCGAGTGAGACCCCTATGACACAGATTGGTAATAGAGGCTCAGTACGGTCCGGCCCGGGTCACAACCCGGCATCCCGACGGGCTTTTGAGGGAAGGGGTTGTCACGTTCGAGGAGACGGCGGCCGCATGCGAGAGCGAAGCGGGCGTCGGGTCATTCAGAGCCGCGGGTTCCCGCGGTTCCTTCTAAGAGGAGAAAGACGTTGAATCGGATCAAGACCGTACTCTTGGCATCCGCCAGCGCGCTGGTGATGGTGTCCTATCTCGCCGGCACGGCGGCAGCCCAGACGGCGAGCAGCGGCAAGGTCGTCGAGTCGGCCAATGACAACATCAACCTGACCCTCTCCGGCCAGGTCAACCGCATGCTCAACATCGCCAATGACGGCGAGAACACCGAAGTCTTCCATGTCGACAACGACAACTCGTCGACCCGCTTCCGCCTGGTCGGCAAGGGCCAGGTCAACAACGACGTCTCGCTCGGCTCGACGATCGAGGTGCAGATGGAGTCGAACAGCTCCGCTAACGTCGATCAGGACAACGAGCGCGGCATCGGCGGCACCAGCTTCACCGAGCGCAAGCTGGAAGCCTGGTTCCAGAGCAAGCGGCTCGGCAAGCTGTCGATCGGCCAGGGCGACACGGCGTCGAACGGCACCTCGGAGGTCGACCTCTCCGGCACCACGGTGATCGGCTATTCCGGCATCGCCGACGCCGCCGGCGGCCTGGAGTTCCGCGACAAGAACCTCGCCGGCTCGCCGCTCAGCGGCATCGACATCAACGACGCCTGGAGCAACCTGGACGGCCAGAGCCGCGACGACCGGCTGCGCTACGACACGCCGAGCTTCGGCGGCTTCAAGGCCTCGGTCTCGGCCATCGCCGACGGCGCCTGGGACGTCGCCGCCCGCTTCGGCCGCGACTTCGGCGGCGTCCGGGTCGCCGGCGCCGCCGCCTACGGCCAGCCGCACAACGGCAGCGACATCGACTACCGGCTGAACGGCTCGGCCTCGGTGCTGCTCACCGGCATCGGCCTCAGCTTCACCGGCGCCCTCGGCTTGGACGGCCGCGACGATGCGCAAAACGACCCGTTCTTCTGGTACACCAAGCTCGGCTGGCAGAGCCGGAACCTGGTGCCGATGGGCGGCACAGCCTTCTCGGTCGATTTCGGCATCGCGGATGAGATCCGCGTCGTCAACGAAGACATTCTGACCATCGGCTTCCAGGCGGTGCAGCGGATCGCCGGTTATGGCACCGAGCTCTATGTCGGCGTCCGTTACCACGATCTGGACTCCAATGCGGCCGACACCGACCCGATCATCGTCGGATCGGTCGGCACCCGCATCAAGTTCTAGAGCAATCTAGTGCGGCAACGCCGGCGGATGGTCTCGGCCATCCGCCGGCGCGCTCGCACAATCGACCAGCGGAGAAAGCGACAATCATGTCCAGCATTCGCAAATGGTGCCTTCTGCTGATCGTCGGCGCGGCGCTGGCCGCCTGCACCGCCGGCAAGCCGATGGAAGTGCCGCAGTCGGGCGAGATCCCGGCCGGCGACGGGCTGTTCTCCGGCGACGACGGCGAATTCACGATCTACCGCAACGGCCGCTCTCGCAGACGGTAGTACCCCCGGGCCTGTTCAGGTTTACCTCAGCCTGATCATGGCCGGGACAGGAACGAGGCCACGGTCTTGCCGTAGAGGATCGCCGGTCATGGCGGCCGCCTGCTGCAAAAGACAGTCTTGCATCACTATCTTTTGATAGTGAATATGTATCTACTCTATCTAATTGAAATAAAGAAATTTTCGCCACCCGCGGCGAGCCGATCCAATCGAGCACCGCTTTAGCGCAGCAATTGATCCTACACCGAACTCTCCTACCGCGAGTAAATTCGCTGGCGGGCGGCTGACCCGACGGGCCGCCGCAACACGTAGGGGGAACTTTCATGATCCGTATTCGTACATTCGTCGGCCTGTTCTCCGCAGGCTGGCTCGCCGTCCTGGCCGCGCCGCCGGCAGCCGATGCCGCGACCATTCAGGTGCCGCTGGACGCGCC
>CAJHXX010000587.1_pt1 | contig 12147 bp, 14 predicted proteins | sample 9198511 | NCBI WGS metagenome assembly CAJHXX01 (sample SAMEA7708325, study PRJEB35096) | sediment metagenome | biome: marine neritic benthic zone biome [ENVO:01000025]; feature: sediment [ENVO:00002007]; material: shallow marine sediment [ENVO:03000034] sea grass bed [ENVO_01000059] ...
CTCTACTGGCCGGGCAGCCACTATAAGCGGATGGCGGCGCGGCTGGAGCTGTTGGCCCGCGGCGCCGGCCGTTAAGCAATCGGAAGTAAATAGCCGATAGTTTCCGCGTCCACCGGCCCGATGCGGCCGCGGAACTCAAGCCAGCCTGGAGAGTTGTTGATGCACTACTCGCTACCTGTGTGTTTTCGTCATGGATATCGCTTTGCCGCCTTGCTGACCGGCGTTGTTATGCTGACGGCGACCGTCGCGGCGCGCGAGCATACGGCGTCGGCCGCGCGGCAAAAGGACCATCACGATGCGGCTGAGCGCGGCGGCCAGGTCAAGGCCATGGCGCGGCGCTCGCAGCCGAGTGCGGCGCGCGGCCGCAAGTTGTTTGCCACAAAAGGCTGTGTCGCCTGCCACGCCGTCAACGGCATCGGCGGCGGCCACGCCACCCCGTTCGACGATTACGCCCGAAAGACCAATGGCGACCCCTACCAATTCGTCTCGAACATGTGGCGGATGGCTTCGGTGATGATCCCGCAGCAGGAAGAGCTGTTCGGTGAGCAGATCCAGTTCACCGGCGCGGAACTTGCCGACATCGCCGCCTTCGTCCATGACCGGTGGGAACAGGGCCGATTCCGCATGGCCGACGTGCCGCCGCGGATCATGAAGCTGATGAACCATGCCCATATGGACACCGCCGACGGCGCCAAGAAAGGGCATGGGGGTGACGGCCACCATGCGAAGCGGGAGCGCCACTGATCGGCCGAACCGCGACCGCCTTTGACCTGTATCAAAGTCCCGACGGCGCCTTTCGCCAAAATGATAACGCTGCTGGGCGGAATCCGTCCGGCCGGACCCACGGGGCGAGAGGTAGTCGCGATGCAGGCGATAGGTCATGGATTGGCGCGCGCGGTCGGCGGGTTGCTGGGCGCCGTCGGTGTCGGCCTGCTGTTGACGGCAGGCGCCGCGGCGCATCAGCGTGAGACGCACAAGGAAAAGGCGGTGCCGGCGCCGGCGCAGATTCAGCCCGGCACCATGATGGCGATACCCGGCATGCCGAACATGCGCATGCCGCGCATGGATCCGGCGCGTGGGCGCAAGCTGTTCGCCAACAAGGGCTGCGTCGCCTGCCACGCGATCAACGGCGTCGGCGGCCATGATGCGACGGCGCTCGACGCCCACACCATGCGGCCGATGATGAACCCGTTCGAGTTCGCCGCCAAGATGTGGCAGATGGCGCCCGCGATGATCTACGCCCAGGAAGAGGCGCTCGGCGAACAGATCCTGTTCACTGGCGACGAGCTGGCCGATATCATCGCCTTCGTCCACGACGAGGACGAGCAGCACAAATTCTCCGAGGCCGACCTGTCGCCGCGGGTCCGCAGGATGATGAACCACAGCCACGGCGACCCCGGCGGCGGTGCCAGGCATCACGGCGAGGAGATCGGCCACCGGCATGACCAAGGCGGCGGCCACCACCACGATTGATTGCATCGGCGACCCCAGCGACCAAGGACGTCAATTCCTGTCGGATCAGATCGCCCGCGAGTGCCGCGCCGTGCCTTGGCCGAGATAGCTGTCGAAGGCGGCGGCGACCATGCGCATCAGCGGCCGGCCGGTCTCGGTGATGCGGACCACTTGGCCGTCGATCTCGACCAGCCCGTCGTCCCGCATCGGTGCCAGCTCGGCCAATTCGGCGGCGAAGGCCTCGGTCGTGCCGAATTTCCGGGCCGCATCGGCCAGGTCGACGGACAGCTCGCACATCAGCCGCTCGATCACATGCCGGCGCAGGCGGTCGTCGTCGGACAGCGCCAAGCCCTTGGCCATGGCCAGTTCGCCCTGCTCGATCTTCTGCGCGTAGTCGTGGGTCGGCACCGTGTTCTGCAGGTAGCCCTGCGGCAGCTCGCCGATCGCCGAGGCGCCGAAGCCGATCATGCTGGCGCATTTATCGGTGGTGTAGCCCTGGAAATTGCGCCTGAGCGTGCCGGTCTCGAAGGCGATCGCCAGCGGGTCGTCGGGCTTGGCGAAATGGTCGAGCCCGACCTGGGTGTAGCCGGCCGCGATCAGCCGTTCCGCCGCCGCGACGCTCTGGCGCCAGCGTTCGCGGCCGTCCGGCAGCGCCTCCTCCGGGATCATCCGCATATGGCCCTTCATCCATGGCACATGGGCATAGCCAAAGAGCGCGATGCGGTCCGGCCCGAGGCCCAGGATGGCCTCCACGGTGTCCAGCGTCCGCGCCACCGTCTGATGGGGCAGGCCGTACATCAGGTCGATGTTGAAGCGCCGGATCCCGGCCCGGCGCAGCCAGTCGACCGCCTCCGCCGTCTGCGCCAGAGTCTGGTGGCGGTTGATCGCCGCCTGCACCTCGGGGCTCAAATCCTGCACGCCGAGGCTGGCGCGGGTCGCGCCGGCGGCGGCCCAGGCCGCCACCATCTCCCGGGTCAGGTCGCGCGGGTCGATCTCGACGGCGAACTCCGTGTCGTCGCGGAACTCGAAATGGCGGTGTAGCGTCGCGGCCAGGCCCGCCACGTCGTCCGGCTGGATCAGGGTCGGGCTGCCGCCGCCGAACGCCAGATGGCCGACCGGCCGGCGGCCGCCGATGGCCTCGGCGACCAGTTCGACCTCACGGGTCAGAACCTTCAGGTAGCCTGCGACCGGCTCATAGCGCCGGGTGATCTTGGTGTGGCAGCCGCAGAACCAGCAGAGCGTGTCGCAATAAGGAATGTGCAGGTAGAGCGACAGTGGCTGATTGGCAGGCAGGGCGGCGAGCCATTCGCCATAGGTCTCCGCCCCGATGCCGTCATGGAAATGCGGCGCGGTCGGATAGCTTGTATAGCGCGGCACGGCGCGCTCCCAGCGCTCCGCCAGCAGCAGGGCTTCCGGCACGGCTTCGGTGTCGGCGGTCGCTTGTTCGCGGATCATGACCGCAGCCTAGCCAGTTACCGCCAATCGGTGGTTGATCTGCGTCAACGCGGCCCGGCATGACGGTCGGCAGTTTGGCGGCACGATTCATGCCGGCATCGAAAGGCGGTCCATGCGCGTCAGCCCGAAGGCCCTGTCGGACTATCCCTGGTATGCCCGGCTGTTCTTTTTCGTGCAGCGGCGGCGCTACGGCAAGGTGCTGGAGCCGGGCCTGCTGTGGGCCCGCTCGCCGCGCGTATTCGCCGCGCTGGCGCTGTTGTACGGCGCGCTCGACCGCAAGCGCTCGCCGCTGCCGCCGGCGCTCCGGTCCCTGGTGACGGTGCGCGTCTCCCAGGTCAACCACTGCGCCTTCTGCGTCGACATCAATTCCTCGACCCTGATGCGGCGCGGCGTCTCGGAAGACAAGGTGCTGGCCCTGGCCGCCTGGCGGTCGAGCCCGCTATTCGACGGCCGCGAGCGCGCCGCGCTCGACTATGCCGAGGCGATGACCTATTCCGACCGCGAGGTCGACGGCGAATTGATGGCGGCGCTGAAACAGCATTTCGAAGACGACGCCGTGGTCGAGCTGACCGGCCTGATCGCCTTCCAGAACATGTCCAGCAAGTTCAATGCCGCCCTCGACGTGCCGCCGCAGGGGTTCTGCTCCTTAGCCCCCGCCGTCATACCGCCGGCTTCGACTTCAGCCCGATGACGCGGCCGACCTGCGGCGGCACCGCCAGCGCGGCATGGGCCTTCTTGATCGCCTGAAGCCGCACCAGGATCGGCTCGGCCATCGGCGCCGCGCGCCGCGTCGCCTCGCTGACATGCAGCGACATCAGCTCGTTCGTCGCGGCGAGGAATCCCTCGCTCGCGTGATACATCATATGGATGTAGTGGAGGCGCTTTGCGTCGAAGTCGAGCAGTTGCGTGGTGAAGCGCAAGGGGTCGCCCGCGCGCACCTCGCGGTTATAGGTGATGTGGCCTTCCAGGCTGAAGGTGGTGATGTGCGCGGCCTCGCGATGCGCCCGGTCGAGGCCGATATGGCGCATCCAGGCATCGGTCGCCTCGTCGAACACGACCAGGTAGAAGCCCATGTTCATGTGGTTGTTGTCGTCGATCCATTCCGGCCGCACGGCGGCGCGGAACTCGTCGAACGGGGCGGCGATGGTCATCGTTGAAGCGGATCCTCGGATTCTGCGGCAGCGGCCGGGAGAATAGACCAGTCGGCCGACGCCGCAAACGCAGTCGTGATTGGGTAGTGTCTCGGTTTGAAATACTGCCAAGGCTTGCGCTCTCTGGCCTGGGAGCCAGACCGCCGTCTACAGACGACAACAGCCGGTGGCTCCCAACCATTTACATCGACACTTCGGTCACGGCCAAAGCATTGGATGAGACTGGCATGGTAAAGTCTTGCCAATGCCGTGAGACATAGCGGAGGTAGATATGTTGGCCCCTGACTTCCAATTTCCTGATCTAAACAAAGGTTTCGTTGTCGCCATCAATATCGATGCCAAAGAGAATGAAGGAGACGCGGTCGCCGCCATTCTTGAGAACTTGGTGAAGCCGACTATGGCGGAGCCTGGCGTGAAAATCTTCATTCCGTACCGCTCTCCCACCAATCCGTTACAGTTCTTCCTATTTGAGTTGTACGAGAACGAAGATGCCTGGACGGCGCACCAAGAGACCAGCCATTTCCTCAAGGCGATCGACGAACTGCTACCACGCGTGACGAGACGCGAGCGGGTTTCGTTCGTACCTTACATCGCGTTCTAGTGCGCGCGTGACCAAGTTTGTTCTCCTACCCCGCAGGTTGGCTAGTCCCGAACTCAATTAACGCACCGGAGTGGCGATCGCTTTCATCCGCTGAGCTGACGTTCGAGTCCACTTTGCACCTTCGACGCATCAAGCTTCAAACTGAGACATTGGCTGTGATCGCCGAACCGCCCGTGCGGTCGGAACTCATGCCATACTGCGCGCCACAACACGGAGGCACGCATTATGACCCTGCAAGCCGACCTCTTCTGGTCGTTCCGCAGTCCTTATTCCTACCTCGCCATCGGTCGGATCGTGCAGTTGACCCGGGATTACGATCTGGAAGTCGCGGTCCGGCCGGTCTTCCCGATCGCCATCCGTACGCCGGAATTCTTCAAGGAGGTCAATCCGCTCTGGGTCGCTTATCTGCTGCGCGACGTCTTCCGGGTGGCCGAGATGAACGGCATTCCTTTCGCCTGGCCGAAGCCCGATCCCGTCGTGATGGACATGGCGACCCGCACCATCTCGCCGGATCAGCCCTATATCCATCGGCTGACCTATCTCGGCGTGGAGGCGGCGCGCCGCGGCCGGGGCCTCGCCTTCATCGACGAGGTGTCGCGGCTTCTGTGGGGCAGCGGCGTCGAGAGCTGGGACCAGGGCGACCATCTCGCCGGGGCGGCGGCGCGCGCCGGCCTCGATCTCGCCGAGATGGAGGCGGCGATCGACGCCGGCCGCGCCGGCTACGAGGCCGAGGTGGCGGAGAACCAGAAGGCGCTGGAGGCCGCCGGCCACTGGGGCGTGCCGACACTGGTGTTCGAGGACGAGCCGTTCTTCGGCCAGGACCGCATCGACCTCTGCGTCTGGCGCATGCGGCAGAAAGGCCTGGCCAGGCGCCCGTGAAAAAAGGGGTCAGGACCCTTTCTTGAACTCTATGCTATTGAAAATATTAGGTGATCGATCGAAAAAAGGGTCCTGACCCCTTTTTTCACGTCGCCTCAGTCGGAGGCCTCGCGCTCGGCCGGCCGCGTCGGGTCCGGGTCGCGCCGGGCGAGCAGGGGGCCGTCGCGGCGGTAGGCGTAGCAGCTGTCGACCATGCCCTCCGGCAGGTCCATCTCGCGGCCTTCGGCGCGGTGCCGCTCCTCCTCGGCGGTCCATAAGGTCTGCATCGCCGTGGTCGCCATCTGCGCCAGCATCTCGATCAGATGGGTGCAGCCATGGGGGCCGCCGAGGCGATCGCGCACCCGCTTGTTCCAGCCGGGGCCGATGCTGAGGCCCTTCAGCCGGGCGAAGTTCGGGCTCACCTGGTTGCAGAGGCGATAGGCGCCGACATCCATCCAGGCCTCGGCATCATGGACCAGATAGTCGTCGCCGATGGTGAGCCGCAGCCACATGTCGTGCACCGCCTGATCGGCGGCCCGGCTTTCGTCGCCGATGCCGTGCGCGAAGGGCTTGACGTCGACCAGGTGGCCCTCGATGTCCCACAGGCCGTCATCACGTTGGTAACCGGTAAGTTCCAGGCTGCGGGTATGGCTCAGCGCGCGCGGCGCCGGATCGGATAGCGGCACGACAGGTCTCCGGATAGGAACGATATTGCGGCGCAACATTAGAGCAATATCCGACCGTACGGAACCGGTTCGGTTCCGTACGGTCGGATAAAATTGCTACTTATCAATAGGTAGCAGCTTTATCCGATCAGTCGGATGGCTGAAAGCGATTCCGTCTGATCGGATGCTGCTCTAGCCGTGACCGCAGGCGGCGTCCAGGGCGAGGCATGCGCAACCGCTTAACCGAAACTTAAGGCGGATTGCGGTTAATGGACAGATCGGATGGAGAAAATGCCGTGAAATGCGGCACGAAGGACGGGCGTCATGCAATCGGCCGGCCATATCTTCGAGTTCTCGACTGTCCTCTACCTCGGCATCGTGGCACTGGGTGTCGCCTGCGTGGTATTCGGGCGTGAATTGCATCTGCGCGCGACGCGTCGATTGGCCGACAGCGACGCCATGGCCGGGAAATGGCAAGGCCAGGACCGCATCACGCTGCGCCGGCGACTCGAGGCACCGGGCGTCGGCCTCGCTATCCTCGGCGTCGTCATTCTCGCCGTCATGATTCTCTACGTGAACCCCAGCACGCCGCTTCGGGGGCCGGCGGTGGCGCGCGCGCCGGCGCCGCAGTTGCCGAGCGGGATGCGGGCCCATCTGATCGCCCCGGCGGAGGCCACGGAAATCTTCCGCATGCTGGTCGACCGGGGCCAGCAGCAGGAGCGCCACGGCCGCTACCGCGACGCGATGCGCTTCTACCGCTCGGCGCTCGCCATGCCGAGCACGCCGGTCGGCGAGGCGGCGATCGCCATGGGCCGCATCGGCGCCGTCTATCGCGGCCGCGGCATGCTGGTGGAATCCCTGGCGATGGCCCGGCTGGCGGCCGATATCGCGCCGGACAACGCGGCGATGCAGTACGAGCTGGCCCTGACTTTGGCCGCGGTTGGCGAACTCGGTGAGGCACGCGAGGTCATGCGGCTCGCCGTCATCCTCGATCCGAGCTATCTCGAAGATCTCGAGCAGTTGAGCGCCCGGCTCCGCTAATTCTCTTTCTTCTCGACCGCGCCGCCGGCTTCGGCCCAGCCGCGGAAGCCGCTCTCGATATGCGAGACCGATTCCAGCCCCATTTCCTGCAAGGCGAGCGCGGCCAGCGCCGAGCGGCCGCCGGCGGCGCAGAACAGCACATAGCTCTTGCCTTCGGCGAACACCTCGCGGTGATAGGGGCTCTCCGGGCAGACCCAGAATTCCAGCATGCCGCGCGGCGCGTGCAGGGCGCCGGGCACGCGGCCGTCGCGGGCCAGCTCGCGCACGTCGCGGATGTCGACCAGCAGCACGTCATCCTGTTCGGCGAGCGCGATCGCCTCCTCGGCCGAATAGTTGGTGATCCTGGTCTTGGCCTCGGCCACCATGTCGGCGACCTTCCTCTTCAGCATGGCCCGCCCTCCATGTCGCGGTCGCTGCCTTAGCCGCCGCCGATCTTCGGCAGGATGTAGACTTCGCTGTCGTCGTTGAGCGGCTCCAGGAACGAGTCCTGATAGATCTCGCCGTCGATGGCCAGCGCCATCTCCGCTTCGATCGCCGCGGCCAAGCCCGGGAAGCGCTCTTCGAGGGCCCGAAGCAGCTGGCGAACGCTACTGACCGCCAGCTCGAATTCGGTTTCACCCCCGGCGAACTGCTGACCGAGACCGCTGGTCAGCACCACCTTTGCCAAGGCTCAGGCTCCGCTGTCCAGCGCCTTCAGCACCTTGGGCGGCGACATCGGCAGGTCGGTCATGCGCAGGCCGACCGCGTTCTCGATCGCGTTGGCGACCGCCGCCATCGGCGGCACGATCGGCACCTCGCCGACCCCGCGCACCCCATAGGGATGGTTCGGGTTCGGCACCTCGACCAGCACGGCGTCGATCATCGGCAGGTCTGAGGCGACCGGCATGCGGTAGTCCAGGAAGCCCGGGTTCTGCAGCCGCCCGTCCTCGCCATAGATGTATTCCTCGTTCAGCGCCCAGCCGATGCCCTGTGCCGCGCCGCCCTGAAGCTGGCCCTCGACATAGGCCGGATGGATCGCCTTGCCGACGTCCTGGATCGCGGTGTAGCGCAGGATCTTGACGTGCCCGGTCTCCTTGTCGACCTCGACGTCGCAGACATGGGTGCCGAAGCCCGGCCCCGCCCCTTGCGCGTTGATCGCCGAGCTGCCGGTGATCGGGCCGCCGGTCTTGCCCGCCTTGGCGGCGAGATCGGCCAGCGACAGCGGCTCGAAATCGCCCGCCTGGCTGCCGGCCGGCTTGGCATAGCCGTCCTCCCAGATCACCGCCTCCGGGTCGATCTCCCAGATCTTGGCGGCGCGCTCGCGGAGCTTGCCGATGACGTCCCGGGTCGCCTCGACCACGGCCATGCCGGTGGCGAAGGTGACGCGGCTGCCGCCGGTCAGGAAGCTGTAGCCGACCATGCTGGTGTCGGCCACCATCGGCTTGACCTTCTCGTAGTCGATGCCGAGTTCCTCGGCCGCCATCTGGGCCATCGCCGCGCGGCTGCCGCCGATGTCCGGATTGCCCTCGATGACGGCGACGGAGCCGTCCTCGTTGACGCGGACGTCGGCGCAGGACTCGCCGCCGATGTTGAACCAGAAGCCGGAGGCGACGCCGCGGCCCTGGTTGGGGCCGAGCGGTTCCTGGCACTGCTTCAGCTTCTTGGCCGCCTCCAGCGTCTCGGCATAGCCGATCTGGTTGAAGCGCGGGCCATAGGCCGCCTTGGTGCCCTCATGCGCCGCGTTCTTCAGCCGGAAGTCGATCGGATCCAGGCCCAATTCCTTGGCCAGCTGGTCGAGCGCGCTCTCGACGCCGAAGGCCGAGATCGGCGCGCCCGGTGCGCGGTAGGCCGCGACCTTGGGCCGGTTGGTCACCACGTCATATCCGACGACCTTGACGTTCTCCAGGTCATAGGGCGCGAAGGCGGTCATGCAGCCCGGCCCGACCGGGGAGCCCGGGAAGGCGCCGGCCTGATAGGCGAGGGTCGCTTCGGCCGCGGTGATCTTGCCGTCCTTGGTGGCGCCGATCTTGACCGTCATGGCGCCGCCCGAGGTCGGGCCGGAGGCGCGGAACACCTCCTCGCGGGTCATCACGATCTTGACCGGGCGCTTGGACAGGAGCGACAGCTTCACTGCCAGGGGCTCGGTATAGACCACCGTCTTGCCGCCGAAGCCGCCACCGATTTCGGACGCGGTGACGCGCAATTGCGACAGCTCCATGCCGAGCACATGGGCGCAGAACGCGCGCACCTGGAAATGCCCCTGGGTGCAGCACCAGACACTGGTCTGGCCGTCTTCGTTGGCGCTGGCGACCACGGCATGCGGCTCGATATAGCCCTGGTGCACCGGCTTGGTGGTGTATTCGCGCTCGACCACCACGTCGGCCTGGCCGAAGCCGGCCTCGGTGTCGCCGAGGGCGAACTCGACCCGGTTGGCGACGTTGGACGGCTTGGCCGGCTTCGGATCGACGCCGCCGGTAAAGAGGTCGTCATGCAGCACCGGGGCGCCGTCCTTCATGGCCTCCTGCACGTCGATGACATGCGGCAGGACCTCGTAGTCGACCTCGATCAGCGACAGGGCCTCGTCGGCGATGGCGGCGCTGGTCGCGGCGACCGCGGCGACGGCGTGGCCGTCATACAGCACCTTGCCGCGCGCCAGCACGTTGCAGGAGACGTCGCGGAAGTTCACCATCATCTCGCCGGCCGGTACCATCTTCGGGGCGAGATCGGGCAGGTCCACAGACGTGATCACCGCCTTGACGCCGGGCACGGCCTGGGCCTTTTCGGTCTTGATCGACTTGATGCGGGCATGGGCATGCGGGCTGCGCAGCACCTTGCCGACCAGCATGCCGGGCAGCGCGTGATCGGCGCCGAAATTGGCCCTGCCGGTCACCTTGTCGGCGCCGTCGGGCCGGATCGGACGCTTGCCGACCCATTTCAGGTCCTTCTCCTCATAGGCTGCCATAGTCTTATGCTCCTCTCATCTCGGCGGCCGCGTCGAGCACGGCGCGGATGATCTTGTCGTAGCCGGTGCAGCGGCAGAGATTGCCGGCCAGCCAATAGCGGGTCTCTTCCTCGGTCGGGTCGGGGTTCCGCTCCAGCAGGTTCTTGGCCGCGACCAGCACACCCGGCGTGCAGATGCCGCATTGCAGCGCCGCGTGCTCCAGGAACTTCTGCTGCAAGGGGTGCAGTACATCCCCTTGCGCCATGCCCTCGATGGTCCCGATCTCCGCACCTTCCGCCTCGACACCCAGCATCAGACAGGAACAGACCAGTCGGCCGTCCACGGTGACGCTGCAGGCGCCGCAGTCGCCGGAGGAACAGCCTTCCTTGCTGCCGGTGAGATGGAGCTGGTCGCGCAGAACGTCAAGCAGGGTCTCCTGCGCTTCGCACAGGAACTCGGCCGGTTCCCCGTTGATCGTCGTGGTCACATGATACTTCGACATCACCTAGCTCCTTGCGCGCTCGAGTGCGATCTGGGCCGCGCGTTTGGCGAGCACGCCGGCGACCTTGGTACGGAATTCCACGGTGCCCCGCATGTCGTCGATCGGCCGGCAGGCGGCGCTGGCCGCCGCCGCCAGTTTCTCGAGCGCCGCGTCATCGACTTTGCTGCCGATCAGGGCGTCGGCCGCTTCCTGGACCAGCAGCACGGTCGGCGCGACGGCGCCGAGCGCGACCCGCGCCTCGGTGCAGGTGCCGCTGTCGTCGAGCGTCAGGTTGACGGCGGCGCCGACAACGGCGATGTCCATCTCGGTGCGCGGGATGAAGCGCAGATAGGCGTCGGCCGATTTCGGCTTCTGCGCCGGCAGGTTGATGCTGACGACGAACTCGCCGGCGGCGAGCGAGGTCTGGCCGGGCCCGGTCGCCACTTCCTGTACCGGGACTTCGCGCTGCCCGTTCGGGCCGGCGATGGTGACGGTCGCGCCAGCGGTGATCAGCGCGGGCACGCTGTCCGCGGCCGGCGAGGCGTTGCACAGATTGCCGCCCATCGAGGCACGGCCCTGGATCTGCGTCGAGCCGATCAGCTCCGCGCCCTCGACCACGCCGGGCCAGGCGGCAACCAACTCGGCATGCTCGCCAAGCTCCGCCCCCGCGACCGCGGCACCGACGCGGAAGCCGCCGCCCTCGGCGGCAATGCTCCGCAACTCGGCGATCTTTTTCACATCGACGACAAGCGCCGGCTTGACGCGTCCCGCGCGGAGCTGCACCAACAGGTCGGTGCCGCCCGCCAGCACGCACGCATCGCCGTTCGCCTTCGCCAGAAGGGCCACCGCCTCGTCGACCGAGCCGGGGGCTTCGTATTGCATCGCGATCATGACTCTCCCTTAAGCTTGAGCGCCGGCCCTGACTGGAACGCCACGTGCAGACGGCACGCATGCCGCAGGCACCACCCCCTCACGCCAGCCGGCGCATCCCTAGGTTAGATTGGACAGGCAGGGCAAATCAACAAGCCCCGAGGCCGCGAGTCAAGAGCGCCCCGGGCATTGCCCGAGGCCGAGCCATCGGACGCGATCGTTCCGCCTGCCGATCCGTCCGGCAGCGCCGCGATCACCAAATTTCCGTTAATCGAGGCGGGGCATTTTCGTGGCCGGACGATGGCTCATTGCCACCACCGCCGACGCCCGATGCCCCCGCTTTGACACTCGCGGAAACAATCCGCCGCGCATATCATCCGCGCCGCTTACCCGAGCCGGGCGCGGAGCCTTCGGTCAACACGACGCAATCTCAGGAGCATGACATGAACGGAAAAGGCAAGGGCGCCCAGAACGACGCCATGACCATGCGCGAGGCGGTCACCGCCGCGCGCGACGAATTCAAGGCCGCGGTCGAGGAGTTCACCGCCATCGCCGAGACCGATCCGGGCGAGGCGGCGATGGCCGCCGCGCTCGAGGCTCTGAGCGGCGTCCGCGACGGCTTCAAGGATGCGCGCGGCAGCGCCCTGGAAGAG